>ERZ836877.304-NODE-304-length-87036-cov-8.803060_pt1 | contig 87036 bp, 62 predicted proteins | sample MGYA00519469_ERZ836877 | MGnify/ENA primary metagenome ERZ836877 (study PRJEB31850, sample SAMEA3708809) | human gut metagenome | biome: human gut; feature: human-associated habitat; material: faeces | place: China | collected 2014 ...
GGTAACCTGCAGCCGATACGCCATATTCTGCCTGTTCCTGTGCTCCGATATAGGCAGTCAGATTGCCATTGAGGTCATAAATATTACTCTGTCTGCCTCCCTGCTCGTCCTGTGTGCACACCAGTCTGCCACATACATCATATGTGTAATAGAGGCTGTGTCCATCTGCATATTTTACTGTAATCAGATGGCCTGCCTTATCATAGACGGAGCAGGTAGTATTATCTATGCTGCCGTTCTTCTCCCTGTGTGTCTCTGTAATCTTTCGGTCGCATAGGTCATATTCCATAAGGATCTCATCACCATTTGGATTCTGGATACGCACTACATTACCATTACCGTCGTAGGAGAACAGTGTAGGTACGTACTTCCTTCCACTTCCGGCTTCATCTGCACTGTCCATGACCCTGACAATGCGTCCGGTGGGGGAATAGAAGTAATGTCTCTCCTGCCAGATCTTCTCAGTTATCTTCTTTCTCTCCAGAGTACGCTGATTCCTTGCATTGTACGCATACTCCTGTACTGCCCCCTGTGAATCACAGACTCTGATCAGCCTGTTATTATGATCATATTCGGAATGTATTACATTGACACGTCCCTGTTCGCTGTCAATAGTCTGTTCCTCCAGATATCTCTTCTCTTCCACACAGTTATCCAGCTTATCATAACGGAACGTAGTCAGATGATAACCAATTCTTCCCCCCTCATCTGCTGTTACCGGCTTTCTGACTGCGAGCACTCTTCCTAACAGATCGTATGTATACAAGGTTCCAACTCTGGAATCATCTGTATCTCCCAGATCATAGCCTTTTGCGTCTATATCCTTTATCATATTTCCTGCCAGGTCATAGACATACCGATGCTCTACAATATTTTCTGCATTAATGACTTCAACAAGTCTGTTCATATTATCATATCTGTAGGTATATCCCGCACCATCATCCCGGGCTGCATCATACTGCTTTGGCAGAATACGTTTACACAAATTATTGCAGGAATCATATTTCTCACGAAGGACTCCACCATCGGGATAAACTGTCTTAATCCTGTTATGGTTCATATCATACTGATACATGATTCCTGTGGATTTGCCCGGCTCCATATCCGGTGTGTACTCTCTAAGGAGATTTCCCCTGAAATCATGTTCATATACATAAGTTCCACCATCTGGCCTTACTACTCTGTTAAGGTTCTCCCATACATCATATTCATAGATATTGCCAGTGCCATCATCTGCTCTCTTGTCATAACCATTGGGAAGTATTTCTTTTGTAATATTTGCTGCAGCATCATAGTAATATCTGGTAATATTACCTTCCTCATCACACAACATTGTCTTGTGTCCCAAACTGTTATAAGCATATGTTTTACTGCCCAGTTCATCCTGTATTTCAATCATATTTCCAGTAGAATCATATTTATAGCGAATGGTATCTCCCTGCGCTGTTATATATTCTGTTGGATATGGAAGCAATCTGTCATACCTGTAAGTTTCTGTATTACCTTCACTGTCTGTCACAGTCAGTATTCTTCCATGACTGTCGTATGTAAATGTAGTAGTCTGCCATAATGTCTCATTTATTTTTTTACGATTGCATAGCAGATTACCCACAGCATCATATTCATTGCATGTTTCGCGTCCTGAATTATCCCATACCCTGACAGGAAATCCATCATCATTATAGATATAGTTCTTGATCAGTCCATCCGGTTCCTGCTCTTCTGATAACAGTCCATTGGAATTATATACACGGAAATGCTCATTACCCCGTCTGTCTTTTTTCCAAATTAAATTTTTTGCCTCATCATACTTTCTCTGTTCCTCTGTTCCATCAGGATATAGTATTCTGGTTGCCAGTTTCTCCGAACCATAGGAATAAATAATATTCTGTCCATCCGAAGTTGTCAGGAATGTGTTCTGTCTGTTTGCATCATCATAAAATGCCACATATTCTTCTCCACCTTCCAGTTCCTGTCTGATGACACGGCCTTTCCTGTCATAGAAGTTCTTAGAATACCATTTACCATTCAGATCCGTCAGTTTGACCAGATATCCCTCCCTGGTATATTCATATGTCATACGACCGCCATTAGGGAAATCTACCTGTGTCAGATAATCATCCTGATAAGTATATCTTACTACTCTTCCATTTGAATCCTTAAGCTGACTGAGTCTGCCTTTCTCATACTGCAGCATAACCTGCTGTCCACTGGCAGTCTCTATCCTTATCAGTTTGTTATCTTCATAAGCAAATGTAGTTGAATTACCATGTACATCTGTAATTTTTATCAGATTTCCTGCTGTATCATAGAGGTAGGATATATTCTGTGCCATATTTCTGAGTACATATCCCTCTACTGCAGCGGTCAGTCTAAGGCTGTCATCACCGCTCCTCTGATTTACCCATATCCCATCTACAAGCGTAAATCTTTCCAAATGTAAATCAGGCATCTGAGCTACAATAGTATCACCACTACGTACAAGACTGGTCTCAAATTCAAATCTCCATTTATTTCCCAGTATTCCACCTGTATTATGATAAATGGATTCATAATATCGCTTCAGGGCATATGGTTCCAGCACATCTTCAAGGCTCAGATCTACATATTCTGCCTGCAGACTTCCTGTAATTACATTAATTGGGTCTTCTGTTGTATCACACTGATTTCTTCTGTTATCAGAACCATCATTATTCCTTGGTTCTCCTCCCTCAGCGTTATTATTATCATTTCCGGATGAATGTTCACTATCATTATTGTTATGATTTCCACCAGAAGCTGCTTCACCGAGCTGTTTGATCGTTTTTCCGGAACTGTACACCTCTTTTGCACTGCCGGCAATTCCTGCCCCGGTACGGGTAAGCTGAATTAATTTAGCAATATCGTTAAAACCTTCAATTTTAAACTTTCCTTCGGCAAACAGGTCTTTTATTTGACCATGGCCGATTACAATCTGATCAATTGTTTTTCCACCATTGTAAAGTAGCTTTACAGCATGAAACACTTTACTTGCTTCCATGAAATCATTAGCTTTTTTTATTGCTTTTCCTGCTTTAACTGCCTTGCTGCCAAGTTTACCTGCTGCCGCAAAATCACCAACTATAGGAATAGCAGAGAATAATGACAATGCAGCTCCACAATAATCTCCCCTTGCAAGTGAAATTACCCCATTGGCAATATCACATATTGGTCCTACTACAGGAAAGAATCCTGCAATATCCAATGCAAGCTGCAGTCCATCTAATGCCATTGCCCAGAAATCCTGATATTCTTCCTGAACAATTTCATGTGTCCCCTGTGTATATCCAAGCCAGTTAAATGCGTTAGAGCCAATATAAATATCTGTATCTAAAACAATACAGCTATCTCCAACCTGAAGTGTAACCACATTTAATCCGTATATCGTAATTACTCCATCATTCAAAACATCATTTTGTCCTGCTTCAGCTACTGCATTATTTAATGCACTGTTTGATGAAGAATCCTCGCTTTCAACCAATCCGAGTGCCTTTCTGGTTTCATAAAAAGTCAACCCTTTCCACGTATCTTCCGCATTTTTTTTAAAGTCTCTGCCAAATCTCTCTGCCTGTGTTCCTGCTGCCTGCTTGAACTTTTCCCATGAGTCCATTCCACCATCAGCAAGATATTTATCATAACTCTCTTTGGATCTGCTGCTGAATTTTTCTTTTCCGTTCTCAAGCTGCTCAACTATCTGATTATTTGTTTCTACTACAGGATATGCCCCCAACTGAATATTACTTTCTGTTGTTTCTACAGTAATGTCAGAACCGGAAGTGATCGTAATCCCATCTTCATCATCCAGAATAATAGATATCTCCGTATCATCACCGTCATCATGTTTCTTTCTTGTATCTGTCAAAGTTAACGCTTTAGAGGCAAAACGTACCATTTTATCCTGGGAAGTAAGAACCTTCTCCTCAGGTGTGTCATAGTCTGCCCCTGTTGTATTACTTCTGCTGCTGCCAAGACATACTATTTTCCCGTTATTTTCATAATAGATGTATACTTTATCTCCAATATCCGGCATGCAGTAAAAAGAATTACTGATTGCTGATTCATAAGGAACATCCACACAATTACCGGACATATCCCCGGCGTCAGCATCAAACTGCACCTGTATCGTTGTTCCATTTACTGCAAGGACACTACCCGTTAAAATATTACTGACAAATGTTTTAGATACAGATGCCTGCTGTGTAGGTCTAACATCATTTGTTTTACCTATTTTTACAGTATTGGCCAGAATTCCTCCCTGATTCCATACCCTGCTTTCCCTTACAGTATCCCTTCCTATTTGATCGCCCGGTATTACAGACAATTCACTGCATTTATATTCGTCTATGCAGAACTGGTAACTGGCTGCACTATCATCACCATTCAGCATAACCTGTCTGAGTTCACCTATATTTTTCTCCAATGACAGTTTTTCTTCTAATACATCTGTAGGAAATGTCTGCATCAGACCAGTTCCTATTTTAATGTCAGTGTGACTGCTTCTGCCATTCACATATACCTGCTGTCCATATTGGTTTGCTATTCTGGTAATAAATGTCCAATCCGTTTCCTGTTGTTGATATATCACTGTCCCTATAGCCGGATTCTGATTCATCTGATGCAATGCACCATACTTTGCAAGTACTTCACCAATGACATCTCCCTGTTTTTTAGATGGACTTTGGAATGTCTGTGTGTTTATCTGCTGATCTGTCTGAATTGAATCTGTTTTTGCCTCTATGATAACCTGTTTATATCGTGCCTGTTCCTGATATGCTGTATTCGTACACTGTCCATTGAACAAAACTTTACCTTCCGGCATCATGACTTTAATTGAAGTTCCTATCAATGCTGCTGTCTGACCCAAGGTTACAGTATCATATATTTCCAAACATATTTTTAACTGCCCATGTTCATTTTCCATATAATGAATATCTATATCCTGTATGCTGATATATGAAATATTTATCTCTAATTGTAATTGACTTACTGTTATCTTACCTATATTCATATCTGCCTTCTCTTCTATTTCTGATGTCTGTTCTTATAATCCCATACGTAGATTGCTATTCCCGGTATCAATAATAATATGGAAATTATAAGCAGAATGATTGCCAGACTTGGCTCTATCATCTCCTTTACTCCACAATATACTGCAAAAATCAATATCATAATTCCCAGTAAAATCATTACTATGGAACCGCCTTCCCAGCTTCGCTCTTTCATAATCAGATCTCCTTGCCTTTTAATATAACTTTAAATAAAATAATGTTTTCCAGAATCATAATAATGACAAAACTTAATATCAGCACATATCCTATAACACTGTCTTCTTTCGCTTCTCTGGAATTTCTCCATGAGGAACCCATATCCAGAAAAATATTGGCTGCATCTCCTTCTATTCCCTCTCTCTTTACTAATTTACTAAATGATTTTCCACTATTTACATTGATTCTCCTGCCTACAGGTAATATGATTTGTCCTTCATCCGGCAATTCTATTGTTGTATCATCCAGTAATACCAATACTCTCTCTCCACTCTCCAAAGTGGCTACATAAAACTGACCCATTCCGTTCTTCATTTCATTATTCAGTAATGCCCGTAATACTCTGCTTCTTGTGTATGAACTGTCATGCAGACCACGATATGTATGTGTTTCTTTTAACTGTGTTCTGTCTATTATAAGCACAAAATTATCTGATTTATCTGTATCTGCAATACATTTTATTTCCGGATAATCATCTCCTGCCGGGTAGCCGGACATATCATTGTGCATATTTACACAATACTTTACCGGTTCTGTCTTTCGATACGCTGTCTTCTGCCAGTTCGGGATATATCCTATGCACCAGGATATTGCGGCTGCGATCAACAATTCTATAAATATAAAATTAGGTAATCTGTATATTGCCAACGTCATTGTCCTTTTCCTTCCTGCTGTTTTAATAATGGATTTTCCAATATGGGCACATTATCCAATTGCGTTTCTTTCTGCGGTTTTATTTTCATATTATCTAAAAACGAAGTATCAATTGTTACCTCCTGTTCGAGCAATTCATCAGCTCTTAATAATTTTGATATATCAAATTCCTTCTGCGCTGCTTCTTCTGCTAACACATCATCTGCTTTTGATTGAGGATTTGTTGCCTCTTTATCCGTAAAACTGTCTATTTTTTCCTGCACTTCACTTGGAAGCTGCTCTTTTACATCCTTCTCTTCTGTCTCCTCCTGGTTTTCTTCATCGTTCTGTTCCTGGCTACCATCTTCCTTTTGCAATACAATTGTAATCACTCCTCCATAATAACAGGGAAGTACACTTTCCACAGTCAGGGCAGGTACTCCATCTATAAAATAATCTTCATCAACATTAATCCAGGGTGTGATTGTCATTGGCTCACACTTGCACCCTATTGCAGTCTGTAATAAAGCTCCCCCTATACCAGGAACAATTATATTAGCAATTCCTTCAGCAATTGTTCCTCCTGGATTAGTAATAGAAGTACATCTTCCAAAGGTCAATATATTTTCACCAGCTATATGGTCATTTGCATTCATCAATGGATATTCATTATCATGATATGTAACTCCATGATCTTTGGTAAGGTTTAAGTATTGTTCAAATTTTTGATCGCCGCAGGAACATTTCGCTTTCATGAGTCTGTATACGTACTGTTTCTTCTCTGTTGCCATAGCTACTTCACCTGTACCCTTTCCAGTCCCACTCCATACGGATTTCGTCGCATAATACTTTCTGCTACTGCCAAAGATATAATTGTTTTATTCTCTATAATTCCTTTGATACGAAAAATATCTCTTCCTTTTATCTTTCGTTGATCCAGAACGACTTCTTTTAAAGCCCCATTAGGATAAATAACAGTATCCTGATGAAGGCAGTCTTCCATGACACAGTCATATATCCAATATGTTTTAGATGCTACCGAAATATCTTCTTTTTTATCCGGATATACCTGTAATGCCTTGAAAGATATTCGTTCATCATACATCTTCATTACTTTACGTATCATATCGGAGATCATATAGGTAGGTTGTGTCAAAATATCCGGTATTTCCTGTGTATTTTCATATTTGATATAGGCAACACATGCCTTGTCTAACTTTTTAAAATCCTGATGTGTCATCTGTGCAGTATATAAACCAGGATCTATATTCAATACTTTTATAGGATTAATGACTTCACTGCTTTGTTTTAACAGATAGTACTCCATTTTCACACTCCCTCTTTCAAAATTGTCTTATCGTCAACTTCACACTCTATAAATTCCACATCCTTATAGAAGTCGTCTACATTCTCCTCTGGGCTAAATTCAGATTCATCCTTCCACATAACTTTGTTAAATGTATTTTTTTTCATGGTTGTAACTATAAATGTCGCTCCACTAAAATCTACATTTTCGAAAGTGCAATGATACATTCTGCAATGTTCAAAAACAACATCCTGCAGTTGTACATTTGTAAATTGACAATGTACAAATTCACATTCATTAAACCTGGTATATTTTAAATCAAGATTACAAAACTCCTTACGGTTATACACTGCACTCTGGAACTGACAGTAACGTAATGACTCCTGTGAATCATGGAAAAATATATCTACTTCCGGTTTCTTTACATATAAAATTCTACTCCAATCACGATATCCACCTATTGTAAGCCTGAATTGATCTGCCAGCATCATTTGTTCATATCCATCTATCGTATGAAATTCTCTTAGTGGATATTTAGCAAATAAACTCATGCTCTGAATCAAAAATGTCATGCTTTTGTACATCATTTGACGAATTGCCTCTTTATGTATATGATTCTCAGCATGCAATATCTCCACCTGTTTTAAAATTTTTTGTTCAAATTTCTCCCATTTGGCAAATAACCATTGTACATCAAACTTAATTTGAAATATTTCATTTCCCATTACACCTGATTCATCATAAGCTGCAATTCCGATTTGTGGTCTTCCCAGAAAAACTGATGTCTGCAATAATGCAATCTGGATTTCTCCTATTGGAATTGGAACACGTTTCTGAAATTCATTTGTAAAATGAACTACCGTGGACAACTGTTTCCATAATTGCTTACCAATATCTTCCCTTTTCTCTGTAATATAATCAGTTGTTTCCTGTCTGAATTCTTCTTCTATAGCCGGCAGATACTTTTGCCCAAACTCTGCAATTGATATTTCCATACTTCCTCCTACTTAATAACTACATTTTCCGCACCCAATTCAATGCCTTCCGGTTTTATATCAATATAGGATTCCGCTGAACTAATCATTATTTCATTTTGTGCATTAATATTAATTGTATCATTGGATACCAAAGACAAATTCTTCTTTGCACATATAGTTATGTTTTTATTACTTGTAATTGTAATTCCTTCCTTATCTGTCAAATTAATAAATATTTTGCTGTCATTTGCATTGGTTGTAATATAAATTCCTTCTTTTGTCATAAGAATCTGCTTGCCTTCCGGTCCTCTCCATTGCTTATCTGTAACATCTGGTGCTGAATTTACACTTACGCTACTGGCAGCAAATGCTTTTCCTTCATCACTTCCCGGGAAAAAAACACGAACTTGATCCCCCTCTGCCGGCATACAGTAAAATCCACTTCCATCACTCGAAGAATATGCTGTTGAATATGGAAGCCATACATTACCTGCACCATCATACTCACTGTCTATATCCACCAGATGCACTTGAACCTGATCTTTTTGTACTGCCTGAACTATTCCTGTGTACATCTTTCCGGATATTTGTGTATTGGTAACTTCTTTCTGTACAAATGCTTTCTGTGTATTCATACATACTGTACTAACTAGCATTCCACTTACTATAGATGCCTTTATGGATGATATCTTCGTATTTCCAATAGAATCACCCAAAAACATGTACTGCGTTGTTTTTATATTTGTTCCTATCATATCCTGCGCTACCATATTATCTGATTGTGTTCCGTTAGATTCCGTAAATAATTCTACTTCATTTAATTGGTAGCTCTTACCTTTGTCAGGAATACCAATTGTAAATACCGGTTTTTCTGAATTAATAGAAGTTACTACCGGCGCTCCTAATCTTGAAGCCATACGTTTGCAAAAAGCCCATGCTGTTTCATTGCACTGCACTATCATATTGCCTATAGGCCTGTCTGTAACCTGCATGTGAATCATAGCCTGTCCTGCAACCGCTTGAGTCATAATTTCTTCATAAGTTTTAGAGGTATTCTGATAGCTTTTGTTTTTGTGTTCATAATCCGTCAACACACTGGTGGATGCTATCATTAACTGCACTACTGCATATTCACTTAACTTATGCATACCTACATTTGTAACTACTCCATAAAACAGAACTGGTGGCTGTCCCTGGGCTGTTGTTGTAACTTTAACAGCAGTTCTTTCATCTGTTCTTTTCATATAGTCTTCAGCCTGTTTCACTGACATTTCACCTGCTATAGTTGCCACAGCATGTTCATTAACATTATGTTTGATCTCTAATTTTAATAATTTTGTAAATGGTACTCCCTCTACCTGTATATTTAAATATGTAATTGATTCCATATACAAGCCTCCCTCTCTCTTTATTCTGTTGCGTTATCAAGAATTTCTATACTTTCAATCATCTCATACGCTACTTTTATCATTCGTTTCTTATGCTTACTAGGAAATACGATTGTTCCTAACAGCAATTGTCCATTTATACTGATATAAAATTGTACATTAAATACCATCATATCTACTGCTCTTGAAACAAATGATAAAGTACCTATATGATATATATCTCCATTTTTCTTCTGTTTTTCTTGTACTTTCTTCTCAATAATTGTAATTTTAGGACCTACTGCCTGCATCATTTTGGAAGATATCTCTATAAATTCCTTCATTCCGTTATCCGGAACTTTATGCACTGTCTGACTCATTGCCAATTGAAAATCTATATGTTCTCCACCATATACATGACTCGGTGCATTTCCATTTGGATATACCATTTTTTTTACATCATCCGGTAATAAAAAAAACTCATCCGGCATATATATACTTACCTTTAATTCGTCTACATCACGCCTGGTAAACTTTGTTTCATATCCCATAAGATGAATTTTTTCATCATAAATTGATTCTTGTGCCTCTGCTTCCTGTGCTTTTGCATTTTCTTTTCTCTTTTCATCCTGTTCTCTTTCCTTTTTAGCTTTTAATATTTCTTCATCTCTATAATCCATTTCTGTCACTCCATTCTTGTTAATCAACTATAATCTTTCTTCCCATTCTTGTATCCACTCCGCTACGTTCCGTATTCGTTTGATTCAAATTACGAAGTACTTCCTTGAAAGCATCATATATTTCTATTTGTGTCATTTGTCTGTATGGTCTGTTCAAACGTGAAGATAAATAGAACTGTATTGCGTCCCTGTTCATGCTTTTATGATCTAATAATAAAATTTGTTGAATAAAAGAAAGATCTTGCGTATTTTGAACACCTTTTCTCATTGCTTCCTTAGCAAATTCCCTTATTACTCGGTTGGATATGGTATTTTTTTCATACCCTGACCACTGTGCATATATCTCGTTAATTGTATCAAATTCCGTACTTAAATCATTAAAATCACGATATTGATTACGCAATAATGCTCCGTTTTGTAATCGGAACCGGCATATCTCTATTCGGTTAGGATTATCCTGTAAATCCGTCGTAATTGTAAGTTGAATATCTCCTATTAAATAATTCTGTGTCCTACTCATATTACTTACCTGAAAACATAGCACTTGCCATTGATTACCCGGTTGTACTTTCGTGCTTAATGTATCAGAAACAAAGTATAAATGATTTTCAAACATTAATATTCCCTGATTAACATATAATAAATCACCGGACATTGTAACTTTACATCCGGATAAAATACCGTTTGAGTATCCGTCATATGATAATTTCACATAATCAACTGCGTAATTTTTTGCTTTCTCCAGCATATCTTCTGTCAATATACATCCCTTTTCAAATATGGGTATCATAAAACCTGCCATATATTCTTGTCCTCTTATCTATAATATTATACTATTTCAATCTCTCCGATAACCAGTGTCTGTGCCTCTCCCAATACTGCAAAATGATTTTCCCAGAATATCCTCACTCTATAATCCAAAGGAAGGAACAATTCCTTTATCATATTGATCAGTTCTTCATCCGCATGGTTATCCTTTCGGTTCATATACAGATACAGTTCTTTCTCATCCAGTTCATTTTTGTAGACGATACCTGTTTCCATGACAGCCACCAGTGTCTCTGTAAAGATGCCCACTGATGCACCATTTCTTTGCTGTTGTCTGAGAGAATGGGCTATATAATACTTTTGCGAATTAGACAGCGGGGCAAATATATCCCTGATCTGTTCTCCATATTCCCCCCGTTCTATTGCAAACCATTGCTGCCGTACTTCATATTCCTGATAAGTCACACCACTTTTGTAGGTAAGTGCTGTCAGATAATGCATATATATATCAAAGAGCCATTCCCTGTGTTTTTCTGAAATGTTCTGATTCCCAAATAACGGCTGCATGATGCGGTCATAACGATAGAAGCTGTTCATGGTAATATGTGTCAGCCCATCGGACGTCTGTTGTATGCCATTTGTAGCATACTCACTATAAGGGCTGTAACTTTCCGCCTGATGATACCGTATTTTATCTTTGTCCCTGCTAATGGTATTCCATAGCTCTTCCATCACCATTCTCCTCTCTCTGCTCCTGATTACTGCAATTCACCTACACAGCAAAATTCCGGTAACTGCCATTGTACTTTACTGATCAGGTAACTCATGACATCCTGATTCAGGTAACACTGCCTGTCCTTTGCCTGAAAAAGGAATACCATATAGGGTCTTTTCGTACTGACTCTGATTTCATCTTCTATAAAAGCATCCATGCCGTATGTCTCATAGTTTCTGTTGATGTATTCCTGCTGTACTTTAATATCAAGCAGTTCCACATAATTTTCATAGCCCAACTGTGCAATATATCTTTTTACCTCAGCATAAGTATGAATACAGTTGAACTGTTGCTGCTGATTCACGTTCCCAAATATGGGATATTCATATATATTTTTATTTCTGACATCATATCCCATTTCTACAAGCTGCCATCTGACAGGATCCATTGCATCACACAGAATATGCATATCCCCATCCATTCGATACAAATTCCATATCTTAACATTAGAGTTAACTGCCAGATAATCTCTTCCTTCTTTAAAATGCCCTTTATAAATACAATGATCATAATGAATCTGGTCGATTGTAAGTTCCGGATATGCACCTGTTTTCTCCTCTACCATTCTGATATTCCATACAGGAATCAGATCAAAATGAGCATATTGCTTATATTCTTCAAAATCTACTGTAATCTTCTGTATCATCTCATCAGCCGGACACTGTGTCTTTACGATCTTTACATCAAAAAACTTATATAAATATGGAGCACATACCGTATTCCAGCTTATGGCATTCTGCTGAAATACCTCATATAATTTCTGTACTTTCTGCAAATAAGACTGATTCCTGTCTATGGAAAAGAATGCCGGATACTCCCCATCCTGGGTATATACGATTCCTTTGAAAGTTCTCTTTTCACGCTCTATCTGCTGTATCTGTGCATAGCTCATCTTGAAAAATACTTTGAGCACTGCATATGGATTGCCCTGTGACAGTTGTTCCTTCATTTCCTCAATATCAACCTGCATATCCGCCAGATCCCCATACTGCATGGGAACCATTGCCTCCTCTGTCAGATCAATACGATCCTTGCGTGCTATTCCTGTTATTACCTCATAGCGGCCTTCTTTTTTATGCGAGGTCTGTTCGAGTCTGTGCTCTATTTCAGCCATATAGTCTGATGTCTGATCGTAAAAAGGAATCAGCGTTTCCCTGATTACCTCTTTTAGTGCACGCCTTTCTCCCTCATCACTGATTTCCATGAGCCTGTCTGCTATATATTTATCAAATTGAAAATCCGGTCTTAAAAAATTCTCTTCCACGAAATCTCCCTTTTCTACAAGATTGTTACCTTGTCCTGTCTGACTACATTATTATCTTCATCATTAAATTCAATAAAGAAAGTACAATTCTCCTGTTTTTCATCTAATTTGTAAGTAATGCTCTCACCATCCTTGAGAATTGCATTCAGCGTATTCTTATCCCCCGCACTCCACATGGCTATTGTGCTTCCGGGTCTGTGCTGGAAGAACTGTGCAATCAGATTTTTCTTAAAGTCCTGTGTCTCATATTGAATCATCCGCTCCATATAGGTACTTGCCTGTACCATAGAGCATGATAATCTGTAGTTTCTATGATAGGAAAATACTCTATCTGTAAGAACTGTCATCTTACCCTGATGCTGTCCGAACAGGAAACCTCTGCTCTTTTGCAGTGCTTCTTCCAGAATTTCCTGAGAATATTCTATTGTCTCACTTAACATGGCTGAATAAATAATCTGATTATGATTTTGGGCTGTCAGTCGGTAGCCTACTCCAGGCTGTGTGTCATCAATTCCCTTACGGTAATATTTCTTAAGATACTGTGGACACTGGCATGCTGCTACAATCCCTGCCGCAATATAAGAAGCTCCGATTCCTATTTCATCTAACCAGAGCATTTTTTCTCCTGTTACTTCCATAGTCTCCGTAAGGTCATTATATGCCACTTGTCTGCCTATTGTAAGACATGCCTGTTCTTGAGGAATCACTATAAAATTCGGATAGCATGGAATAAGATAATCCTGCGCATTTACGTGCTCCAGCACAGCCAGAGACTCATTGATTCCACTAATTCCATTTTTTTGAAATTGTGAGAATGTATTTTCCTCAACTAATGCCAGACTTAAGAAGCTCTGTATTTTGTATTTTCCCAGAATATCCAGCAATAATGCTATTTCTTCCGGTTTATTTCTATCGTACTGGAAGCGTTCTCTGTTGGAACGGAAGCGTTCTCTGATATTAGTCATGCTCTCTCTTCCGGCCGATATCATATTAGGGATAATTGCATACCACAGGGTCTGATGGTAGAAGTTCTTGGAATTTACTGTATTAAGATAGACATCCAGCTTCTCTCTGTTCTTTTCATGCAATAATTCTTCTATCCGGAAATTGGCTATGACCAGAGATGGTTTCATCCCATCTGTATCCTGATATTGACCAAAAAACTCCTTAATTCCTAACATAGTCTCCATAATGGGCTTAGCTTCTATCCAGAATTTTCTTATAATATCCGTATATAGATTGCAATAATCTTCATAACCTCTTTGGATCATTTCAAATTCTTTATTATTGTAATATACATTAAGCATGAAGCAGTCTAGAAATAACTGCTTATTTTTGACAGGTCTATGATGTTGTGCTTCCTCCATACACTGCATGATGGATTCTTCAAAATCATCAATATCCAATGCGATTTGATCTGCCTGCACATATCTGTATCTGGCAGCTTTTCTGATGACACGTATCTGCATCTTACCATAATCATTCAGAATTCCTTTATCCCTGCCTCTGTCCCTATCTGACAGTGCAAGAATATGACAGGTGTCCTTTATATAGCTGGTAAGCAGAAAGATACCGTCATCATATTGTAATATCAGCTTTTGTACCTTTCTTCGTATAGCTTCGGTAAATACACCGCCCTGCTGCTGTACTTCCTGGATAATCTGATTTCTGGCATCTATAAAGGTATTGGTATCTTCCTTTGGTATCATATTGTCCAGAAGATCCATAAAACCGGTCAAAATATATTTCTTTCTCTTTTTCGCCTCCATAATATATACAAGCATGGAGAAGAGCGAAGCCTCTTCATTAAGCGATATATGCTCCTCTCCACTGCCCAGATGTCTCCTGGAAAATTGTACAGTTCTGTAATTGGTATCCAGCAGCATATTAACTCCGGGTGCGAATTTCTTTATAAATTCATCAAAGGAATTTACCTCCAGTCTCCTGTTGATCTCCCACAGTTCGTCATCAGTAAGACTTTGCCGTCCATTCTGTTCTCCGATCAACTGCAATAAATCACCCACATCCGGATTTACTTCTTCAAATAAAATCGTTCTATTCGTCTGCTGCATATCCTAATCCTTTTCTTTTTACTTCATTCCATCAAAGAAATCCATTTCCCAGCTGTCATTTTCAAATGCATAAAAGGCGTCTTTGCCCAGTTGAAGAACATTCTGCATTCGCCGTACCGGTACTACCCAGAATCCCCACTGATCCTGTGCAGCAAATACAAAGAATTTTACTTCATTTTCCCGAATGACATCAAAATCATCCTGTATAAAATAAGAAGCATAGTTTTCATATTTTGCCACAATATTCTCATACGTGGTATTATGATAATCCTCTTCATGAGAAGTATAGGTATAGCGATATTTTAAATTACCACTTCCATCTTTGAGGAATAATTCCAGTTGCCTGATTCCGCTGTGTCTTGAAAGATATCCAAAGGTCTGGGTTCTGTCCAGACTGTATATGAGCATCTTCTCCTCATTCTCATGTGTGTAACCGCTGATAGAATAGGGTATTGCCGGAACACTGTATTGCAGTGTAACATCTGTATAACCCATTTTGCGCGCATTAACATACTGAATGGCTCCTCTTACGCAGGTAAGTTTGAGATCCATCAGGTTGTGATTATCCTTGCTCTGCTGCTTGAATTCAATGCTCTTACCGGGGACAAATTCCTTCAGTGCTTCTCTGAAAATGTCAATCTTACAGGATTGTCCCGTTAATTTGATCATGGAATAGTGCTCCAACTGTCTTTTCTTATAAAAGTCATTCAGAAATTTATTCACGATTTCATAAATATCAGCTTTTAACAACAATTCTATTTCCTTGATATTGAACACAACATCCGGGAAACTGTGTTCGTATTCTAAGTGACCTGACGGTGTTCGTACCACCAGATTCCAACGCTCGATCTGTGTTACTCTCAGATCCCCCTCTTCTTTATCACTGCTGCTGAAGCTGTTACGAATCACGCCTTCATTCATGTAGAACTCTTTCTTCATCCTGTCTGCAATATCAAACAGGAAATAAAAATTATTCTTTATCATGAAATATTCATCTCTGGTACTGTTCTCATATTTCTTAAATTTGGTTGGAATGATCTGTTCTGCTGCTTCATAAGCTTCCTCCAGTCTGCGGTATACCTCATCTTTACCGAACTCATCCACATAACGGAAGATATCTTCACTTGCCACCTGTATGATATCATCTATCCGCAATAATTCCTGATGCGCATAGTGAGCAGCAAACATGATCTTAATATATTGCATGATGCGGTATGTAATGTTGTTACCGCCAAAATTCGTATCACCATTTTCATAGGTAGTTTCTATATTGACTTTATAAGATACATTATCATTGTCGATAATGAATCTGCTGGATGCAAGGTCTGTCGTACCACCGCCGCAGTCAATAATAAGCGCCTGCGTCTGTTCCCCCGGATAGAAACGTTTCTTCTCTATCATGTTATGGATAGAGTTATAGATTACCGCTGTTCCTTCGTCGAGCATATGCTTCGTATCAATATCATAATCATAGAGTAACTCTGTAAACATCTGGTTATACTGCTGTTTAAGTTTGACCGGACTCGTAAGATGCAGGTGGCGGAAACGACATTTGAATTGCTGCTGGGCGCACTTGATCACATACAGAAGGTATTCCCTGATAATAGAGCCTCTCGTAACCATCAGGGTATTACCCTTTTTATCTATGATTTCCTGCATCTGGTCATAGCTGTTGACCCAGCGCTTCATCTCATAGAACATACTGAAGGATTCATCATAATACTTGATTCTGGTATCCTTCTGCGCCTTATATCCAAAATGATATTCTATTCTGTCGGCATTGCTGCAATCTGCCACACATACCAGAGTAGGCAGCATAGGAACCCACTTCTTACCATCTTTTGCATTATCAAGAAACTGAACTATATTTACTGCGTCCAGTTTAATTCCTTCATTTAAAAGGTCATTATTGTCATGTCTCTGGATATATCCATAATCCAGATATGCTCCTGCCGTTGTATTGGAAGTACCGAAATCTATTGATAAAATAGCTTCTGTTTCTTCTACATCACGTACTTCCAGATCAGCAAGTGGTATTTTATAATAATTGATAATTACGTTCTGTTTCTGTTCAATATCATAATAATACTGGTATAAAATATCTGATTCCTTTTTTTCAAAGAACATCAGATAATAAAATTTATGGTCACTTGGCAGGATAGGCTGACTTCCATCTCTCTCCAGATAGAACTTCTCGGGCTCCATTCCATCACTGACCAGATTAAGAATAGAGCAGATGGCTCCATCTTCACTAACCAGAAGAACATTGGACTCTACCAGATGATTGACTACGACTTTTGAAATATCATCCTTCTTGCTTCTGTCTATTCCTACCTGATATTTGTCATAGAGTGTCAGATCCAGATCATTATACAGAATAAGTCTGGCAGGATTATGTATGGTTCCTTCATCTTTAAGGCATGTACCCTTTTTGCGGAACAGAAGATTGGAGAGTCTGTCCATTCCTCCTTGTGCTACACGCCTGATGAGCAGTGCCTCTTTTTCTCCTCTGTATCTTAATATAGTCTCTATCAGTTCATACCGGTTTAATGGATCTGTAATTCCCTTGATGATCATTTCCCTGGTACAGATATCTCTTAACTGATAGGTAGTCATTTCCTCGAGATCTTTTCTCTTATATGTATTGGAATACTGCTTAACCGGAGCATTATCCAGATATAAGGAATAGGAATGTTTCCCTGCCATACTCCTTCTCCCTTCTGTGCGTATCTTATGGTGTATTCTGTTCGTTCATTGTCTGCTTAATAGCAGCTATTGTATTCGTAACAGATGTTACGACATCTGTTTTGCCCAGATTACTATATATGGATTTGGCTGTATTGAGTTCTTCTATGGCATCTGCATTGCTGCCATAGCCCATATAAGTCATTGCATCCAGAACAGCCTGCAGAGCCTTCTGTTCATCATCTCCATAGAGCAGCTCCTCCAGCTTGGCATCTATAGCATTGACCTTAACAGAATTGCCTGTCTTGACATAGACTTCTCTGGCGCTGTCATATGCTTCCTTTGCCTGCTGTATATTGCCCTTATGAGCCGCCTGTGCTGCTGCCTGCTCCAGATTTACTGCCTCTGCTTCTGCTTCCTGATTGGTCTGGTTGCTGAGCTTCTCATTCACATTGCTGATCTTTACAGTCAGGGCAGAAATAGCAGCATCTGCCTCTGGAATGTTATAGCTGGTCTTTGCCAGATTATACATATCCATCGCTGTGTTATAATCGGTGAGAGTCTGGGAATACATGCTCTGGTTAAGGGATTCATCACCCTTCGACTCATAGTTTTTGCCATCTTTCATTGCCTTCCTGCCATTTGAGGTATTCAGATAATCGTCTGCTACATTACGATTGGTTGTATCATCAATGCCATCTACTGCCTTGGATGCTGCCGTAAAAGCCTCTACTGCTTCATCATAATTGAGCGCCTCGAGCGTATCAATGCCATTCTTCATGTTATCCGCATATTCCTGATAGGATAGCATAGCATTGAGATAAGATATGTCTTCACCATAATCCTCTTTGAGTGTATTTACATTGCTGATAGCTGATGTGAATTTGTTAGATGCTTTCTTGTATTCTCCCTCTGTCAATGCCTCCATTGCCTCTGACAGATAGCCGGATATGGCATTATATAACTCTACCTTCCTCGCATGTCTGTACGCATCTGTTCCTTCCTTGGCATTGATCTTGTCTGCCAGTGTGATTGCCGCATCGAACTGTCCATAAGCACCTGTATAATTGACCTCATTCAAGTATGAGATGCCTCGTTCCTCGTACTTGAGCATTTGCCTGATATTTTTCTGATTAGAACGATATCTTGCAAAACAAATAAAGAATACGATTACTGCCACTGCCATGATAACAGACAGGATGATCTTGATCATTTTTCTGTTCTTGCTGGCTTTGGGATTACGATACACTTTATTTACAAATATTGCAGCAATCGTATAATTCTCCAATACTCCCTGCTGTTGGCTGAGTACAACATCTTCGAGATTAGTGCATATCTGTTCCGGTTCTGATACACCATCCGCTGCGTCAAGCAGCTCCGCATCTCCTGCACTTTCCCAGATGCCTCTTGTATACAGGCACAGAATGTCTCCATCATCCATCTTTCTTTTGGCTGAAATGACCGGACTGAAATGTCCGGACTGTCCCAGATAGCAATACAGGTTGTGACGTTCTTCGTGTGTTTCCAGTTGATCCAGGGATATCTCTGATTTATCTGCCATATTCTGACTCAGGGATGTATCCTTGGTACGATATTTAATGCGTCCGTTTCTCATCAGCACCAGCCTTGTATTACCTGCATGTGCCCACCGTACATTCTTGTAATCACTGATTACTATGACTATGCTTGCTTCCAGACGCATTTCCCTGGCTTCTTCAAGAAGGGCGTGATGTGCTGTCATCATATACTGCCTGAGTTTACTCTTGCTGATTCCCGGGTCTTCGGAGAACGTTGTAATAACTGCTGTAACTGCTGTCCTGGCACTTTCTCTTTTCTCGTCTGTATCAATACCATCAGCTATACAGTAGCATGCATAATCTTTAAGCTCTACAAACGCAAAATAATCTGCATTATGCAGATAGCTGCCTGGTTCAGATATGAACTTTGTTTTAAATTCAGAATTTTCTTTACGCATCTGTGTCTCCTACTTCACTTCCAGTATAATAATCGTGGAGTTATCCTTGCTGTTGACCTTTTTATTTTCTATTGCCTCCATGATCATTTCTGCTTTTGCCTGGGCAGTTCCCTTTCTGCTCATGATATTCTCCAGTTCAATCTGCCCTATGACCTCTACTCCGTCAGAATATATGAGTATCTGATCCTTCTTCCTGAGAAGAATGGGTCTGTCGGATTCACTTGCTTTCTTAAAGCCATCATAACCCAGATAATTGACAAGTCTCTTATCCATGGGACCTCCCATAGCAGCTTCTTTGTTAATTGCACCCGCAAGATACTGGTCTTCCAGCCAGTTCTTTACATTCTCCTTGCGGTTAATCTCGATAAGTCTCTTATTTCTGATCACAGCGATATTACTGTCTCCTACTGAGGTCCAGTACATCTTGCCTTCTGTAAGTACTACTGCAACTGCTGTCGTGCCTCCTCTGGCTTCTCCAAATTCATCACGGATCCTGCTATTGGACAGCACTGCCGATGTCTGAAAATAATAACTGATATTATCCGTTGCATTTCTTCTCTCAAATTCATCCAGATAAGTTTCTACAGCTATTTTACTGGCGAGATTGCCATTGATATATCCGCCTATTCCGTCTGCAACGATTGCCATGACTCCATATGGCATAATGCTGGTCGCAAAGGAATCATCCTGCTTCTCTCTTGTTCCTATGATCTGTGCATTTCCTATTTCCACAGACAGACCACCTCCTATCGGGCTGGCTTCATTGTCCTTTCGATAGCGCAGGTACAGACAGATGCCCAATACAACTGCTATCACGCACATACATATGATTACTGCGATTATAAATCTGATATCCGTTAATAGGTCCATCATTCCTCTTATCTACTCCTGCTCTATTCTTCCCTGGAATCGGAGTTTTCTCCGTCCTTCCATTCGAAATGTTCTCCACACAGTGGAATAAAAATGAATTTGCTCTGTCCGATTTCAATAACGGAAAAGGCACTTAATGCCACAGGAGTATATACTGCTTCTCCATTGAGGTAAGCCAGTCCGGAGGAATCGCCGGGAAGCAGATAGGTGGATCTGTTCTTACTGTCATAAATAATGGCTGCGTGATTGATACGGGATATGGTATTGTCCCCAAGTATCTGAATATGCATGTTGTCTGCTCGTCCAATGAAGTTCTTACCTGCATGTATCTTATAATCCTTACCGTATTGAGGTCCTTCGATGCAGACAAGCCATCCGGTTACAGGGTCTACACTCTCTGTTGTTCCATTGATGGACATTGTCTTATCCGGATCATCCACCATAAGTCTTCGATTATTTACCATATTAGAAGTTTCAAGATTTGTATTACAATACGGACACACATCTCCATATTTTCTTGCGCTATACATATGACCATTTTTACAACGATTTAATGCCATGTTCTTTCTCTCCTTTTATCTTAGCTGTAGCATTGCATTTGCAATATATATAATATCTCCGGCTTCCACTTCCACTGCTCCTACAAGTTTAACATCAAGAAGTGCGCTTTGATTTTTTTTCTTTACTCTGGTTCCGTTTTTAGAATCAATATCATCTACATACCATCCGTTATCTGTATAATTAAGGACTGCATGCTGTTTTGATATCATCTGTGCCATTGCTGAACCTGACAGATCAATATCTACCGGTTCTGTTTCTGTTCCTTTTCCAATTACAATAGCAGTTTTTCCATCTAATGACCACTTTAATAATTCATTGCCCTGTTCTCCTATAAGTGCCACGTAGCTGATTCTTGCCATGACAGGCATTCCTTTCTTCTGTGCACTGATGGGTACCTGATCCAGAGGGCTTACCGGTCTGACTGCTGCCTGTTCTCTTTTTCCCTGTTGTATTACCTGTGAACTGCTATTCACAGTAAAATTTCCTCGTTCTATTTGTCCATACTGATCGGGCATCATTTTATTCTTTATAAAGGTAAATCCAAATACTCCGGCTGTTACCAATGCAATATCTGTAGCTAAAATAATTATCAGCATATACAGTTCTGTATTTTCTTTTACAAACAGCATGCTCAATGCACCTATTGCGACCCATATAATTGCCTGTATGATTCCAAATGTATATTCCTTTATAAATGATGATTTCATGTTCTACCTCGACCATTTCCTGTATCTTATTTATCAACTTCATAGATACAAGCATAAATCCATATATGAATGAATTCAATAATGGATCTATGCTTATAATTCTATGTCTGTGCTACTGTTACTTAAGCTTCGTAACCGCCGTTTACTGTAATTGTACCAATTTTATCTTTCTTCTGTCTTACAACTAATGTGAAAGTACCTACACCTTCTACATCATCATAATTTTCATTGTAATCTACAACAAAAGCTGTAGGCATTGTGTACTCACGTACAACCTGTCCTGCTGCGATAGACTGAATTGTTACATTCTTATAGCACTCAGCCTTATCAGATGTGATCATTGCCCATTTTGCAAGATCTACAGTTCCTTCTGTACCATCATCAAGCATTGTTAAAATTTTACCTGTAATTGTTGCTGTTACAGCTACATCTGTTGTCTTAGCATTTGTATCATTAGGTGTACTTACAGCAAAGTCAACTGTCTTGATTGTTTCTACACCTAAAGTAGTTCCTTCAACATTTAAAATAAATCCCACTGTTTAATCCTCCTGATATTGTGTCGTTCTAAGTACTTTTCCTGTTATTGATTAATAGGAAAATCCACCCTGGTACTGAACAGTATTGTTCTTATCCTTTTTCTGCTTTAAGGTAAGTACAAATGTTCCAACGCCTGTTTCATCAGCAAATGTCTCTTTATAACCTACTACATAAACAGTATCCATGATGATTTGTCTTACTTCCTTATTACCGGATAATACATCAACAGTTACCTGGCCATAGCATTTTGCATCTTCTGCAGGAACTAAAGCCCACTGTGCGATCTTTACTGTCTCGTCTGCAACACCTGCGATATTTGCTCTGATCTTGCCTACGATCTCTACACCCATTCCTAAATCTGTAGAACGAGCATTGCTGTCATTTGGAGTCTGTGTCAGGAACTTAACAGATGACACTGTCTCAAGACCTAAATTGATACTTTCTTTTGCTTCAATTGTAACTTTAAAACCCATATTCTCCTCCTTATAATTTTATTGAGTTTTATATGCATTTGTTTTCCTAAAAACTAGGATGCACTACCGGATGTTGCTTTTGTAACAGAAACAGTAAGGTTCTTAATATTTCCGTTAAAGCCGATGTTGATATCGCACTGATTTGTAGTCTCATCAATTACGCTGTCGATTTCATCACCGCTCTGCATAATTCCATTAATGAAGTTCTTATCTGCACTCCATAAGGATTTCTGGCTCTTTGGATTATTACCAAAGAACTTCACAACACTATCCTGCTTAAAATCATTTGTCATGTATCTTAAGATTCTCTCAACATATGTACTTACCATAGTTTTGTAAAGGGAATCAAATGCATCATCTGCCATTGCAAGTGTTCTTGCCTTATATACCGTAATATTCTTAACTTCTTTGCCTTCAAGCTGACTGTTCTCAGATGCGAACATAAAGCCGAATCCCTTAGAATTAATTGCATTTTTTATGCTGTTTGTATAACCTGTGATCTCTTTCGCCATTGTTGTTACTGTTCTGAGAGAATGATCACCTGCTTCTATATCATAACGTACTCCCGGATACTTCGGTGATACATTAGCATAGAACTCTCTAAGATATTCAGGACACTGGTAAGCAGCTACAAGACCTGCTGCAATATAAGCTGCTCCTACATAAACTCCTTCGATCCAAAGTTTCATAATGTCTTCTCTCTCTTTAGATAAAACAGCTCCACCTTCATCAGTAACTGTCATCTTATTATCCAGTACAACACCTGATTTGTCCTTTGGAATTACTGTGAAGTTAGGAAGACAGCAAGATACGAATTCGCTGTAATCTTTCTTCATCAATAGTTCAGATTTGTCTACAAAACGCTCAATTCCACTGGTTGCTACATAGTTAAAGGTTGTATCTTCACCAGTCTGGAAATTATAGAACATTTGAATTCTGTATTCTTTGATCGTATCCAGTAAAGTAGCAAGTGATTCCATTGTATTGCCTGCAGCCTTCTGCTTCTGTACATTACCTTTGAAACGCTGTCTTGCCGCACTCTTTACTGCGCTTGGTTCTAATTCTACATCCGGAACGATACCAAGCCATACGGTATTATCATAATTGTTTTTTGTATTGACTGTATTTAAGTATGTTCTTAATCTTCCGATGTTAAGACTGCTTACTGTCATGTCAAGTTTAACATTGGTAACCAGAAGTGAAGGTCTCATCCCTTTATTCTTTGTTGCATACTGTTCAAAGAACATACGCACACCTAATAACTTTTCTACTAAAGGCTTAACTGTTTTTACGAAATCGTCTTTTGCCTTTTTGTAGAATTCAAGATATGTATTATAATTTGCAACTTCCAGTGCTGTATCAACCTGATCATTTGTTACTGCTGTCAATGGACAGAAGGTTCTTACAACAAGATTTTTTACATACTCGGATGGCTCTTCATTTACTTCATCATAATCATCCTGAAATGCTTCGATCAGACCTGCTGTATTATCATTTTTCATGACAAGAAGTTCATTCTTCTCCTTCTTAGGAGCCTCCAATACTTTTAATTCACCATTGTCTCCCATACTGAGTACACCAAGTTTTAATGTCTCGTTCTGCTGTGTAGAAGCTGACTGTGAGAAAAGAAGTCTTGTCTTGATATCTTCAATTGCCAGAGGAAGCATAGCCATAACGTTATTATAATTTTTGCTTGCCTCTTCAAACTTATAGTTAAGTTTATCACCAATATCCAGTTTCTTAGGATCTTCATCCTCTAATTCTTCGTATTTATCATACAGATAATGTATTTCCTTTCTTACCTGTTTAATATCATTCATGACTTTTTTAGGTGAAATCATGTCCAATACATTCTCAAATTTAAAGTCAACATTGATAAGTCCCTGAGCTTTTCTGGTATCAATCAATGTAAATAACATATTCAGGAAATCATTTTGTCTGTTCAGAGGAATTTCAGATACATATTCCTCAGGAATATTTTCCGGTTTTTCTAATGTGTAAAGAACACTCTGTGTATTTGCATTAAAAAATGAATATACTACCGGTTCAAACTTATCAAGAAATTCATCAAAGCTTCTTACCAAAAGCTTATCATGAATCTCTTTCATCTTATCATCATTAAGGCTTTCAAGATCCTTAGTATCACCTACTAATGTAAGCAGGTTAAGCTTTTCAGGATTGATTTCCTCAAAGAGGATCGTTCGGTTTGTTTGTGTGATTACTTCCATGGGTTACTTAATTCCTTTCTTTAATTAATAAATATATTATTATGCCATTAATACATGCTCCAGCTTCTTAAGGCTTTGCATTCTCTTGGCGGGGTCTCTTTCTATTGCTCCCATAATTGCAGCTTCAAGCTTAGGCGGTATCGGATGAAATTCCGAAATATCAGGTACTTCTTCACCTTCCATTTCATCCGGTGCCGGTAACTGATAATCAGTAAGCAGATAATACAGCAATACACCTATACTATAAATATCCGTCTGATATCCGGATGGCCTTCCATCATAAAGTTCCGGCGCTGAATATCCTCTGCTTACAAATTGTAGTGGTACACTCTCTTTTCCTTTATAACATGCTGAGCCAAAATCTATCAATACTACATTACCATCCGGACGTATCATGATGTTGGCAGGCTTTATATCTCTGTGAATGATTCCCAGTTTATGTAACTGCTTCACGATTCTGACAAGTGAAAGCATGCAATTTCGAACAGAGTATACCTGCCCACTATGTATACATTCTTCCAGACTGATTCCTTCTACATATTCCGTTACCAGATAAGTTGTTGCATTTTCTTCGAAATCATCTACATATTGTAATGTACATTTTGCATAAGGTCTTGTTAATCTGCTTACCTTTTTAACAATTTCACATTCCTGTTGGAATCCTTTTAAATACTGCCTGAACTGAGCTTTGCAGGTATTACTTCTACATACTATACTCTTTTCATCCATATCACGGTTGGAAAGCTTGTATGGACAGAATTCCTTGATAACGACCTGTTTACCTGTCTGCATATCATATCCCATATATACAATACTCATGGGTCCTATATAATAAGTCTCTCTAAGCTGATACCTGTTCTTCAGCGATATACCGACCGGCAGTGCTATATCATTTATTTCCATTTTTACTCGGCTTCCTTTTTCTCAAAATATCTCAATGAAAATTCCGATGCATTTTCTGGGAATGCTATGTATATAGTCTCTCCATACTGAACATGCGCCGGCACATTAGAAGATACTGTCCGGTCATTAATAAAGACTCCGCCATCTGTACAATGAACTAATAACAGTCCTTCTCCTTCATCATCAGGATAAAGACATATTTGATTAAGCTGCGGCAGATCTTCTTCAATTCCACTGCTCTGAAAAAGTTCCTTCAGAGAAACACCTGCCTCCGGATAATCTCTCAAATTCCATTCCATATCAGGTATATCATTTTTGCTCTTCAGATCTATAAAACATGCATGCAGATAACCTTTTAATACAGGTAACTTCTTTACCGGTTTCGGTTTTCGGTTAAATATATATATAATGATTACCGATATTCCTGTCGTTAAAATAATCAGAACAATAATTGCAGGTATAAGATAAGGATTGCTGTTTTTCTCCACCGTCTGCTCTTCAGTCTGTACCTGTGTTGTTTCCTGCATTGGCTCTTGTACTTTTTCAGGAGGTGTACTGGTCTCTGGAACTTCCCGGGTCTGCTCTTCCTCCTGAATAAACGTGCTCCTTATTATGGCATTGCCGCCTTCTTCGCTTCTATAGCATATTGACAGTTGTTCCTTTTTTGTGTCACTGCAACATATAATCCTGCTGTGCTTCGTTTCATATACGCTTATCTGTTTCTGCTGTGATACGACTTTGAAATCCAGTATCGGCTTGGATGCTTCGAATACAATATAAACTGTATTATTTTCAGGAATTTCTATTTCCTGTGTCTGAAGACTTTTCCCCAGTTTTACAGTATTTTGACCATTTTGACCTGTCGTTTTATATTGCATCGCAATGTCTGCGACTTTATTCATCATTTGCAAGGGACCTGAACAGATATTACTGGTTCCCTTTGTTGCTACAGACATTGCCATTAATTCATCTGCAATGTCAGAATCAGAAGTACACAGCCCTATTGTATGTATCGAAATACCTTGAGCTACCGCAATATTCTGGGCAGATTCCATGTCTGCATAGGAATCCTCTACTGTTCTTCCATTTTTGCTATCAGGTAAATCTGTTTTCCCATCAGAAATAAAGATCACAGTCTGATTTCTGTACGTATGATCCTGAGCAGCCAACATGGATATCCCGGCTTTTAATCCCAATCCGTTATCTGTGTCTCCCTGATATTCTACCTGTGATAATTGCTGCTTGATCTCACGAATCGTATCCTGATCTCTTCCCTGTACTAATTGGCTTTGATATACAATGTCTTCATTAAAAGCTACCACTCCAATACGGTCTTCCTCATCACATAAATTCAGAAGAAGTTCTATGCTTTCAAAACACAGTCGGTCCGCGTCCGTCTTTTTCATAGATCCACTCACATCAAGAATTACCACAATATCATCAGCCAATTCAGTATCAATGGCAGCTTCTCTGGCAAAACTTCTGATACTCGCAAACATAATCACAAATGTACATATAAACAGGTATAGTCGATATGTTTTCAAGTATTTCATTCCAACACCGTACCTTTCTTTTTTATTTTTTTGGAGTAAATCCAAAGAATTTTGCAAACTGGGCATTTACATTCATAAAGTCCGGTGCACTATTACCTGCTTTTTGTTTCTTGCTGTCCGTATATTCTTTTTCAAACTTCATTCCTGCACCCATACAGGCATCAAAGTCAAATCCCTGCCCAAATCCCATAAATGGATTTGCAGCTGACTTCTGCCTGGTTGCCTGAGACTGGTTGCCATGACTTTGTGCCTGTCCAAAACCATTTACACCGTCTGCAAGCTCCCTGTCATATTTAGCACGCTTACCTTCATCACTTAGTACAGAATAGGCCTCGTTAACATCTTTGAACATTTTTTCAGCTTCTGCATTACCGGGATTGATGTCCGGATGATACTTTTTTGCAAGTTTTCGAAAGGCATTTTTTATTGTTGTGCTGTCTGCATCCTGTGATACACCCAGCATTTGATAATATGTTTTATCCATTACTGAACCACCTGAAATTTCATCTCTTCCGTAGCAAATCTCAGCAGATCACCCTGGAATATCTCTATTGGTGTTCTTGAGGGTACTTGTCTGCCATTTACAAAAGTTCCATTTGTGGAAGCATTATCTGTTACAAAATAGTGACCATTCTTACAAGTAATCTCAGCATGTTTACGACTGATGGAACTGTCATTGATTACATAATCTGCTACTCTGCTCTTGCCAATAACAAACTCCTGCTTAGTTATTGTAATCTTTTCACCTGTTTTTAAATAAAGCAGCGATGCTCCCTTATTTTGTCTTCTGACGCGGTTAGGATCTTCATCATTTCCCTGATTCATAATATTATTCCAAAATGCAGGGTCAAGAACTCCCGTTTCACCATTCTGACTGTACTGTCCCTCATATCGGTTACTCTGTTCCGGTTGTGGTGATACAACATTCTGTATCGGTGCAATTGGGGATGCAACTGTTGATTCCTGTACAGGTGGCAACTGGTTTGTCGTCACTCTGGCTGCTTCCATTGTAGCTGCCATAGTGGGTATGGGCTGTTGTTGTACAGGTTGTACATCCGGTATTATTGGCTGAACAACAGGAGGAACCGGTTGTATTTGCTGCTGTTGTGGTATCTGTTGTATATTGGATACTGGCTGCTGTTGCACAGGCTGCACCGTCTGTGGTGCCACCTGTACAGATTCTCCTGTCAGCCAGAAGTGAATTTTATCTGCTATCTGTCCTAATGTTATAATTCCTGTCTGATCCATAAAAGAAAGATATTCATATACTGTCTGCAGAAAATCTTCTCCCTGAAATACAGCGGTATATGCCAGTGTTTTAAGATACTCTTTGATTTCCACAATTTGTAGTCCGCTGTCTCCTACATACACCCTAAAAAGCACATGTTCATTGACTACTTCAATTTGTTTGAGATCAAAATCTGCATGAAGACCATTTTCCATACACTTCTGTTGCATATCAACAATCTGCCTAACAAACTCAAGAAAATTCTTTTTGGAAATACCTCTCTTTAAATATGCCTCTGCGGTATTATCCATATCAATTTGTATCTTTGCATCAACATTTAAATATCTTCTGGGAATTGCATTTACTGATTCTAAATTGCCTGATGTCATGCTTATCTCCTCTCCTATTTAGCCGCTGCCGGTTTGTTGCCGATTTTCTTCTTTTTGAAAATCACAATGCCGATACCCGCCATAATTACAGCCGCTGCTGTTGCAATTGTTGCGGCGATTGCTTTCTTATCATTTGTGTAACGAAGCCATGCATTCGTAGAGATTGTAAATCCTGTTGCCGTATTTTCATCTTCCAATGTAACAATACTGTTACCGGCTGCATCGGCTGCATAGTAGCGCAGAGACTGTTTCTTATCACTGCTTGGAAGTGTCAGTGTAACAATATCCCCTGCTTCTTTTGCCATATCCATATAATTATATGTCTCTACTACATTACCCTCTTCATCTACAAGAGTAAAGTATGCTTCTGTTAATTTGAAGTTATCGGACACATATACATTGACATCCTTGGACTCTTCAACATAAAGCTGTCCATCTTCTACACCCTCAATTACAACAGTAGGAGCTGTGTTATCAATAATAAATGTCAGATCTGCTTTCTTCTCTGTCAGCGTATTATTGACTTCGTTGCCGGCTGCATCCTTGGAATAGAACATGATATTGTAAATACCTTCCTGCTGGAAAGATTCTCTATACAATGTGTAATCATATTCATATCCGATCTCGTCGCTTCCGTTTACCTGTGTTCCAACATAGACTGCGTTTTTATCGTTAGATGATGGTCTGCCTTTCTGCTGTCTGCTCTGAACCATCTCACCATTTCTGGTCACATATACTTCAAAGTCATTTACTTCACTTACATTCATTTCCTGAATATGTAGATCTCCCAGATCTTCATAACGGATATAAGCTCTGTCTACCAGGCTGGATATCTGGCTTAAGTCATATACAGAACCATGTCTGTTCAATGCAAAGCGGTAACTCAGTTCACTTTCATTACCTGCTTTATCTGTAGCAACTACTGCTAACGTATAGATTTCATCCGGTTGTTCATTTACATTTGTTAGTGCATATGTATAACCACTCTCACTGCCTGTCTGGCTTCTTTTCAGCTCGATCTGCTGTCCTTTACTGTTCTGCAGAGTGATCTTTACACCTTCTGCATCATAGTTATTATCCGCTACAGTTACTGTAGGATTCACATCTCCTGCATTTGCAGAATGGTCTGCCACACCATTGATTTCAATTGTTGGTGCATTGCTGTCGATATAAAATTCTTCCGGTGTGAAAGTATCTATTGTATTACCTGCAAGGTCTGTATAGTTCACACTGTAAGTATAATGCTCATCCTGGTTGAAATGGATCGTTATTTTATGTACATCACCATTATGTGTCCATCCACCAACAGATGCCTGTGGAGTAATAGATGCCTGGAAATCCTTTTCGTCAAAATTATGCTCAGTAATAGAAATCGTTGCTGTTCTTGCCTGATTATAATAGTTCTCTTTCCATGCCTGATTATTGTCATAGCTTACTTCAACTACCGGCTTGGTCTTATCAATCGTAAATGTATCTGTCTTGGCAATTTCAGAATCATTACCTGCAAGGTCTGTACATTCTACCTCAAAGGAATAGTCTCCATCTTCTGCAAATGTAATATAAGCAGTATGTGTTATGCTGTTCTCATTAGTACTCCAGCTTGATGCTGCAGGTGTCAGGGAAGGATCTTCCACGCCATCTTTGTAAATTCTGAATGTTACCTGATTAGGATCAAAGTTCAGCTCTTTAATATCAATTCTGGCTACCCTGTTTGTATTGTAGTATCTCTCATTCTGTGCTGCATCTGTGTCAAAGCTGATTTCAATCTCTGGCTTGGTTACATCGATTTTCAACTCTTTGGTCGTTGTTACGGTGTTGCCTGCATGATCCGTTGCAGTAACTGCAATATATGCATGATTACTTTCATTCTGCGCTGCATTGATGATCAACTTGTCATCACTGTACTTCTGACTGCTCCTGATCTGGTCAAGTGACAATACTGAAGCTTCATTGCTATACATGCTGACATTTGCCTGTGTTGCATTACCATCTTTACCAACTGTATAGGTTACACTCTTAAGACCTGCATAATTATCATTGTTAGGTGCATCTACAACATGTACAGATACCTCTACATCCTTGTTGTAGAATTCTGCTTCATTTTTGCCCCTAGGTGTGATCGTGATCTCCTGTGATGTATCACCTGTAGGGATCATGTTGTCTGATACAACACCATCTGTCCATGCTTCGGACTTGTTTCCTGCGCCATCAATTGCACATATGTATACCAGACCTCTGTTGCATGGATCAATACTGATAGAATCCGTACCTGCGCCGCTTCCTGACACACCACCCTGTTCTTTGGTAAGTGTCATGGAGAAACTCTTCTTCTCACTGATTCCATATTGCGCCTGACCGCTCATGCTGATGCTGCTCTTTGAAAATACACGGTAGGATACTCCTTCTGAAGCATCCAGATGAACCGGCATACTTGCACCATCTGCTGTTGCTGTAATCTGATTAGGAGCTATGAAATCTGCCTTTATCTCATAAGTAGTAATGTTAGAACGGTTACCCGCTGCATCTTCTACATATACTGATAATTCATTGATACTGTCACTATTAATATTAATTATTCCTGATTCCAGACTTGTCAGACTGTTCGGATCATTATAATCAGATACCTCTACGATCTTACCTGATTCTTCATCTAAAATTCCACGATAGAAGCTACGTTTATTTGTACTTACATTTCCATTTTCATCTTTTGTTTCAAATGTATATACGATACCTGCTGCCGGTGCACAGTTCTTTGCATCATATTCAGGATATGCGAAACTGATGCTTACCGGTCCAGTCTGCTTATTATACCAGCCTGTAGAAGAATCCGGTGCAACAGTTGCTGCCACATTAGCGACTTCCAGATCCTGCTGCCAGATCTTGATTCTGCTGCTGTTGTTATTGATATCTTCCGTATGTGTTGTCAGTGCCGCATTAGATTCTGCTCTGAAATATAAAGTACCATTCATTCTTGCTGATTCTGTAATACCCGCAATTACTTTACTTTCACTTGCTTTGTCGCCATACTGCATGGTTCCTTCTTCTGTACTCTGTGTACGATCAAGTATGGTTCCTAACACAACTTTCATATCTTTTTTATTTATATCCGTCCAATGCGCATCATCCAGACTGATGTTACTTCCTGCCTGAATAAATGTATACTGATATTGATAAATACCTGATGTCTGTTCACCTGTAAGTAGAGAAATCGCATAGCGAAGCTGCTGATTTGTCCATTCACCTGTATACTGTACTTCATTATCGTTCTGGTCAATATTTACATAACCTACAATCGGAACTACCTTATCCACACAAATTCTTTTGCCGTATTCTGCAACTTCACTTTCGTGTCCAAGATAATCAATTGCTTTTACAGATATAGTTCCATAGATTTTATTTTCATCAAGCAAAATACTGTATGCGTCCTTATATCTGTCCTCCAATGAAACAGGTATTGTTTCCGTTTTTCTTGAAGTACCATACTGTACTACTAACTCTTTAATACCGGAACCTGCATCAACAGATTTATTGCTTCCCTGTTTCTCCCCTGTGTAACCTGTCAATGTAACATTTTTTGAGAAATAGTCAATGCTTTCTGTTGAATGAATACTTGCCTTCTCATCTGCTGCTAACTGAGTGTTCCATGAAGGAGCTGTAGTATCCACTGCGATCTGATCCAGTGTAAACTGTCCATTCTTTATATCCTGACTTGAGATATTTTTATCTCTGTCACAGAAATAGAAAATATAATTTTGTGGTCTGGTATTGTCAATGACCATATTTCTGGCTTCTACATATATCCAGCTATCACCACCGTCTGTACTGTATGCGATTTCCTCATATAAGTTATTCTCACCTAATGCAAGTTCGATATTTTCTCCATACCAGTTTTCAGTGCCAACCTTGGTTGCACTTTTCAGGAACTCATCAAGTGACATATTATTTAATGTGAAGTCAACATTCTCAGGTGATTCAACCTTTACCTTTACTGTCTTGGTGCAGGTTTCATAAATATCATATTCTGAGTCATCATCTGCCGTCAGTGTCAGTGTAGTTTCTCCACCCATTAATGTGCGGAAGTTTCCATCATCATCTATTTCAATAATTGCCGGATCTTCTACTTTTATTTTACAGCTTGCAGGACGTTTTCCTATATATTCATCCTTCTCACCGGTAATCTCATAATACAGCTTATTGTTATCATGATTATATTTTACGGTTAAGGTATCCCGTACATTAATTCCCAAGGTTGCCTTGGTAAGCTCCATACTGTCAAATATTTTGCTATATGATTCAAAATATACAGGATCAGTAAATTTTGAATAGTCTGCTGTTGCTGTAATTGTATATTTGGTTCCACTTGCAAGCATATGTGCACTTGACTGTTCGATCTCATATACATAAGTTGCTTTTTTATTTTCTGTAAGACTTTCACTGCTTAAAGTTGCTTTTAACGGAGTCTGTTCTTTGCCATCAAATGCAACAAGCGTAAAATTGATCTTATCAACATCTTCTTTCAACAGATTATCATTATCTGCTTCCATAGTTACAGTTACTTGCAGTTTTTTGTTCTTGCCAAGTATAATAGATGGCTTTTTCTCGTTGACTGTAATATCACCATGGAGATTTATTTTATGTACGCCAAATGCAAATGTCTGAGATGCTTCTTTATATACACCATTTTGTGCATATTTTATTGTAACATAGTATGGTGTTTCACCGTCTGACAGAGCCTGTCCCTTTACTATGAAATCTTTACCTGCTTTTTGAATATCCAAATGCTTGGCATCTTCAATTTTTTTACCATCTTTGTCAGATTCGTAACATGTAATATCGTCAGTGTCAACACCCGCTTCATATTTAAATGTTACTGCTTCACCGTATTCATGGCTTGTCTGGGTGCAATCTGGTTTATACTCTACTTCATTATCCAGTCTTGCAAAATTAATCTGTACAGTCTCTTTTTTACCCAGATGTGAATTATCTCCTGTATATTCAAAAGTTACATTATATTGTGCTTTATTTTGCAATGCAGTATTCTCATCTGCAATAACATATCCATAGTTCGTTTCTTTAATGGTAAGTGGACTATTCTTAACCTCATCACCATTTTCATCAGTTACGTAACACTTTGCTGTACCGTAATATTCGCTGTTTCCACGTTTGAATTGTATTTCTTCTTGGAACTGATATACGTCCTTTTTATTATATGTATAAGTTACTTTCTGAACTTCCTTTGCAAAATTCAGAGTAATGATCTGCTCATCTGCATCATAATTATCATTTCCTGCATAATAGAAACAAAGATACGTTGTTGCTTTGTCTTTATTATCACTGTTATTATTTATTACTGTAATATTTTTGGTCAACAGATAATTATTTACACTAATGGTAAGCTGCTTGTCTCTTACAGGCTGTCCATCTGCATCTACTTCTGTACAGGTCACATCCGCAAGACTATATTCTTTTGGTATTGTATATGTGATTTTATCACAGTACTTGTAAGGATCATTATTTTTATCAGCAGTGTATGTGATCTTTGCTTTTTTTCTGGTAAGGGCTAATTTGTAGGTCTGTTTCCATTCCCTGTATATATCATTTCCTGCATAAACTACAGTAAAGCAAACATTTTCTGCCGCATCCTTCTTAGGATTTTCTACGATAATACTGTATGATTTGTTGTTTTTATCATATGTGATCTTTGCATTACTGTTCTTGACAGCCGTACCCTGTTCATCAGATACAAAGTACTTGGCATCACCAACGAAAATACCATCTGTTAATTCATATTTTATATCTTCATTAAAATAGAACGCATCCTGCTGTACTTCAAATACTGCAGTCTGATCCAGCTTCTCAACAGTTACTGTTTCAGCAGTAATTTCTTCCACATCTGCTACTGCCTGTAACTGATATTCTCCTGCTGCATTTACTGTAAACTCACCTTTGATCATGCAATCGGAAGCTTGACCGTTTGAACTGATCAGTTCATTTATGATGTCCTCCTGATCATAATTTCCATCGGTAATTTTATTTCCATTGTTATTGATCGTATATTTTTTCTGTTTCAGACTGTACTCGATCTCATCCTTTCTGTCATTTAATGAGATCTTATCATCCATACCGTCTAATGCAATATCTGTTTTCAATGCATAGGATATCTTATAACCGATACATTCCTCTTCATCCATAATCTTATCAACAGATGTAACATTAAGTGAAGTCGGGGTAAATTCTTTTATGCTGATTGCCTCAGGTACTGTTACTTCTATGTCTTTTGTCTTTGATGTATCTGACAGATCATCACCTGTTACTTCAATGCTCACAGAATATTTACCGCTCTGTGTGATCTTAACTGTACCAGACACGGAAATTGTCTGAGCATCATCACCTTCCCTTAATGAGAGTGTCTGAGTATCTACAGTCTGTACTTCATCGTCGTCATTCTTAATGACCAGTTTTACAGTACAGCTCTTGGAAATCGGTTCCGGTTTAACCGGATTTAAGAAATTAGGATCAACATCTGTATCTGTGTCAGGATCTCCATCTGTATCAGGATCTGTATCTGTGTCAGGATCTACTACAAGAGTTGAGTCTATCTGTAATGCTGCCTGTGCAGAACCGCTTATTTCTGCCTCATAATATCCACTGGAGCCTTCTTTTCCACTTACATAAGACAGATTAATATCATTTAAAACAACATTACTGATCTGAAGTGAGGCGTCAGCACTGTAAACTGCTATTCCTAATGCATCTGCTGTCGTTTCTTCCGTTGTTGTTTCCTCTTCGGATGTCGTCTCTTCTTCCGTTGTTGTTTCTTCTTCGGATGTTATCTCTTCTTCTGTCGTTGTCTCTTCTTCGCTACCTGTTTCCTCTGTTGTCAGTTCTGTTGTTTCTTCTTCCTTTGAAGTTTTTGTCTGATCTTCAACTGACTCCTTTTCCTTTGAAACCTCTGATGACTGGTTTGCTTCTTCTGCTTCCGAATGTTGCTCTGCTTCATTCTGAACAGCTTCTTTGTCATCTTCCTCCTGCACATCTGCCTGTGCTATCGGAGTTGTTTCCTCCACATCAGTTTCTGCAGCTACTGTCTGTATAGGATATGAACTTGTCAAAAGTGCACATACCATAACCAGACAACTGATTCTTTTCACTGTTAACTTAATACTCCTCTTCATTTCCTTCTTACCTTTCCTACATTATGTTAAAGTACCAGTTCTGTATGAATAAAGGTAATGTCCAACATAATATCGTTCTTGTTGTCCTGTTCATCCTGACTGACTAATAGTACCGTATCCTGGGTGTCTCCTAATACTGTTGTAACATCTTGTCCTTTATATTGATCATCTATATTTCCCTGTTTTTGAAGCAACTTTGTAATATCTTCTGTTTGCATTTGCAGTCTTCGTGTACGAAGTTCCTCATGTAGAAGATCATTTGTACTGATCTTCTGTGTCACATGCTCTGCCATTGCTTTATTCTTATGTACTGGTGGTAATTTCTTACCTCTAAGAATCCGCCAGGCTCTCCTTACATCAAATACAAAAAATAATACTGCTGCAACTATCGTTAGAATTATCATTGCACCGAGAAACAGTCTCGACAGCAATATCATCTGGTCAACTGTCATGCTCATTCCTGTTTCTCCTCCTTATAACTGGACCGTATCATGGGTTCTGCCTGTTTCATCAGGTTTCTTATATTATTTATTTCTTCGTCAACCTTGCTGTTGGAACTGTGTTCCATCGCATCAATATCTGATGAAATTTCATTATATACAGTCATGATATCCTCTTTTGTAATGCCATCTTCTTTCAGGTATTTTGCATATTCTGTAGAACGTGTGATAATCTCCTGATACAGCCTGAGAGTTATCAATTCTCTGTCAGGTGCCGCATCATTAAGTTTTTTCAGTTCTATCAGATTCTGCCAGTATGTACCATACATACCTTCATCTGTGCCTTCTATCTGTGCAGCAATAATTTTCTTATAGAAATTGCCTATTTCAATATAAATATTACAACGTTTATATTCCTGCTCCATTCCTTCCATATTTGCATAATAGGAAGCTGCCGTAGTGAACCATGGAACCGCTGTGGATTGTCTGCTTTCCTGATGTTCATAGTAGAACCAGTAAGCATTTCCAATACGGAAACATAAATCTGCATATTCCTGTTTATTGGTTTCTTCCAGTCTCTGAAGATATTTCTGTGTACTGGCATTGAGCCGGATCAATGTTTTTTCCTCATCGTCTGTGAAAACACCATCTTCAATAAAATTATCTATCAGACCTAAATAGGCATCTTCTTTCGTACTATCTGTATTGATTGCTTCAAGGTAATATGCTTTTTTATCTTCCTGACTACTGGCTTTCTGCGCAGCATCTATAAGATAAGCATATTCACTTTTCTGCTGTCCTCTGGCTGATACATGCATCGTAACTGCCATGACTCCACATAAAACCGCCAGTGCAGCACTGGTAGCAAAAGAAATTACACGATGTTTATATTTGCGTATCATGGGAGCATCCAGATCTCTGTAGTTCTGAAGCGCATACATAAGCTCTTCTGCTGTCTGGTAACGATCTTCAGGATTTTTTTGCGTACATTTTAAAATGATTCCTTCTAATCCGCTGGACAAAGACGCGTCCCAATAAGTAATCGGATACATTTCGTAAGGTGGTTCGGAAGGATTATGTCCTGTAAGCAAATGGTACATAGTAGCTCCCAGGCAATATATATCTGTTCTGGCATCTGTCTGACCCTGCCCTCCAAACTGTTCCGGTGCTGCGTATCCCTGTGTCCCAAGACACGCTGTATCACCGCTTGCCCTTTCCTTATATTCCCGGGCTGTACCAAAATCGATCAGCACAACGCTTCCGTCATACTTAAGCATAACGTTTGAAGGCTTCATATCACGATATATGATAGGAGGTTTTCTGGTATGCAGATAACATAGCACATCACATAACTGGATTGCCCAGTTAACAACGTCGTCCTGTTTCTGCGGTCCATACTCTTTTATTACCTTATCTAAAGTAATACCTTCTATATAATCCATGACAATAAGGAAGTTATCATCCTGATCAATTATATCTATAATACTGGGCAGATTATCATGCTTAAGCTTCTTTAAAAGATCCGTTTCAACAATCAGGCTTTGTCTGACTACTTCAAAGTTTTGAATGCCGTCTTTACGGACTTCTTTAATCGCCCATGGCTTATTCGCTTTTTCATTGATGGCAAGGTAAACAGTACTCATACCGCCCTGACCGACTTTACTCAGTATTCTGTATTTGCCATCTACTATGGACCCTATTTCTAACATGTTTCTCTACCTACCTGAATCAATACCGCCGAAATATTATCTCTCTCTCCACGCTGTTTAACACGTTCCACCAGACTTGTCAGATTCACCTGCATGACCTTTTGTGTAAGATTCTGCAGTGGTCTGCACAACTGATAGATCTCATCCGGTGTAATAACATGGCGAAATCCATCTGAGCAGACCAGATAAGCGGCTTCTCCATTGATATTACCACTGTAAAACGCAGGAAGCAGTTTCTGTGTTACGCCGATACACTGTAAAAGCACATTGCGCCGGCTGTCTGTCAACGCCTGTTCTTTCGTGATAATTCCCTGTGCCAGTTCTCTTGCAATTAATGTCTGATCCTCTGTGATCTGCCGGCAGCCATCTGATAACTCATATAACCTGGAATCTCCTACATGTATGGCATAGTATTTATCCTTTAAGAATAGAACTGCCGTAATAGTCGTTCCCATTTCTACGCCCTGGCTTGCACCGTATTCCTTTATCTTCTGATTCATGGAATAGATAATATCTTCCCAACTGTTTCTGATACTCTCTCCTGTCCATTCTGCTCCGGGCGCCATAAATTGTTCCTTGAACCATTTATCGAAGGCCAATATAACATTTCCACTGGCTACTTCACCCAGCGAAAGTCCTCCTAAACCATCACATACAACTGCCATACACACCTGACCTGCTGATGTCTGTGCAATTTTAACAGTGAGACTATCCTGATTGATTTTTTTAACGATGCCGGCATCCGTAACTGCCGTTGCCATATATCTCATTTGTGTCCTCATTTCTGATACATTTGTGACTTTTTTACTATTTCATTTGCCTTAAACAAAAAAAAGTTGCCTAAACTACTATTGTAATCTACGCAACCAAAAAATAATAAACCAGCTTTGTTTATTATCATTTTACACAATTTTTAAATTCCCCTCTAGCTGCTCTCTCATATACGACGAATTATAGTATATTTTGCGGCAAAAATCAACAAAATTTTCCAACATTATACTATATAATTTTATAAAAAAGTTATTTTTATTTTATAAATGCATTTTTCATGCATGCATTTGCATCTTTTGTGCACTATCAGTGTGTTCATTCTACAAATGGCAGTTAACATAAAAATCCCACAGGAATATGCCCTGCGGGATTTTTATAATAATCATACGATTCAATTATTCTGTAATATCTGCATACATGAAGTACCAGTATCCATAAGCGGAATGCCAAGCACCTGTAATCTTGCTGCTCTGTAACCAGAAGTCATTGTAGTAAGCAAGAGGAATACATCCAGCCTGATCCATTAAGATATCTTCTGCTGTATGAAGTGCTGTAGAACGCTCTGCTGCATCCAGAGTAGATCTTGAAGTATCAATAGCTGCATCAAAGTCAGCATTGCTGAACTTACCATCATTGTTACCGTTTGTTGTGCAGAACAGCTCTAACATGTTAGAAGGATCACTGTAGTCACCTACCCAACCATTACGTGCAACTTCAAAGTCACCGGAACGACGCATAGGAGTGAAGCTGGACCACTCAACGATATTAACCTGAAGGTCGATACCAAGTTCAGCCCATGCCTGCTGTAAATACTCAGCTACTACCTTGTGATAACCGGCATCATTTGTTGTATAGCTGATTGTAGGGAAGCCTTCTCCATCAGGATATCCTGCATCTGCAAGGAGCTGTTTAGCTTCTTCAAGATTAGCTTCAAAATTGGTTGTATCAATGTATGGCTTACCACCGTTAGCATTGCTCATGAACTCTGTTCCGTCTGTATCCATCCAGCCAGGTCCCATGAGATTGCCTGCTGCTGTATAAGTACCCTGCATCAGAGTGCTTGCAACATACTCACGGTCAATAGCAAGACTTAATGCCTTACGCACATTAACATCCTGGAAAACTTCGTTCTGAAGATTCAGGCTGATGTAGTATGTACCAATGATTGGATCTACATAGAAATCATCTGTACCCTCAAGACTTGGGATTTCTTCTGTAGGTACATCCTTAATCAGTAATACTTCGCCTGTCTGGTATGCACTGTAAGCTGCATTGGAATCCTCCATCAGGACGAATTTCAGTCTGTCAAGCTTAATAGCATCTGCATTCCAATAGTAAGGGTTCTTGCTGAATGTAATATGAGAACCAGGAACCCACTCTGTCATGTAGAAAGGTCCGTTAGATACATATGTTTCAGGAGCTGTTGCCCATGCATCACCATTAGCTTCGATTGTAGCTTCCTGAACAGGGCTTAATGTAGCAAAAGCTGCAAGGCTGCCGAAGTATGAGCAGGGATTAGCCAGTTCTACTACAAGTGTAGAATCATCAGGTGCTGTTACTGCAAGTGCATCAAGGTTGCCTTCAATTGCTTCATCATAGCCCTTAACCATACCAAGAACTGTCTCAGCATAAGGAGCTGCTACTTCAGGATCACATACACGCTTCCAGCTGTATACGAAATCATTTGCTGTTAAATCAGAACCATCTGACCACTTTAAGCCATCTCTTAAATGGAATGTCCATGTAAGACCATCCTCAGATACTTCATAAGACTCTGCCTGTCCTGGCTGAAGAGTTCCGTCCTCACCTACAATAAGCAGGCACTCATAAGCATGTAATAACATGTTACCGCCATCTACTGCACTGTTCAAAGCGGGATCAATTGTTTCAGGGTCAGGTCCGATCTGAACTGCAAGTTCCTTATCGCCTGTACTCTCTGTTGTTGCAGCTGCTGCATCTGTTGTAGCTGCCTGTGTCTCTGATGTTGTTCCGTCTGCTGCAGGCTGTGTATCAGCTGTTGATGCAGATGAACCGCAAGCTGTCATGCCCATGACCATGCATGCAGCAAGCATGAGAGAAATTACTTTCTTTTTCATATCATATCCTCCTCTATGAAATAAAAGTTGTAAATATATAAACACTATGCAGAAATAATACTGCATAACTGCCTATCAATATAAATCATACGCATGGATGGTGACATGCTACATAATGACCGGCTGATATCTCTCTCCACTCCGGCTGTTCTGCTGCGCACTGTTCTGTCGCATAAGGACATCTGGTGCGGAATCGGCAGCCTGAAGGTGGATTTAAGGGACTTGGTACATCACCCTCCAGAACAATTCGCTTGTTCTGTCTGGCTGTCTTAGGATCTGCAATTGGAATTGCAGAAATCAAACTTTTGGTATATGGATGTACGCTGTGTGTCGTCAGCTCATAGCTGTCTGCCAGCTCTACGAGCTTACCCAGATACATAACACCAATACGGTTGGATATATGCTTAACTACTGACAGGTCATGGGCAATGAACAGATAAGTCAGTCCCAGTTCCTGCTGGAGATCTTCAAACATGTTGATAACCTGCGCCTGAATGGATACATCCAATGCAGATATAGGTTCATCACAGACAATAAACTGTGGATTGACTGCCAATGCCCTGGCAATACCTACACGCTGTCTCTGTCCACCTGAGAATTCATGTGGATAACGGTTGGCATGTTCAGAATTCAATCCTACTCTGCGAAGCATTTCAATAATAATATCATATCTTTCCTGCTTATTGGCAGCAAGCTTATGAATGTCAATAGCCTCTCCTATAATATCGGCTACTGTCATTCGAGGGTCAAGGCTTGCATACGGATCCTGGAATACGATCTGCATCTTCTTACGATATGGAAGCATATCTACTGCAATCTTCTTCTCACCGTCAAAGATTACCTGATCATCATAGATGATCTTACCTGCAGTCGGCTCATACAGACGCAGCAGAGTACGTCCTGTTGTGGTCTTACCACATCCGGACTCTCCTACAAGTCCAAGAGTCTCTCCTTTATTTACATAAAAGGATACATCATCAACAGCCTTTACATATCTCTTGTTCTTGCCATAGCCTCCGGCCGGGAAATATTGTTTCAGGTGCTGTACTTCAACTAACTTATCGCTCACCTGTCTCTCCTCCTTCCATCTGTGCCTTCTGATTCATCCAGCACTGTGTATAATGGACATCACCAAAGGTCGTAACAGGCGGCATCTCGCGCAGACATATCTTCATACAGTTATTGCAGCGCGGTGCAAACGGACATCCCTTAGGCGGATTTAACAAATCAATAGGAGTTCCTTCGATTGGAACCAGCTTCTCATGCTCCCTGGCATCCAGCTTGGGAATACTTCTGAGCAATCCCTTGGTATATTCATGCTTTGGCTCATAGAATATCTCATCTGTTGTACCATATTCTACGATTCTGCCTGCATACATAACTGCAATCTTCTCACACATGCTGGCTACAATACCAAGGTCATGTGTAATCATGATAATCGCCATTCCAAGCTTATCCTTAAGCTCCATCATCAGCTCCAGAATCTGCGCCTGAATCGTAACATCCAATGCAGTAGTAGGTTCATCCGCGATCAGAAGCTTGGGTTCACAGGCTAATGCGATTGCAATCATGACTCTCTGACGCATACCGCCGGAAAGCTCATGGGGATACTGCTTTAATCTCTTCTCCGGCTCATTGATACCTACCAGAGTCAGCAGTTCCTTGGCACGCTCATGTGCTTCTTTTTTCTTTTTATCTGTATGGAGAAGGATAACCTCCTCAATCTGATTACCAATTGTATATACAGGGTTCAAGCTTGTCATAGGATCCTGGAAAATGATAGACACTTCATTTCCTCTGATCTTACGCATCTCTTTCTCTGTCATTTCATTAATTTTATGTCCGTTAAACTCCAGTGTTCCTCCAATAAGCTTACCCGGATATGCAGTCAGCCCCATCAGGCTGTATGCTGTAACAGACTTACCGGAACCGCTTTCTCCTACGATTCCCAATACTTCGCCTTCCTTAACATGTATGGACACATCGTTCAGTGCCTTTACTTCACCCGCAGGGGTAAAGAAGGATAGACGCTCATGATTGATATCTACAAGATATTCTGACATAATTTCCTCCTATGAACCTGTCTATGTTAATTCTTGAGCTTAGGGTCAAATGCGTCTCTAAGTCCATCACCCAGCAGGTTAAAGCTCAAAATGATCAAACTGATCAGTATGGATGGAATGAATAACAAATATGGATATGTATTGATACCGTTGATTGCCTCACTTGCCAGACTTCCCAGAGAAGGAAGCGGTACTGCAACACCTAATCCCAGAAAGCTTAAGAAGCTCTCTGTAAAGATGGAAGAAGGAATCTGCAGTGTCGTTGTTACGATCAAAGTACCAATACAGTTCGTTAACAGATGCTTCTTAATGATTCTGCCATTCTTTGCACCCAGTGCCCTCGCAGCAGTAACATACTCGCTTTCCTTGAGCATCAGAATCTGGCTTCGTACCATACGTGCCATACCTACCCAGTAAAGCAGGGCAAATACGATGAAGATACTGATAAGGTTCGTACCTACTGTCTGTACCCAGCCAAAACCGGGAACCTGTGACAGTGATTCCAAAGGACTCTTAATGGCAAAAGACAAAAGAACGATCAGCAGGACATCCGGAACTGTATAGATAATATCTACAATTCTCATCATTACCAGGTCTACCCAGCCTCCGAAGAAAGCTGCAACAGAACCATAAATGGAACCAATTACCAGAATAATAGCAGTAGCGATCAGACCTACCATCAGAGAAATACGGCTTCCCATCATAACACGGATCGCATAATCACGTCCCATCTTGTCTGTACCAAGAATATGAGGGAATACGCTCTCTCCTGCATCGATTCTTGCCAGCTCATCAGCAGAATACTGCATCGGAGCCAGATTATTTGCACCCTTGATCTGTGTCTTATAGGAATAAGGATAGAAGGAAGGTACGATAAATGACAGGATCATGATCAGTATGATAACGACCAGACTTACCATTGCTACTTTATTCTTACGAAGTCTTCGAAAGCCATCCTTCCAGAAGCTTACGCTTTCACGCATGACTACAAGACTTTCTTTCTCTTCATTTGTTGCCGGAAGGAAATCATCCGGATTCAACTTCATCTGAAAACTGATTGGGTTCTCTTTCATTTCTCTATGTCCTCCGTTAATTGAGCTTAATACGAGGGTCTACAATTTTATAAATAATATCAACAATCACATTCATTACGATCAGAAGGGTCGCAAGGAAGATTGTAGTTCCCATGATGACCGTATAATCACGGCTGGAAATGGAACCGATGAATTCACCGCCAAGACCCGGAATTGTAAAGATCTTCTCTACAACGAAGCTTCCTGTTAAGGTATAGGCAAGCATCGGACCTACATATGTAATGACCGGCAGAATCGCATTGCGGAGTGCATGCTTGAAGATGCTGACTGCCTGAGATACACCCTTTGCTTTACAGGTTCTCATATAATCCTGGCCAAGCACATCCAGCATGGAAGAACGCATCAGTCTCATGATATATGCCATGGGATAGAAGGATAACGCCATAACCGGCATTACATAGTGCTTCCAGGAAGTCAGGCCATAGGTAGGGAGAATTTTTAAATGAACGCCCAAAAAGTACATCAATACCGTACAGATAACAAAACTCGGTACCGCAATACCACAGGTCGATATGACACTAATCAGATTATCAAGGAATTTACCTCGGTGCATTGCTGCAATACATCCAAGTGGAATACCAAGCAGCAGCGCTACCAGCACAGCAACCCCACCTACTCTTGCAGATACGGGGAACTTTGTTACTATAATAGAAGTAACTGTACGTCCTCTCTGTTTCAGGCTATCGCCGAAATCTCCATGCAGAGCATCTGTCAGATAGGTAATATACTGCTCGAACAGCGGCTTATCCAATCCATATTTTGCTTCCAGTGCTGCCATTGCCTTAGGACTGACTGCTTTCTCGGATAAGAACGGACCACCCGGCACCAGATTCATCAGGAAAAAGGTAATGGTCGCAACTGCCCAGATTGTTACAATCGCCAGACCAATTCTCTTTATAATGTACTTGAACATATTGTAGTACTCTCCTTTACTTAACTTATATCACTTAAAATAGTTCATTTGAACTTCGGCAAAAAAAATAAGGAGAGAATACGCCTACTTCGGCTCATTCCACTCCTTTATGGCGATAATCACATATTTTCTTTGACAGAAGCTATTTTATTATCAAATATTCTATATGTCAATAGTCCTATTTTATTCCATTTATTTTATTATCTGTTTTTCTGCATAATTATACAGTATAAATATACAATTCTGAATTTTTTCACTTTTCAGCAAATTCAAGAGTTTTGACTTTATTCTACAATTCAGTTTACTTTAACGCACATATTTATGCGTTTAGTTTCCATTTTGATGTTTTTTTATTCATTTTATGTTTTTTTCATTTTCCATTGACTTTTTTTATATTATGTATTATTGTATTAATCAGCTAATACAGCAATACGATTTACGTACAGCAGAAAGGAGTGTTTCATATGGCGTGGGAACTTAATGCAGATCGCCCGGTCTACACACAGATTCTGGAAATCATACGGACCCGAATCATATCCGGCATTTATGCTCCAGGAAGCAGACTGCCCAGTGTCAGGGAACTGGCTGCCGAAGCCAGTGTGAATCCCAACACAATGCAGAGAGCTTTCGTGGAATTGGAGAAGAGCGGACTGGTCACAACACAAAGAGGGAGCGGAAGAACCGTAACGGAGGACATTACAATGATCGAACAGGTTCAAAAAGAAATTGCAGTATTGCAGATTAAGGGATTTTTTGAGAAAATGAATGAGCTTGGATATGACAATGCACATATTCTGAAGCTTATAACAGAGACAATTGAGGGAGGAATACAATAATGGACACTTTATTGGAAGTAAAGGATCTATGCAAACAATACAAGGGTGCCGGTAATTATATGGCAGTTTACCACATGAACCTGTCTATACCACGCGGTAAAATTATCGGACTTCTGGGACCTAACGGATGTGGTAAGACCACTTTGATCAAAATGATCAATGGATTGCTGGCCCCATCCTGCGGTACTGTTACCATCAATGGATATGCACCGGGAATTGAGACGAAAAAGATTGTCTCCTATCTGCCGGAACGTACTTATTTACAAAGCAATATGAGAATCCGTGAAATGATTTCCTATTTCAAGGATTTCTATGAAGATTTCAATGAGGACCGTGCCTATGGCATGTTATCTTCTCTGGACATTGACCCGGATGCCAGGTTAAAGACCTTATCCAAAGGCACCAAGGAAAAGGTACAGTTAATCCTTGTCATGAGCAGGGAAGCTGAACTTTACATCCTTGATGAGCCGATTGCCGGAGTAGATCCTGCCGCCAGAGACTTCATTCTGCGCACAATTATTACGAATTACAATGAAAATGCCACTATTCTGTTATCTACCCATTTGATCACGGATATTGAGAATATACTGGATGAAGTCATATTCATGAAGAATGGTTCCCTGCTTCTCCATACATCTGCAGATGCCATCCGAGAGAAACAGGGCAAATCCATTGATACTTATTTCAGGGAGGTATACGCATGTTAGGGAAATTAATAAAATATGAGTGGAAAAGCCTCAGCCGTCAGTTTCTGGTCATGCTCGCCATTCTGGCCGGAACAACGCTTGTTTCTTCCTTAATCATTGTGTCCATCAATTTTGAATTTGATGATGTAAATGAAAACTACTCACTCTTTATGCTCATAGGCTCTGTACTCATTTATTATCTTGGCTTAATTGTATGCAGCATTGGAACAAGTCTGATCGTTGCAATCCGTTTCTATAAATCATGCTATACAGACGCCGCTTATCTGACACATACGTTACCTGTGTCTGCTAGGCAGCTGGTCGGAGCCAAAACAATAGCTTCATGCCTTATCCAGTTTCTGTCTTCTATTACGGTTTTTCTTTCTATAATCGTATATTTTGCCGTGATCATTGCAGCCGTATTAGGTTCAGATACCACAAGTTATACAGGAACTATGTCCTTTGCAATGTTAAGCACAGAGTTCCAACAGTCACTTGGCGTAACATTGACACAGTACTGTGTATTCCTGATTGGATACAGTCTGGTTGGCTGCATCACCGGATGCTGTATTCTGCTAGGATGTGTCAGTCTTGGCCAGCTTTATACAAAACACCGCATTCTTGGTGCAATTCTTGCGTATTTCATTGTTACCATGATTATGCAGGTCATTACTTACCTGGCAATGCTCCCAGCCTATGGTAAATTATTTGCAGCTTCAGCTGCCGGTGATACACTACCGCTGATGAGCTTTATGATGCCGGCTTTTATTGCCATTTTAATTACTACGATTATTCTGGCAATTGCAATGTACTTCATCAATATTCATATGATGACCAAGAAACTGAACCTGGAATAAGTCAGTTGTCTGAAATAGTGAAAACGGGATGTGCTTTCATGCAACATCCCGTTTTCTTCTATGTAAAACACTGCATTTAATCATTTTATACGTGACATTTCTTCCAGTCTGGCATGAAGCCTGTCCATCCTCGCAAGCTGTTCTGATGCCACCACTTCTCTGCCTGATGTAAAATATCTTACTTTTCCCTCTGACTGTTCTAACCGATCTGTACTTTCAAGAATACGTTTTAACTGGTTCACAGTTCCCCTATTACCATCTATGATCTGTACCTGGGAAGGCATAATCTTGCGAAAACTGTCTTTGAAATAGTTAAAATGGGTACAGCCCAATACCAATTCTCCGTAAGTGGACAAGTCATAGGAGGATAGTTCCTTGTGTAGATAGGCTTCCACCTGTGGGGAATTAAATTCTTCTCTCTCTGCAAAAGTCACCAGTTCCGGTAAAGGGAGCAGGTCTACATGATGGGCATTGTCTACTCTGTCTACAAGATTCTTGAGCTTTTCCTCACGGATTGTAAGGGGAGTGGCTACGACCATGACACGCCTGCCATGACTCTGCTCCACTGCAGGCTTTACCGCAGGTTCAATTCCTATAATAGGGATAGTGTATTTCTGACGCATGATGGAAGCGGCGGCGGAGGTTGCCGTGTTGCAGGCAATGACCACTGCTTTGCAGTTATGGGATAACATGAATTGTATCATTTCGTCTACGTAGGATATGACCTGGTCTTTGGTCTTGGTTCCATAGGGGACGTGGTCAGTGTCTGCGTAAAATATATAGTTTTCATGAGGGAGGGTGGCAAGCGCCTGGTGAAGGACGGACATTCCACCGATTCCTGAGTCAAATATTCCAATATTCATATGGGTCTCCTTGAAAAAAAGAGGGGGGGCGTGCCCAATGGGCTGTCGCCATTGAGGCACTTATGGGTTAAGGGGACGTGCCCGATGGGCTGACGCCATCGAGGCACTTATGGGGGTAACGGGACGTGCCCGATGGGCTGCGCCATCGAGGCAACTACGGGGTAACGGGACGTGCCCGATGGGCTGACGCCATCGAGGCTCGTCCGACTTTAGGTGGGGGCGAGTGCCGTTCAGGCGCGCCATTCGCAATCTCGCGCTCCGCGCTCCAAAGCCTGCTTCGCAGGCGGATTGCTCATGAACGTGGCGCTCAGTCCATATAGCCGGGCAAATGCTCATTTGTGCGAGCACAATCGCATTTGCCCGGCTATATGGCTGAACTGGTGAGACAAAAAGAGACCCGCAAATCCATGTTTCCATAAACCTGCGGGCGTTATTGAGAGAGCGAATAGCGAGTTAAACCCGCTGCGACATAACCTAGTTTCATTTGTTCATTAAGTATTGCCTTAATGCTTGTTTATCGACTGTACTCTGTCATCAATATTAAAATGTCTCTGAGAGCGATAGACGGGGCTCGAACCCGCGGTCTCGACCTTGGCAAGGTCGCGCGTTACCAACTACGCCACTATCGCATATGTCGTACTAACTCAACCGACTTGATTATCATACATGATTTCACATACTTTGTCAACGTCATTTTTGTTTTTTTTCATGTACAAAATATGTTGCTTTCTGCTGATAACCAAAGCGGGTGATGGGAATCGAACCCACGTATCCAGCTTGGAAGGCTGGTGTTCTACCATTGAACTACACCCGCAAAGTGCCCAGAACCGGAATCGAACCAGTGACACGAGGATTTTCAGTCCTCTGCTCTACCGACTGAGCTATCTGGGCATTGACACATCGTCAATGACAAGCTGTATTTTACAATACTTCCGACAATGTGTCAAGTTTATTTTCATATACCTCTAAATCTTATTTTTTCTATTTCTTATCTGTTTTTATTATTTTTACAAACTGGATGATCAGCGTTGGCACAAAGCTCAGGACTACAATCTGTCCTATTGCCTGAATTGACAAGCTTTCTATACTGAATACACCATGCAGTACAGGTACAAATATGACCAATGCAAGCAGTCCTACGCCTGCGCCAAAGGCATAAAGGCTGTACTTATTGGACAGTAATCCTAATCTGAATATGGATTCTCTGCCCCTACAGTTAAATCCATGGAACAGACGCGCCAATGTCAATGTGGCAAACGCCATAGTGGATGCCATGGCAGCGCTGGTGGCAATACCAATATGATATGCGCTCATCGCAGCAATTGCTATCAGAATACCTTCTGACAGCATTGTCACAACAAAATCTTTTGTCATAATTCCTGTCTTGGGATCTCGCGGCTTCTCGTTTAACAGCTCTGCGTCTGCCGGTTCCATTCCTATTGCCAGCGCCGGTAAGGAATCTGTCAATAAATTAATAAATAACAGATGCACGGGTGCAAATGGCACTGCTAATCCCATAATAGATGTATAAAGCACCGACAGAATCCCCGCTGTATTTCCTGATAACAGGAACAGAATGGCATTCTTGATATTCCGATATACATTACGGCCATTGGCTACTGCTTTTATAATTGTGGCAAAATTATCATCCGAAAGTATCATTGACGCCGCATCCTTGGATACTTCCGTCCCTGTGATGCCCATAGCTACTCCAATGTCTGCCTTTTTCAGTGCCGGGGCATCATTAACACCATCTCCTGTCATGGATACAATATTGCCTTTTCTCTGCCAGGCTTCTACGATACGTATCTTATTTTCTGGAGATACTCTGGCATACACGGATATTCTGCTGACCTTGTCATCCAGTTCCTTGTCCGTAAGTGCATCCAGTTCAGCGCCGGTCAGGGCAAGATCCCCCTCTTCGTAAATACCGATTTGTCTGGCAATCGCTACCGCAGTAATCTTATGATCGCCGGTAATCATAACCGGTCTGATACCTGCTCTTTTGGCACTTGCCACTGCTTCCATGGATTCTGGTCTTGGTGGGTCCACCATAGATACCATTCCCAGGAAAATAAATCCATATTCTGTATCTGGACTTAATACTTCATCCGATTCCTTGTATGCAAAAGCCAGTACTCTTAGTCCGTTTTGAGAGAATATCTCATTTTGTCTGCGTATTTTGTCCTTTTCCTGCTCCGTCATTGGATGTACAACATTACAGGAACGTACATGTGTACAGCGGTCCAACAGGACATCTACTGCCCCTTTAGTCAGAATGGTAGGTACTCCATGAAGCAGATATTTACTACTCATCAGCTTCCTGTCAGAATCAAAAGGCACTTCTTCAAGCCGTTCCATGTTGCGGCGCAATACATCTTCATGGATTTCTGTCTCATCAAAGAATGTACCGGCATCTACATAAATATTGCGAAGCATCTCCAGTAGTGCATATTCTGTCGGGTCTCCGATTCCTTTTCCATCCACAATACTTGAATCATTGTTCAGTACAGCATCATAGAGCAGATAACGCTGTGTCTGGTCGGAGATATTGAATTCACGGGGTTCATACACCTTATGATTCATATAAATCTGCTGGACTGTCATTTTATTCTGTGTAAGTGTCCCTGTCTTATCAGAACAGATTACAGATACACATCCCAGGCTTTCTACTGCTTTCAAGTCTTTGATGATGGCATTTTCCTTTGCCATTTTCTGCGTACCAAAGGCCTGCACGATTGTCACGATAGAGCTTAATGCCTCCGGTATTGCCGCTACTGCAAGCGCTACCGCAAACATCATGGAATCCAGAAGCGGCATCTGACGATACATACACAATACAAACACAACTGCACATATAATCATAATGAGCATTGCCAGTCTGCCACTGAACTGATCCAGATTCTCCTGCAGCGGAGTCTTACGTTCCTTTGCTGCATTCATCAGTCCTGCAATCTTGCCAAGCTCCGTCTCCATGCCAGTGGCTGTAACCAGAACTTCTGCACGGCCATATGTGACAAGGCTTCCTGAATACACCATGTTCACTCGATCTGCCAGCGCAGCATCACCTTCAAGCACGGCATCCGATTTCTCTACATTGGTGGATTCTCCCGTAAGAGAACTTTCATTTACCTGTAAAGAAAAGTTGTGAAGAATGCGGCCATCTGCAACAATCATATCCCCAGCTTCCAACATCACGATATCACCGGGTACAATCTCCCTGGATGGTACTTCCTGCTTCACACCATCCCTGATGACCTTTGCACAGGGAGAAGACAGCTGTTTCAGGCTTTCCAAGGAACGCTGTGCCTTTACATGCTGTATCGTACCAAGAACTGCGTTCATCACGAGTACCAGCAGGATTACAATGGTACTTTCCACATTTCCTGAGAACATAGAGATTACTGCTGCCACAATCAGTATTACTACCAAAAGATCTGCGAACTGACTGATAAATACCTGAAAAATACTTTTCTTTTTACCCTCCTGCAGGATATTCTCACCTTTCTCCTGACGGATCTTATCGACCTGCTGTGAGGTCAGTCCTTCTTTCGTCACCTGATGCTGCATCATCAGCTCTTCTGTAGAAATGTTCCAAATGTTTTTCTGCGCCATACACAAATCCTCCTTATAAAACCGGTTGCTTTACATTTGCCGCATAAATACAAAAAGACTCTTATTGCACGACAAACGTACAATAAAAGTCTCGTTCCATTTCCATAGAAGTGTACTGCCCGGTTATCTTGCCGCCTATACAGCTTCTGATAACGTGATGACGACCAGCACAACATCGGTTGACCGATGCGAACTACTCCCTAATATTTGTTATATCCTAGCATATGCAAAAGACATTGTCAAATGAAAACTATTCATGTACATTTACATCTGCAATTCTTTCAGTTCATAGAACTTGCCCTTCTTTGCCATCAGCTCTTCATAGGTTCCGAACTCTTCCAGTCCCCCGTGTCCAATAACCGCAATTTTGTCTGCATCACGTATGGTAGAGAGTCTGTGTGCCACGATCAGAGTCGTTCTGTCTTTTACCAGGTTGTTGATGGCTGTCTGGATCTGTTTCTCGGAGATACTGTCCAGAGCAGATGTCGCTTCATCCAGTATCAGGATGCTTGGATCACGCACGAAGGCTCTGGCAATGGAGATCCTCTGTCTCTGTCCACCACTCAGGTTGCTGCCATGCTCCGTAATCCTGGAATCCAGCCCCTCCGGCAGAGAATCAATAAATTCACGCAGATTGGCGGCATCAATGACCTTCTGCAATTCCTCATCACTGATATCGTCTTTACCATATGTAATATTATCGCGTATCGTTCCTGTAAAAAGAATGGACGTCTGTGGAACGACTGCAATATGCTGTCTGAAGCTTTTAAGATTCAGCTCATTCATATCCTGGCCATCTATCAGGATTCTGCCCCCTGTCGTCTTAATGAATCCGATTACCAGATTAAGCACTGTCGTCTTACCTGCACCGGAACCGCCTACAAAGGCTATCGTCTCACCCTCTTTAATAGACAGGTTGAAATGTGACAGCACCGGTTCTTCACTGTCCGGATAACAGAAGGTGACATCATCAAAGGTAATGTTGCCATGTACTTCTTTCATTTTCTTTTTCCGGTCGTTATCTTCTACATCATGGCTCAGCAGGATATCGCCCACAGAATCTACAGATTCCAGACCTTTTGCAATCGTAGGGAGCAGGGTAATAATACTGGATACCTGTGCAACAATGCTGGAGAAGTAAGTCTGATACATAACGACTTCACCTACCGTAATCTCACCCTGCGCCGCCAGATAACCTGTAAATCCCAGACACAACACCTGAAATACCTGAAATGCCACCCAGCTGATAGAAGAGAAATAAGACTGGATAATATCCAGCTTCAATCCACTCTTGGCGACATTCTCCAGCTGTTCCTGCATACGCATGGTTTCTGTGCTCTCCAGTGCATGTGCCCTGGTGACAGGAATCAGTTCCACCATTTCCATGACACGCACGGAGGTTTCTTCCATGTCCTTACGGAACTGTCTGTTATGCAGCTTGATCTTATTCTTAAATACCACCATGATGATGACTGCAACCGGAACTGTTAATACGAAAAATACAAACACAGTCAGGCTTTTGCTCACAACGATACCCAAAGCAACTGCAATATTCATAATAATACTCAACACAGAGATAAATATCTGTCTTGAAAGCGTCTCAATCTGTTCCACATCCCTCATGATCTTGGACTGCAGTCGTCCTGACTGCATCGCATTATGATAGGATATGGACAACTGCTGGAGCTTGCGCACCAGTGAACCTCTCAGATTGCATTCCATGTTGCGGATTGTCTTGGAATATAGATAGACATGCACATAATTGGAAAAGACATTCTGTATGATCATTACACACATAAATGCCACATTGAGCGCAATATCCCTTACAACGTTCTCATCCGGGTTCGTAGCAATATTAATGATATTGGATGTTACAATAGGCAGAATCCATACCGGTGAATGTTTAATGAAGAAGAACAGCACCGAGAAAAATAATGAAGCATAATGCCCCTTATACAAACCAAGCAGAGTCTTAATACTGCTGCCACTGTTTCTTTTGAAATTATCCAGAAAATCCTGCTCTTCCTGTTCCCAGACAATTCCCTTTTCCTGTTTTTCCATAATAGCCCCTTTCACTCACAAATGTTTTCACATTCATATGATACCTTTTTTCGTCATTTTGGTAAATGATTTTCAGTATTTTTAGAATCTGTTTTTTACTTCTATACTGGATAACCTGAGTCAGCTATGATAAAATAGGCGGTATTGGGAGGAAGACTATGCATAATTTATTTGAATATGGGGATATTTTGAATTCGCCCTATGAGGCTTTTGTTTTTGATACAGTCATTCATGACTTCCCTGTGCATCAGCACTGGCATCATTATATGGAAGTATTATATATGTTAGAAGGATCTACAGAAGTGACCTGCGACAGAGAAGTCTATCACCTCAATCCCGGAGATATGATTGCACTATTACCTAAGAAGCTTCACTCCATTGGTGGTTCCACACCGGAGCGCAAACGGTATTTTGTCTTAAAATTTGACTTAAATCGTTTTCATGATACCTCGGGTATCATGCCCCAGCTGAAATCATCTATTCTGCAGGCAGCCACTGACCCGAAAGCATTCATACATTTTCCGATAGACAGTATGGTAGGATATCCCATTGAATCCTATCTGTATTCCTGCTGCCATGAATTTGAATACAAAAATTACGGCTACAATCTTGCCATGCATGCTTCCCTGACATGTCTTCTGCTTGCTATGGTGCGCATATGGAAAGACAATGGCTATACACCGCCCATGATGGCTACGCAGCCAGAGGACGACTCTATTGAAACCATTACAGAATATATTGATGCTCATTCCAATCAGCCGCTTAAAGTAGAAGATCTGGCATCTCTATGCAACATGAGCTATTCCTTCTTTGCCAAAAAGTTCCGCCAGCTCTACGGTCGTTCCTGTAAGGAATATATTGAATATATCCGCGTGACAAAAGCGGAAGATCTGCTGCTGTTCTCAGATTACGACCTGACCTATATCAGTCAGGAAACGGGATTCTCTGATTGCAGCCATATGATCAAGACCTTCCGCAAGTATAAGAACATCACACCCAAGCAGTATCGGTTACAGAATACCAAAACGTTACATTAATCCTCTTGCCACATCAAAGCGCATTTCACAGCTTTATCCCAGCCGTGAAGGCGCTTTTTACGGCTCTCTTCCTCCATGGATGGCACAAATCGTCTGGATAACTGCCAGTTCTCACGGATTTCATCCCTATCTTTCCAATACCCTACCGCAAGTCCTGCCAGATAGGCTGCCCCAAGTGCTGTCGTCTCAATACAGCAGGGCCTTAGTACATCGCCTTTTAAAATATCTGCCTGGAACTGCATCAGAAAGTCATTGGCACTGGCTCCACCATCTACCTGCAGCTTCTTAATTGTGACACATGTGTCATGTTCCATAGCACGGAGTACACTGTGTGTCTGGTATGCAATAGATTCCAGAGTTGCCCTGATAAAATGCTCTTTACTACATCCTCTGGTGATTCCCACTACCATACCTCTGCAATACTGATTCCAGTAAGGTGCTCCCAAGCCAGTAAAAGCCGGCACAACATATACGCCATTGGTATCTTCCACTGCTTCTGCATATTCCTCTGACTGGGAAGAGCTCTTTAACATACGCATCTCATCACGCAGCCATTGAATTGCTGCCCCTGCCACAAATACGCTGCCCTCCAGCGCATATTCCAGTTCATCCTTGTCACTGGCTGCAATCGTTGTCAGAAGACCGTGCTCAGATGTAATTGCCCTGTGTCCTGTATTCATAAGCAGAAAACAGCCTGTTCCATATGTATTCTTTACATCACCTTCATCAAAACAGCATTGTCCAAATAAAGCTGCCTGTTGATCCCCTGCTGCTCCGGCAATCCTGATCTCTCCACCCAGAAGACCATCATCTGTCATACCATACACACAGCTGGAAGGCTTCACCTGAGCCAGCATACTGCGGGGAATCCGTAATTTCTGCAGTAATTCTTCATCCCAGCATTTCTCATGAATATTAAAAAGCATCGTTCTGGAAGCATTGGTATAATCTGTTACAAAGATCCTGCCCTTTGTAAGATTCCAGATAAGCCAGGTATCCACGGTTCCAAAGAGTAATTCACCTGCCTCTGCACGTTCTCTGGCACCTTCCACATTATCCAGAATCCATGCCAGCTTCGTTCCACTGAAATACGCATCCGGTACAAGTCCGGTCTTGGCTCTGATTACATCCCCAAATCCATCCCTGACCAGTTCCTCTACCATATCTGCTGTTCTGTGGCACTGCCAGCAGATTGCATTATATACCGGCAATCCTGTGTTCTTATCCCACACAATGGTTGTTTCACGCTGATTGGTAATTCCAAGTGCTGCTATATCAGAAGCATCTGCCCCCACCTTCGCCATAGCTTCTGTCGCTACCGCAAGCTGAGATGACCAGATTTCCATGGGATTATGTTCCACCCAGCCCGCTTTTGGATAGATCTGTTCAAACTCCTTCTGTGCCATGCTGATGATATTGCCCTTTTTATCAAAAAGGATGCAGCGTGAGCTGGTCGTCCCCTGATCCAATGCCATAATATATTGTTTTTTCTCCATACCCTTAACCCTCCGTTATTTCATACCTGTGTCACCAGATTATTCTGCCGGAATCTCCTTTGTTGCAATGACCGACACCCCCGTATCGGCAATATTGCTTACAATGACATCCCCTTCCTGCACAGGTGCCTTAACTCTTATTGTAGCCAATTCCTGCATACAGTCAAATATTTTATTCTTCGGGATATCCTGTGCGGTCTTTACAGATACCACAGGCAAGCTACCGCCCAGCACTCTTACAGTACTGGTCACTGTTCGCCTTGGATCTGTTACTTCCTTCCTGGCATAGCGGTCGCCATTTGGACAGGTGTTTCCAGTCACAGATACTACTTCTGTGCCTTTCATTTCTACTGTAAGTGGACAGCCCAATGGACAGCCTATACAGATTAATTCTCTGGTCTCTATTTCTGACATATGTGTCACATCTCCTTTTATTCTTCAACTGCGATTCTGATTCTTGCTACATCTGTTCCATCTTTTTTTACCATGTCTTTATCCATAAGGATGATATTTTCCATCTCACCGGGAGCCATTGTCTTTTTCGGCAGGGAACGTAACAACTGGTCATCTGCATAGATGCAGACCTTTACGTTTCTGTATTCCCGTCCTACACGGAAACGTACTGTCTGGGTATTCTTCATATGAGATAGACGGATTGTGGATGGAACAGTATATCGTACACCATTTTCAGGGATAATCTGTACTATATTCTCTTTTAGAGAGTCTGTTTTACCACCTTTTAAATATTGGGCAGCCCTTGCGCCTGCCTCCTTTGCCTCACCTGATACATAATCCACCAGGTCATGCACATGCAGGACATTGCCACAGGCAAAAACACCTTCTACATTAGTCTCCAGACTCTCATTTACCACCGGACCTCCTGTAACAGTGCTTAATTCCATACCACATCCTGCTGACAGTTCGTTTTCCGGTATTAAGCCGCAGGATAACAGCAGTGTATCACATGGATACGTAATTTCTGTACCCGGTATTGGCTTGCCTTTTGTATCTACCTTGGCGATCGTAACACCTTCCACTCTGTCTTTACCCTGAATATCTACTACAGTATGACTTAACAGCAAAGGAATATCATAATCCTGCAGACACTGCACGATATTTCTCTTTAATCCGCCGGAATAAGGCATCAGCTCTGCCACTGCCTGTACATGTGCGCCTTCCAGCGTCATACGTCTTGCCATGATCAGACCTATATCACCACTTCCCAGTATCACGACTTCTTTACCCGGCATTTTACCCTCTATATTGACATAGTACTGGGCTGTTCCGGCTGAATAGATTCCCGCCGGACGATACCCTGGAATATTCAGTGCTCCCCTTGGTCTTTCCCTGCATCCCATAGCAAGAATTACTGCCTTAGCCTGAATCAGCAGCATACCATCTTCCTTATTCATTGCTATGATTTCTTTATTAAAACCATTCTGCCTGTTAGTGCTTCTAAGGCTCATGACCATCGTATGCAGCTTGTATGGAATCTGCTTCTCCTCTATCTGTCTGCGATAACGCCCTGCATACTCCGGCCCTGTAAGCTCTTCTTTAAAAGTATGCAATCCAAAACCGTTATGAATACACTGGTTCAGAATGCCTCCAAGCTGTGCATCCCTCTCTAATATCAGGATATCTTCAGGTGCTGCACCATACTCCAGTGCCCCAAGAGCTGCTGCCATGCCCGCAGGACCTCCGCCAATGATTACTATTTCTTTTTCTATATTCATAATGAAACCTTGCCTTTCCATAACCTTCAGACTATCAGTAACTTCTACTTCGTATCTCCATAAAGCATCACACTATCCTGGTCGGATTTACGTATCTCTTCCATTGGAACACCCAGTTCTCTGGAAAGGATCGCCACTACCTTAGGAGAACAGAAACCTCCCTGACAGCGTCCCATACCGGCTCTTGTCCTGCGTTTTACTCCATCTACTGTCGTAGCTCCCACGGGACGGTGAATGGCATCCAGTATCTCTCCCTCTGAAATGCTCTCACAACGGCATATCATATTGGCATAAGCATGATTTTGTGCAATCAATTTCTGTTTCTCCTCAAAATCAGCCTGCTCCATATGCACGATTCCCTGTCTGGTTTCCTTAAAATCTTTCTTATCCGGCAGATTCTGTATCTCATTTACCAACTGTGCAACGTACTCTCCAATTGCCGGTGCACTGGTAAGTCCCGGAGATTCGATACCTGCCACATCAATAAAGCCTGCATAGCCTTTTGACTCTTCTATCACAAAATCATCGCTCTCATGATGTGCTCTGATTCCAGCAAAAGACGTTATGATCTGCTTAGCCGGCGGCAATTTCTTTACACTGACAGAAGCCTTCTCCATGACCGTCTCCAATCCTTCTCCTGTCGTGTTGACGCCGTTCTTATCCGGAATATCCACAGCAGTCGGACCAATCAGCAGATTGCCATGTACAGTAGGTGTGACCAGAATGCCCTTGCCATATTTGCCTGGTAACTGGAATATAGTCTTATCCACCAAAGCTCCTGCTTTCTTATCATAGAGACAATACTCACCCTTTCTGGCAATCAGGTGCATTTCTTCATGTCCCTCTTTTATGGGCAGCATGTTGTGAATCTCATCTGCGTGAACACCAGCTGCATTGATTATGATAGCTGCCTCATAGACATTCTCATCTGCTGTATGCACACGATACCCTTTCTCCATTACCTCAATGGCTGTCACTCTCTGATTTCTCTGGAAAAGGACACCATTCTCTGCTGCATTCTCTGCCATAGCAATTGTCAGACCAAAAGGACATACAATACCACCTGTAGGTGCGTAGAGCGCAGCCACTGCATTGTCTGTCAGATTAGGTTCCATCTTCCGAAGTTCCTTCTGTGTTAATATCTGAAGGCCCTGCACACCATTCTGTATACCTCTTTCATACAATTCCTGCAGTTTTCCTTTATTCTCTTCTTCAAAGCACAATATCAGTGAGCCATTCTGGCGATAAGGAAATTGCAGCTTCTGTGCCAGCTCACCCATCATCTGATTACCTCTTACATTTAACCTCGCCTTCAGACTTCCCGGCATGGCATCATGTCCCGCATGAACAATACCACTGTTCGCCTTGCTCGTTCCCTCACAGATATCACTGGACGCTTCCAGTACAAGAATCTGCCTCTCCTTCCTGGCAAGCTCTCTGGCGATGCTGCATCCTGTTACACCGGCACCAATAACGATTACATCATACATATCTATATCCTCCTCTTCTTAATTGAGTAACTATTAACTATTCAGAACCACATGCGCAAAAAAGCCAAGCAAAAAGAACCCTCCACAGGTATCCTTATGCTTGACTCCAAATCTCATGCATTACACTATTTCATTAAGTTAAGTATACTCTAAACCTTATCTACAGTCAATCCATTCCGTACCTGTTTTAACAGGTTTCCGAACATATCGTTACTGTTCACTCGTACCTCGTTCCAGCAACAATTTATGCACATACTCTCAGGTTCACTCTGCCTATTGTGAGTTCATCCCCTACCTGTAATAATACCGGTTCATTCATACCGATCATGCTTCCATTCCGGAGTGTTCCGTTTGTGGAATTGAGGTCTTCTACGTAAATAGCCCCATTCCGTTCTTCAATTCTGGCATGGATCTTACTGACAGTACTGTCAGAAATGACATAATCCACTCTGCCTGTCATTTTGCCAATCGTCAATGGCAGATTATCCAGCCGTATCATGATATCCTCTCCATTTACTCTCCCTGACAGATAAGGCTCCCTGTCCGGAAGCTGCTGTAGACAAATAGTATCTCCATAGGTATACGCCTGTTGTGCTACAGGCTCTTTCTCCCAGGAATGAGCTTCTTCATATGTCCTCTTCTCCGGACGGTAAGAAGGATATTCTACAAGCTCATGCTTCTCTAATGGACTATCTTCCTGTAGCTCCTGAATCTCTTTCATGCGGTTTTTCTTTTTAAAATAACATGCCAGAAAGATAACTCCTGCCATAACAGACATACTGACTGCTCCATACAGATACAGAATCTGTTTTTCATCCAGCAGATAAAGCCCTGCCACCTTGCATCCGGCCAGTAATGCTGCCGCAATACCTGTCAGGATAAAGCACATGACTGCTTTTTTCAAATCTCTTTTCTCTGTATTTACATTTGCAGTATGATTCTCTGATTTTGGTTCTTCCTGTTCCTCCACAGGTGATGGGGATGTATAGGATATACTGTCCCAGTCATCATAGTGCGGCTCCTGCCTATAAGAATCCTCTGATTCATAAGGCATCTGTTGTTGCGGTGGTATGCCCTCTTTTGTCTGTTCCATCATCTGTGTGATCTCACGCAATACATAATTGGTATTCCTCGTATAACGGTATACCTGGTACGCCAGCATCACCGCCTGTTCATCCGTATGATCCACCTTTCGGAGCAGTTCCTCAATAAAGGATGCGAAGCTGTCTCTTGCATTGCTCTCATACTCCGGGAAATATACAAAATACGGCTCCATACTGTCCATATTCAAATAAATGTATTCCGGTTTCAGAATAACCTGAGAACCATCTAACAGGTATTCCTCCAGACTGTCATACAGATGAATGCACCCCTGCAGCAATGTACATAGCTGTTGATAGTCCAGCTCCTCTTTTGCATATACCCTGTCCATGGACTGCAAGGAATTTATCTCATAATAATATTTACTTTCACCGTTCACTGTACGGCCAGATACGGGTAACAGCCCCTCTATTTTGTTATCCAATAACATCCTTACCCTGTAGTCCTGCTCTTCCTCCTGCTCATGAAAGAAGTTTGGCTGATTCAAAATCATATAATTATGATTCATATTTCTCTCAAAACTCTTCTGTGGCAAACTATCCGTTTTCATTCTCTATCATCTCTTCTTTCTAACAAATTTACGTGGTTCGCTCTTTCAATTAATAATCCGATCCATGATACGGATCAGCTTCACCTGCCGCCCTCTTGGCGCCCTGCCTTTTGCATACACATGAAAGTTCACTTCCTTCGTGTATTGGCTTAACCAATTCAGTAAAGGTACATTTACATCACATTCGTACACCACTTCAATATCCGGGCCGGTCACTGTTATATAATATTCCAGATTCCTGGCTGCAAATATTTTATCCTTTACCATGAGATTCACTGCGTCCAGTGTAGCTTCATAAGCCTCCTCATTACTGCGGTACAGGCTGCTGCTTCCTCTCACCGCTGCCTCATAGGCACAATGCTCCAGCATGCATCTGTCATATACATAGAACCCTACAAAAAGCATAGTTGTCATGAACAGTATTACCATTGGTAAAATCAGCGCTGCCTCAACTGTAAAATATCCACCCATTCTTCTCTTTATCATCCAAGCACCGCCAGCGCTGCAATATATCCTCCCAGTAATGCCGGTGCAAAAGGCAGTGTTGTCCTTCGACTGCCCTTTTTCAAGATTAAAATACCTATGGATATAACAGCCATAAGACAGGAAGCGATACACAGCATAACCAGACATCCCCTTGCCCCAAGCAGACATCCGAGCAAACCTGTCACAATTCCGTCCCCAATACCGATCTGTTCTTTACTAAGAAAAGAAATCCCTATCATGCACAATCCAATCATTCCACCACCTGCCATACTCCAGAGATTCTTCTGCGGCATACAGATACACCCAATCAGACAGATGCATGCCAGCATACCCAGCTTCCACCAGTCCATCTCTTTTGTTCGAACATCCTCTGCTGCCAGCAGAAACATAACTCCTATTGTTATTGCGTATATTATTTTCATATTCATCCTCATTTCAATTTCAATTACATTTACTACAAGGTGTACGCCCTTGTGCCTGAGATATCGGAACCAGATAAATTGTCCTTTTAAGACCGCTGCACTGTAACGTCGTATGATAGCGGTTTCCATAATCTGTCACAAATACCCTGCTGCTGTCCCGATTGCCACAATCATCACAGGCATAATAAATACTTCCATCCTTATTACGAAGCTCGCCCACTATATCCTTATCCACACCCTGTATGGACAGCTTCAGATAAGAACAGTTCTTTGACAAATGATAAGCACTTCCACTAGGCGTAATGTATACAAGCTGTTCCTCGTTCCTGCCGTTCCCTTCTGCCCCTGCATTATCATACCCTGTCCAGGCTCTTGTTCGTGTCCGGTTATACATGACAAAGCCGGAATACCCCATCAATCGAAAGGTCGGTCCCACATGATAAGAAGCCACCAGATCAATACATTCATCTTCCTGTAGAAATCTGGACTGCAGCCATAGTATACCCATCGCACCTCCTGTTACAGGTGAATGATCCAGATATTTCTCCCCCAGCTCAGACTCCGTCTTAATTCCGGCATACGTAGCATTCAATGCTGTAGAATTATTCTCAATGGAATGTGCATAGACCGCCATATCCTTAGCCGTGTTATGCATAGCTGCACTTAAATTGCCCTGTAGTCTGTATAATTCCATAATAGACATGAGATTTACCATGGCATACAGGCAAAAGGGAAGTACAAATGCAGCTTCTACTGTCATACTGCCTTTTGCTGCCTTACGTTTATATCCGGAAAGGACGCAGACAGATATCTTCTTGCAGAGAACTGTTACATATGCCAAAAGCGTTTGTCTGTACTTCGTCCGGAAATTCTTTGTTCTTCCTTTCTTATTATTGATTTGATTCATACTTAATTCCTGTAAGAAAATATCTGTCTGCTCCTTTCCTTTATTGATACCCCATGGCACGGTCAAATACGTACTCTCTTTTTCCTGCATCAGAGAATCCGAAGCCTACCTTCAGATAAGAAATGCACTGGTCAATTCTGAAATGCTCATTTCCCGGGGTCTGCCTGATATCCATTTCCACAATGTCAAGGCTTCGCATAACCTTATCCTGTCTGTTCATAAGCATCAGAAATACTCTCAGATGGTCTTCATAGGAAAGGCCTGCATTGGTTGTATTGGGCGATATGGATTCCACTGACATGGTACCTTTTAACATATCCCATAGATTAGTACTCCACTGTCCCCGGTCTTTTAACAACGGTATACGGTATCCCTGCAAAAGGCCTTTCACATCGGCTACTGCCTCAATATATGACCATATTCCTAAGACAACATAGGCTAATACTTCGCTGGCCTCCGGCACCAGAAGCAATGTACAAAGTATTTCACAGATAATTCTGACCTCATCTTTTTTGGCATGGTCTGTCGCATTCAGATAAATAAAATTGGACACTGCTCTCATTGCCAGCAATCTTCTGACCATAGACTGCAGATTTACCGCATCACTGTCACTTCCATACAGGATATACTCTACCTGGTATTTCAAAAGGCTCTGTTCTTTCTGATTGGTGTAATTACCATATCGATCCAGCAGATACTGGCCATAGAACAGTTCATCATCTATTCCATCAGGAGTCTCTATACCTTCAGTCAGTCCACAGCCCTGATTCATATTTCCGGCTTTTGCCCTGGCGCTGATATACTGTCCTGCCTGAATCTGCTGACTGGACATGTCCTCTGCGATCAGCTGTGTTACGCCAATTCTATGCAATACACTAAGCCAGCCGTTAATCTGCCCATAAGAATAGCCTCCATCTGTACTGACATCTGTTTCCGTTATCTCTTCCTGCTCTAATTCTCTCTCGAATTCCTGCTTCTTCTGATCAATTTCCGACATGATATCTCTATTGACCAGACCATGGGCTTCAATGATATTCAGATAATTCCTGATATCATTGATATAACTGATCCCATATTTTTCTTTCATGCACTCAATCGCCTGTGCCTTCCAAACCTGTCCGTATCCATCTGTTGCAAAAGCAGCCTGTTCAATCTCCAGATACGGATTGGTAAGCCTGATCAGACTATGTCCGACAGGAAGCTTTCCATCCGTATTGGGATTACAGTTATATCGCAGATAACTCTCCAGATGCTGTTCTACTCTGCTGATGCCGCCTTTTTCATTGCCATAGGAATCGTCTATGTAAAATACACCGTATTGCCTGAGCAATTCCCTATGATATTCTGCAAACACTGAATCCAGTCCAAGATCTGCTGTCAGCTCCGCCTGCAGTCTGGTGGCTCCTACTGCTGCTCCCTCAATAAGGGTAAGCAGCAGGGAGAGCACAATTGCGAACACAAGCGACAGATATACCGTCAGATAGCCCTTGGGCTTAGATACTGTTCGCATTGGATTTGATCTTCTTCATAATATCAGTCACAATACTTGTAATGTCCTTCTTAAATAAGGCAACCAGACTGATCAAAACTACAATGATCAGAATAACCTCTACTGTTCCCATTCCGTCTTCTTCCTTCATAAATGTTCTTAAATTTCTCATTTTCTTATTCTCCATTCTTTTATTTTTAATAAGATGTCAGTGCAGGTACTGTGATAATTACCATGACAATACCCAATAACATCATCATAGGAACCAACATTTTCGTTCCCGCCTTTTCTCCCAGCTTCCTGGCTGTGTGTTTCCGTTCTTCAAAGGCATCCGCTGCCTCTGCCTGTAACATGGATGTCAGATTTGCACTGCCCTTTGACAGGTTCTGTGCCAGTAACGTTGCCAGTCTCGTGTAACCGGGCAGTCTGCATCTGCGCCCAAATTGCTCTAATGCGTTTCTGGCTGAAGTTCCATTCTCTATCCCATGTATCGTCAGAAGCATCTCTTCATAGGCATATCGCTTCCTTCCTGTCTGTTCCCGTTCTCTACGGTAATCTCCTGCTACTCTGCCCCACGCTCCCTGAACGGTCATTCCGGCACTGATCAGCAACGATATCTTGCTGACAATATCAGCATAATCTTCCTGCATCTGTTCACCCCGGCGCTCCACTTCTTTATGCAGATCCTTGTCTTTCATCATATAGATCATAACCGTCAATATAGGCGTCAGAAAGAGAATCAACAGCCCTGTATAGTTTTTTGTCCCGCTCCATTTTAGTTCTGTATCACCATAATCCGTTGGAAGCGTAATATATTCTTTCTTACGGTCTGCCTCTTCCAGACTCAACAGTTGTGCTGCTATCTTCTCCTTCAGGGTAAAAGGCTCTGCCCTCTGATAGATACAACAGGCAAGGGTATAGTTCATAACAAAAGAACCATAACTGATCCTCGCACCAAGCTCCTCTACAACTGGCTGCACCATTTCTTCCTGTAATAGCTTTCCCTTCATATCCATATACTGATCCGGCACTGTCCACTCTACCTGAAAAGGATATCCATCCATCGAGGTTATCAGATTCATATCATATTCAATACGGTCCAGCGTTTCATTTAGTCCCAGAATCTGCTCTTCCAATCGGGAAATAAACTCTTCATATAATCTGTTCATCTCCTGTTCGGACAGTTCCCTTGGCATCAGCTCCAGATCAAACTGTGCTTTTGTCTCTCCATTATCTGCTGTCAGTTTCAGACTCTGACTGCTTCCATCATAATCTTCTCTGTATAAACGGTTATCCACAATCTGTGTGTCCTGGTTGCCTTTTATCCACACAACAAGGGATAGAAATACACCGGCTGCCATAATCAGGCAGCACAAGGACAGTTTCTCTATGACATATTGTCTCTGCCTGCGTGTCACATCCGCTGTCGGCTCCAGCGCAAGAATATCTTCCCGCACGTTACCGTTACAGAGAAGCCAGTCCGGTTTATGGGGCAGCTGTTCCAGCCATTGATACAGTTTCTGTGCTATCTTTTCTCCCATTCCTTTGCCTATACCTCTATCTTTAATATTTTCTCAGCCATCAGACAAGCCACCACGTACAGAATCAGACAGACGCTCATCAGCAATACCCCTGTCAGGTTGTGATACAGACTGTTGAAGAATCCCGGTGAAGTAAGGGATACATACAACATCATGCCAAAAGGCATCAGCTCCATAATCCTCTGTTCCAGCCTTTTCTCACTCATGATCGTATCAATTTCTCTGCGTACCTCGCTTTTCCCTTCGATCATTCTGGCGGTATTACCAATCATGCCTGACAGACTGCCTCCGTTACGTTTCGCAATCCGGAATATCTCTGCAAAATCCCGGATATCTTTCACATCACTGCGTATGCCAAGACTCAGCAGAATATCTTCCAGCTGGTCGTTATTGCGAAGTCTCCGCATCATCAGATATAATTCCCCGGCCATAAGGCTGTTCTCTCCATATAGCATACTGATATCCTGATAGGATTCCCTAAACGCATTTTCTACAGAATACCCTGCCCCAAGATTTGCAGATACTGATAAAATAACATCCCGGAACTCCTTTTCCAGCTTCTGCTTTCTGTTCCTGCACAGATTCTCCCGCCTTTTTACCAGGAAAAGATATACAGCGGGCAATAACAGGATAAATGCAACCATACTGTCAAAAAACATCCGGCTGATTACCGCAATTCCTGCTATACCCAGCAATACGTTGATTATCAGTTCTCTTGTGGAAAAGAAATACTCTTCATAATTGATTTCTGTTCCCTGTCCGCTTTTTTCTTTTGTTATAAAAATATTTTTTGTTAGTTTATTATTTATTGTTAATCTCATAATTTTTGTTAGTATTAAAGTCAAAAAATAAAATAACCGTAACTATAATCCGGCTGCCAAAAGCTTATCTGTATGCATCAGAGGATTACACATCTGCAGCTGTCCTATAACGTGTCCCGCCTCATCTGTCCCCGTCTCCTGATACTGGTACAATGGTCTGGTCACGATCTCACCATCCTCATAGCCTGTGATCTCCACTATCTCCAGAACTTTACGGGATTTGTCACGAAGTCTTCCAAGCTGCACGATAATGTCCACTCCTGATGCTATCTGTCTTCTCACGGCACTTAACGGAAGTTCCATTCCCATAAGCACCATCGTCTCCAGACGCATGAGCATATCTGTTGCAGAATTGGCATGACCGGTGCTAAGAGAGCCATCATGCCCGGTGTTAAGTGCCTGCAGCATATCAATTGCTTCACTGCCTCTGACCTCTCCTACGATGATCCTGTCAGGACGCATACGCAGTGAGCTTCTGATCAGATCCCGTATGGTAATTGCCGTTGTGCCTTCTCCTTTACTGTCTCTTGTCTCCAGTCTCACCAGATTGGGGATTCCCTGAAGCTGTAATTCTGCTGAATCTTCTATGGTTATCACTCTGTCTGTGGATGGAATATACTGGGAAAGGGCATTTAAAAATGTCGTTTTGCCAGAGCCTGTCCCACCACTGATTATAATGTTGTAGCCAGCCTTGACCCATTTCTCCAGGTCCTGCGCTGCTTCCTGCGTAAGAGAACCATATGCAAGCAGATCCGTCATACCGATTGGATGGGATGGAAACCTTCGTATAGTTACAATTGGTCCATTCAAAGCTACCGGTGCCAGTACAATGTTCACGCGGGCGCCATTTTCCAGTCTTGCATCTACGATAGGAGATGCCTCATTCACTGCCCTGTTGCATTTTGCAACAATCTGCTGTATGACATCTTCCAGCTTCTCTTTTGATGCAAAGTTCTTATCCCATTGGAAGAGTCTGCCTTTCCGTTCTATGAAAATTCCCTGCGTACCGTTGATCATGATCTCTGTTACTTCTTCCTCTTCCACAAGCTCCTGTAGAATATCCATACGTCTAATGGCATCAAAGATCTCACGCCCCAGCTGCTGTCTGTCCTTTAGGGAAAGAGCATACTGTCTGGAACAGTGAATGACCATCTCATCAATCATTTCCCTGACTTCTTCATCAGATACTTCCCTGGACAGGTCAATCTTCTGCCGCAATCCTTCTTCTACAGTCTGTCTGCACTGCTCATATCTCTCCATTGACTGCTCCCCTGCCCCTGATATCCCATAATTCACGTTTCATAAGTTCCCCCAGCCTGGTCGCAGCCAGCCGTTCATAATTGCAGCATTCCTTCTCCCAATTCTCCGGCAAAGTGCTATAGCATGTCTTGTCTGTTATTTTAACTGCTCCTCTTGCTTCCAATAATTTCTGATACTGCATTTTCATTGCCTGTGACTGTCTGGAATCTCCCTGTAGAAAAACAATCTTGTCACTTCTTGCCAACAGGGAATAAAATCCCTGACAGATTTCAGACAGATCCAGCAGGATCACTTCATAATGCCCACTGTCCAACAATACATCAATCGCCTGCTCCCATTGCTGTTCTGTAATCTGCAGCAGATCCGCATAATCCAGAGCCGGCGGAAGATAATGTAATTCACCCAGCGTCTTTCTCATGCTTTCCAGCTTGTACAGTGCCTTATCTGCATATTGCAGCACAAAGTAGAAATAATCCGTCACATCTGCTTCAAATTCTGTATGCAATAATTCTTCAAAGCCGGCAAAGGCTCTCAGATTCAGATATAATGTCTTACTTCCTGCATTGGATAGCATTTGTCCCGCTGCCAGAGCTGTTGCTGTCTGTGCATCTGCCCGGTCTGGAGAATAGAAGCTGACCAGTTTCGTTCTTTTCCTGTTACGTACACTTGCACCACTACAGGAAATATCCTGCGCATATTCTTCCATGATCTGTGCAAAGATTCCTGCCATGGATTGAAATTTGGTTATGACCGGATATTCTGCATTTACATTGTGACCATTTTCTGACAAAAGATAGATTTTACCTGCCCGTGCATTTGGGGCTTCCTCAGCATAAGCATTCTCTCCGATCAGGAGGATTTCTATCGGTTTATTCTGACTATAACTGATGACCTGTTCCAAGGCTGTAAAAGTCACAATCTGAAAATCTGCTGTCCCCTTTCGTTGAAAATACTCCTGCATTCCCTGTAGATATCTCTCATCTTTATCACATACTGCAAGCAGCTTCTCCCGCATTACAACACACCTCCCATACAAAGCAATGTGCTGCATAGAACGGGTACTGCCAGACGGATTACTGCAGCTCTGGATTTAAGAGGCATATCATCAGTCATGGCGCCCGTCCGTAACATTTTATAAACATAACGCAACACTTCTTTTACATGCTGCCTGCATTCTTTTGAGCAGATAATCCTTACCAGTGCAGCAGCTCCTGCCAACATCATTGCTATGCCAATACAGACCATAAGCTTATGCTGCTCAAGATAACAGCCAAGCAGCATAAAGAGCTTCACATCTCCTGCACCGATTCCTCCCATGAGATAAAAGGGATAGAACACTGCAAAGATCAGTGCTGTCTGTACCAGAACTACAAGCAATACTTCTGCACCCTGCTGCCAGCTAAGAAACAGTCCGGCCGCCATTCCCGGTGCAATGCACCAGTTTGGAATTTTATAGTGCCGCATATCCATGAATGCCGCTACAATCAGTATTCCAATTAATAGTTCCATTTTGATTTCATACCTTCCCGTCAGATTCTTTGACCGGTCTTCCTGACAGGGTTCGATTATAACAGACAACAATTTTTTGTCTACCCGAAATGTAAAAACTCGTTTCAAATGTAAAAACTCGTACTAATTTCCAGTATTTTGCATAGATTAGAATGATGATGCCTATACTATAATAACTTCACTGAAAGGATGTAGATGCTCATGAAAACCTATTTTAGCCTGAAAAGTATCCTGAATAATTATCCTCCGGCTCCTGCCAATCCCGAAATACCTTCTGCAAGGGATAAGCTTCTCGCTGATATCGCCAAGACACAGCATGCATTGGAGGTTGCCTATTGTGGTTTTGATTACGCAACAGACCCTGATCTGATTGACTGTTACATTTATGAGGTGAATTCCGCCTTGAAGAGATATCGTTTCCTGTTGAATCAGGCACAGCGGATGGAATTGTTTTTAGAAGAGGAACAGATAGAAAAAGCTCCCTCTATGCGAGGAAGCCTCTCTTTGCATCATAATTAACAAGACTTTCATTCAGATCTGTTCTGCCATAGGTAAGTCCTGCATATACAGACTGGATATTCTCCATCAATGGACCAGACTGATCCTGACTGCTGATCTGCTGATAGGCATCTCTAAGCTTTGTAAAGATCATCTCAATCGTATCCAGATTGTCTACTTTCAGGCTGAACATATCCCGCGCCAGCTCTCTGTCTGCATAACAGTACAGCGAGAACAGGTTGGACGCCAGTTCATACCGGAAGTCAAGGCTGCTGCGCAGCTGCCCGATACATGCCCTGGCAAGATCTATATTCTGGACAAGCTCTTCTGTTTGTCCGGCATCATGTGCTGCCCTGGCATCTTCCAGATATGCTAACAGCATTTCGTAAACAATTACTGTCAGCTGTGTTTTGTTCGCCTGTGTAATCCTTCTTGTGAACATCTGCTTTTTCTCTGTTGTCATACTAATCCTCATTTCTGTGCATGTTATTTGCGCATATTGAATTTATGTCAAGTATGCACAGACACACACAAATCCCCAATTTTTACTGCAACAGCTGTAATACGGACTGTGGTCTTTCATTTGCCTGTGCAAGCATGGCTGTAGAAGACTGCACCAGTACCTGTACTGTGGAATACTCTGTCATTTCTGTTGCCATATCCACATCCATAATACGGGAATAAGCAGCTGTCATATTCTCTTCTGTGTTGTCAAGATTCGTAATTGTGTGTTCGATTCGGTTCGCATAGGCACCTATCTTGGCACGGATACCGGACAACTGGTTGATTGCATCTCCTACGATATCAATTGCCGCTGTTGCCTTATCCTCCGTTGTAATATCCAGATCCTTTACCCCCAGATACAACGCCTGCAGAGCCGGAATTTCTACCTGAATCACCTGTCCTTCGTTGGCTCCTACCTGGAGACGCATAGCTCCCTTACCTGTCAGATTCAGAAGAATACTGTTCTTATCATCTGCTTCATTTCCTACATTGTATGTGGTTCTTGTCGTATCTGTGTGCGTATACAGATAGTTGTTCAGATAATTAGCCTGAACTGTCGTGGGCAGTGTATCCACATACTTGCCACTCTTGGTTTCGTCCCAGCCATTCGGATTCTCTATGACTACCTTAAATTTCTTCTCCTTTGTCGTCTTCAGATCATCGGTTGCTGCAGCTGTGACTATGAATTCACCGGTTGCCTTATCAAACTTGCAGTCCGTGACTTTAATCGCCTTATTGCCGAATTCATCTGTAAAGGCATTCGCAAAGTCCTCTGACAAGCCACTGTATGGATTCTGTGTTGCACCGGAATTGATCGTGGTTGTCGTGTTTTGAAGCTGTTTGCCGTTCTTGTCTGTTTCCTTTACAAAATTTACTTCGCTGATATTGTATTTTACAGTACCGTCAGGACTCTGTACTGTTACATTTCTAAAGCTGTCTGTAGAGAAATATTTCACTGTACTTGTAGTGGTTACACCACTGCCTTTCACTGCGGTGCGATCGTTCAGGGTAAGCTTCACTTCGAAATCATTCTCACCCTTGATTACAATATTCTCATCTTCAAGAATAACTCTGGAACCATCCGGAAATGCCTTCAGACCTGAATTGATCGTTGTTGTTGTTACAAGTGCATTGCGTACCTTATCTGCGCTTGTTGCAGAATATCTGTCTTCGTGTGTTACTTCACCATTTGCATCCTGTTTAATATAGGCATCAAAGTCTTTAATGGTATCTTCATCATGATAATATTCCAGTCCCTTGATCATATAAGTACCACTTGTTACGCCATCACTATAGGACATTACTTTTACATTCTCTGTATTGGTATATCCTTTGTATGCAAAGCTGCCATCCAGCAGATTCTGTGCATTGAACTGTGTTGTTTCTGCAATTCTGTCCAACTCCTGTACCAGCTGGTCAATCTCCAGCTGGATCTGTTCACGGTCAGAATCCGCATTGGTACCATTGGCTGCCTGAATTGCCAGTTCGTTCATTCTCTGTAGAATTTCATGCATCTCTGTCATTGCACCATCTGCTGTATTTACAACAGATACACCATCATTGGCATTATTATTTGCCTGTTTCAGGCATCGGAGCTGTGCACTCATCTTCAAGGAGATAGCCAGACCTGCTGCATCATCTGCCGCACTGTTGATCTTGTAGCCGCTTGATAATCTCTTGATAGAGTCTGATAAACGGGTATCATTGTTGTTCAGGCAATTTCTTGCAATGATGGATGATATATTGTAATTAATTCTCATGTTCTTTCTCTCCTATCTTTTATGCAATGTTATTCTGTCAGGCTTCGTACTGCTGATCCAGACTCTTTAAAGCTGTAATAAAGGCTTTTGCTGTCTGATACAATTCCCTGGTAGATAATTTTTCAGACTCTTCTACGTCCCTATCCTGTCCGAATCTGTTCAGATCAAGTGTCTTTGTTTCAGCCAGACTAATGGATATCTTTTTGTTCTGACCACTCTCCTGCTGTGCTTTGGAGAATTGTCCTTGAAGATTGTCCTGTAATATTTTTATATCCTGTCCGGATGTTTTCTTATCATAGGCGATCATACCTGAAATCTTCTCTTCACTGATATCAAAATCCGCTGCCACTTTGCCAAGTGTATCTGTATCCATCGTAACAGTGACTTTACCCATCTGACTGCTGTTATGATATATTTTCAGGTTAATGGATGTCAGCTCACCCTTGATATTAACAGGAAGCTCATAATTTTCTTCCCTGGCAAGATTGCCTGCAAGAGACAAGCCCTTATACAACATCTGTGCAACTTTCACATCAATGATATTGTCAGAGGTATGAACCATATTTTCAACTGCACTGACTGCTTCTCCAATCAGCTCCTGATATGCACTGACTGCACTGCTCTTATCTGTCAGGTTATTGGCTGCATCCTCTGCCTTCTGCCATAGAGTATCATGTTCTATATCTCCGACAGAATCAAAAGCATCATTGACACTCGTGTCATTTTCTACGCTGGCAGCACCGCTTCTTCCAAATATCTGCTTATAGAGGGAACCTCTCTCCATAAGTAATAATTCTGCTGCCTGGATATTGTTCACACTGACAGGCTGTTCATAATCAATCAATGACTGGATAACACTATCCTCAACCTGTTGTGCAGACTGCATGGAATCCCGGAAATTATGTACTCTCTCCTGTTCCATATCCTGTCTGGACGACTGGTCTACTTCAGACGCCTGTTTCAGTTCCTGCGCAAACTGCTCTATTGTAGTATCGGCTTGAATGTCCATTTCCTTCAATGTATCTACATCTGTTTTCTGAACCAGTTCATCTTTGATTTCCCCGGACAATGCAGCATAATACTGCATCTGATGCTGATACTCCTGGGATGGGCTGTCCTGATAGCCTGCCATGATCTGTTCGTCAATTGCCTGTCCTTTGGCAATCAGTTTCTCCAATCCACCGAATCCATCATCTATGGATATATCCATATTTTTATGACGGCTTGTACGCACTGCTGAAAGCATATTCTTGAAATTCATTTCTGCCCCAGAAGCGACTACACTTCCGATTGCCGCACCATCTGTTTTCTCTATCTGGCGGAAAAGACGGTAGATACCAATATATGCTTCTCTTTCATCCTCTGTAATTGCATGGCTCTGATCGAGCTTATGCAGATAGGTAGAGAATTTCTCCGCATCTGACCCTGTGTCCTTATCCTGTTCATTCAGATATTCTTCCAGTTCATCCAGATTCATATCCAATGGATTGATCTGCTCTCTGATCATCTGTAACGTAGTAGCAGGAGTCATTCGACGAATCACACCCGTTACCTGCATGTCTGCTTCTTTCACTGACTGTATGCTATCCTGTGTGATCTCCATATTGTTATATCCAAGGATTCTCACAGCCCTTCGATTACTGTCATTTGTCTCAAGCCCCAGATCTTCCAGAATATCATCTACATTTCGGAACGCCTTCTGAATACTGTCACCCATATCCTTACGTGGTGCTGTCATCAAAGCTTCATAGGATTCTCCTGCTTTGTCATATTTACTTTGTAATATACTTCCTTCCTGATGAAGTGTTTCCAGTGTAAAGGGAGTCTTACTTGCAGATATCTTACCTGACAGGGCTGCCGGCATAGCTGCAAGTTCTTTTGTCAGTGTAAGTGTATCCTCATACCACACTGCCCGCTGCTCATTGATCTGCTCAGTCTCACCCTGGAACAGAGATGCTTTTATATTGGCTTCTGTGGCTTTTAACGCCTCTACAAGCTGTGACAGCTCTGTTGTGTCTATCTGATAACCACTCTTTAGTAACTGTCTGTTGGCTTCCTGCGTCATGACCAGTCGGATCTCTTCCATCTGGCGTCTGGCTTCTATCTCCCGCAAAGAGACCTCCTCAGTATTTACAGCAGCTGCCTCACTACCCTCTCTGGCATCAATTTCTTTCTGCGCAGCACTTAAATTTTTGAAATTCAGTGTTTCTCCGGCTTCTATGGTGTCGTGAATTGCTTCATCACTGATGGAATCAGCCTGCTCTACAAGCTCTTTTGCCTGCTGCCAGACAGGTTGTTCCCCTGTCATCAATGCTTTTCCCGGCTGTTTGCCATTGCTCATAGCCGTCACTGTCATATCCAGAAGCTGTTGTGCATCCATTGGAAATTGCAACTGACTTAAATCTGACAGATAAGAAAGATTCTGTGGTGTCAGTTCAATACCTGATTCTACCAGCCATCTGGCATTTTTCTGAACATCTTCAGTGTTCTCCAGTCCAGATTGTCGGATTACAGAATCAATTCCACTCTGCAATGCATCCCAATTAATTGTATCTGCCTTCTTCGCATAGTACCCCTTTGCATAATCACTGTAATAGCCCTTTGCCTGCTGGAGAGAATCCGTGCTGGAGAACTGGGCTACATATACATTATCTACCGTAGGAGCCTTCTGATTGAGCAACAGATATTTTAAAGCGTCTTCTGACAGCTCTCCTATCTCCATACCCTGTGCAATAGTCTTTACAAGCGCTGTGATATTGTCTTCTGTAACAGGAATATCCGCCTGTTGCATCTTGTCCACCAGTTCATTGGCATCAATGCGGCTGCCTGTAATCTCTTCCACAGTTGCTGTATCTAAATCGTCATTATATCCTGCTATTTCCACTCCCGCTTTTGCAAGCGTTACTTTGATCCTGTCTACAATACTGACATATGTCTCTACATCTGTACTTCCCGGCTGAAAGCCTTCTTCCTGCATTTTCTCCAAGTCTTCCCCGGAAACAGAATTAGACATCACAATCATAAAGTCTTTTTGGGCCTTAACATTTGTGTTCCCGGCCTTCGACATAATATCCTGTGCGGTCAATCCGTGACCCTGATACGCCTTGTCATCCATAACTTTATTATCTGTAATGTCTAATGAATATCCGCTGTTCCCGACCTGAAGGGAGTCAGCAGTCGTCTTATATGTAGTTGTTCTGTCGGTATCGGCTACAGGAGATGAAGATAATTTTGCATCCAAAGTAATATTCATCCTGTTAACCTAAGCCTTTCTTCCATGTGGTACTTAATCGTCTTACCTTATATCTCGACAAATATGGGCAAAAACTTAACAGGAGCAGAAAAAGTAACCCTTTTTCTGCTCCTGTTATAAATTTTCTATTCTGTTTTAGCTGCTTCCAGCGCCTGTTTTAAATCTGCAATAATGTCATTTACATTCTCAATACCAACAGATAATCTTACAAGATCAGGGCTTACACCCGCTGCTACCAGCTCTTCATCATTCATCTGCCTATGCGTTGCTGATGCAGGGTGCAGAACACAGGTATGTGCGTCTGCCACATGAGTTGCAATCATGGCTACTTTTAAATGTGCCATGAACTTCTCTGCTGCGCTTCTTCCACCTTTTACACCAAAAGATACAACGCCACAGGTGCCATCCGGCATGTACTTCTTTGCCCTTTCATAGTATTTATTGCCTGGAAGTCCCGGATAATTTACCCAGGATACATTCTCATCTGCCTGCAGGAATTCTGCTACTTTCTGTGCATTTTCACAGTGTCTTGGCATACGCACATGCAAGGACTCCAGTCCCAGATTCAGGAAATACGCATTCATAGGAGACTGTATTGCACCCAGATCTCTCATAAGCTGCGCTGTCGCTTTGGTGATAAAAGCTCCACCCAGACCAAATTTCTCTGCATAGGTCACACCATGATAGGATTCATCAGGAGTTGTCAGTCCCGGGAACTTATCTGCATGGGCAAACCAGTCAAACTTACCGGAATCTACAATACATCCACCCAGAGACGCATCATGTCCATCCATGTATTTCGTTGTTGAATGAGTTACAATATCTGCTCCCCACTCAAAAGGCCGGCAATTAATAGGTGTTGCAAATGTATTATCTACAATAAGTGGTACTCCATGAGCATGTGCTGCCTTGGCAAATCTCTCAATATCGAACACTACCAGTGCAGGATTGGCTATTGTCTCACCGAATACCGCTTTGGTATTGGGCTGGAATGCTGCTTCCAGTTCTTCATCTGAACAATCCGGATCAATAAATGTAGTCTCAATTCCCATACGCTTCATTGTAACTGCCAACAGATTATAACTGCCTCCATAAATGGTAGAAGAAGCTACTACATGATCTCCTGCACCGCAGATGTTGAAAATTGCGAAGAAAGTAGCTGCCTGTCCTGAAGAGGTAAGCATTGCAGCTGATCCACCTTCCAGTGCGCAAATCTTAGCTGCCACATAATCATTTGTAGGATTCTGTAATCTGGAATAAAAATATCCCTCCGCCTCCAGATCAAACAGTTTACCCATATCTTCACTGGTATCATACTTGAATGTAGTACTCTGAATAATGGGTATCATTCTGGGTTCACCGTTTTTTGGTACATAACCTGCCTGTATACATTTTGTCTCTTTTTCCATTTCCTGTCTCCTTTTATTTAATAATCCGATGTATTGGCAATTCAATACATCGGATCTGTGTTTAAAATAGATATACAACTCCTGTCAGTGGTGGAAGAGGAATCACAACATATTGGTTCCTGTTATCACATTTTCCCTTGCGTGCCTTGATTTCCTTTGGAACTCTGTGGCCTGCTCCTCCATATCTCTCTTCATCTGAATTGATCAGAAGCTTATATTTCGTATTCATAGGTACACCAACCTTGTAATTAGGATATTCTACAGGAGTCATATTAAGTACAAACAACATATGCTGCCTGCCATCTCTGGTTCTTCTTACAAAGCTGTATATGCTTCTGTCTTTATCATCTGCATTCATCCATTCAAATCCAAGCCAGTCATTATCAATTTCATATAAACACGGATACTTACGATAGGTTTTAAGCAGCTCACCCACAAAATCATGCATACCACGGTTCAATGGATTCTGAAGCATGTACCAGTCAAGCTCTCTTGCCTCGCTCCACTCACGCTCCTGTGCGAAATCCTGTCCCATGAACAGCAGCTTCTTACCTTCATGTCCTAACATATAGGTATAGCCTACTCTCAGGTTGGCATATTTATCTACCTCGTATCCCGGCATCTTATTGACCATGGAGCACTTTAAATGCACTACTTCATCATGCGACAGCGGCAAAATATAATTCTCGCTGTCATTATATGTCATGGCAAAAGTCATCTTGTAATGGTTGTCTTTTCTAAAATATGGGTCCAGCTTCATATATTCGCAGAAATCATGCATCCATCCCATATTCCATTTGAATGAAAATCCAAGTCCACCATCTTTAGGTTCACCTGTTACCTTTGGCCATGCCGTAGATTCCTCTGCAATCGTCATAACTCCCGGATAGGAACCATGAATCACGGAATTAAGATGCTTAAAGAATTCTATCGCATCCAGATTCTCATTTCCACCGTATTTGTTGGGCAGCCATTCTCCGTCTTTTTTACCATAATCCAGGTAAAGCATACTTGCAACAGCATCCACTCTAAGACCATCTACATGGAATTCACGAATCCAGTATAAGGCATTGGCAATCAGGAAATTACGTACCTCATTCTTGCCATAGTTAAATATCTTAGTTCCCCAGTCTGGATGTTCACCCATTCTTTTATCAGGGTGTTCATACAGACATGTACCATCAAATTCGCACAGACCATGTGCATCTCTTGGGAAATGCGCCGGAACCCAGTCAAGAATAACACCAATATTATGCTTATGGAAAAGGTCAATCAGATAACGGAAGTCGTCAGGTGTTCCATAACGGGATGTAGGTGCATAATATCCTGTTACCTGATATCCCCACGAACCATCAAACGGGTACTCTGCAATACCCATTAATTCTACATGCGTATATGGCATTTCTTTCAGATATTCCACCATTCTGTCTGCGAACTGACGATATGTATAGAACCCATCCTCTGTTCCATCCGGATGCTTCATCCAGGAACCGATGTGGCACTCATAGATAGAAAGAGGTTCCCTGTTCATATCCTTTTTGGCTCTGGCTGTCAGCCATTTCTCATCATTCCATTCAAAATGGTTCAGATCATATACACGGGAAGCTGTTCCAGGTCTTAACTCTGCATAATTTGCATAAGGATCTGCCTTATAGAGCTTTCTTCCATCTGCAAGCTCTATCAGATATTTGTACATCTGTCCTTCCTGTACGCCATCAATAAATGTAGTATAGATGCCACCTTCACCGATTCGCTCCATTTTGTCGGCAGTTTCATTCCAGCCGTTGAATTCACCAATCACATAAATATCCTGTGCATTCGGCGCCCATACAGCGAAAAAGGCACCCTTTTTTCCATCGTGCGTGCACAGATGTGCTCCAAGTTTCTTATAGATCTCATAATGCGTTCCCTGTCCAAATACATACTGATCTGCCTCGGAAATAAACACTTCCTCTGTCTGCTTTTCTTCTTTGCTCATGCACATACCCCATTCCATTTGAATTAGGAATTCATCCCATCCTCTTTTGTTTACATAAAATCTCTTTCCCTTAATACAATCATATCTTCTTTATCATAACGCTTCGACAGTAACACATCCACGAAGTTCTTGAGATTAAATTTCTTGGATTTCCAGATTGCTTCATCTATGATGTCTCTGACTTCGTCCTTCGTTACTACATGATTACCGCTCTGACTGTTGGCAATTCTGGTATATAACGCCAGCGTTCCCAGTTCATCAATGGAATATTCCAGCGCCAGCGCATAATTCTTTGCATAGTCCACAAGCGCATTATTATCCATCTCCATCAAATCTATTCTGATATTAAAATAATCAGAAATAAATGCCTGCTTCTCTAACAAATGGGTAATTTCCTTACGGGTATCCTCCATAATGACAACCAGTCCCAGATTATCCTGATTTAACAGATTTGCCATTTCATAGAGCTTATCCTGTGTGATTCCATTGGCTTTTTCTATAATAAGTGCACCATTTCCCAGCTTAGCAAATACTTCACTCAGATTCCTGAGATTTAATTTCTCACCTGTGATCTTTGCTACTTTACCAGAGAAATTAGCATCCAGTGCCTGATATTCACGAATCAGATTCTTAGCCAGACGAACTGTACCAAGTCCTGCTTCACCGGTAATGATGACATTACCTGTATAGGCAGCCAGACTCATCTTATCCAGTGCATAAATAATCTGCTTACGGATCTTCTTCGTTACAGCAAAATTCTCAAAGAGTTCCTGCTCTTCCGTGGTGAAATCACGGATTTCTTCTTTTCTTACACCCTTGGTTTCTTTATCTGTAGTCTCAATGATCTTATCTGGCAGGTCTCCGATCTCTGCAGTATCCAAATTGATTTCCTGCGTTTCAAGAATCTCTCCAGAATCTTCTTCTGCGTTATCATCCACATATTCCTCTTCTGGATATTCTTCCTGTTCAGGTGCTGCTTCCCCTATCTCTTCCATGGATTCTTCTGCATCGGATAATTCTACAGATTCTGTCTCGTTTTCTTCATCCATCCACGCCTGGGACTCTGTGATTTTTTCCTGAAGCTCTGTCTCTTCCATATCTGGCGTATCTTCAATCTCAGTCAGTTCTTCTACTTCGCCCTCATCTTCCTTCTCTAATTCTCCAAATATTCCATTCTTAACAGAATTATCGAAGTTCTCGAATATCTTACCAGTCTGCTGTAATACCAGCTTACGTACTTCTTCCTTGTGCTTAGCAGCATTCTCCTGCTTCATTCTCTCCCATTCACCCAGCACTTCATCCAGATTCATCTGTCCAGTCATAGGATGGAATACTTCTTCCTGCGTATCCTGCTCTTCTTCCTGGACTGCATCTGCAACTTCTTCTTCAGGAACAGGAATAGAAGCAATCTCTTCCTGTAAAGTAGGCTGCTCGTCAAATACATTCTCGCCGTTTTCTTCCAGACGGTCATGTTCTTCCTGTACAGATTCCTCTGTAATATCCCGAAGCATGTCCATATCTGTATCCTGTCTGATCACTCGGGCATCCTCACCGGGTACAAATACTTTGCTGATAGCTCCGGTATGAGGTTCCGGTGCTATTTCTGACACGCCTGTCACCATTTGTGCAACACGACTTGTATGTACAGGAACCGTCTGCTCTTTCTCAGTTGTTTCCGGCTCTGATTGCGGCAGCTCCTCATGGTCTTCCTGTATCAACGTATTATCTTCTGTATTATCTTCCACAGATGGATTACTTGCCTCTGTCTCTGTCACGTTCTCCTGATGAATGTCCTCAGGCTGCACAATATCCGCTCTTTCTTCTGCGAAAATATCTTCATCATCTGCAAAAAGTTCTTTCATACTCTCTGCAACAACCTTCTGCAGATTAATTGTATTATATTGACTCATATCAATAGAACCCGTATCACGATAAGCACTGCTTACAGACTGATTCTCTTCTACTGCATAATTGTCTATATTATCTACTTCTGCATTATCTGCCAGATACGTATCCTCTGTGTAGATCTCCTCTGTACGATAATCATCTTCTGGATATGGTTCCTCATTATAGTTCTCTTCGGGGTAGGCATCCTCTACTCCATAACCATCTTCCGCATATGATTCTTCTTCACTGTAATTCTCTTCAGGATAGACATCCTCTGCCCCATAGCCATCTTCCGGATATGACTCTTCTCCACTGTAATTCTCTTCGGGATAAGCAGCCTCTGCCCCATAGCCATCTTCTGCATATGATTCTTCTTCACTGCAATTCTCTTCAGAATAAGTATCTCCTGCTGCGTAGTCTTCCTGTGACTGTCTGGCCTTTGCCATATCATATTTCTTCTGTTGAATCGGCGTTAAAGGTGCATGAAGCATTTTAAGCTCCATTGCCTTCATTACATATGGGCCATCCCCGAACCACAGAATCAGATCATCACATTCTTCTACACATTTTGTAGCCAGTCCGACCCTGTGATAAAGATATGCCAGCTCATATGCCCACTCTTCCTGATAATCTCTCTTCTTCAATTCTTCCAGAAGCTCTATTCTTTCTTCCAGACTTGCTTCCTGTGCTTCCAGAATACGATAACGCAACGTAAAGACACCATTATCCCGTGGTGCCAGTTTCACAAATTCCTTATAATATTCTATCGCTGCAACTACATCATCCAGCTCAACCGACACTTCACACAAAGAGTACAAAACCGCCCGGTTCGCAGGATAACGTTCGTATGCAATCTGTAATACTGCCTTACTGTCCTCATTTCGTCTGTTGACTCTGTAAAGAGCTGATACCTTCAACAACATCGTAATGCTCTTTACTCTTCGCCAGTCTATCATATCCGCTATATTAGCGGCTTCCACATATTTTTCTTCTTCAATCAGCTTTACTATTTCATCCGAACGAAGTTTATATTCATATTTATCCAAGTAAAATCACCTCTATAAGCCATTTCCCCTTTTGGCACTTTCGCTCTACCCATAAAAAGACGCTGATATTATCTCAATTTCAGCCTATTATTATCTGACAATTTGAAAAATATATCTTGTTGACAGACAACTTTATTATATAAAGTTTAGCATAACGATTTTCTTATGTCAACGCTACTACATATAGAGTTTACGATAATTATCGCGTTTTTCCAAGAATATCTGAAAGATCGGCAAATTGTTCCAGCGTAAGCGCTTCGCCACGTATTGTAGCAGACAATTCCATCTCTTCCAAAGCTTCAACAACCTGTTCCTTTGACACCCTTAATCCCGGTGCATTAGACAATCCATTTACCAGAGTCTTACGTCTCTGATTGAAAGATGCCCTGATAATATCAAACATGAACTTCTCATTCTGTGCACACACAGGTGGTTCCTGGTATCTGGTAAGTCGAATTACTGCACTGTCTACATTAGGTCTTGGCATGAAACATGAAGCAGGTACTGTCAGCATAATCTCCGGCTTTGCATAATATTGAACAGCAAGGGACAGAGCACCATAATCTTTCGTTCCCGGTCCTACCTGCATACGGTCAGCTACTTCCTTCTGTACCATAATCGTAATACTGTCTAATGGTACATGGCTCTCAAAGAGCCCCATAATAATCGGTGTTGTAATATAATAAGGTAAGTTCGCAACAACCTTGATTGGTCTTCCCTGATTCTTTTCCTGTGCAATTTTGTTGATATCTACCTTCAAAATATCCTCATTGATCACAGTAACATTCTGATAGGAAGAAAGCGTGTCTGCAAGAATCGGTATCAGATTCTTATCAATCTCTACTGCAACTACTTCTCTTGCTCTTTCACACAGATACTGCGTCATGGTTCCGATACCTGGTCCAATCTCTAGGACACAATCATCCTCTGTGACATCAGCTGCATCCACAATATGTTCCAGTATATTGGAGTCAATCAGGAAGTTCTGTCCGAATTTTTTTTGAAAATTAAAATTATATTTTTGAAGTACCTCTATGGTATTGGTTGGATTTCCAAGTGTAGCCATATATTCTGTCCTTTCTTACTGTTCATTTATATGGAATAATCGTCTGGCATTCTGATTGGTAATATTTACTACCTCCTCATACTCCATTCCCTTGATCTGTGCAATCTGTGCTGCAATATAGGGAATATTAAGTGAAGAATTCCTTTTCCCACGATTGGGTTCCGGCGCCAGATAAGGACTGTCCGTCTCCAACAGAATCCTGTCAATGGGAACAGCTTGTGCTACTTCTTTCATTTTTTTGCCATTTTTAAAAGTAACAACACCGCCAATTCCTATATAAAAGCCCATTTTTACATAATCAAGTGCCATCTCTGCACTATAAGAATAGCAATGGATTACACCACCAATCTCCTGTGCTTTCTGCGCAGTCATAATGTCATAGGTGTCTTTGGCTGCATCTCTGGAATGAATAATAACAGGTTTATGACAGCTTCTTGCCAATTCCAGCTGTCGGATGAACCATTTCTTCTGTATCTCATGATCCGGTTCCTCCCAGTAATAATCCAGTCCGATCTCACCCACTGCAACTACCTTAGGCTCTGCACATTGTGCTGTCAGCCATTTGAAATTCTCCTCATTTAATTCTGTTGTTTCACTGGGATGAACCCCCGCTGCTCCATAGATAAAAGGATATTGCCTGGTCAAAGCTACTGTCGTTTCAGTACTTTTAAGACTCGCTCCCACATTGACTATATATTCTATTCCATGCTCCTGCATGGAAGATAATAACTGTTCTCTATCTTCATCAAATGCTTCATCATCATAATGGGCATGGCTCTCAAATATCATTGCCTATTCCTTTCTGTACTATATCCCTATATGGATATTTATTTAAAAGTTGTTCAAATTCTTCCATGGACATAGGCTTTGCATAATAATATCCCTGAATGATATCACACCCTATCCGTCCGAGAAAATCTGCCTGTTCCTTCGTTTCAACCCCTTCGGCAATAACAGGCATTCCCAGCTTATCTGCCATGGCAACTACCATCTGTACTATATCTGCACTTCTCTTTGTGTTTTTGGATTTTTCCATAAACTTCATATCCAGCTTCAGAATATCTACAGGAATGTCTTTTAACGTATTTAATGAAGAATAACCACTTCCAAAATCATCCATTTCCACAACAAAACCTTCTGCCTGCAGCTTCTCTATCAGGGCAGCCTGCTTGGGAACGTCCATGATCACAGCACTTTCTGTGATTTCTAATTTCAAGCCTGCCGGACTGATATCATACTCTTTCACCAGCCCCATAAATTCTCTGTACAGATCCAGATAATAGAAATCCTTGGGTGAAATATTAACGGAAAGTGATATCTTTTCCCCTTGATTCTCAAGTTTTTTGAGGAATTCACATGCCATTCTCCATACATACCGATCCAGCTTACTGATCAGCCCCTTATCTTCCATCATAGAAATAAATGCCTGCGGTTTCAATAAACCTTTCTTTGGATGCTTCCATCGTACCAGCGTCTCACCACCTGCGATTTCGCCTGTTCTGTGGTTGAACTGTGGCTGAATATATATGGTAAACTGCTTCTCTTCAAATGCAGGAGTCAGATCCTTTAATATCTCCTGTTCCTGCAGAATCTCCTTACGCATATGTTCATCATAATATATGATCTGCTGTTGGACATTATTTTTCATGGAACTGATAGCCAGCATTGCCCTGTCACACATAGATGACACCGGCAGACTCAGATCATCCACCTCATAAATCCCTATATGATTTACAATAGGATAATTGATCCCTTTAATCCGAAGCGTACTCTCGCTACGCATAAAATAACTATCCTCACTAAAATTGCGTGCAGGCATACAGATTGCAAAACTGTCTCCCGAAATTCTGCCATATACACGGTTATGATCATCCGCATCCCTGATACTGTCTGCAATCGTACGCAGGATCCTGTCCCCGGCTTCCGGACCAAATATATCATTAATCACCTTAAACTGACGAATATCCGAACAGATAATATAATACTGCTCCTGTGGGTTATTTTTCATGAACAGTTCTGCTTCTTCAAAGAAGCACAATCTGTTATATAGCCCTGTCAGAGAATCATGGGTTGCCATATATCTGTATTTTTCACGCTGCTCCCTTTCTTTTGTAATATCGTGCATAATATAGAAACATCCCATATATCTGCCTTTATCATCCAAAAGCTTCTCATATTCCTTGGCGTATATCTTCCTGATATTATTATCTATCTGTATGGCAGTTCTCCTGCCCGGATTCTCATAATCCCATGCATTCTCAAAAGCTTCCCTGTCAACCTTACATCCTTTCAGAAAAAGAAACATACTTCTGTTCATATAAATGCAGTTATCCTCTTCGTCAAACATGATCAGAAGATCCTTCTGCTTATTCTGTCCCAGTCTCTGCATAATATGTTCAAGCTGTCTGGGAACATAATAAAACGTAAAGTAATCCAGTAAAACCGCTGCAGCAGCATACGTATAGATGGAAATATCTACCGGTGGCTTCATGATCAGGAACATTGCGTTCGCAGCCATGACACCTGCTAATGTCAGGATGACAAAACCGAATTTTCTTTTATAAATGTGTGGTGCGGTATATACCTTATACAGAAAGATACAAAAAGAAACCGCAAATGGAATATAGCACAAAATAAGATGGAGATAAAACAGTGGCTGAGGAATGAACCTTAAATAACGTTCTTTTCTGTAGTATATCACCTGAAACTTCATAGCATGTTCCAAAACTATATTGCATAGCATGGAAACCGAATCAATCGTAAGTATGATAACCGTTACAAGCTTCATCCAGGGTTTCAGGTCAAACAATGCCTTACCCTTATATTTCGTATACTCAATCGTATACAGGAACATGGCATAGCATAACCAGTCCATTCCGGCAAAGAAGATGCAGTTGCCGGCTGACATCCATTTATAATCAGAAGATAAAAATATGATCGTATATCCTGCTACTGATAACGCACCTATTGATAATAATTCTGCAACACGCCTGCCTAATTCCGTTCTGCGTTTTATGCATTGTATATCGCATATAATCAATACCAGTACTCCCATACAGGATAATACTGCATACATCATCTTAGACATTCCTATGCATCTCCTTACCTGCAGTCTGAGGCGGTATACAATATCATTACTTACGATACTGTATACCGGATTGATCTTTCTCACAATAATATTTATTTTACCATATTCCCCCATGAACTTGAATATTTATTTTATACAACTTCATACGGATCCTCCGATTGTAACTTTTTCAGAAAAAGTATTGACATTCTTTTTTCCATATGATATATTATCCATTGTTCGGTTGAGAAATCGGCATAAATGCACCGCTAGCTCAGTTGGTAGAGCACCTGACTCTTAATCAGGGTGTCCAG
>ERZ836877.307-NODE-307-length-86781-cov-18.653553_pt1 | contig 86781 bp, 101 predicted proteins | sample MGYA00519469_ERZ836877 | MGnify/ENA primary metagenome ERZ836877 (study PRJEB31850, sample SAMEA3708809) | human gut metagenome | biome: human gut; feature: human-associated habitat; material: faeces | place: China | collected 2014 ...
TTCAGGATCATACTTCGCGGTTACCGGCCGGGCGCTATGCGTTCGGTTGGAAATATTTCCCTCCAGATTAAACATATCATTGAACACCGCCCGCTTCGCCGAGTCGGTGAGATAGAGCCCGTCGGTGGTGTTGGTCTCGCTCTCGATAACTACGTCGGTGGTGTCTTCGAGCTTGGTCTGCTTTGCGTTGAAAGCGCTCGCGAGAGTTTGGTCTGATGAGAAGCAAGCGTCTGTCGCCGTGCCGTTGGAGTTTATCCATAAGACGTGCAGCTCCAGCGGCTCATCGCCGTCGAAGTCGTAGACAACAGCGAGGGTATCGTAACTGCCCGAAGAGGTGCGACTGATAACCGTGCCCCGGAACAGGACGCCCATATTCTCCCAGGTTACTACATCGCCATTGCGTATCTTGTTATGCTCGGCCCCCGACCACGACAGAGCGCCGTTGTCGCCGGCGGTAAGCGTGATGGAGTGAGTGCGACTTAGCTGTTCGATTTCGGAGTCGAAAAGCGGTTTGAGGGTGGTCGCAGTCTGCGATACTTTCACTCCGAGATAAAGGCGTCCATCGCATACGTAAAACTTATCAACGACGGCCGCGCTGTCTTCCGGCACCTGATAGGGCGGTTTGTAGTCGACTTCTTCCGTCGCAATTATGTCGAGAAACTTATTGAGCTGTGTCGACCAGACGCGTTTGCCGACGAGCTCGGCCGGGATAGGGTCGTCGTCGGGGTCGGTGGTGAGGACGGCGGCGAACGGCTCGACCTGTCCGCGCCGGTTCAGAATCGACAGCGCGTTGGTGTTGGCAAGGATTCCTTTAATCAGATCGACAAGATCGGTACCGTTCCAGTAATACAGTCCGCCATCGGTTGCGCAGACATATAGTTTCCCTCTGACAGGAATACGTCCGCTGCCGCTTTCAGGCGAGTCTCCGAAAACAGCCTCGTCAGACCAATCGCCATAAGCCTGAATGACAGAGACGTCTGTGTTCGGATTCGGCAGCGTGGAGGTTCCAACGAGATAGAACCGTTTCCTTGTCGAATCATAAACGACGCCATACCCCTCGTCGGTGGAGCCATGATAAACGGTCAATGGGCCGGAGGGCTGGGCTAATATAACACCTATATCGCTTCTGACAGAATGGATTTCGACGACATCGTCGAGCTCCGCAAGTTTAGGTTTGAGTTCCGTCTTGAGCTCGTCAACGCCGCTCTTGGAGAGAATGAGATTCCTGAGTATTGAAAAGACTACTCTCTTTCCTCCGTGGACTTCGAGGTTATCAGTATCGGCCAACGCTGTTACGGGCGTCAGCTGATCTATAGTCCGCGAGTTTGTCCGTATGGACGAGAGCACGGCGCTGACGATGCTCTGGAGTTCGTCGGATGTAATAGCCATACTTATATAATTATGCGGTTAGTAGTTGAGGATATTGATCTGTAATTGTCGCTATCGATACGGCGCATGGCGGCGTGATTGTTTTGCTCAATGACAGGGTCGAGGTTGACAGACTGTTGCAGCGTCTGATTGAACACGAAACTATTGACTCCGTCAAGCTGGACAGAGATCTCGGGTACGTTAGATTCTTTGCGCGAATACTTTACGCCGTCGAAATAGACGTGAGAGCAAACAAGTATTCTGTTAAGCATCTCACCGAACCACACCGGGACACCCATGCTGCCGCCGAGAGTAAATCGTTTCTGAGTCGACTCAAGTCCGTAAAGTTGTGAGATGTCGGCCAGCTGTGTGACAAATTGTTCGCTTTCTACGCCGAACGTCCAATTGCTGTCCTTAAATCCGCCGGGGACGCGGAAATCAAAATAATATTGCATCCCGTCAATGAAGAACACAGCATCGGTGCGTTGACGGTTATTGTTCATTGAATACTGAATGAGCGTAGTCTTGTCAAGTATCCTGGCGTCGTCTGTCACCATGAATATCTCGCTGCGGCCATAGCCAAAGATGCTCACAGAATAGATTCCGGGAGACAACGAGATTGTTGTAAAATATAACGTCGTTGACGAGTTGATATTCCATGTGTTGAACTTTATCGTATAGAGCGGAAAATCTGTTTCTTCGTTATTGACATTGGCATGAATCGACGTCCCGGGCGCAGCTAACACTTCCAAAAGGATTTGGTCAGTTGTCGAGAATGTCTGAATATATTCGCTATCTATTCCATCAGCCTTGCGGTTGATGAAAAACAACGGCGTGAATGGGCTGACAATCATAGTTCTATATCTTTTATGATGAGTTTATACTTAGCGCTCTCTGCTTTGGCATACTTAACGTCTGTCTCCTTAAGAAAACCACGATAAAGAACACCTCCGTCACTGACCTCGATAATCTCGTTGAAGTCGGAGAGGTCGTTGATTTCATCTGTTGAGAAGTCGATAACTCCGCAGGTAGCTATAGGTGTTTTGAGTTCTATTTCCGACGACATGGACTCTCCGCCTATCGTGATAGAGCTGTTGCCTGTAGAAGATGCGAAAGAGAGAGTAAGATTTTTTGCTTGCAGCCCTATGTATCCGGCATTGGCGTGCACGCATGCCATGGGAGAGAATGCCCCGTTAAAGACCTGATTGGTCAACGCTCCCTCAACTGCGGGCATCCTGTCCGGCACGAGTGTGCCGTTCTGATACTTGCACAGAACGAAGAACACATCTTTGTCACTCGTTGAGTCGGTGGTGTCTTTGCCGCGCTTCTGGACGGCGAATTCCAGACCGTAGCAGTCGGCGCGATACTTGCTCAGTAACGACAATGTCTTGTCGCTGACACTGCATCCGGTCGAGTAGGTGCTGTTGAAATTGAATTCATCGCGCCCGTTGATGCTGTCGTAGTCTTTTTTGTCATAGCCGATCGTCACGGCGGAATAGATCGCGCCGGAGTCGATGCTGTATTTGATTTCCCGGCAATTGTCAATCCTCCTGACGGGAGCCTCGTTGTCGAACAGTTCGGAACGGTGGACGAAATAGACGGTCTGACTTTCTTTGCCGATGCCAGCGGTATCTCCATTAAAAAGTTTTGGTGATAATGGCTCGTCGTTAAACTCATCAAAGTAATAGAGATTCGTCTGGCTTAATTGCGCTATAGTGAACACCGTGTCTGTCCTGGCATGTAGCCCGTCGTCGTTGTAGTTCTGCCATCCTGACCAATACAGATATAACCCGCCTGAGAGGGGATCTTGATACAGGAATTTGCCGAGCCGAGCTACGTAGACTATATTGTTACCACTTATTGCGCCGGGATAGGTGCCGGTCTGATAGGCAGTAACAGAATATACGTATTTTCCGCAGCTCTCATGGCGTATAAATCTCGGCGGTGTCGGGTCTCCGAGATAATAGACATATCCGAAGACTGTAGACATCCAGTCGCAGAACTCATTGAACGATGAATAGAATTTGGCCCCAGATATGTTACGGGCGCTTTCGGCTGCCAATAAGCGCGTGTAGGCTATTCTGGAATCGTGAGGGCTTATGGAGACGCCGACATTGACTTTTCCGTCTGCAATGCGCCTGAGTAACGCGGTAACTACAGCCTCTGCCGTCAGCACCGGGATGTCTACACTCTCGCCTCGTCCTATCCAGCTGAACGTGAATTTGCTGTTGACGATACGGAATGTGGCGCTCTGTGCTGAAGAGGAATATGTGGCGTCGATAATGACCTCGTCGCCGATGCTAAGCGCGATGGTTCTCTTGCCGGACGCGGCCATGTGGAAAAAATCCTCGCGCTTTCTTGCTGACCATATCCACGAACCATTCTCGCCATACCATACTATGCCGGAGATAAGCGCCCACTGAGATGACGTTGGATTAGGGCGGTAGACGTTCAATGCAGACGGGTCATTGAACACGCCGACGAAACTGTTGTATTTCGACGGGCTCATCAATGCCAGCTGGTTACTGCCTCCTGTCACGGAGCCTGTGATGTAGGAGCCGTTACGGCGAACTTTCACATTGACGCTGATACCGTCGCCGCTGAAGCTGTCGGTGCGCCATGCCAGCTCGAAGTCGAGTGTCAGAGTGATGTCCGCTACGGCTTTGAAAATATAGCTGTTTGCATCCGTAGTCTGATCGTCGTTCCAATCGAGGACGCGGTTGATGGTCAGCTCCGACCCGACATTCCCGATATATGGCAGCTCTCCTTTGTTCACCGTGACATTCATGTCGGCGCAGTCGTCATATTGCTCTCCCTGAGTAAACTCGTAGGTCAGTGTCTCCAGCATCGGCACGCGATCAAAATACAGCATATCGTCGCGGGCTATGTCATTGTCGACAACAAACTCATATTTGGTACTTTTATTTGCTTTTATGAGTGCCGACAGGCTGTTGTCAACGCTGTTGATTTTGAATGTATGGTTTTCCCATGAGGCAGTCGAGAAATCAAGCGGACACCCGAATACTCTATTGTATTGCCATCTGTCGTCGATGATACGCACAGACACTGACGCCTGAGCGTTCAATCCGTCTTTGAGATACAGCATCCTGAGCATTTCCCCGGCGCGGTTGACAAATTCGAACTGTGACGAGAACGAGCGAACGACTCCGTCGTATCCGGCGCGCTTGTATGAGCATTTAATGCCGTCCCAGTTTCGGAGGTCATCGTTTTGCAGCTCGTAGTCGGCGCCGTTGATATGTAAAATGTATTTCGTGAGCATTTTTGCGTCCGTTGTTGTGTCGGAGGCAAATGTAAGTCAAAATGACCCCGATTCAGCGAAATGCACAAAATACCGCTCACGAATGGCAACGCATAATTCACGTTAACTCATTGCTATCGTGAATTATGCGCTCTATGTCTGTCAAAAATCGAGTTATCTGTCTGCTATTTCGACAGAATTCAGGCAGATCAGATGATGCAGATAAGATTCTCAACTTTGAAGCATCGGAACGACATTTTCTCAGTGTCGAAATATGCCATTGTCTTATATGAGGGCTTAGTCATCTTTTTACCTCCGAGAGTAGCGCCGGCAGAGATGTTTCTGAGCGTGCCGGAGGCTTTTCTGATTGTGCCGTCTGATTTGGAATAGTAGAATGATACCACTCCATTGCGCATAGCCTTGGCGAGGCGGTAAAGCTGCCAGGCTTTGATCATACAGAGTTGCCATGTCTGGCGTGTTGTTTTCCAGAGCTGCCATGCATATTTCATAACTCTCACGCGAAAATTGCTTTTCTTTTCCATAATCAAGGGGGTAAATGGTTTGACTTGTATTTTATTTGATGCTGTAAGTTAGTAATATATAGCTGATTGTGCAAATTTTAAAGCCACCTTTTTACCACCTTAACGTTTACTGACATTTAATAGTCAAGAGCTTTCGCGAGCAGCTTGCGCCCAGCCGATACGCGGCTTTTCACAGTGCCGACAGGTATTCCGGCCTTCAGCGCGATTTCGTCGTAGCTATAGCCCTTCGCATAGAGAAGAACGCATTCGACGCATTGGGATTTCCTCGCGCATTTTCTTATTGTCGACAATATGCTCTTCACTGAGGCCCGTTGGTCGGCAAACTCTTCATCACTATAAGGGTCATAGTCACCATAACCAGTGAAGAGAACGCACTTGCGCCGGTTATACTGAGTGATGTAGGTATTGGCCATGATAGCCAGAGCCCACGGTTTGAAATTCATCCCGTGATTGAATCTACGGGCATTGCTGAGGCATTTGTAGATAGTCTCGCTTGCGAGGTCGTCGGCGTCTGCCTCGTCGGAATAATAGCGGTGAGCTTTCTGTCTGATCCATTCAGCGTGCCTGACGACGAGATCTTCGACGTCCATCACTCCGGGGAACTGGAGTTGAACATCTTCCGCGCGATGTCGCGCTCACGTTCGCACTGGGCCCTCATCACCCGGGCGGCATGATGAAGCCGGTCTATGGCCGCATCCATATCAGGCCTATGGATAAGATGCCGGCGAAGTATCAGTAACTCTGACAGGATTCTGTCACACTTTCTCTCGATAAGCTCTATTCTGTGAGAGCGGTGTCTGTTTCTCAATTTGTTCATAACACGTTGCTTTTTGCAATGTGTTACTGATAAAGCCTATAAAAGTGCGGTCGAGAGTGAATTTTGTCAGTCCAAATTAAAATAAACCGTGCCCCGGAGGACACGGCAGAAAAAAATCATTTTAGAAACCTACCTTGTGGCAGCTTTTGTCATGCTCGTCCGTCAAATGGATGCGCACTATGTCAATTCATTTTTTTTATTCATAGCGGCGAGCTGCGCCTTTATTTCGCGATTATATCGGGCAACAAGGAGCGCATAGATGGTTGCTTTCATCGTACCCGTGTCAATCTGGAATTTGAAGAAGGCTATGAGTGCTGCGGTCTGTTCGTCGAAAGAGCGGCGGATCTCGGCTGCATCACTGTCCGGATCATGGCTGTTCTCTTTTGCGCGCGCCTCAGCTTGCCGTGCACGTGCGAGCTGCGATTTTATTTCAGCAGTAAGCCGCTCGTTGCTCATCTTTGCCACGCCGATGCCCAACTGCTCCATAATATTCCGGGTAGTCTCATACTTTTTGATTCTGACAAGTTCGAGGCATTCGGAGAAGATCGACATCCTTACCTTGTTTCTGATGAGCTCTTCGATATTCGAGAGATATGACTGTGCGCCCGCTCTGTCGGAAAGCTCTCGGTATTCAAAGACAATATCGCGTATGGCCGCGGCCTGCTTCTGCGGCGACGCTATTTCATGGCGCCCCAACAGGACGCCTGCGTCGCCGCAGATAAGGTCGACAAACTGGCCGATAGTCAGTTCTTCAAGCTTCTGTTTCATATCTTCGACTTGAACAGTTCATATTGGGCGTCGTAGGCGTCGGCGTGCTGCTGCTTAATCTGCGCTCTTAGAAGATTGGCAACTTCTGACACGCCGCGACGCACTTCCGACAAACCTCGACGTATCTCTGTGTCGTCGTATGGTTTGGGTGTGGGCCGTTCGACGAGTCCCGACGGCATATCCAATACGGGGCCGGCGATATTGCCGTAGGTTATGATGTCAGGTATTACGGCGGCGCCGGCGGGGATTTCGCATAGGGTAGGCCTGTCTGGGGTAATCCACGCGGAGTTATCGAAGAGCACAAGCTCATGACGGCCACCGTCGCCCACAATTGCAGGCCCTCCCGGGTGAGAGTCGGTGCCTTTGGCGTATTTTGGTAGAGGTGTGGCAAGGATTGTCGCCATTTGCATGGCTCCTAACGCTCCGACGACAGCCATCATCGGTATAGCAGCAGGCCAACCGGGTTCTACCCATAATTTCATTAATGAAAGTGCGGTAGCGATCCCCGTTTGAGCAAGGCTGTTCAGCTTGTCAAAGACGGCTTGTTTTTCCTTAATCTTAGCTTTTTTACGAGCGAGTTCTTCTTCTTTTTTCGAAGTCATGTCTGCGGCAGCACGTTTGCGGGCCTCACCTTCCTCTTCTGTGATGACATTTTTCTCGACAAGGCTGGAAATACGCTCTTGTTCTGCCTCACCAGCGGCGGTGTTGGCCTCCTGCTCTTCTTCGACTTTCTGAATCTTGGCGTCGTAGACGGTTGAGGTTAGGTCATTGATGGCGTTCAACGCGTCAGAGGCCACTTGTAGCCATTTCTCGGCATTGGCGATACGCTCTTCTTTGGTCTTTCTGTCAGCGTTGCGCTTCCTTTCCTCCTGAGCTATTGTGGCGTCAGCAACGGCAGTTTCAAGGGCTATCTTCGCTTTAGCAAGTTCTTTCTCATTTTTCTGCCGCTCTTCTGCCGACAAACCCTCTGTCTTTAGAACGGCCTCTATCATATCGACAGACTTCTGTGCGGTGTCTATGGCGTATTTCTCAGAAAGCTCAGCCTGCTCGCGCTCGAACTTCTCTTTGATTTTCGCTTCTTTGGCGCTATTCCCTTTGGCAGCAGAGAGTTCTTCGGAATAACGCTGCTTTAGCCTATACAAGGCGAGCATATAGTCGTTATCGCGTATAGATTGTTCATCGGCGTATTGCTTTTCGATGAGGTCGGCCATATTGGCGGCGTGCTCTTCCTGAAGCTCCAGCCTTTCCTTATCATATTTGGCATTAATGAAAGTCACATCTGCACCGGTCTTCTCGGCTTCTTTTAGTTCAGCGGCACGCGCTGCCTCTAATTTGGCAAGTTTTAGAGTGAGCTCTTCTTTGCTCCCCTTTTCAACAGACGCCAACCGATTATCGAGGTTGATTTTTGAGAGTTCGGTCTGATACCTTAGCTCACATTCGGCAACTTCTTTTTCACACTGAGCCGCCAACTGCACTCGTAACGCAATTTCAGTATCACCGTTTCCTCTGATCTCATCAATCTTTTTCTTGAATTTTAATCGGATCTGGGCAAGTTCTTTCTCATGGCCGTCGGCCATGACGCTAATTTTGGCTTCTTCAAGTTCGTTAATACGTTTTAATTCTTCTTTTGCATTCTTTTCCGCTTCTTTAGCAGCTTTGGCCGCAGCTTTTTCACGTGCTTTTTTCTCAGCCTCGGTTTCAATTCCCTGTGGCTTTTTTCGCGTAGTATCCGCGGAATTGCGCGCGCCAATGCCCGTGAGGTTGGCGTTGTTCCCAATCGATATTTCTTGCATCTCATCTTTCAGGGTGTTGTTGTATGCCGTGGCTACACTCGAAGCTATGTTTTTAGCCATAGTCTCTACATTGCCTTTGAGAGCATTCATACCCATACTCCAACCCTCTTTGACTTTTTCCCAGTCAAGGGTTACAACTCCTTCTATCACGGTGCCGGTTGCTTTGAAAGAGTCGACTAACTGTTTGAGTATGAATTTTGCTATCTCCCACATTATTTTGAATGTGCTTGCAATGCTGTTGACTGCTCCACGGACGGCAATAGATTTATTATACATCCGTATAAACCAATTCACAATGTCAACACAACCCTTGATTATGCCGGTTAGCCCTTGAATAATATAGGTTTTGGCAGATACAGTCATTTCTTCGAAGCTTGTTCCGCTCGCTTTGAATACGCTGGCAAGCATTTCGTTGAGTTCTTTCTGTGCCTCCATCTGCTCTCTATTGAGTTTGCCGATGTTGCCCATTCGCTCCTTTGCGACATCAAGATTCGTATTGACATCGGCCAATGACTGAATGAGCAATGTCCCACCTTCGGCAGCAGTCCGGCCAAAAACATTCTTCATGACCTGACCGGCTTCCTGAGAATTTTCAGGTAGCTCTTTGAGCTTAGCCGATACTTGCTGAACAGCATCGAGCATGGTAATATTACCCTCTTCGAGGTCTTTCTGCATCTGCTTTGACGAGATGCCACAGGCGTCAAGAGAATCAGCGATCTGTTTCGTCATCGCTCTCAGTCTTGTGCCTCCTTTGATTATATCCTGAACACCTTTTTCGTCGAATATCCCATTGCGCGTCTCGGCAAGTATTGACACGAACTCATCGACAGAAACGCCGGCATCACGCAGAGCAGGGGCAAACTGATTGATATTTTCAATGAATCTACCGTTCATGTCTGCGCCAGCCTGAATACCGTCTTCGATTTTCACAAGCGCCTCTTCCCAAGAGATTCCGAACTGTTGAACGAGTGTATTTGCTGCGCCTATAGTGTCGTCGAACCCTTTGCCCATGTGGTCAGCAATCGCCTGCGTGTCCGTCGTTATTTTGTCAGCGGCATCTCCTGTCAGTCCGGTGAAGTTCTGAGTAAGACGAGAGGCTTCGATTAACCCCTTATTGTAGTCATACAACCACTTGAATCCGGCCACAGTTCCGGCTATGCCGAGAAATGCCAGCACCCAAGGATTTGAGAGAAGTCCCATGAGGGTCTGACCAAAGGCTTTTACCTTAGTGTTGAGCCCCTCAATGAAGTTTCCGTTTTTCCCGAGAGATTGGAACGAGCTGCCAAAGTTGGCGTTTACGCCGATAATGTTTAATACACTGTCGGCGAACTTTTCATTTTGGCCCGTGGCAGATGCAATTATCTGATTGTTGCGCTCAATCTGACTGCGCATCTCTTCGAGTCTCTTTTTTGCATCTGACGAGGCTAAGTCTATGTGCTTCATCGCCTCGGACAAACGCTTATTCTGTGCTTCTGCCTCCGATACAGACCGCGCCTCTTTACCAAGAATATCTCTTACGTCGGTCAGCTTGCGTTTATTCTCTTCAAGTTTGGCATTTAGCGAGTCGACGGTAGCCTGATAATTGGCGTTATTCTTATTCAGCATGAGTTTAGCCTCTTCAAGAATCTTCGTCTGGTCAATGAGATCTTGTGTTGTTCTGGCTTCCTGATTCAGCGCGGCTACAACGCTATCTGTAGTTACAACGCCGTCTTTCCCGGCAATGGCATAGTTGCCGACGTTCCGCTGGAACTCGCCCATATCAGCAGCTAAATCTTTAAGATGGGCGTCGAGCCCTTGTATCGTGGACTCTAACTCTTGACCGAAGTCAGCGTTCCGGCCTTCTTCGCTTAAATCTTTCCACGCTTTTTTAAGCAGCTCAAGCTGCTGTGACATATGAACATAGCTCGTCTCGTCTGACTGTGCTGCTTTTTCCTCTGCTGTCATAATCTGCGTCAGAGTACGCTTTTCCTGCGTCAGTGAGCGGTGTGTGGCAATCAATTCTGCTTGTTTGGCGGTGAACTGCTCCATTGACATCCTTCCGGATGCGAGGGCCTTTTCGTTATCTTTCTGGGCCTTTTTGTTCTCATCGAGCTTAATCTTGATTTTTGCGAGGCTTTTGGTCTGGTTCTCGTAGGTATCGTTATACTGGTCGAGCAGTTTTTTTACCCGATCGTGTTCGGTATATGCCTCGCGCTGGGCCTTGTTTGAGCGCTCCTGCTCCGCGAGATGGCGCTGGATGGTGCTGGTGGTGTTGGCTAAGACCTGCTGCTGTTCGGCCATGGCAGCGTTGATCTTTTTGGCAATCTCGGCAGCCTGCGTTGTCTTTTCGATATGCAGGTTCTGGAGCTTGTCGATGTCGCCTATCACCTTGACTTTGAGTTCGAGGCCTTTGGCCATATCCATTGCCGTTTTGGCATAGTCGTCGTACAGCTTGTTAATTTCGCTGTCGAGCCGTTTGACTTGATCTATAGTCTCCTGAGGGACGAGATCTGTTATTTTGACATCAGCCATAATGTAATGTTTTTTGTGGCTAATTGTTTGGGTTAGTATGGTGTTATGAACTCCATAACGTTTTTCTTAATCTCTAAATTGGGACTGATCCCGAAGGTGCCGTCGTCATTGCGATACAGTGCGACGGTATTTCCCTGCAACCGGGCAGTCGCTTTAGCGAGCCGCCACATACGTTCGTATTCGCTTGCAAGCTTTTTATGTTCGCACCCGCAGCTCATCGGTAACCGCATTCTTTGAGGAATGAATCAATTGCCGGAAGCATGAAAGTCGAGATGAAGTATTCAACGGCCACGGGGCCCATATCGAGGATTGAGTCAGAATACTTGCTGACGATCGCGGGGCCTCTGCCGTTGCCGGGATCTATGACAATGACATCACCAACACGTTTTGCATTGATGGCGCTATGGAAAGTGCCGTCGATGCGCAGATTGGGAACATCTGCGGGACGCGGCGGCAACCCGAGCATAGTCCCTTTCACCGGCGGCGTAATATCCCGCTTCCAGTCACGATAGCCCTCGGCGCCAACGTATGTCTTGCCGGTGTCTTCATCGGTTCTGTGCCAGGGTATTTTTCTGTTCCTGAAATAATCATCCTCAAGATAGGTAGGGGAGAGGGGAGCGCCGTTGCCGTCCTGACCGCTCTCAAGTTGCTCTCTGACTGCGTCAGCAATTATTCCCGAGTGGTCATCGAGACATTTAAGACATGCCTCTTCGAACCCTTCAGAGATCTTATGGATGATGTCGGTTACTTTTTCGATGTCCATAGGTGAAACAGCAGAGGGGCGGAGTCATAAAATCCCCGCCCCGAATGATTACTTATCCGTTTTCCGCTTGGTGCGTCCGGCTGGTTTACAGATGAGGCCGTATGCCTGGGCGAGCATTTTCTTACGGGTTGCTTCGTCGCGGTCTCGCCAGAAGAGCCCGATATGCTGCTGCTCGAATTCCTCCCGGCTTAGCTTCCTGACCTCATCATCGTTGAAATTGACACCTTCGAAAATCATGCCGTAACCTGCTCGATGCCTTTGATACCGTTGTCATACAATACCGAAGGCGATTTAAGACTGATGGGCGTGTTTCCGCTGCCGGCGGCAACAGTGAGCGTATCGGTAGCCTCGTCGTATGTTACGGCGGTTGTCGTTCCGTTGACGACTGTGCTTCCGGCAGTCGCGATCAACGGGCCGTAGATGTCGGTGACGTCATATCCGCCGACAACCTCGAACATTTTGTAACTGTTGCCTGTGTCGCCAACTTTCTCCAGCCGGACATTCGTAAGCCCGAGAACAAGATTCTGAGGGTTGAAAGCGAGATGGACAAAGTCATAGTTCGAATATGCTTTCTTGACGTCTGCATAGGCGAACGTGACGGACATTGTGGCGGCGGCCGACGATGTCGGACTTGGTGTCACATCGGTGTAGATACACGACATGTCGATAGGCGCGAGGGCGTCGGTGCCGTCGTTCTCGCCGTAGAGGATATTGTCCTCGTCGATGAAGTAGGCGCCCCATTCGCGGTTGCCCGCGCGCACGAATGACGCATGAAGTTCGGGCGCGTACTTCCTGAGGGTGAAGGTCTCTTTAAGAGCTGAGATGCCGGTGATCTCTTCGGGCCCGTAGCCGTTCGCAGAGGTCTGGACTTCTCCGCCATTCTTTGCGTATTCTACGAAGTCGAAAACGCCATATATCCTTGTATTGTTTGCCGAATGGGCGAGCTCTTCGAGAGCGTCGGCCGTCAGGTTGGCCGGGAGCTTGGTGCCCTTGGGAACAATAATGGCCATCCTTTTTTTACCGAAGTTGGGCGGGCATTTGGTGATACCCGTGTTGAACTGTGCGTTGCCGCACTTTCTGAGTTTTCTCATTGTCTTCTGCAATTTGGTTGTTTGACTTTTATTTCAAGATTGGTGATGTTAATGGCGTCAATGGGTTCGCTCACTTCTTCCCCGGTGCCCGTGAACGCCCCATATCGGCCATAAGAGTAGTTTTCAGAGTATTCGTGTGCAATCTGCCCGCTGTAGGAAATATCCAGCCTGCTGTCTTCTTTCAGAGCGTTGAGGAAATGGCGGTAAATAGGCCGTAATATGTTCTGGAATGATGTTGTCAGCCGCTGTTCGTTATTCCACGTTTTTACAGTTGAGCAGGCTATCAGGATTCGGACTTTTGCTTTGGTGTAACAGTCAGGAGAATTGCGCTGCTCATTGAACGGACAGAACAGAGCTATGAGGGGGAACTTCATCTCATTGCCATGGGCAGTCTTGCTCAGTTCGTCGAGCTTATCCTTGACATATTGCGCATTGCCAAAAGTGTAGTTGATCTCCGGACACTGTATTGTCCTGAAGCTTCCTTTGCCGTCCATCACGGAGATATTGCAGCCGACGGAAGTCTGTCTGACTACATCGGCCAATATCTCTATGATTTCATGACTTCTCTGTCTGTCGGGTCTCATAGATTGAGGCTGTTGATTTTGGTAAGCAGATTATCATCGACGCTTATGCCGGCGATCGGACAGTCGGCTGACTTGCTCCACCGGGCAAACAGTCTGTTCTTATCTACCATGGCGTTCCACACGCTGACCTGACGACGAAGCGGCGCAACATATTCGTTGGCACATTTCAGCCTGACGAGGCCGGTCATGGTGCTCTGCGTGTTCATATTGCGGAGGATGTGGAAAAATACATAGTCTGCGAAAGGCTCACGCAGATGCTCGCAAACAGCGTCAATATTTACATTGCGCACGGGCTTCTCGTCATCGTCGAGACATACGAGATAGGCATTGACACGGTTGCCGAGGCTATGTCCGAGAATCCGGGTAAGAAAGAGCTCCTGATTCTCTTCGATATAGGTCTCGATGGCGGTGTTGACCTCGATGGCGTTGGCGTTGGGAATTGTGCCCAAAGAGGCGTTAAGAATGTGTCGCGGCCCTTTTGTGAAATAAGAACAGTCGATGAGCATTGTCACTCTGATTTTTTAGAACGTCGGGATTTCTTCTCTGTCGGTGCCGGAACCGCTTTTGTGTCTACCTCTTCGACGTCTTTTATGTCGTCGAGATTGACTTCTTTCATGTCGATTCCGGCATCAACGGTCTTGTTATCTTCCACGGTTTCGGGTTCTTTGGGAACGATTTCGGGTACGTTTGAGCCGGCGTTTTCAACGTTTGGACTATCGTTGGGAACGGTTTCGGCCGATTTGGGAACGTCGATACCGAATTGAGCAAGTCGTTCCGCAAGGTCTTCGGGAACGGTTATCCCATTCTCGGCGATGATTGCGATAACATCTCGCGCAACAGCTGCGAGTTCTACATGCCCCTGGGCCATTTCTTGGCAAGACTTTTCACTTGCTTCTAACGCCTCGCGGAGTGTAGCGATGCTGTCGGCATCAAGAGCCGCTTCGGCGGCAGGGGTCAGAGTCAACTGTCCCCTGCGCACCTTTTCGCGGCAGATGCATGAAACGAAGCGAATATCCTGATGAGTTCCCTCAATGATTAGTTTCATATTAGCCTTTATTAGTAGAAGAGCCGGATTCACCAGTTCCTGATGAAGTTGTCTCGACGGGTTTAGAGATGGCTGCTTTCATCGCGGCAAGATCGCCGTAAGCATAAGCCCAAGGCTGATATACCGGGAAGATTACCTCTTCCTGTGCGATGAGGGCAACCTCGTTAGAGAGGATGTAATCGACATCGGATGCCCATTCAAGAGTCATTGAAGTGTAGTCTACGATGGCGGAGCCATTGGGAGAGAAGTCTCCGAGCAGATATTTGCCGGGCTGGATGCCGGTGTACTCGATGATGGGCCGGGAACCGACATACTTTATTCCATTGACAACTTTGATGATGTCAAGTTTGCGACCAAGCGCATCTTTCTCAGACTGCATGGCGTTGACTGTAATCGGGTTCAGTACGATGGCGTTGGGGAAATACTGGCCGTAAGTCATAACCGCAAATGCAGTGTTGACAACGTCTTCGGAATTGGGTGAATCGATCGACTTGAAGGCCCCGTTGTTGACTTTCCATGTTACGGCGGCTACGGTGGCAGTTGCTTCTTCTGCGGCCAGAGCGGCGCCTACGATAAGAATCTGTCGGTCGCTTACTTTTACAAGGGTATGGGTCTTGTTAAGACCAGACGCAGTAGAAGCGTTCTCGATGGTAATCTGCATACCATCCAGAATCATCGGCTGAGGATTGGTGAACTCAATCATCGTATCCTGTTTGTTGTTGTAGGGCGTAATGCTCTTCACACTGCCAGCGATTCCTTCAACAATGGCTCCGGAGATGATGCTCTCAGCGCTTTCGACGCCCTTATGGTTGACGATGCCAAGTAGGTTCTCGCCGTTACCGTCGCCAAAGAGGATATTCCAGTCTTCGGCCATACGGACGGCATTGGGCAGCATGGCGAGGAGCCATGAGCGCAGATAGACTCGGCTCTTGAGCATGCGTTTGGACACGGGGATATAAGTACCGACGCGCTTTGTACCGGTGCTGACTTCCTTGAACTTTACGCTGGATTTAGGCAGACGGCCGTTCTCAGACTCGAAACGAGCATTGCGATCCATCCAGTCGCACTGAGCGAATGAAAGGGTAGGATAAGCAGGATCTCCGGCGAGGACAGAAATCACATCGCGCATGTGCAGAGGTTTCATCGCAATAGGCGATACCACGCGATTCTGCTGCTGAGAAATCAATATAGAACCTTCGTAGTTGTCGGTCATGGATACCGGGGTTGTGTCGGCGTCCTTCAGTGAGAAACCCTCGAACTGACCGGATTTGCGAGTCTTACCGGAGGCGAACTCCTGAAATTTCTCGCTCTCGAACATTTCGGTGAGCCTTTCATCGAATTTGTTGATGGTTTCCAGCGAGATACCTTTCTTCTGAAGTTTCTCAACTGTTTCTCCCATGGACTTGACCTGTTTAAGCAAGTCCTCATTCTCCTTGCGGAGTGCGTCAAGAGTCTCGACATTCGATTTTGACATCTGGTCGCCGAGGTCTTTCAGACGAGCCGAGAAATCGTCCTCGGAAATCATCCCGGTGTTAGACTTGTTGATTGCTTCAGTGAATCCGCCTACGATTGCGTTAACGAACTCACGCTGTTCAACGGGGAGACCGGCAGTCTTGATGCCGAAAATCTCCTGAACTTCTTTTTCTGTTAATTTTGCCATAATGCACTATGAATTAAATGGTGAATATTTATTCTTTTTTGTTGCTGCACTTAGTGACGCCCAGAAAGACGGCGACTGCGTAGGCGCTTCGGCCGATTTCTTTTTGGTATCGTCTTTCTTGCCGGGCTTCTTCTCTTCATTCTCAGGCTTGGTACCTTCGGCCGGCTTTTTGGCTGAGGGTTTCGTGCTTTCTTCGTTCTCGGGCTTTTTCTCCTTGGTCTCAGTGGAATCGACGGGAATAAGTATGCTGTTGGAGCGGTAGACGCGGCTCCAGCAGCAGGGGCAACGGACGTAAGCAAAAGCGTCAACAATACTCTTTGTAGAGATTTCCTTTTTGGCCGCGATCAGGCCGTCAATGATGGACGACACTTCGGTCTGGATTTCGGGGCGGTAGCGTTCTATCTGTCGGCGTGCCTCATTGCGTCCAATTGACATTACGAGTTCTCCGGCCGCTTCCTGAACTTCTTGCGAGAACGTATGCTCGGGCTCGTTGTCATAATCGAACTGATGACCGCAACACGGACAGGTTACTATCATGCCGCCGCTGAGGGATTTGAGTAGCAGATTGAGTTCCATATCGTAGTTTTTGAGTCGCTCGTCTGAATATCCGCGCTGCTTGAAAGCCAAGCGGATCAATTCTACGGCATCTCTGAGCTGGTCGGCGGCTCCGCTTTTCAATCCAACAAGAAACGTCTGAGGATTGGCGCCCCAGCCGGTCAGTGTGGAATATTCGAGCATTTTCCATCTTACGACCTTTCGGCGGTCTTCCTCATCACGGGCAAGAGCCTTGACGCCGATAGAGTGTTCAAGAGTCCGCCCCGCCTCATGGAAGAGCTTGTAGTCCTCAAAGACATCGCGGCAGATCTGCTTATTGAGGTTCATCTGTCCGGTCATGATGAGGTTTCCGTCTTTTTCTTCACCTGACAGAGGAACGCCCAATAGCTGGCGCGTGTCGTGGTTGAGGTACCATCGCATTTTGCTTATGTCATCGCGGAGTGTGTCCACGAATGACCCCGGCATCGAGATGTCGTGCTGTGCGTCCTCGATGCCTATACCGTTCACCGCTACGGTGACGATACCTTTCTCAGTGACGTCCAGTGCTTTTGTTTCGTACTGGATGTTAATCATCTGTTCATTCATTGCTATCTCCTTTCGAGGGTTTGATATTTGGTTGATTGTTGTTCTGACTGATTTCAGGATTTGCGCCCGGGCGTCCCGTATTTATCTGTATCGGCGACGCCTGAGCCTTGACGACCCTGTCGACAATGGCGATCTCTTCGGGCGTCATCTCAAACTTGGTCTTGTTGAAAATTTCACCGTCAAGAGCGTCCTCATGGATTTGAGCACGCCAATCGTTGACGGATATGAGACCATTGTTGAACTGCGACAGGCAACGCTCGTTGACGAGCTTCTTAACTTCCTCCTGCTCTTTGAGACCCGCTTGCAGACACGCGACATCAGAGAAATCACAATCGAGATACAGATCTTTCTGTTCAAGGCCAAGGAATGTTGTAAGAGCCTCGCAGAAGCGTTTGGCCGCCGGTATGATTACCGAGGTATAGACGCTCTTCTCGGCGGTGTCCTGGTTACTGAATGTGGATTGGTCTTTGCGCGGTACCAATACAGCCGGAATGCCAAATACGGATGCAATCTTGATTGCGTCCTCTAACGTCTCGTCAAAGGGCTGGAGTTCGGTAATGGAGAGGTTCGTTCTTACGAAGTTGATGGGAATATCAGTTACTCCGTATGGGGATTTGCCCTCTCCGACACCATAGTTGGCATTGATGGTATCTCTCAGTTCTTTCTTCTCGGCCGGATCAAGTGCCACGGTTCCCGTCGGATCTTCTTTCTGAGCCACGATGAAGCCGAGTGCGCCACGTTTCAGATAAATCACATTACGCGCCCCATAGACTGCAAGAAGGTTAGCAATAGGCTTCTTCACGGCCAGCAGTCGGCTCTGTGCCTTCATGTAACCGACGCCTCTGATGAGTTCGGGAATACCGTCGCGATCATGCCATATCTGATAGTATGGGATAGTAAGGCCCGAATATGCACCGAGGTCGAGAGTATAGCCCTTGATGAGTTCGTCAATCTTGGCGATACCGAACATCGGCACGCCATAGCTGTGTTCCATCGGCTCTACCTTGACGAGATGGGCCGGCAGACTCCAGTAGTTTGAGCACCATTGGAACTTGACGGCATCGGCCGTGATGGTCTCGCCCATAGCGGCTCTGAAAAAGGCATTCCCGGTGGCGAGCTTATACACGAAATGCTGATAGACTATCTCGCGCCATGTCATTATGGGGTTTGGCTGCTTGAGAATGGCATCAGCTCCGAGGCGATTGCACCATACGATGCTGTCATCTTTCGTCCTCTTCAGGTCAAAATGAGCTTCCGATATACGCTTGGCAATGAAATCTATCGGCCAGAACACCTCAGGAATTGTCTTGAACATCTCAATGAAGTTGTTGCCGACAACAGAGGGCTGTATGAGTGCGTCGAGCTTTGCAAGAATCTGATGATACCTCCATGCGTCAGTGACATTAATGTCCGAGTTAGCCTGACTGACGGGGCGGGGAGTGTCCTCCCGGACTGTCAGAGCCTCAGACTTCTCTTTCTTACTGAATATGCCTTGCAGGAATTTCATGCGGTTTCTTTTGTCGCAAAGAAAAGCACTAAAATTCCAGGTTGAGCCAAACGGCCTAAAAACTGAAAAAAGCAAGCCCCATAAAATGAGCGCTAATCCTTTGTGCTATTGTTGGTTGAGGCTGCTTGCGCTGAAAAATCGAACTTAACTACGAACTGAATGAATCCACTTAAAACAATGCTGGCCTCTTTGTTTTCACTGTTCTTGTTGTAGTCGAAAAGATTTGTCATGAAAGCCGAATACATTACATTGTCATTTAGTCTCGCTTCATTAAACAGCAGATGCTCCCGGACAAAATCGGAAGTGGCGGCTATGCGTCTGTCAACGTCTGTCACCTCTTGCATAGCACGCACCCCTGAGAGATCTTTGCGCAGGTCGCGCACGAAACGAAAGTATGCAGGAGCACATTCTATTACCGTCTGCGGACTGCCGGTGTCGATCAGAGTGTTCCTGATCTCACCCGTTGATGTCGTCTCATGCAATGCTGCATCCACGATATGCCATTTATCGCCACACATCTTGCCGTGAACGAGTGCGAACTTGCCATTTACATTGGGCATCGCGTAAACTACCTCCCGGCTATATTTGCAATCCGTTTCAGGATTATAAAAATGAATAACGCCGTCACGCGCATAGAGATTGCGCTTGCGGCGGTTGGAAAATGCGAAGAACTCTTCGTGGAGCATATCGACGACGACATAACGCTTGGTGTCCGAAATGTGTCCGTGTTCCTCGTATGTCTGCATTGTAATTTTATTCTTGACCTTTGTCTTGAGAATTCCACCGTTCACATCCTTCTGGACGCTCATGTAGTCTTCTGTTGACATATGGCAGTTCTCGCCGATGATTATGCTTATCCCGGGTAGGTTATTATCGTATATGGCATTGATAAATTCACCTGACATAGGAACGCTCGGATTCCTGTTGCTGACCTTGTCCTCGACCTCAATACCTTCCTTCTGCAAGGTGTCGATGAACAGATCATGAAATGAACGTTTTTCGTCATCAATATTGTTTGCTGCCCTTGTTGATGCGTCTCCATGGAGAACAACCTTGCAGACTCCCATCGCTTGTAGGCGCTTTGCGGTGAGTCTGGCTGCTTTCCTGACAGTATTGTTCGGGCTCTCGGCGCATATCTCGTCAATCTGCCGGATTTGTTTCTGTGAGCTGTCGATCGCTATCTGCCAAAATGAGATCGAGATGTAGGGCAGAACGTTCGAGTCTACGCTCAGATGAACAGGCAATGATGGGTCATATACTGTCTCGGCGACATGATTGCCCCTGTTAAACGAGCCGAAAAACTCCGAACCCGTTCTGATGACGCCCCATTCTCCTAACGCATAGACGTTGTAATAGTCGGGATCATGTTCGCGGTCATATTCAAACGTGGCAATACATTGCTCATCATAATAGCCGTAGGTTCCGTCAGGAGACCCTACTACCCAAAAGTTATTGAGATAGGTGGTCTGAATCACCACTGTGTCCGGCGCGTGCTCAATCATCTCGCCGGTTCTTTTGTGCATCATGATACGCGGCTCATTCATCTTTATGGACTTGACCTTTGTCAATTCTTCAGGGATGAGCTGGCCGTCAATTACAACTTCCATCGGAATGTCGTGCCACTTCTGCTTGTCAAATACTTTCTTTTTAATCCAATGTGTTTCTTTGATAGGGTTGAAAGTGCAGATAATTTGCTGGCCCTCAATACCACGCAGACGTAAACGGATCTGCTTGTAATCAGTTTCATCAAATTCAGACAATTCATCGAGAACGACTCTCTTGAAGCTTGACAGGCCTTTTATTTTTTCGGCATCATCAAGACCTTTGAAGACGACACGCGCATTGTTTTGAAGACAGGTTATTATCTTATTACCGTCATTGAATTTGAACAGGTGCGTTATTCCGAGTTGGTCGGCAGCAGTTTTGAAATCCTGATATACAGTATCTCTGATAGACGCGCCGACTTTTCGCATCACAAGCGTGTTAGTACCTTCCCATAACGTGAATATGAGAATGGCCTGGGCCACACTGTAAGTTTTTCCAGAAGACGAACCGCCATACATGATAATGTTGCGGATCGTCTTATTCTGCATGAGCATCACCAGAAAAAAGAACAGTGGATTGAACAGCTTGTAATTTAGAATCATTTAATATGGCATTTTGAAAGATAAAATCGGGAATGACCTTACGCAGTTTGGTATATTCCCGAGATATTTTAGCCGTCAGGTGTCATTTTGATGCGTTTTGGCGATTTTCCATAGCATTATGTTAGCTCGTCTTCGTTGCCGAAACCTATGCGCAGCTCGCCCATCATACTGCCACTGTTCTTGACGTTGACTTCTTTGGGTGCATCCCACCCATTCCACGAACCAAGCAGCCTGGCCGCTTCTACTTTACCATTCAGCTCATACTCGACAACTCCCCGGCTATTTTTGATCTTTTTAAGCGCATTACGCATTCTTTTTGGCAACTGACTTGGAGTCTTCATCTTTATCTTGCCGGTTCTGGAATCTGCAATATAGAGGTCATTGGGATCTGCGGTCACTATGTCCATCAGAACCCGTTCAACACGGTTACGTTCTATGCGTGAACTCTCAGCGCGTTCGATGCGTATCTCGTTTATCCTTTGGGTAACCTTTGGGTTATCCATAAGCAGACTTGCAGAGTTCCAGACGGTATTAGGCTGCATATTTGAGGTGTCGTAGGCCATACGGTACGCCTCAGAGGCGTTCCCGTCTGTGTCAAGGTAATACTGACAGAATTTTTCCTGTTTCTCCGTCAGTCGACGTTCTTTTATTGCAGACTGTTTTTTTGCCATGATGTGTCTTTGTGATGAGGGTTCTATATAATCAGAAAGGAATTCTGTTATAATACAGGTCGGAAATTGGAATTACTCTTCTAATAGCCATATCAGGAATAAGAAAAGCGCGTTGGAATTGATCATGATACTTCTTTTAATTTGGTTTTATCCCGCCCATGAAAAAAAAATTCCGGAATACGCATAAAACACGGCTTGAGTTGAGATAAATGCGCATGGTGGACGTGCCATCTTGAAAATATAGGCCATATTGTCTGAAAAATGATGCCGGGAGAGGTTAAACTGTGAACAGATTTAGTGATGCGGGAAGTGTTCCTGTCTGTCGACAAATGCCGGGCGACGGGAACACTTGATGCGTGGATTTTACTTTGCAGATTCATTATGAGGCTCTTCGAATATCCGTTTTAAGCCGTCAGCTACAGACGTGTATTGCAAAGGTACCGAGTAAACTCTCTCATTGATCTGCTGTTCATCTCTGTCAAAATTGCGCTCTTGCGCAATTAGCTCTATTTCAAGAGGTTTGTATTGTTTTACCATTTCGGCGAGTTGCAATGTCGTCGTCGTTTCGGGATTAGCCGCGTTTACAAGCTTAAGGTTGCTGCCATAGGCAAAGACGAGACTTTCGACGATGTCGTCGATGTAGGTAAAGTGTCGGATGTTCCGGCCCATATTGTAGAGCTTCACCCGCTCCTGATTGAGCAGGCACCAAAGAAGAGTCCCCTGACGCGGATGGGGGCCGTAAACGTTGTGAAACCTTATGCCGGTGGCTTTCGGGTAATAACAGCGGGCGTATTCCTCGTTGAAACGCTTGCTGATTCCGTAGATCGACGTCGTGTTTCCATCTGCCGCCGTCGAAGACGAGGCGTAGACAAGTTTGGTTCCGTGCCGGGCGCAAGCGTCGCACACAATTTTGAATACCTCTATATTGTCCTGGATGACGTCGTTTCTGTTACCGTTAAACACCGATGTCTGTGCGGCAAGATGATAAACGCAGTCGACATCCGTCAGGTTGGCAGATGTGAAATATTCACCCGCCTCTGTTCCGCTTCGGCGGTCGATACAGATGACCTCGATACTGCGTTTCTTAAGATTGGCAGCAAGCGCCTTTCCAATAAAGCCCTCGCCGCCGGTGATGATTACTTTCATGTCTTACTTTTCGTTGAGTTTGTCTAACAGTTCCTCTGCCTCACGCCGGGCAAAGTCGGGATCCTCTTCATCCTTGAATTGTTTTACATTAATCCAGAGTCCCGGCCATGTGCGGACCTGAACGGAGTACGTCGGGCAATATAGATGCCGATTGTGTGAGTGAACCCACTTTCGGGTTCTCTTGATACGATACTTTTTCTTCATTTGATAGGAATTGGTTTAAGGGTTGTGAAATCGAGAAAATAGAAACACGACTGATAGACTATTCGCTTGCCGTAGATTTCGGCGGCAGCGTGCTCCAGCCGACAGCCTTTGGAGTTGTGGAAACCATTGCCGAACACAACGGCATCGATGTCTTCGGCTAACAGAGCCTCAATGTCTTTGCCCATGTAATAGGCATAAGGCTTGCCGGATTCCGGGCAAACATCAAAGGGGGTTATGCACTCGTGGCCATGCTCGGTCAGTTTCGCCTTGATCCGCTCCGCTTGACACTTGGCATCAATGAGCGGTCTCCCGCTGATGGGAATTGATATATACGCTTTCATAGGCGGTGATAGATTGGTGGTTACAATTTTAATTCCCCCGAAATCGAGGGAATTAAAAAAGCCCGACTGACTTTGTGGGTCAATCGGGCCGGAGCGTCGGATTATGTAGATGAACGATGAGGAATTAACTACAAATTATCCGACAAAGTTTGAATTTCGTATGCTATGGTATCGAGAGCCTCCTTTAGCTTTTTACGCTCATCAATGGTAAAGCCATCACGTTTCCCGTTCACAATATCATTGTTGAGCTTGTGGCATAGCCAAGACCGGGAACGCCCAAAGAAGCGTTCTGCGATGTAGGACACTTTAAGCACTTTCGCTATGTCCTCTCTTTTGAGGTCAACAACCAGTTTATCGGGCGCAACCTCTCCATTCTTCAAACGTGCAAAGGTTTCATCAGCTAACCGCTGACCCTCTTCGGATTCCGCACGCTCGATAATCTCTTTGATCAATTCTTCGTCTGCCATAGTTATGTCTGTTTTTAAGTGAACCGCTCCCCCCTTGCGGGGGAGGGTTCTTTGTTTCGGGATGTCGCTAAACTAAGGTAATCTCTTTGACTACTGCTCTTATGTAGTCTCTGAGGATTCTCTTGTCGCTCCTGTCTGTCATCTTTCTGAACTTAATCAGGAGGGCGACTACCTCGATAATTCTCAATTTGAATTTCTCATCGTTCATTTTGAAAATCTTTTTGGTGAAACATGTAAATTAACTCTCTGTCTTAATGACATTACAAATGTAATAAACTTTTGTTGATTGACAAAGTTTTCAGACGCTTTTTTTCGAAAAATTTTCAATTATTTCGGAAAAACCTCACGCTCTTGCGCCATCCGTGGGGAAGTCTCGTGGATGGAGGCCAGATTACCATGATTGAGTCCGGCGTTTCTTCGAGCCTCACACCCCAAACGCCTGTTGCACGCTCTTTCATAGCCTTTACAAGATTGCTGAATGTCCGGGGTGCATCGTCAATCGGGACGCTGCAAACTGCAACGTCAACCGTCCCCTGCCGGTGAATTATTGTCGCTCTTCCTTTCATCAGAATCCCTTGCAACGCTCCTTACGGAGACATTAATTTCTATCACTTTTTCATCAGTCTCAATGATGACTTTAGGCCCCATGTCATCAACTTCGTCCCTTAGAAACGCTGCAAGATTTCCTATCTGGGCAGCAGCACATTTGATAGGATCAGCTTTTATGGGGCGAAACAAATCCGGATCTATGGTCATCTGTGTTACTTCTTTTTTTCGCTTGAACATTGTTAGAATGGTGGTTTGATTCGTTTATGGCCCGGCTTGAATTGATATGACTCACCCTTCTGGAGATTGGGAGAATAATAACCCTTTGCCGGATATGAGCCGTTTTTTAGATGGCTCTCGTGCGCTTTTTGAGAGGTGTGAGCCTGACACTCTTTCATGAATTGCTCTGTTTTATTCAAGCCGAGGCGCCGGGCCTGCCGGGTTACTGAACTATGGCTAATGCCGAGTATCAACGCGCAAATCTCGGTGGACATGTGGGGATAATGCGTTCTCATCCACAGCTCCTGTTCACGAGTCAGATGTATTTTATTAGGCTGCTCCTTTTTGAGTCCCAATTTATAGCACTTCTGATATATTGCTGACTTGGTGAGGTTGAAATGAACTGCGAGAGCTCCGGCAGTCATTTTACCGTAAAGCTCCCGCAATTCATTTTCTGCGGCTTTAGTCCAGACATTCATGGCTTATCGTATTCGTCGATGAGTGAATCGAGTTTAGCGCTGTATGAGTCTCTCGCCCGGATATAATCCTTGCTGATACTGTCCATTGAGGCTTGAAGTTCATCGCAACAATCCAACCATCCTTGATTATATCCTATGTCTTTTCCGCAATGGATACCGAGGCGAAGTCCTATGACAAACATAGCGGAAAGTAGAATGATAATCAGAGGTAATTTATCGGGAATCTGTTTCATGGTCTCTTTTTGGGGGTTTATAATTTCCGCACTTCTTGCAGTTCTCCAGATAAGTGCATGTGCTGATTATGAGTTCACGGTTATAGTCGTGGGCGGTTTGCCAACATAGCCTACCCATATAGATAGACACAGTCATTTTCCATGGCCAGATCGTTTCTCGGATTCGGCTATAAGCGCGTCGGCAAAGGCGAGTGAACACTCTGCTACTGCTTGATAGCGATTACGTGAACCATCCTGAAGTCTAAAATTATTTATGGCATATTGGATCGCATTTCCATTACTAAGAATTCCCTGCATAGCCATTGCTGCAATCTGGAGACGATTATCGCAATTTTGCGATAAATTGCGAGATTGCTTTTTGGTAGGGAAGTTAACTTCTCTACCAAAATCGGTCGGCTCGGTGTAGGGTTCGAGGTCGGATTCTGCAACCCAAGCGACAAACGCACCTGTTTCATCTTTCATAAGAGAATATGTAGAATCTTCATAGCAAACCTGCATTATCGTGCATACCACATTCTCAAATATAACTTTATCATTCGGTTTGAACTTCGGCTCGGCTGGCTTGTTGCAGTCGGCTGAGATATGGCTTTTGTTATCGCAATTTTCGGTCGGATTCTGAGGTAAGCTGTCAACATTATCGTGTAAGCTGTCAACATTAGGCTCGGAGCTCTCAACATTATCCGGCAGGCACTTGGAGCCGAAAAGATGCTTGAGTACGTGATTGATATGATCAGATATATGAGCGGTTTCCTTGTCGGGGAAATCGGCTTTTATCCGCTCGTTGGCGGCATACATTTCCTGCACTCGTTTACGGGACACGCAGAGTATTTCCGCGCCGTCCGCGTCAGAAAAATCGGAATTTCCGAACTGCTTGCCGAGGGCGAAGGCGCGGTCAAAAGCGTCGCAGAACACATCGTATCGGCTTACGGGTTGCCATTGCACTTCGCCAACGAGGTTGGCTTGCTTGTATTCTTCCCAGCACTCGCGCTTCTTCTGTTCGTATTCTTGGTTAGTCATAATCCTTGTCCGTTTTGCGTTCATAAATGAGGTCGTAAGCCACCTCACCGATAGCCGCATCAACTCCCGCAACCATGTCGCGGTTATTCTGGCACTCGGCTATATCTTCAAGGACATCGCGCAAAGCGAGGCGGCAACGCTCCAAATTCCCGTGCAAAATGTCGGCTGATTTCTTTAACCACTCTGGATTCTCTGTATCGGAGCGATCTTGCTCCATATCGCAAATAATGCGACGGTAATCATCTTCAGCATCTGCCAACTTCTGAGCCGAGCGTCGGATTTCGTTAAGAGTAAGGTTGATTAGTTCTATTGATGTCATAATTCTTTATTTTTTAGTTTGTGATGTTAGATGCCACTTTCCGCATATCGGGCAAAGATACACTCTGCGCTCTTGCCTATTGCCGATAGCGTTTTGACTACGGCACTGTGACAATGCGAACATAGCGGAGATTTTATCCTTATACTTGCGCTTATTGCACTTCATTTCACCTCCTTTGCGATTTCGGGGAAGAGGGATTTGAGCAAATCCATTCTCCCTTGGTTGTATGGTGAATATCCGAAGTTCTTAGGGTCGAGCTGCACGAGGATACCCTTATGTATGTCTTTCACCTTGCTTTTCTCCACAAGGCAGTAGCGGCGTGTTAGCCAGCGCAGGAATCGCCCGTAATACTCTTGGTCATTCTTTATCAGCGCCTCCATGCTATCGGGTAACGGTTGTGGGAAGAGTCCAAGGATGCCATTTCTTGTTTCCTCCGCAAACTCGCGGGCGAGGGCGGTTATTTGGTCTTTGGCCATAATTTTTTCCTAATTTGATGATTTTTTATATTGGTTTCCTATATCCTCAACCTTGCCGATGAGTAGGTAGCCAATGAATATCAGGATGAGATTGATGAAGGATGAAGGCTTCAGTCATATTAGTCGGCATTGAACAAATCTTCACCGAATATCTCTTTTAGACTTTCAAGAGCATCGTACACACAGTCCTCATGGCACAGACTGAGACCTTCCCTCAGATTGTAATAGAGGAGTCTGATTTTGTTGCGTTCATCTAACGTCATGCGCTCGGAGAGGTTGTCTGTGAAATCTTCGGTGTTGCCAAATTCCACTGCTACTTTGAGAGTGATGTTGCTTTTTCTCAGGTATTTTTCACATGAGCCTACGGCTTCCTCAAGGGCTTCTTTTGATATGTCAGTTGCATTTTTAGCGACATGCTCCGACATATCAGTGATAGCCTGAGGATTATTCTTGAACTCATCAAGAAGCGCCGGATAAAATTCACGGCTTGTCTCAATTTTAATTATCATAATTATTTTAATTTAATGATTTCATATTCGCTTGTTGGCAACTTCCCTGACAGAATAGCGTTTCCGCAGGTGATTAAGCCGTTATCCTCGTCATACGACGGCACGAACACTATCACGTCGAAGCCGTGAGCTTTCAGATCTTCCTCCACAGCCTTGTATGGAGTAAACAGCTCATAGCCGTCGGTCGTGGCTATGTGGTTTTGCTCACAGCTTGCGGTGCGGTGCAACGGAGTAATCTTACACATGAATTTCTCGGGATCGAAGAGCTCGCTCAGTCGCTTGCCGTCGATGATGCTGTTGTCGGCGAGGGCGAAGTTGAGGGCGTATTTGCGGCCCACGGGCTGAGGCAGGTCGCGGCCTATCGCGGCTACTTCGTCGAGCGACAGGGCACTGCCCGAAAATAGATACTCGCGCTGCTTGTCGTCCGTGGAGTTGATTGAGAATTGAAGTCCGGCATCTCCGTTGAATACCCCATTTTTGACCTTATCCGTCCATTGGCGCAGAAACTCGCGGAGTCCTCGGTTGTTTTTCGGAAGCATTGTGCTTACGACGGGGTGTATAAGCGAATCGCCGAGATATGGCTTGATAATATCGTGTAGAAGTATGGCGTTGACGACAACAAAGTAGTTCCACGTCGGCTCCCCCATACGCGCATAGTGGATATTCAGTCGCTTGGTGTGCTTTACTTCGGGATGCTGACGGATGGCGGTCAATATCTGGTCTCGCAGGTCAGCTTGCGTGGCATTGCGTCCAGCTCCCACTTTCGGCACGTCGCAGAACTTACATCCCATCGAGCATCCGTACTGTGTGGAGATGGTTATGACCCATTTCTCCGTAAGAGGCATGGGCTTGCCGTTAGGCACTCCGTTCAGTTCCCTCGTTATACCGAGAAAGTCGGCTTTGATGTTGGCGTCTTTGCCGTAGTCGCCTACCGTCAGGAACTCAAGCAGTCCTTTCTCTCCTTGTGCGACGTAGATTTCACCTGTTGGTACTTTGATAATTTTATGGATTTTCATACTCGTTCTCCTAATTTGATGATGAATACTTCTTCTTCGGGTGCGCCCCATTGAGGGTTGCCGAAACCTATGTGCATACTCTTGATTTCACGAAGCATCGTTGTGGAGGTATAGCCACGGTGGAGGCGGACATGAGTGTATTCTCGCCACACTTCATCTGTAGGGAGCGAGGCAAGATACCTCAATGCTCCATCTCGTCCGCTGTCTATGCGGAGGAATCGTTTTACCCAATGATTGGAGAGAACGCGGTACTCTTCCGGCTTTTCGCCGGATTCCTCCATGTCGTACCATTTGTGCTTGAGGACTAAATCAAGGATTTTCATTATCAGTTCTGATTTATGTGTTTACATTGTGTTATGACTGTCTTAATCTCCCTCCCGGAATAGGAACACCACCAATATGGTTGGAATAGATTTGGCGAATGGGTGCAATGTCGGCAAGATTCACACAAATTATCGCTGCCTTTTGCTGTTCGCTGTGAGAAAGCCGGTTTGGTTGGCTTGAATGGGCTATTCTGATTCATATTCGAGTAACAGGTTAAGTTCATCGCCCTCTTCACTGTAGAGCCTTTCGCGCGAGGCGTAGACAAGGGGTAGGGCATAGCGCCATTGACCTTTGCCTTCATCCCATGCGTCCTCAGAGAGCTTGTCTATGACGATGTAGACCGGAGTATCAGCAGGCAGGTTCTTGATTTTCTTTCTCAGTTCGCCGACGGTCATAGGCGTGGCGTGCAGTATGTAGTCGGGGATTGCTGCGGGATTTATCATAGTCTGTTTCTTTTAGAGCTCGGGCAGCGGCATCCATGCGATTACACTCTCGGTTTTGATAGTCCCGCCGTTAAAACCCTCTTCTGAATATCGGTCTGTCATGTAGAGCGTCAGGTAACGACCTTTATAGTAAGACTGATAGCAGATAATTATGCGTTGCCTAATGTCGGGGAGCTGTTCGCAGGGGCGATTCCATTGATTTGAGAGGACGATGCGGCCGAAGTTCACGAGAATATCTTTATATCGCTCTTTGGCCTCCGGCCATGGTCTGTCCATTAACATGTCGACGTCGTCCAGAAAATGCTTGTCGGCCCATTCTTCCGCTAACGTAGTTAAGCTGAAATCTTTCATGATTTTTCTAATATTAAACCTCCGTTGAGAACGTGATCAATTTCGGATTCATTCATTTTGAGAAGATGTTTGAGTTCAGGCCGATACCAATTTAGTACGCAGACATCTTCCGGAAATGTATCTTTGCTGAATGTTCGGTTATGCTGCATCGAACTGCCGCAAACAGGGCAGCGAATGGCAAATGGGGTAACGCCTTTATCCTTATACGTAGTGAAGACTCGGAAGTGGCATTTTTCGCATTGATACTGGTCGACGGTGTTACGGCCATCGTATATTTCCATGTTCTCGACACGTGCCAATAGGCTGTTGTATTTTCTTGAGATCTGTTTCTTTGTCATTGCTGGCAGTTTATTAATCCAATAACCCACAGAGCTGAGTGAGCAGCAGTCATGCTCTCACCATTCGTAAGGGCTATTATACATTGCTCCCCTAAGGGAGTGATAGTAATAATTTTGTCGGTGTTGATGAGGATCGGATCTTTTACGGTCTCAAATACATCCTCGCCTTCAACCCTGCGTGAAACAGAGCATAATATATTAACCTCTATGAATTTTGCCATAGCTCACAGTTTTAGAACCATGTCAGGACTACAAACTCATTTCTGGGGTCACTCTCGGCAAGCCATTTGCAGATTATCGAAATGAAGCCTTCAGGCGTCGTATCGACAGAGTGACTTTTCAGCCACCCGCAGAACGACTCTTTGTCATTGGCAATCTCTGCAATGAGCATGACAAGGTCGGCCCTTGGTATGGCGAGCCATTCTGAACTTTCCACGTCTTCTCCATAAAATTGGATGTCACTGCTGTGATCATAAAGCAGCCGGTTGATTTCGGCCATTCTGTTTCCGAAATAGCCACCCCCGTAAGTTACCTGATAGACAGGGGAATGATGGATTCTTAATGCCATTGTGATAGTTTATTTATTGGTTTGACTCTTCTATGTTGATGCCGAGCGTTAACCCGCGAAATGCCTTTGCGACAGCTTTTCTCTTTGCGTCAGGCGACGGGTGGACATACAGGTTGTAGGTCGTCGATACGTCGGAATGTCCGATAATGTCAGAAACTACTTTGACATCACACCCCTTTTCTATCAGTATCGTTGCAAACGTGTGTCTCAGACCGTGGAAATTAATCTGAGGAAGCTTATTGCGCTTGACAAAAAGGTTGAAGCTCTCTCTTAACACTTTTGGGATAGTCGGGCTATCACTCTCAGATGTCACATATCCGCTCCGGCTGGAGAGATTGCCGTAGCGCACTTTGAGCAGCTTAATGACAAGCGGATGCAGCGGCACCTCTCTGTATCCGGCAGCCGTCTTTGGTGCACCGACGAGTTCGATGACCTTGTGCTCTATAGGGTCGTAGACATTGCTGACTGTGCGCCGGATGGTCACAGTTTTGTGGGCGAAGTCAAAATCGCTCCAGCGCAGTCCGCATACCTCGCCGATGCGTAAACCCGTCAGGATTGTCACGGCAAAGATGGCGGAGTATTTGGCGCCTTTCAGTGTCTCGGCATAGGCTACCCTGATAATCTTTTTCTGCTCTGCTTGATTGAAGCTCTTGACAAGCCGTCGCGGCTGAGCGGGATATTTTAGCCGCCATGAATGTGGCGAAACTGTCTCAGCGAGCTGTTGCGACGCAAAGTGCAACAGCATCTTGACAAGAGCTATTCTGTCGCGGCAGTATTTTGACGACGATCCGGTGCTCAGCATCTTGCTCAGCAGCCACGTGGCCTGTTGTTGTCCGAATGTCGCTATGTCAAGAGTGCCTATAAGCGGCTCAATTGACATCCACGACATCGTATAAGTGCACATTGTCGTCTGTCTGAGGTCAGGCGCCTTTACGGATTTCCATCGCTCAAAAAGTTCTTTGAAATTCATTTAGTAGGTTTATTGGTTTGACTTATGCAATATCTTTAAGCTCGTCGTTAAGAGCCTTTCTGAGCTCTTTGAAATCATCGTCGCTGAACTCTGAGAGTTCGCCAGTGTCATCGTCGTAGTGAGAGGCGATGATTTCAGTCACATATCCCCATGCGGATATAAGCTCGTCGCATGCGGGTGTAATGTCGTCGCCCGGGCAACTTTCCCATTCACCACAACATTTATAGTTGACCTCAATTGTCCATCCGTCTTTCATGTAGCAGAGATAGTTCTCGATTGCGTCGTCGCTTCTGCAACTGCCGCAATCATCAAAATCATAATCTGAGCTGCCGATTTCGTGGTCAGTGTTCCTGATGAGTCCGATAAGTGTGGGAATGAGAGCGTTGAGGTCTGATTCGGTTTTCATTGTTATCGCGGATTATTGGCTTGGCTGATATTGTTTTATGCTGTAAGTTAGTAATTTACAGCTATTTGTGCAAGCATAGTCGCAGCCATTTTGCCACCTTAACAATTGTCAAGAAATGTCATTGCTTTGCGCTCTCGACGGCATCCTCTTCCGCCATTATTGAGTCTGCCAGAATACGGCATCGGTTGGCGAGTACTCTGACGCATAGAGACATCGTATCTGTTATCTTCATCTTATGTCCGAAAGTTTCGGCAATGTCAATACATAATACTGAGATGAGCACGCAGTAAGGATTTTGTCGGCGATTACATGTATTTTTGATTCGTGCCGAGATGATTTTGTCCATTCTTGTATCGAAATCCTCGACATAGGTCATTAACATGCGGGCCAGAGTTACCCGAGCCGCTATCTCTTTGTGGGGGCGACCGACATACTGTCGCGATGCCTCATTCGTGAACGTGCACCAGCATTTGAAAAGATCGAGTAAAACATCATCACGCAGTCTTGCCAGATAACTCTGATAAGTATACCACGCCCGGCCATAGCTGGCACGAAGTTCTGAGTCGTATTCCTCAATACAGTTCCGCAGTTGCCTGTTGTGACGCTTGTATTCGTCAAGCCGATGCTTCCGGCAATACATTATCATTGCCTTGAGCTGATCGAAGGCGAGTGCCGTAAGCATCTGCGGTATGAAGTTCATCATCACGGCCTCTCTCGCACCGAACAACTTTATACATTCGTCAGAGGTAAGAGGTTTAGGCTTTTCAGGCGTAGCAGATGAAACTTTGACATGATAATCGACGATGGGCGATACGGGCACAGGCTCGGTGGTGACGCCCATCTTTGCCAGTAGTTTCCTGTCTAATGGCGGCTGATCATTTAACATTTGAATTTTCATTGTTTGATAGGAAATTAAAGCGGCCCGGACTAAGAGTCCGAACCGTCGAAAAGATTTTTAGGTGGTGGAGGAACGAGGTCATCGAACAGTCCGGGGATTCTCGGCCGCAACGCCTCGTATTCATCTCTGAAAAAATCCTCCTTGGTTCGATTATACTTCTTGCCTTTTGCTGTATGGACATCGTAAGTATAATCAGGTATGGGAATAGGATAGCGGCGCACATCTTCAATCCAATGCTCTACGTCCACCATTCTGTGGTCATAGATGAAGTTTTGAAGATGATCCGCGTCTCGGTTCTTGCGGCACTCGCATAGGAGAAGCACCGCTTTGCTCACGAAAATGCGGCCTTTGCCTTCGGGATGGTTTTTGTTGACTAACTCATGCCCTTGCCATAAGGCTTCAATCTCTGAGGTGATGAGTCCGTAGCAGTCCTCCGCGCTGATAGTGAACAGACGCTTCCAGACATAATCGCGAAAGCCCGAGTGCCATAGCTCCAGAGCGAAGAATCCGGCGACTCTCGCATCGGCCCGTCGGATGGCCTTCTGCATCGCGCTGCTCACTTCAAAGAAGTTATATCCTGATACAGTTCTTTTAATCATAACTTGCTGTTATTTTGATGGTTGCTTCTGTAAAAGTAAACAAAATTAACGGAATATGCAATCGTTATGACCGCCATTTTTACGACGTTTTTTTCAGATAGTCAGTAGCTTAGAATTTGAATTTACATGAAATATTATATTCGACGAGCTGTTTGGTCTTACCTTTGCCGTTGTTGGTGATGCCTTTGAGGTTGATACTGTCGCCGAAGGTCTTTTTTATGAACAATATCGAGCGACGCTCTTCTTCCTGATTACGGATTGCCGCAAGTCCTCCGGCGTTAACAAAGGTGCCTTTTTGGGCAAAGTTATAGCGGAGGTCTGTGAGAATGCGACGTTCCTTATATTTCATGTAACAGCTTATCCAAAAGTCCTCTTTGAGCCGGATTTCCTCGTTCCACCAGACGTTCTTGTTGTAGCGGACGCCATAGGCGCACCCGGTGACCATTTTTGAAAGAGAATAATATCCCCATTCATTATACATCATAGGAGAGATGGCTGAGGTAAAACCGAACAAGTGAACATCGAGAAGGCACGATAATTCATACAGCGATTCTATAATATGGGTTATTCGGTCTGGATCGCGAATAGCGCCGACTTCACCTTTTTCGCTGTAGAGGGCTTTGACAGCATGAACGTCGTCATCGAGCATCATAAGATCACCGAAGTGTCGGGCCATCCAATTTCGTTTGGGTATCAGACCGATAACATCATCTGGGTGAGTCACTATTTCGCATTCGGGATTGTATTCATGATAGAGGCCTTTTTGGCTCTCGGCTACGCAGATAATCGGATTATTCACGAGTTTTTTTGCGTAAACTCTATCGTGCCGTTTGTGGGACGGTATTACAATTTTGAGGTCGCTCATTTCCTTGCGCCCTCCAATGCGACCCTGACATCTTTAATGTCGATTACATTGCTTTTCGAGACCTTGCCGGTCTTATATGAACGCATCCGCTGCATCCCGAGCCGTTCACGAAGCCAATTACTGTCGACTTCATTAGACGACTGGATGATGAACAGCTCATGCCGCTCGTCAAACTTAGGGACAAGAGGATAGATGGCGGTATCGTCAGTAATGGAATTGAAACGCTCTTTGAACGGATCGCTCTTCTTTTCGTGCGTGAGCTCTACGCCCCAATCCTGTAGTTCTGACGTATCCCACTCATTTAACATGACATCCATATCATTTTCCCCGAAGCTGACATTGTCCTTGGTGGCATATTCGCGTAGTTTCCTGACGTCTGTATCAGGGCTGAGAATTTTGCAGGGCAGCTCTTTGTATCCGAGATCCTTGCAGACCATCAACCGCAGATTGCCGCAGATTACTATGTAGCGGCCATCGGCATAGGGAAAGACTATCAGCTCACGAAGCTCAAGCATCTCCGGGGACTCGGCGATGCTCTTCTTCAGCGCTTCATATCGGCTGTCCCGAAAGAACCGGGGATTCTTCGGGAGGCCGGGTAATTGTCCCCTGTTGTAATCCAGAAGACTGATTGATAACATTGTGTTTTCGGTCATTGCTATTATTCTTCATCATTATTGTTCTTCATCTGAATAGCCATTAACGAAACCTATGTATTTTGCCGGGCGCGAATTTCGAGAGCCTCACGGAGCAATTTTTCAATACCATTGCAGCCAATGCGCCTAAGGTAGACCAATGCCGCGATTATCACGTCGGCAGTGCATTTCTCCCTTTCGCTCCAATCCTGGAGGTCAAGATCCCGGAAGTCAGTTGCTTTGCGCAACTCTCTCCATTCTCTGGAAATACCATAAAATGAAACAGAGGGAGAAGAGTCTGGTGTTATATCGCCTTTGGCCATTGCTACCTGTTCGCATTGCTCGGCAAATTTGTTCAGAGGTATTGCCATTGGTAAAGATCGGGTTAGGTGAATGACTGGTTAGTTCTCGCTATGAGGCTCAGGGAGGGGAACGATTGCAAGGTGGCATTGCTTAACGGTTGTTTTTATAATGGGAATAGAGACATAAAGTGATGATGAACATGATTATCAGGATGGCCGCGTAAACGAGTAGTGGTGAGATGACAGCCAACCATGACCATGATGTTATTTCGGTCTGTTTAAGGACGATGAACACGAGAGTCAGTCCGACAACGAGAGTGACGCCGGACAGGAATGATTTGATTTCTTTCTTCATTGCTGATGCGGGTTATGAATATCTTCTTTATCTTCCTTTGATCCAATTGAATGCACGCTCTTTGTCGGAGAACCATGCTCGTATGCGAACGATACCTGAGGGGCTGATTGTCTGTATCTCAGCACGCCATTTCTTCGGCAGTCCTTTTCCGCGGCTGCTTAAATAGACTGTTTTGTAAGATCCGTGTCGGAGTCGCTTAGCTCCGCTCTCGATTATATTAAGACTATTCTGGCTCATTTCTCTTTCTCGTTTAGTAGCTCGGATGTGTCGTGGATGTGGAAGTGGGAGTTTTTGGCGGTTTTAGTGTAATCTCTTGAATAAGCTGGAGCGGCGGCTCCGACAAGCAGGGGCTCGTCGGCAAAGCGGTTGCGCATATTCTCAAGCCAGAATTCTACGTCGTTCCTCGACGGGCTCCGCTTGCGGTAGCGCTTGCCGTTGACTTGTATCTCGGCTACCCATCGAAAACAAAAAATCGGTTTTGCGCCGCGAACGTACTTCGTCGAACGCCTCCCTTTGTTGGTCATCTCGGAATATATGAATCCGGTTCTCGTCCTACTCATATCGTTTTATTAAATGTCTGATGTCTGTTACAAATTCGCTAAGCGGGGGCAGCGGGGGCAATCCGAGCGTTGTGTGAATCTTTATGGCTGCATTAGAAAACTCGAGCTGGGCGCTTAACCTTTTCAGTATGGATTCGCGTGCCTCGATTTCTTTTGCAACCGGGTCGATCTCTATTCTCGTTTCTTCGTCTGGGATGTAATTATTGACTGACAGATTGAATCCGTTGCGCCTGACCTCCGCCATATCGGCGATATATTCCTTGCCGGTCTCATGGTCGGCGAATCTGATCTTATCATCGGTCTTGCTCTTTCGGAATACAATAAGCGCCGTCGCTATCTTAGTGTCCTCGAAATAGCCGCTCTCTATGTGGGTGACGCTCTCGATAAGATTGCGCTCGACAATCCACTGCCGGATCTTCCCCTCGCGCTGTCCGCGGTAAAGTATGCCGGGGAACCCAAGGACTGCCGCCACACCATTGTCGGCCATCATGTAAATGATGTGCATCAGGAACGCGTAGTCTGCTCTGGATGGCTGAGGAAGGCACGGGGCATCCTCCCAGCGACTGTCAGGCTTTGGCTCCCATTTCACACTGAACGGATAATTGGCAACTATATGCCTGAATTTTCTATCTATAAAAGCCGGTTCAACAAGAGTGTCGCCGGTGGCTATCTCACAGTTCACAAGTCGCATACGCGCCTCCTCGGCTTGCTCCGGATTCAGTTCCTGACCATACTTGCGCACGCTGTCGGGGAACACGCTCAACAGATTACCGCTCCCGCAAGTGGGGTCATACACTTCTGACACCTCTCCGTCCGCCGAGACGATGTCTTTGAGAATCCGGGCAAGCTTAGGATCGGTGTAGAACACACCATGCTCGGCAAATTGCCTGCGAATAGATTTGACACTGTAGCTCATGATGGCTCAATAATCTGGATCCCGTTTTTGATAGCGTTGGCCTCGACTATCGCGGAGCGTCGGGTCTCGCAAACTATATAGGCTGTGCTCGCACCCCGGGCTATATCATAGCCACGGCGGCGCAGAGCGTATCGGCTGCAGATCTTCTTTCTACTGGTCACGAGCTTTAACTTGGTTTTCTGCTCAAATCCCCACATAATTCGCGCTCGCTCACGCTTGACGGTGGCTCGGCGTGATTCAGCAGCTTTTCTAATTCTTTCAGCATCTCGTTTGTGCCCGAGTCTTTGAAGATTGGTAACTCCTTTTTGGAAACCGCACTCCCGGCTTCGAGGGATTGTATAACCTTTCGGGGGCCATCCTTTGCAGCGATTGGCGATCCACGCAGCCTGAGTCGTGGCCGCTTGGCACTTCTTCATAAATTGTCGGGACTTAGTAAGTCCTAGTTCGCGTGCAAAACGATGAAGAGCCGAATGGGACAAACCCAATCGACTCATTATTTCATCGTTCTTTGTATGTTTGAAGTGCCGGACTAACCATCGCTCTTGTTTTGGAGAAAGGATGATTTTATCCGTCTTTCCCATAGCATCAATTTTTAAGCCCTTCGAGCTGTTCGCAGATGGCCACCTTATGTCCTGCTCTGATGAGCTTGGGAAGATATGTGTCGAGGGCATGGTGAGGGAATCCTGCCAACTTGTATCCCTTGGTGGTGGTGAGTGCCAGATTGAGAGTCTTAGCTGCTCTCTCGGCGTCCTCATCGAAGCACTCGTAAAAGTCGTTGACTCGGAAGAGCATGATGGTTCCGGGATGTTTGGCTTTCATCTCCTTGAACTGCTTCTGAATGTCTTTTCCCTTAGGAATAGATATTTTGTCAGCTCGGGGAGCGTCGGCAGATGAAGCGGGCTCTTTGGGCTTAGGGAGTAGCTTGCCATCGATACCATATCCGAGTTCCTTCAGCTTCTCGGTGTTCTTGGCGAGATCTTTGTCAAGTTTCATTGTGAACTTGTGCGCCATCTCTCTCCATTCCTTGGGCATCCATTCCGCAAGCACTTCACCGGCGCAGAACTGATATAGTTCATTATAGTTCATATCTGCACTTGCAAATATGGTGCGCATGAACTCTCTCATCCACATCGGCCAATCTGCCCGATTCTGCTTGATTACGTCTATGAACGAGCGTTCAGTCACTTTGCCGTAACCCTTATGTCCATATCGTTCAAGCATCTCGGAGCCGCAGAGAGAGAAGATAATAGATTGGAATGCGAACATCTCGGCATCGCTCAACTCTCCTTTGCGCTTGGCTACTCCAAGATTGTTAGCCATTGTCCGAGATTCCGCTGCGATATTCTCCATTGCGATCTCTTTCATCCGGGCGCGTTTCTGAATTAGCTTCATGGCATCCACGGATTGAGATGATGTTGCCGATGTCGCAGGTGTCGTGGAGTTGTCATCTTCGTCGGCGTTACTTTTGCCTTTGAAGTAACGCCATTCCGGCTCAATCTTCATACTGTCGTAAGTGAAGAGTCGCAGGCACTCGTATACATTCCCCATTTTGATATTTCGCTTGAGGCGATTATCTTTATACCAACACTTCCCCTCGAATAATTCGTTGGACTTGACAACCTCATATCCTGCCGCTTTGATTGCCTCGAAAACGGCAGCTTTGAGGGCTTTGGTAGAAGGGTTGCAGTAGTCGTCAGTATCTATAATTACAACGCTGCCGGTTTCGAGAGCAGCGCCGCGCCTGATTATGTGGCGGTCATAACGATTGAGAATGTCGAGTATGAATGCTGTGTGTTTGGCGTAGAATCGGGTGCGGTCAGTGCATTTGCCGGCGTCCTCGGTTTTCATTTCCCAGAATAAGCACCCATGATTGGCGGTGTTGTATTGGCATTCTGAACACTTACGGCCGCAACCTCCTTCAAAATCCTCATCTCTGGAGTCATTGGTCTGATACCAGGGCGCGTTGCCTATAGACATGAAGAGAGATTGAGTGAAACTCTCTGCTGTCTGCTTAGAAAAGCCGCCGGCGTTGTTGGAATAGACGGAATGGTAACGCCTCTGATGTTCTTCATCAAGTTTAGCGATTATCATGGCGGCCGATATGCTCATCTTGTCATCCTTGATGGCCAGCATGAGCTCCGGGATAAGATTGTTGAGTTTGACGCGATCCTGAACGAAACGGATAGATTTGCCAAAGCGGGCCGCTATCTCTTCGGGTGTCTTGCCTTTTTGGATGAGCTGACCAAAGGCAAAAGCTTCTTCAATGGGGTCGACATCTTTGCGCTGAAGATTCTCCGTTATCATCGCATCGAAAGCCTCGTCGTCGCTCATCTCGCGCACAATGGCGGATATTTCGGAGAACCGATTGTAAGATGCGCCTTTGGGTGCAACACAATCCATTTCAGCCCATTTGTCTGAAAGTTTCTGGAAAGCTCGGTAACGGCGCTCACCGCAGATAATTTCATATTCGGAATGAAAATCGGCATTGCCATCGACAACGGCGAAACGCTTTTTGTCTTTAATGGGTCTGACTGTGATAGGCTGGAGCAATCCTTGTTTTTCGATGTTGTCTGCAAGCTCCTGAATCTCTTCCTCATCAAATGTCTTGCGGGGATTCATCGGTGACGGATGCACCAATGACAGCGGGATTTGTCTAATTTCCATAGTTGGTATTTATTGGTTTGACTTTTAGTTTGTTATACAGTAAAGATAGCTATTATTGGCGGGAAATAAAAATATATTGGCCACCATTTTTACGCCATTTTCTGTCGAGGATACTGAAAAAACCACGACGGGCACATTCTTCGAATAGTTCACGATCTTCGGGTTTAATCAGAGCGGGTGCCAAGCCGTTGAGAGTTGTGTATCTCGGCATGTCGAAACGTTTGCGGATAGCCTCGATGGCGCCCTTGTCTTTGGTGCGCCATCGGATAACAAGTTTTACCGCCATGACTCACCTGACATTTCTACAAAGTTGAACATTTCGTGGCAGCGGTCGTATATGTGTTCTCCGTATACGTCGCCTATTTGGTCAGGCGAAAGGTTAGAGGTGACGTGCGTAAAATCGCCGTGTCTGAGGTCGTAGCGCCGTTGAAAAATATACTGAAAAACGTTCTCCATGTTTCCGTAATATCCGATAGGGATACATTCGCGGCCAACCTCATCAAATGCCTGACGGCATGTCGTGATATAGTCCTCAATGCCGGGATAGCCGTTTTTTGCAAACATTCCGGCTACATAGCTCGCGTTGGTTATGTTGAAACCGTAAGCCCAGGCATCTTTGTGCATGGCGCGAGGCTGCAACGTCTTGCGGTAGTACACAGGAGGCCGCATGATCCGGCAGTAGTCACGGATGATTTCAAGCATCGTCGACTTGCCCGTTCCGATGTCGCCCCACAGCCATAATCCTTTGTCCGGGTCGTGTCTGCCATCGAGCATCAGGCACCACCGCACAAGATCGTTGAGTAACGGCTTCATGGCAGAGGTGATTCTGAAACGGGGGCAGACAGACCTGCATACGTCGATAAATTTAAATTTCTCCTGACGTGTTACGTCTCTTAAGCCGTCCACTCGGCACGACACGCCCTTTGATTGGTATGCCGCCTCTTGGACAGTCAGGCCTATAGGTTTGGGATTGCTCATTTTTCTGTCTGTTTTCTTTTTGCCGTTGCTCGTCATCGAATATCCATGAATTGGCGCGGTTTTGCCAACTTGTTAAACGGCGGTTAAATTTATCGAGCCAGCCAACGGCGGCAAAATTGTCGTAAAACCTCCGGGCACATTCCTCCCAATTCTCCAGACGCGTTTCGGCGTCTTGGCTCAGGAAGTACCGCAGCACCTCGTCGAGAGTCGGCGGGATAAACGAATCTTTCGTTTTTGTCTTTTTCTGCCGTTTCTCTTTCGGAAAACTAAACTCGGTCTGACACGCGTGCGCTACGCTCTCGCCATTAGGCGAGATATATGTTTTCTGTTTTTTGTTTATATTATTATACTTATTAACAACCCGGGGTTTTGGGTCAGTTTTTGGGTCAGCGTTTGGGTCAATTATTGACCCAAAACAGCTTTTTGGGTCAGTTTTTGGGTCATCTGTTGACCCAAAACCGTCGGGAAATATCCACTCATCATCAATTTTCACAGGGAAACAATATACCGGCTCAGCCTTCCTCCTTGATCCGTTTCTGAATCCGATCAAACCCTTCGACACGAGCTTTTCTCTTCCTGCGGCGAGTGTATTCTTTGTTATCGCCATTAATGCTAATGCCCGTGGATTAGGTAACGTGAACGGGTTCCTCCAGTGTGATTTGTTACAATAATCAAGCAGACGAAAATATATTTCCGTCTCTACTGGAGTCCAGCGCTCCGTCTCGGATTCCACAATTTGCCAATATCGGTTTATCAGCTCGATATAATTCATCGATATAGCGGATACTTGTTAAGAGCTTCGGTAATGTATTTCTGTGGACTGATCTGAAGATAAGTGCAAACCGCATTAATAAACTCGATCAGGCCATGACAGACGACGTAGGAGCTTCCGTATCGCTCTACGAGAGCCTGCCATTGCACCTGTTCGTCACTCTGAATTCCGGCACGGCTGTTTCTACGTTCGGGAACTTTCATCTCAATGCAGAGGCTCGCTTTGCCACCCGAGGGGAACAAAAGAATGAGGTCGGATACTCCCTTGACTTGTCCCTCATAGACCATTGATGCCCCCGCTCGACCACCGCGCCAACCTCCATTGGGGACAGAGAATAGCAGTCGGTCGACCTTGGGAAATGTCATACGGAACCAGCAGACGCAAGTATGCTGTATCTTTGCTTCCGAATAGCCTTTCTCCGTCTCTAAGATTTCTTTCTCAGTCATTTTGATTGGGGTGTTCTTTATGTCGGTCGCGCTCGTTTAACTGCTTGACTATTTGCTTAGCTTTCTCTACATTGCCGTTCTTGGTGTCAAAGAAAGCAACCGTCTCCAGCTGAGGCCCGAACAGACCGATGTCACGTTTGAGGATGTAAATTTTATCGCCAAAGATTTTGTAGCGGAATGTCCGTTTCATAATTTGTCTTTGAACAGATTCATGGTGATGTTGACCATATCCTCTTCAATCTGTGTCGTTGTTCCTGTGACCTCATTGGCAATTCCTTTTTTTGTCTGAATTACGTTATACATATATCTGTCGATGGTCTTGTCGCCAAGGAAATAATAGCAGTTGACTGCGTTTTTCTGCCCGTTGCGGTGAGCGCGGTCTTCTGCCTGCTCGCAATCAGAATAAGTCCAGGGGAACTCTATAAATCCTACGCGGCTTGATGCTGTGAGAGTCAGACCCGTTCCGCCAGATTTGTAGTTCAGGATGATAAGCTTGCACTCCGGGTCGTTCTGGAACCTGTCGACAGCGTTCTGCTTGGCCCGGATGTCATCGGAGCCGGTAACAGTGACCGCTTCGGGGAATTCTTGCTTAAGGGCCGCCACTACATCTTTAAGATATGCGAACATGATAAGCTTTTCGCCTCCGTCGACGATGTCATGAATAAACTCCGAAACAGCTTTGATCTTGCCTTTGGCAGCGATTTGCTTGAGGATATTCATCTTCACCATTACCTGCCCTCTCATAGCACGGGCAACCCGATCGTCACTCGCATTCTGGTATTGTCGCAGATATTTGATGACGTCATTCTCGGCATCGTCATACTCTTTGCGGTTGGTGATGTCGCAGGTGATATACTGTCTCATCTTATCAGGCAGCTGCGTCAGTACTTTTTGTTTCTCCCGGCGAAAGAAACAGCTCATCCACAGACGGTAATTAAGCTCTCGCAGGTTGGACGACTGTTTGGGGCCGTCGCAGTAGCGCTCGACAAAGTGCCTCCATCCTCCGAAATCGTCAAGCCTGTCGAGAATCCGAAGCTGTTGAATGAGGTCGGTGTTATTGTTTACGACCGGAGTTCCCGTCAGCGCGAATATCCAACGCTTGCCTTTGCAGATTCCCTCAACATATTTTGACTGCTGGGTTTTGCTTGACTTGCATTTGTGGCTTTCGTCGATGATGACCGTATTGAATATCCCGATTCGTTCGTCGAATATGACAGAACGAAGCGTCTTTCGTGCATGATCTTTAACTCCCGATACGAAAAATTTCTTAAGACTTTCGTAGTTTGTTATGAATACCGGGGTATAGGGTTCGCCGTCGACGCGCTTGAGTTCATAGAACCGTTCCCAGCTGTCGCGGTTTTTATCGTCGAGGATAACCGCATTAATGCCTGCGAACTTCTTGAACTCGCGCTGCCAGTTCACTTTCAGCGCTGCCGGACATATCACGAGCGCGGGATAGGATTCGCCGTAGGTCTTAGCTTCCTTATGCGCTTTGACAACTGAACAAATCGCCTGAATTGTTTTGCCCAGGCCAGGTTGGTCTCCGAAGATACAGCGTTTATGATCCAAGGCATAGCGGACTCCTTCGAGTTGATATTGATAGGGATTGAGAAGCATATAATGTTCACCGGTGAATTCCTTCATCGGAGGCACCTCATATATTACGTCGTGAGTCTCGCTACGCCTTGAGATGCCGGCACAATACCGCTTTGCAACGGCCCATTGGGCGAAAGCCTCTACATACCACCGGGCATCACGCCCGGGAGGATAGCAGATGCTTTCCTTTTTCACAATCCACTCTTTCTCCTGAGCATCCCATCTCGGGCCGCTCGGAACGCGCCTTATGATATTGACGAGTTCTTTATGATACTCAAAAGAAAGACGGAATGTGTTTGGCGTTTCGGTAATGTATATCGGTTTCATTTTCAAGCTACGTTCTCGTCAGGCTGTTCAACCGGCGGAGCATCGTCAGTCGGTGTCGCTGCGGCAAATGGATCGTCGGGGTCACCGTCAAACATCGTAGTCTGCATGACTTCCCATTTGCGGTTGAGGATATATTCCCTGACCTCGTAGATGACATCCTGAACAGCAAGATCGAAGTTGTCGATATGCCTCCATTCAAAAGTTTCGGACTCCATCTCAACTCCGGGAGCATTCAGGTTGAGTACGCGTGAAGTAATAAGCGTGCGGCGCCCCGTCATTGTAATGATGCGGTTATTTTCGTCGCCACCTATGCTCAGGCCGCTAACATCGAGCTTGCGGAGCAAATCGACATTCCCGGCAGACTCGAGGTTGCTCCAGTCGATGTCGTCAGCTTCTTTCTGTTCAGTGAGATCAGCAAAATACGGCACAAGGGCCGCCAGCGCAACGCGCAGGTCATTGTGACATTTGTTTTTTCCTTTGAGTGTGATTTCGTTACCATCGGCGTCAGTATATGACGCTTCGACGCAACCGCCTTTGCTCAATTTGACTTTTTTGATTCTGATGTCTTGTGTTTCCATTTTTATTAAAAAGAAAGCCGGACGGCGCGTGGCCGTCCGACGTGTTATCTGATTCTGTATTCTGAGATGAACGACTGATAGCTTCGGTCTTCAGGAAGCGGTAACGTTATCCCGAACTCTGTAGCGGCATCCGCTTTTACCTTTTCAAGATAATCGGTCATCTGTAAGGTGTTCAGGTCTGTCGTGCTTCCGATGACAGTAACCCATCGACCGCCTATGGCGACTTGCCTCGACAGGAACTTAGCCTTGTAGTAGTCGTGAAAATCATCCTTTGAGGTTCCCGTGGCCTCTTCCATGCATTTGAACCACATCCACATCAATGAATTTTGGGATATTGTGCGAGGCGTTGTCTTTCGGATGATCTTCACCGTATATTCTCCGTTACGAAGCAGTGAACACATGAAATCGAAATCCTTATCCATGCTAACTACTCCATTACGCTTTACGAGGTTGGCATCCATCAGCTTGGCGAGAAAGGGAGGTCTGCCACACCTGGTGAGTGCTGACCGTCAAAGGACTGTCGGGGCGGCGCAGGAGCAGCTGCGGGCGATGGTGCCGGAGCAGGCGCGGGCTGCTGAGGCGGTTGAGGCTGCTGATAGTAGGCCGGAGCAGGGGCTGGCTGCTGTGGATAGCTGCCGGGCATCGGTGCGGCCTGGTATCCGGGAGCCTGCTGGTATTGACCTTGAGATGGATATGCGCCGGGCATCGGTGCCGGCGCGGGTGCATATTGCGGCTGTGCCTGATATGGGATGACAGACAGACCTCTGACGGTATTGTAGATTCTGTTGTTATACTCTCGGCCGCACAGCATCCCTTCGATATTCACGCGCTGTCCGGGAAAGATGCTGTCGAGCTGTCCCATTTTGTCGCCAGAGAACTCGATTACGACAAAATTAGTGTGAAGCCGGCCCTCGCGTTCCCATGAGTCGTTTATGACGAGCTCTCTCTTGAAAAAGCTTTGTCCGCCACTTTTCGACGTAATCTCGATGGCCGGCGATACCGAGTGGACAAGAGCGTTCTGTGCTGTAAATTTAATCATTGTCTTTTAGTTTTAAAGTGAAGCTGCCTTTTTTTGATTTCTGGGAGCTATATTTTTTGTATAAATCCGGATGATCCTTTTTGAAACTTTTGGAATCAAAGGAAGTGGTTGCGCTGTCGGCCGCAATCGTTGCAGAGAATGCACCGAAATCAAACGATTTGACATTGTGCACTGTCATTGCCGCCCGAAGAGCTTTCTTTGCCTCTTCAAGTTTTGCCTCTGCATCCTTATAGGTTTTGAGCAGATGGGTGAAGTAGTCCACGGCATCGGGAGCAATGATGGGTGTCAGTTCCTTTTGCCCGGCAGGGAGACCTGAACCTATTCCGAAGACAGACAAGTCGTGATGAAAATATATAGGGCCGTTGTCGCCGAAGATATATTCAGTGGACAGCAGCTCTCGGACAAGCTCAGGCGGCTTACGTTCGATAAACCAAAGGGCGTCATTGTCAGGCTTAAGCCAGTTGCAGGCAAGCCCCTCGACTTTGATGCCGGGATTTTCTGCTTCGAACAGTTCAGCATATATGGAAAGCTGCCATGAGAGATATTCCTTCAAAGCATCTTCGCCGGAGTTGAAATAACTGGCATTGAAGTAGCCACACAGCGGATAAAGCTTTATGTTGTTTGTCTTGGTGTCGACAAGCCATATCCCTTGCGTCTTCTCACAGAGCCATACATTGTCAATCTGAGAGGCATATCGGATATTGTCAGAGACCGTCAGCTCATTGGCCAATGGTCTGAATCCGTCGAGATGTCTGATATAGGCGTCGAGTTCGGCGGTAACGTCCCATGTCTCGTCGACATAGTAGGCGTTCCCGCGTTCCATGCTGCCATATCGGGTATGCACAATCTGCGTGGTCTGCCTTACTCCGATGCGGTCATAGGTCTGTATGGCATGATGAACAGCCGTACCGCGGCTGCCGGCCCGTGGAATGACATATTCCTTGACGTGCTCGCTCGCGTCGGGGTATACACCCAATCCGAGGATCGAGTGTATAAGCCCCGTTATGCCGAGCAGTCTCTTGCCGTCAAGCTGGTAACTGTGGCTGTCTTCGTCGAAGACAACCGGCGATTGTTTGAACTGTATCATTTTGCGGCTTTTGCGTTGCGGATTGATTCGATTTTCCGGCAGGCGTCATTATAAAACGGAGTGCCGTTATAGCATAATGCCGGAACTAATTCCGACCACTTTTTCCATATCTGCGCGAACTGTTGCTCAGTGGCGCAATCCGCAAGTTCCCTCAGAGCTGCATTGAGCTGCTCACCCGTATAATTGGGGTTTGCTCTCTGTTGTGGAGCGCTTGGAGTGGGGGAGTAATCCTGATCTCTTGTCGCGCTCTCGTATTTGCTTTCGTTGTGCCCGGTGGCTTTTGGCCCGTACCAGATGTTGCCGCCTATTCCGAGAGGCTTCATTGCGATAGAGAGAGCATCGGTAAGTGCCATCTTATAACCCTCGTCGTTTACGTAAGCGCCGCCACGTTCTTTCGACACTATAGCTGATCCGCCGTTGCCGGGAATAGGTGCGCTCCATTCTTTTGTCTCAGGGTCGCGGACATAAAGCGAGACATTGCAGAAACACTTTACCTCATAGATGCGGGTTCTGGTTATAGTTTCGGGCTTTTCTGCAATGCCGGGTTTTATGACTCTGCCCTGTTCGTCTGTCTCAGGCAGGACTTGCGGCTGATACGCTGTTTTGCTTTCGGTCGTTTCAGTGACATATTCCTCCACCCACTGCCGGTCAATGGTATACTTCCATCCGAAGCCGACAGGTCCGAAGATTTCAGTCATCTTCTTCATGCGCCACATAGGGTTGACGTCAGACATCCCTCTCAGACGGCCCGCCTGTATCGCCTTGATGGCGTCGGCCGGAACTTCGCACCCCTGAGAATAGAACCGCAGGTTGTGGCTGACGGTGTTCTGCTGCTCATTCACGGCAGCTTCCGCCGATGTGTCTTGTCTTTCTTTTGTCATTGTTGTTGGTTTTATTGGTTTGACTTGCTATACCTTGATTTTGGTATACAGTAAAGTTAGTGAATAATAACGAGTTACAGAAACGTATGTGGCGCCATTTTTACGCCTTAACGTTTGCTGACATTTCCATATGCTGTCGCCTTGACTCCAGTAGCAGCATTTTGGCGTCAGTCTTAATATCGTCAATAGTGCGGTCGATCTGCTCGGAGTATCTCGATTTTGAGAAATATGGCAGCAGTATTTTCAGAGCTGTCAAATGTATTCGCAGCTCTTGGTTAACCATGTCTTCTATAGTCATACCGTCAGGCCTAAACGTCGTGCATAAAACTCGAAATTCTTGCGCTCGATGCCGGCATCCTCAGGGTACAGCGGGCGTTCTTTTTCCAACTGCGATAGCACTCACCGCAGTACCAGTGATTCAGCACTGCGATATAATAGCCTGTTTCGCGGGGATTGCACCTGCGGCAGCACCAGTCGCAGAGACAGGCGTCTGTGCCGACAGCGTCCATGAGTTCGCGGGCGGTGCACTCGATGACGAGGAACTTGCCGGCCTCAATTCTTCTTGCCATTTTGTCTGATGTATTTGATAATATATTTGAGAATCGTATTACTTTCCTGCACAGGCTATCATCGAACATCCCTATATGTGTCTGTTCTTTGGGAAGTCCGAGTGCAAGAGATAAAATCTCGTATGCTACAGCCCGCGGCAAGTATCCTTTTTTCCATAGAGGGTCGAAAGCCTCGTGAGCCTGATGCTTCCATTGTCTCAGCTCCCTGTCAGCGATTCGGCCGAGGGCCTTATCTGTGTTTCTGTGGCATCCGACCCATGCGCCGCACGGTTCACAGATATAGCATTTGGAACCGTATGACTGGCCGTAGATCTGTGAGTCGTCGACGAGTTTAGTAGGAGCTCCACAATATGGGCAGCTTAAGCCGAGAAGCACTAGCGCGTCATTTTTTAGCCTCATTGCTGATGTATTCCGCGACTTCGGAAAATGCCTCGGCGAATCTGTCTAAGTTCTCCGGGAAGATGAATATTCTCCATTTCTTGCCGGGGTTCGGACTGCCTTTGGTTGGCTGTTCTGAGATTGCCATATAGGGCTTGCCGCGAGGATCTCGGACAGCGTCTATAAAATAGTCGCGTGTGCGCGTGTGTATGCGCTTTGATAATTCAGGTTTAACTTCCATTTTGATGATGTGTTGATGATGTAGTTGAGAGAGCAGGAGTCGAACCTGCTTGTAGGCTATTCCGTAGCCACAGCTATTTACCTACCCCGAGCCAACCCCGGGTGACACTCACCGAATGTCAGTCTCTCATGTGAAAAACCGGGCTATCTTCACAGACCGCCCGGGCAACTGGAATTTAGAGATTGTGATGGAAACTCCCTTAATGCAAATCATAGTCGTATTTACAGATATATGGAGGAACGGACAGGAGTCGAACCTGCGAAGCGTTTCCGCACAGCGGCAATGGCATGCCGCGTCACCTTGGCCACTTGGTTGTACCGTTCCGGGTTAGCCGGGATAACCCGCCCGGCTGTCGGGGCTTGATTGAAAATGATGCCATGACCCTCACGGGCTTTTACAGGCATCCATCTCATGTCTTGCTTCGACCCTCACGGGCTTTCTGTCTTAATCGATATACTTGCGGTAGTCATTTTCTCATATTCCTGCAATGTCGCAAAACCTGTGCCGCATTGCACTTCCATTTGCTGTTCTGGGCATTGCATCCCTTCACTGCCGTGATCTTGCCGGCCGCGATGAGGTTCTCAAGCTTCTTGACGCCTCCGACGATTTTTGCCGAAATGTCTTTGCTGAAAGTCTCGTGTTCCAGCGCGAGGAAGATATTTTCAAGCATGATTTCAGCGGGATTGACAGATGTAATCTTGAACCGTCCCATCCCTCACGCCGTTCGTATGACAATCATACTCTTGGTCTTGAAGTCGGTTCTGGCCGACCATGCCTTGCCCTCGTTCATCCTGTCGGGCAACAGTGTCGTCGCCGTGCACGAACGCACCGACGTCGGATTGTATCTGTCGACGGGAAACTGAACGACATCGCCGACATTCATGTCTCTGAACTCCGCGGCTATGCCACGGGTTGCTATGCGTGTTATTTTATCCATAATTATATTGTTTGGTTTGAATTGTTCCCCCGGGCTGATCCGATCAGCGGCTCATGCCATACCGGGGGATTTTCGTAATTTTGTGGGTGGAAACTAAAAACTACGAATATGGTAAAACATCCTTCTGTCATTGCTAATGAGATGCTGGAGTCGTATTTCTTGTATCGGCAAAAGATGAAGAATTACGCTCCCACGTCATCGGCTCACAAGGCACTGAGATATGCAAGCGATGAACTCATTGACTACGTTTTTGATATTATCGGCTTCCCGATGCAGTCTCCGAAATTCGATAGGGACTATCTTTTTGACACTGACCTATTAAACCCAGAAAGCGCAAATCATCATCCTGAAGCTTCAGACTATCTCGAATTTCTTTACCGTGAGTTGATGAAAATCCGAGAAGAACGTCCCGACCTTTTTGTGTAAGTTCAAGCTCGGCTGCTGTAATCCGACACATAGGCTGCTCTGTCACTAAACCTTTTTTCTCAAGATAGCCAAGCCTTATGAATGCCGTGAGGCCGTTGCCATTGTATATACTTTTATCCAAAGCTTTGAAGTTAATCTTCGTCATATGAAATTAAGTTTGATTGGGAACGGTAGTCGGCCTTGCTCCGACGACCTTCAGGACTGCGTCCTGACGCTCTGCTGGCTGAGCTATACCGTTCGCAGGAAATCATTAACTTTGTAATCGCTAAACCAAAATCAATGATATAAGATGAATCAATTTGAAACTTTTCAAACCGTCGGAGGCACTGTCGTTCTGGTCAACAAGGCTACCATTACCTACATTAAAGGCCTTTCTAATGGCAATTCCATGATATTCTTCAATGCAATGGGTCAGAACGACAAAGTTCAGGCAATACAGGTTAATTGCTGTATTGAAGAGGTCGAGAGAATCCTCAACGGCGATTGAGCCATTGATATAATTTCTCATCAGTGCAGCAAAAGCCTGCTCCGTCAGAGATATTTTCAATAAACCAGAGCCTGCTCCGCCATTCTTTCATTGGCGCATTGATGATAAACGAGGTTACGTTTTCGTAGTCTCCGAATCGCTGTGTCTGTTTCAGTACCCGTTTTTTGATGGCTTTTATTATTGCCCTTTTGATAAATCTGATAATCATATAATCGGAATTGATGAGGAACGGCGGACGGAGTCGAACCGTCGACCTTCAGCGCTCTGACTGCTGCTCTACCTTACTGAGCTACGCCGTTCTGGTGAAAATCACCTGAGTTTCACTATCTTTGTGATGTCAAGACTAAAAACAGTGAAATATGAGAAAATTAAGAACCGGGAAGCCGCAGCCTGTTATTGAATGGGGCGAGGCTGACATCATGGCCCATCTTGGCTGTGACCAGACAAAAGCTAAAGAGATTATGAAAGAATGCAGAAGTAAGTACGACCTCAGCGGTTATGGTGCCATAGAAAGGCATTATATCCTTGACTTTATCAATGAGAAACAGCGCGTGGAGCGGGAGCGCGAGGCGCGCTATAACGCCGACATCGCCGTAACACGTCAGGTTGCCGTTCTCGAAGAGCAGGTCAGGACTCTGAAAACTCAGAATCAGACTCTTCAATCAATGTGTGATTCGTCTTCGGCGGATGCCCGCAAGGCACGCACACAATCGCTGGTCGCCAACTTTATATCCGGCATATCTCTTGTCATTGCCGTTCTGGCTTTGGTTCTTAAGCTGTATTAATACTCAGTCCATTTTTCACGGGCGGACACACTCAACCCGCCATCCGCTGTTCTATCGGCATAAGCGCGGATGGATCTCTACTTATCGCAGCGCCGACCCGTTTCAAAGTGCCTTTCGCCTTTCGGCTCACTCAGCTGCTTCTTTTTCGGCTGCTGCTCATCGCTGATGTTCCGGCGGTCTCCCGTCCGGCCATCTCAGCGAAATTTCCAATACGTCAAAGAACTCTTCTTAGGTTGTGGGAGTGGCAGGCATGACACCTGCAACCGTCCTGCTGCGAGTGTTGGTACTCTTAACACCCTTTCGGGCACTCGCTACGTCGGCGGACTTTCCCGACTGTTCACTCCCTGCTGCAACCCCTTTCGGGGCCGGGGCTCTCATGCCCCTCGGCTATATGCTCACTCCTGAGCTGCCGTATTCGGTTGGTTTGACTTTGGCGAGGGTCAGGCTATCGAGCTTACGAGAACTGCAATCGCCTTAATCTGCTGCTTGATGCGGTTGTTGCTCGTCGAAGCCTCCGACCACCATTTGGAATACTGTGCCTCCTTTTTCCGGGAGTCGGCGAGCTGATCCTTGACATCTGCGAGCTGATTCTTGATTTCGGCAATCTCGGTGGACATGTCTGCGCGCTGATCCGTCAGTCGGGCGATTACCCTGCGCAGGGTGCCGGAGTCTACGGTTATGAGGTCAGCAGCGCTTTCAAGCTGCTCGTCGCCGAAATCGAGAGTCTCGATGTGGAAGTCGAGCCCGTTAGTGTCAATATGCTCGCCGACGGCTTTTGCCGCACCTTCGGTTATAAGGATTGTGTTCAGGGTAGGGAAGAGTGTCACAGTTGTGCCGAGAGAGACTGCGAACTTTGCAAGGCTCTCGTATGATTCTCTGTTGGCTGCTGCATAGCGGATCGATAGTGTCTGTTCCATTGTTGCGGGTATTGAGATGGTTATTTGCTGATTTTTTTGAGATATGTCTTGAGTTTCTTGTAGACGATGAGTCTGCCGTTGAGGATGGGATCGTCAGTGGGTTTGCTCGCTGTGAGGGCATCGGCCGGAGTCGATAGCTCGATTCTGTAGATCATGAACCTGATAAAGTTTTCGGCAAGGGCTTCCTCCCCATCGCTGACGAACCCTTTGAGGGTAGCGAAATGCCTGAGCATTACCGAGGCGGATGCATATTCGTTCCAGGCGAGGTTGAAATCGTCGCCGTCGTAGTTGAGTGCATTCATCCTCTGAGAGGCTGTTTTTATAGTCTCATCGCAAAAGAGGATTTGATTGTCGAGGTCTCCGACAATAGCTGTTGAGGGTTTGAGAGCTGTTTCCATCGAGCTAAATTTTTGTTGATTAAGGTTTTGAAAAGACCAATCAAAGTGCTACATTTGTATCGTTTGATTGATTATAGTGCAAAGATAATCCAAATGGATTAATAATGCAAGCACAATGAATCCATTTGGAGTATTATTAACAATTATTAGTATTAGCAACGATGAATATAACCCAAAGACTCAAGGATGTGATTGCCTTTTCAGGACTATCACTTAGAGCTTTTGCTATTAAATGTTGTATTAGTCAGCCAACTTTAGATAAGCAGGTTAAAGGACTACGCGCAGTTAGCCTGGAAACTATTTCGAGCATCCTATATGCTTTCCCTGAGATTTCTGCGGAATGGTTTTTAAGAGGCGAGGGCGAAATGCTCAAATCAAATAATACAGACAAAAGTACAGATAAGGTACTTAAGCTGGCTGACACCATCGCCACTCTTCAGGACACGATTAACGCGAAGACAGACACTATCGCTACGCTCAATGAGCGCATCAAGCAACTCGAATCACAACTTAACACTAAATAATTATGAAAAATCAATTTCAACCAAATGAAAGATCTGTGACGCCTCCATCATTCACAAACCATCAGCCGCCAAAAAAGAAAAGAAGAATTTGGATTTGGATCTTACTCTCATTTTTTGCAATTATACTACTATCTGCTATTTTCTCAGATGGAGACACTGAGAAAACGGAAACCATATCGCAATCAGAGCAGACTTCTAAGAATGTCTCAAAGGATGATTGGACTAAAGAACTTTTGACAGATCTACAAGTTAAAAGTGAGTATATAGATAGTGTGATTCCGCGTGCAAAGGCTACTACTTCTTTGGATATGCTTCGTTTATATGTAAAAGATATGAATGATATAGCTAACAAGACCATTAGCGATTCGTCATATATGGATGTTTATGAATCGCCGGAAGTCGTTAAACTGATGGAAGAAAATAGCAAAAAAGCGACAAAAGTAATTCCACAGCTCGGTAAGATTTGCAGGGCTCAGTATGTCGAAAGTATAGGCGACAAACTTTGGGAAGATAATATCTACGTTGAGTTATCTAATGATAGTAAGACAATAACATTCATCGGCGGCATCTTTGCCAGCAACAAGAACATTAAAGAATGGCAAGAGAATGTGCAGCAGGGACTCAAAGATTTGGGTTTTTCACAAGTTCGATATAAGTGGTTTAAGCGTGCCGATGAATATACATATTATGACCTATGACTAAGTGGAGGGTGTACTCCATGGGTATTGATTGACATCGTGTCCATATTAAAGAAATTCCCTTAGTTTCCGTCTTAGTATCGGCATTTATCAAACTCAACATTGAATATCATTTTAATACCAAATAATCATGAAAAAGCAAATCATCACAATCTGTCTCATCGCCGCCGCAATGGCAGCTGTTACTTCCTGCTCAAATTCTGCCAAAGAAAAATATCAAACTCAGAAGGCCTATGTCGATTCTTTGCAGAAAGCCAATACTCAGGAAATAAACGGGGCGGCAATCTTAGGCGGCGAAACCGACGCGATAATAGCTAAGCTTAAATGCTACCATGAGGAAACGGTCGCTCTCGATTCACTGACCAAACTTGCGCGTGAGGCATACGGAGATAACAGTGTCGAATATAAAGAAGCCTACGACCAGAAAATGAAAGCTCAGGAAAAAGAAGAATCAGCGACTAACGCTGGCGTCAACTCGCTGAACTCATACGTCCACGGTAAATAAGCAATCCATCATGAAAAGAATTTTACTCGCATTATGTCTCTGCATCCCGTTCGTGGCGTCCTCGATGAAGATTGCCAAAGACGAGATAGACGAGTTCACGGGGAACCGCACACTCATAACCTCATGGGAGGGGTTGTGCGCCAATAATATCCACGTCCGTTTCCGCTTGCAGAACGGGCTAAAGATACTCGACTTCAAACTCGTCGAGAACGACGCGATAGTAATAGGCGAGGGTGACAAGCTGATGTTTAAGAGCACGGTCGACAATATCGGCGAGTTTTCATCTATAGGAATCTATCGTGGCGAAAAAGGTGGTGGCGCTGTCGGGATCAACGGTTCAGGTAATTGGGGTATCATGGCCACTTATCAAGGCGACCTTGCTTATTTTGCTGATAACATTGTTAGGCTTGCCCGTGTTTATACGACAGATCGCTACATCGATAAAAAGATAGGCGAGGGCGACGGTAAAAAGATTCAGAAGTTATATGCTCTCTTCTTAACTGCCCTCGGCGGTCAACCGGGCGTCGCCTCATCCTACGCCAATTACGTCATCACGTTCATGAAGAGCACCGACGGCGGCAAGTCGTGGGAAGTCGACAGAGAGGAATATAAGAAAGACCTCTCAAAGGAAGAGCTCTCAGAGATTATCAACGAGTGGAAGTCTCAGTCGAAAGACCGTAAACTCTTCGACTGCCGCATTAAAAAAGAGAAGTAAATAACCCTCGGGCGGCGTCTGAATCAGGCGCTCCCGCACAAACATTTCCGTTTTATTGTCGAAACGTTTTTATCAACCATACAACTATCCTGCTTGCCAATATCTTGCAGCCATATCGCAAAAAATTTACAATTTTTTCCTTAAACCGAGCCTTGCGACGCTTAAAATATAAAAATAGTCAATAAAATTGAATAGTGTGGGCGGAATAACGTTGTATATAATGAGTAAAATACTTAAATTTGCAGCGAGGTTGTCGGCCGGCGCGATTGTCGGTGTCGTCAGCCTGTAAATGCTAATAATATCACTAACCAGCTAAAAGAAAAATTTCACAAACATCAATTGAGAAATGGCCGAGAGGCCACGTTTATTTATCCTTAAACTACAACACTCATGACCCAGGATCAGAACGACAAGAAATCGAAGCGGCCGCGCATCGGAGAACAGCGCAGCGCATCAGCAGAGCCTGAAAAGAACGATCACGCCGGCTCGTCTTTCATACCGCGCGACAGTAATAACGCCACGGAGGAAGGAGAGCGTCAGAGCTATACTCCCCGGCAGGGCGGCTATAACCGTTATGGCAATCAGGGCGGTTATAACCAGTATGGCAACCGCGAAGGCTATCAGCCGCGTCAGGGCGGATACAATAACAATAATCGTCAGGGCGGCTACAACCGTCAGGGTGGCTACAACCGCTATAATAACCAGGGTGGCTATAACCGCTATAACAATCAGGGCGGATACCAGCAGCGTCCCTACCAGCAGCGTCCATATAATAATGTTCCCTCAGAAGGAACTCCGGCTGCCGAAGGCACTGAGAGCACAGCAGCAGCCGGATCAACGGCGACTTCAGGATCGGAAGGCTCACAGCAGCCCCATCAGCAGCGTCCCTACCAGCAGCGCCCCTATCAGCAGCGCCAGGGAGGTTATCAGCAGCGTCCCTATCAGCAGCGTCAGGGCGGCTATCAGCAGCGCCCGGGCGGTTACCAGCAGCGTCCTTACCAGCAGCGTCAGGGCGGATATAACAACAACCGACAGGGTGGCAACCAGGGCGGTTACCAGCCGCGACAGGGCGGCTATCAGCAGCGCCCGGGCGGCTACCAGCAGCGTCCCGGCGGCTACCAGCAGCGTCCCGGTCAGCAACGCCAGCGTCAGAACCAGTATGGTATGCCTTACGGCGGAAAGAGTTTCGTGCCCCGTCCGAAGCCGGTAGAATATGAGGTGCCGGTGCCCGATCCCGACGAGCAGATCCGTCTCAACAAGTATATGGCTAATGCCGGAATATGCAGCCGCAGAGAAGCCGATGAGTTTATCCGTCAGGGACTCGTCAAAGTCAACGGCGAGGTCGTTACCGAGCTCGGAACCAAGATAAGCCATAGCGACACTGTTGAATATGACGAAAAAGTCGTTACTCTCGAGCGCAAGTGCTATATTCTTCTCAATAAGCCGAAAGATTGCGTGACGACGTCCGACGATCCGAACGGACGCCTGACTGTAATGGATATTGTCAAAGGCGCATGTAACGAGCGTATTTATCCGGTAGGACGTCTTGACCGCAATACTACCGGCGTTCTGCTTCTGACGAACGACGGCGACCTTGCCTCGAAACTGACTCATCCCAAATATATCAAGAAAAAGATCTATCACGTCTGGACTGACAAGGATATTTCGGAAGATGATATGCAGCGCATTGCCGACGGCATTGAACTCGAAGACGGCGAAATCCACGCCGACGCAATATCTTACGCCACCGAAACCGACCGCAATCAGGCCGGAATTGAGATTCACAGTGGCCGTAACCGCATCGTGCGCCGCATTTTCGAACATCTCGGCTATCACGTCACCAAACTCGACCGTGTTTATTTTGCCGGTCTGACAAAGAAAAATCTGCCCCGCGGACGTTGGCGCTATCTGACTCAGGAAGAGGTCAATTTCCTTAAAATGGGTTCTTTTGAATAAAATAACAGAATGAAACGTACACTCATAAAAGACCTGAAGCCCGAAATGATCGGCTCGCAGGTCGAGCTCAAAGGCTGGGCCCGCACACGCCGCGGAAACAAACACGTTCAGTTTGTCCAGCTTAACGACGGAAGCAATGTCGGCGGCATACAGGTTGTTTTTGATATGTCGAAATTCACAGACGAGCAGCTTAAACCGATCACTACCGGTGCAAGCCTGCGGGTCGTCGGCAACCTCGTCGAGTCGATGGGCAAAGGACAGTCTATGGAGGTTCAGGCCGAAAGTCTCGAGCTATACGGCACCTGCGATCCCGAAAGCTATCCTCTTCAGAAGAAAGGTCACACACTTGAGTTCCTTCGCGAGAAAGCCCACCTTCGTCCGCGCACAAACACCTTCGGCGCCGTGCTCCGCGTGCGCAGCGCCCTGGCTCAGGCTATCCATAAATTTTTCGGAGAAAAAGGTTTCTATTATCTGAACACTCCGCTGATTACGGCTTCGGACTGCGAAGGCGCAGGGGCTATGTTTCAGGTAACGACTCTCCCTCTGAATGATCTTCCCAAAGATGAAGAGGGCAATGTCGACTATTCGAAAGATTTCTTCGGCAAGCCTACAGCTCTGACCGTCAGCGGACAGCTCGAGGGAGAACTCGGAGCGACGGCTCTCGGACAGATTTATACTTTCGGACCGACTTTCCGTGCTGAGAATTCCAACACTCCGCGCCACTTGAGCGAGTTCTGGATGATAGAACCCGAAATGGCTTTCTATGATATCAACGATAACATGGACCTTGCCGAAGAGTTCGTGAAGTACTGCATCAGATATGCTCTCGACAACTGCCGCGCCGACATCGATTTCCTTGCCAAGATGTATGACCCCGAGCTTGTCAGCCGACTTGAGTTTGTGCTTCACAACGACTTCGTGCGCCTGACCTACACCGAGGGCGTCGAGATTCTCAAGGCCAGCGGCCATAAGTTCGAGTTCCCGGTAGAGTGGGGCATCGACCTTCAGAGCGAGCATGAGCGCTATCTTGTCGAACAGCACTTCAAGAAGCCCGTTATCCTGACCGACTACCCGAAAGAAATCAAGGCTTTCTATATGAAGCTCAATGACGACGGCAAGACTGTGCGCGCTATGGATGTCCTCTTCCCCCATATCGGAGAAATCATCGGCGGCAGCGAGCGTGAGGAAAGCTTCGACAAGCTTAACAAGCGAATCGAAGAACTGCATATTCCGATGAAAGATATGTGGTGGTATCTCGATACCCGTCGTTTCGGCACTGTCCCTCACAGCGGCTTCGGTCTCGGCTTCGAGCGCCTCGTGCTCTTTGTGACAGGCATGACCAATATCCGTGACGTCATTCCTTTCCCGCGCACCCCCGGCAACGCCGAATTCTAAATCTCCCGACGCTAACATACCAAGCGGGGGTTGCTCAATCAGTGAGCAACCCCCGCTTGGTTATATCGGAAAAAGTATCAAACCATAACGGTTTCCTTGATGCCGAATTTGATGCGCAGGTTCTTGATCATGTCGCGCGTCATTGTGTCGAGGTCATATTCAGGCTTCCAGTCCCATTCTTCGCGGGCGCAAGAGTCGTCGAGACTGTCGGGCCATGAATCGGCGATGGCCTGACGCAGCGGGTCGAGCTCGTAGGTCATGGTGAACTCGGGCATATACTCGCGAATCTTGGCGTAGATAATCTCGGGGTCGAAGCTCATCGAGGCGATGTTGAACGAATTGCGGTGTTTGAGGCGTGTGGGGTCGGCTTCCATGATTTCTATGGCGGCGCGCAGGGCGTCGGGCATATACATCATGTCCATGAACGTGCCTGGCTTCAGCGGGCATTTGAACGGCTCGCCCTTGACGGCTGAATAGTAGATGTCGACGGCATAGTCGGTTGTGCCGCCTCCGGGAGGCGTCGTGTAGCTTATAAGGCCGGGGAAGCGCACCGACCGGGTGTCGACGCCGAAGCGGCGTGCGTAATAATCGGCAAGAAGTTCGCCGGTGACTTTAGTCACGCCGTAAATAGTTTCAGGGCGCTGGACGGTGTCCTGAGGCGTTCTGGTGTGGGGTGTAGACGGGCCGAAAGAGCCTATTGACGACGGAGTGAACACGGCGCATCCTTTTTCCCGGGCAATTTCGAGGGTATTGTAAAGGCCGCCGACTCCGATTTTCCATGCAAGCTGGGGACGGGCTTCGGCTACAGCACTCAGTAGGGCCGCAAGATTGTAGATTGTGTCGATGTTGTAGCGTTCAACGGCGTCGGCTATCTGGTTGGCATCAGTGATGTCGACAAGCGCCGAAGGGCCGCTTTCGAGAAGCTCGCCTTTCGGCTCTGCTCCCTTTATATATCCTGCTACTACATTTCCGCCAGGATAAGCCTCGCGCAGTTTCATGGTGAGCTCCGATCCTATCTGTCCGGTTGCTCCGATGATTAGAACATTCTTCATTTAAGGTTAGATGTCGTTGGTTGTGCAGTAAATCTATTTCTGCCTGCAAATTTAGATTTTTTTGCTCTAACAGCAACACCCGACCAAAATTTTTTTTACTTTTGCGGTCAGTAGAGGCGCCGGTGACACGGCGCCCGACAATAATTAGCCTTAATCACATCCATCATGTACACAAAATTCAAAGAACATCTTCAGAGCGAGCTCAACGCCATCAAGGAAGCAGGGCTCTACAAAAACGAGCGCGTTATCGTGTCGCCGCAAGGCGCTGACATTGCTGTGGAGAATACTCCAGGTGAGGTCCTCAACTTCTGCGCCAACAACTATCTTGGTCTGGCCGATAACTCACGCCTTATAGATGCTGCCAAAGCAGCCATGGACGAGCGTGGCTACGGCATGTCGTCAGTGCGTTTTATCTGTGGCACTCAGGATCTCCACAAGCAGCTTGAGCGCGCTATCAGCGAATATTTCCATACGGAAGACACGATTCTCTATGCCGCATGTTTCGATGCTAACGGTGGACTTTTCGAGCCGTTGCTGACCGAAGAAGACGCTATCATCAGCGATGCCCTGAACCATGCCTCGATTATCGACGGTGTGCGTCTCTGCAAGGCTCGCCGCTTCCGCTATGCCAATGCCGATATGGCCGATCTCGAACGTTGTCTTCAGGAGGCAAAGGACTGCCGCTTTAAAATGATCGCAACCGACGGTGTATTTTCAATGGACGGCAATGTCGCACCTATGGATAAAATATGTGAGCTCGCCGAGAAATACGGCGCTCTCGTCATGGTTGATGAAAGCCATTCGGCTGGCGTCGTCGGGCCGACAGGCCGCGGCGTAGCCGAACAATACGACTGCTACGGACGTATCGACATTCACACGGGCACACTCGGAAAATCGTTCGGCGGTGCCATGGGCGGCTTTACCACCGGTCCGCGCGAAATCATCGACATGCTGCGTCAGCGCTCGCGTCCGTATCTGTTCTCGAACTCTGTGGCTCCTTCAATTGTAGGCGCGAGCATCGAGATGTTCAAGATGCTGAATGAGAGCAATGATCTTCATGACAAGCTGATGAAGAACGTCGAGTATTTCCGCACCCGCATGATCGATGCCGGCTTTGACATCAAGCCTACCCAGAGCGCTATCTGTGCTGTTATGCTTTACGACGCAAAACTCAGTCAGGATTTTGCTGCCGCCATGCAGCGCGAGGGCATATATGTGACCGGTTTCTACTATCCCGTAGTTCCCAAAGGACAGGCCCGTATTCGCGTTCAGCTCAGCGCAGCCCACACCACAGAGCAGCTTGATCGCGCTATTGCCGCTTTCATAAAAGTAGGCCGCGAGATGGGCGTCCTCAAATAACTCTTGACACTTTTTTCTTCACCGGCCGCCGGAGACTTTCGTGCTTCGGCGGCTTATATTATCCTCTTTTTCGGCAAAACTGTCCATTGGTTCTACAAAGTTTTATCGGCTTGAGACTGTTGATTAATTTTGTCGGGATGACAAAACTACATTTAAAGTATGCATTATCTGCTGTCGCCATGTTTCTGGCGCCGATGCTGACTTCGTGTGATAATTTCGAATATCACCCTTATTCCGCTGACATAGACGGCCCTGTCGGACTGACCGACCGGAATATCACCGAAATTAAGCACAAGATAACTTCATTGCCGCTTACGTTCGCCTTTATTACCGATACCCAGGGCTCTGACGCTGATTTGAAAGATGCACTGAAAGTTATCAAAACACGCGGCGACATTGATTTCATTGTTCATGGTGGCGATCAGACCGATTTCGGACTTACGCGTGAATTCCTATGGTGTCGTGATATAATGGGGAAATGCGGGCTGCCTTTCATCACCGTGATAGGCAACCATGACTGTCTGGGAAACGGCGAGGAAATATATAAATATGTCTATGGCGTTACGAATTATTCATTCGATGTGGCCGGAGTGCATTTTGTCTGCCTGAACACAAACGCTCTCGAATATGACTATTCCGAGCCTGTTCCCGATCTGGGCTTTATAACAGCTGATGCTGTTGCGGCAAAGGAAGCGAGTGCCACTCAAACTGTGGTTGTCATGCATTCCCATCCCTACGACGAGCAGTTCAATAATAATGTAGCCGATCCATTTCTCTATTATCTACGGTCTTATCCGGGAATGGGCGATAATGACGAACGCAGAGAAGACGGCACTTTCCGCAGAGGATTTTGTGTCAACGGCCATAATCACTCTTTCGATGTCAGTGAGATCGGATCGCGTGGCATTCTTTTTTATCAGTGTGCCAACATTGCCAAACGTCAGTTTTTTGTATTCACCGTAACATCCGAAGGCTATGAGATGGAAAAGGTTGATTTCTGAAATTCTTGTGCTGATAGCCGGCCTTTTGTCAGTCAGCGCCGACGAGGCAGCCGACAGCGTGCGCATTGAGCGGTATCATAAGCGTCTGGAGCGACGGCAGGAGGCGTGGAACCGGCTTATTCCGACGGTTTTCCCTCTCCAGTATGCCGGAGGCATGGGGATGTTTTCAGCCGGCATAGGCTGGGATTATGGCCGCGATAATAAGTTTGAGACACATCTTATGATAGGCTTTTTGCCAAAGCGCTATAACAGCAGTGCCTATGCCACGCTGACATTGCGCGAGGAATATCTTCCATGGCGCATCAGGATAGCGTCGACCCCTTTTGAAGTGAGACCCCTGTCGGTTTCGCTCGCCATGAACACCATTTTCAGCAGCGATTTCTGGACCAGCGAACCTGACAGGTATCCGAACGGTTATTATGCATTTTCGAGCCGTGTCAGATTTCATCTTGGAATCGGTTCGCGTTTAACGTTCAGGATTCCCGAGAGGCGAAGGCATGTTGTCAAGCATATATCGCTCTATTATGTGGTATCGGTCTGTGACTTATACGTCAGGCAGAAGATAGTCGACAGTGCAGTTCCGACAGGCGACATCTTCACTATAGGAATCGGCGCAATACTGACTATATGATTGCGCAAATTTCGTACCTTTGCCGGGAATTTCCAAGGTATGAAAAAATCTTTGCTTTCTCTGTCGTTCGGAACTTTCGCGCTTGGCGTCGCCGAGTTCGGAATGATGGGTATATTAAACGAGATTGCCGCAGACATCGACATCTCTGTTGTTCAGGCCGGCAACCTTATCTCGGCTTATTCCGCCGGAGTGGCAGTGGGCGCCCCTTGTCTGATTTTTCTAAGACGTATGGAACTCAGGCGTCTTATGTTGCTTCTTGCGGCAGTCATAGCTGTTGGCAACGCAATGGTGGCGTTTTCGCCGTCATACACATTTCTTCTCATTGCCAGATTTATCTCCGGACTGCCCCATGGGGCGTATTTCGGCGCGGGAGCTATCGCATGCACCCGTTTGGCTGACAGCGGGAAAGGGGCATCGGCTGTAGCCGTACTCATAGGAGGAATGACTGTCGCCAATCTCGTTGGCGTCCCTGGCTTCACTTATGCATGTCATGCATTGTCGTGGCGACTGCCCTTCGGAATAGTGGCTATTGCCGGAATAATAACTTTTTTCTCAGTAAGGTTCTGGATGCCGCGAATCGAAGCGTTGCCCGATTCAGGATTGAAGGGGCAGTTCAGATTCCTAAGCCGTCCGGCTCCGTGGCTGGTTTATTCCGGTATATTTTTCGGACAGATGAGCGTTTATATGTGGCTCAGTTATATCTCGCCGATAATGACTTCCGTGACAGGTTTCCCGGAAAGTTCGATGACATATATCATGGTTGTTGTCGGAGCGGGAATGGTATTCGGAAACATTGTCTCGGGCAAGATGGCCGATCGCTATGCTCCGGCTAAAGTGTCAATGGTTATCGCCGCTCTCATTGTGGTTGTCATGCCATTGATATGGCTGCTGTCGCCCTATAGGCTTCCTTCGCTGATTCTGGCTTTTATCGCTCCCGGATTGCTTTTCGGTCTCGGCGGCCCGCCCCAGTTCCTTATTGTCGGCTATTCGAGAGGCGGAGAGATGCTTGGGGGAGCCGGAATCCAGATTGCCTTCAATGTCTCCAATGCGGTTGCCGCTGCCATAGGCGGCGCGATAATCCGCCACGGATTCGGTTATGCCTCACCGGCAATCGCAGGGGTTCCCTGTGCGATTATCGCCGTCGTTGCCTTTTTAATTCTCTACAGGCGCTATCCTATTGCAGAATAATTCGTAACTTTGTGACATCATGGAAAATCGCAGACAGAAATACATTCTCGTCGTGACAGCGACCGCCATGTTTGCGGTTTATTCGCTGTTTGCCTGGTTTATCCCTGTGTCGATCGACGATTATGCTTTCATGAGGTATTATCTCGAAGCCAACGGAGGGGATCCTGACTTTTCATGGAGCGGCCTGACCGGCTATTTTTCGACTGTATGGAATGTGGAGAACGGCCGGCTCGCCAACTATCTCTGTGCACCCGTTCTACTCTGGATTCCTCACTGGTTAAGGGCGCTTTTGCTCGGACTGATTATCAGCTCAACGTTCATTCTGTCAGCCCGACTCGCGTCGTCGAAAGAGCGACTGACTCCGGCGATGCTCGTGTTTGTATGGGTTCTCATGGCTATGTTCCTGCCCTGGCGCGATATTTCATCGCTGATGGTTGCCGATTATGCCCTAAATTACTTCCTGAGCGGGCTGTTTCTGGTGCTGACGCTGACAGCTGCTGTACGTCTTGAGGATTCGAAAATGGGTCGGAGCTTCTATATCGCCGCTTTAATTGCTGCTTTTTGCGCCGGATTGTGTCATGAGTGTTTCGGACTTCCGCTGATAGCGGCAATGGGAATAGTCGCGCTGATGAAAAGATTTTCGATGTCAGTACGTTGGTGGGGCCTTTTTGCGGCGGCCGTTGGCGGCACCGCATTCTGTCTGTCATCGCCTGCCATCTGGTCGCGTTTGTTTTCCCGCGCCGACTCTCTGAATCTTAACATTGTTCAGGCCTGTCGGCTGCTCGCTTATTCAGGATTCATATTCTCGATGGTATGCTTTATCTTGTTTTGCGGCTTTTTTACCATACGCGGTCGTCGCTGGCTAAAGCAGATTTTTTCGGTTACGGTCAACCGCTATTTCGGCCTGCTCGGAGTATTCTCTGCAATAATCGCCGAAGTTCTGAGTGTGGAAGGGCGCGGTTTTTTCCTGGCAGATCTTTCGGCGATAGTGATACTCGCTAACATTCTTTGCAGCAGGCTAAGGAGGATACATTTTGCCGCAGTGATTTCTGTGGCAACTCTTCTTTTATTGTTCTATGCCGAGGTAATAAGATGGCAGATAGCCGTTTATTATGAAGATAAGGATATAAAAGAGGCATTAGAGGAATCGGAGGGGGAGGCGGTTTACTATGATGTCATGTTAGACACACCCTGGTGGACTTTCCGCCATCCGACTGCCGGATTATGGCGGAGGTCGTCGCTTGCGGTAATGTATTCCAACTATATCCATCGCGAGGCTGATTCTCTGGCAATAGTTTTACCTACGGTCTTGCGCGGCATTGATTTCAATAATTGTGAACCGCTGCCCGGATTGGATGAGTTCAAACAGGCCGGTGATGTTGTCCTTGTGCCTTTCTACCCAGATAAAGACCTGCGCGTGTGGGATCTGAGGGTTACCACCGACGAGGGTGATCAGGGTGGCTCATGGGTCGGTTATGAATATGTAAAAAACATCGACGGCACGCTATGGTGTATGGGAACGCCTTTGAAACGTGGGCTTCACGGGCCCTACAGATTTGTAAAAAGACCCGACTGATCAATGAATATCAAATTCCGTTCCCGCTATTTTAGTCTGAATGCGATTATTGTGATGGTCGCAATGATGATTGTATATACCATATATTCCTGGTGTACGCCTTACGCTCTTGACGATTATATGTTTGCGGGTTATTATCTGGATGGAAATCCTGATGAAAGTTTATCATTGTCAGGGCTTTGGAACTATATTTCAACCGTCAGAAACTCAGAAAACGGCAGATTGGCCAATTTACTATGTGCTCCTATAGTAATGTGGTTGCCGCACTGGCTTTGGGCTCTCATTTTCGGCGCGATTGTCACAACTTCGATAACTCTTTCGGCCCGACTTGCTGCTGGAAATCAACCTGTTACAGCTGGAATGCTCATTTTTGTATGGGCATTATCAGTCATATTCTTGCCGTGGCAGGATTTCAGCGGACTTGTAGTTATCGATTATGCTCTCAATTATCTCCTTTCATGGCTGTTAGTCCTCCTGACTTTGATATTTCTGTTGAAGGTCGAGGAAAAGACAATGAGGTCAAGTTATTATTGCCCGGTAGTTTTTCTCGCTTTTTTAACGGGAATGATTCACGAAAGTTTTTCAGCCGTTCTGCTGGCCGCCGTTACCGTCTACGCAGCCATAAAGAGCTTCAGGATGACGTCGCAATGGTGGGGGATCTACGTCGCACTTGTCATAGGACTGATAATATGTCTTAGCGCTGAGGGAATTATAAACAGGGTTATACGGACAACCGGATTAGAACGCCCACGTGATATGATGTATTTTGCGCGGCTAATATATCATACAATGTCGCTCTGTGCGATAGTAGGATTTGTCGGTATTGTGATGTCATTCACTAAATCAGGGCGCTCCCGGCTCAGAGACATATTTTTGCGGCCTGTCAATGTCTATGTGGCTCTTATTGCTATTTTTGCGACAATAAATATTATTGCTTTTTATGCCCCGCCACGTTCGGCAATGATGGCGGTTCCTCCAACAATTATACTGATGGCAGGAGCGTTGCAAGCGCAATGGAATTTCACCCGCTATTTTTCGAGAATACCTTCGGCTGTGGTTATGTCATTGATTCTCACATTTTACGGTGGCCTAATCTATTGGGAATATAAAATAAAGCTTCAGAACGACGTTTTATTCGGATTAATGAAGAAAGCGAACGGAAGGCCGGTCTATTTTGACACTATCAACGATACGCCGTGGTATACCTTTGATTATCCTGTCAATGGTTTGTGGCATTATTATGACGCTCATCAGGGTTATATCGCAGATTATTTCGGATGGGACAACTCGAAACGGTATGTTTTGCCGAAAGTTTTGGAGAATGCCGATTTGAATAAATGCGATAGGATTATTTTCGAGAACAATGAGGGATATTTCCAGATTGGCAATTATCTTCTGTCGGATAGCCGCAATGACAGATATTCACTCCCCGACCGTTTTCGGTTTATTTCAGAGGATGGCAGCTTTATTGATTCGGGGGTTAGCTGGAAGCCGTTCGATGCCGGAGACAGCAGTGCATGGTGCTTGGGAATCCCGCTCAAAAAGGAGGTTAAAGGGCCGTTTGTTAAAATCGAGAGACTGTAATTATTATGTCGAAAATAACTGATAAAATTACTCCTAAGGCGATTGCGGTTGTTGCTGTGATAGCCCTCACTTACATGGTATACTCATGGTATACCCCGATCGCTCTCGACGATTATGCCTTCATGGGCTATTATCTCGATGCTAACGGGGGAGATTCAAGTTTTTCTTTGTCAGGACTTTGTAGATACATTAAAACAGTCTGGGAGATAGAGAACGGACGTTTGGCTAATTACTTGTGCGCTCCGTTTCTACTTTGGCTCCCGCATTGGCTGCGGGCTGTCGTGACAGGAGTTATTATTTCTGCATCTTTTGTCATTTCAGCTAAGTTTGCTATCGGGAATAAAAAACTGACAGGTAGAGTAGTAGTGTTCGTATGGGCACTTTCAGTCGTCTTTCTTCCCTGGCATGATTTCAGCGGCCTGATGATTGCCGATTATTTCCTTAATTATTTCTTTTCATGGTTATTGGTTCTTCTGACCATGGCCTGTATATTCAGGCTTGAGAAGAAAAATTACAGTCCGCTGCAATACTGTTCGGTCATTCTGCTTTCGTTTTGCACCGGAATTGTCCACGAGTGTTTTGCGCTTCCGTTACTGGCTGCATTAGGGAGCGTTGCGCTTATAAACAGGCTCAGAATGCGACCTCAGTGGTGGGGAATCTTCGTCGCTGTCTTCACCGGTTTTGTTATCTGCATGAGCTCTCCTGCAATACTCGACCGTCTGATGATTACATCTTCCGATACAGGTGGAAGAGCTTATCTGCTGAATTTTCTGCGCATCCTATATCATAGTGTCCCGCTTTGCGTTATAGCCGGTTTCGCGGGTTTTGTTATGATTCTCTCCAAAGCCGGGCGAACGCATCTGAGAAACATCTTCTCAACGCTTACGAATCAATACTTCGGTCTGCTGTCATTGTTCGCGTTAGTCATTGTGGTAGTTTTGTTTGTGACCGGACGAGCTGCTTTTCTGGCGGTTACGCCTATGATAATTGTTATGACAAGCGCACTCGACTCTGAATCAAATTTTTTCAGATATTTCTCGGCCATACCTTCGGCGATTGTTCTCTTACTGCTTCTGACATTCTATGGCCCGTTGATATATTGGCAGAGGAAGATTTATGAAGAGCATGAAAAAGTATATGCCGACGTCGCGAGGAATATTGGTAGGAATGTCTATCACGATACAATTATAACAGCACCGTGGTATACTTTCAGGTATTCGACTGACGGGCTGTGGGCCGTCGGGACTCAGTATTTCGGATTATCGCAGTATTTTCATATCGATGAGGATAAGCTGACAGTGCTGCCCACTGTGCTGAAAGGCGCCGATCTTTCAAAATGTGAGACGGTCGAATTTGCGGGTGAGGAAACCATCTGTCAAAAAGGCGATTATCTTATTGTCAATGGTGATGTTGATCAGTCGAGATTGTCTGACGACTATATATTTTATATGGCTGACGGCACAAAGCGAGGCTCATCGGTCGGCTGGAGGTATTTCTACGACGAAAACGGAGTTAAATGGAATATTGGATTCCCTCTCCGCGGCCCTGTCAATGGCCCGTTTATCCGAATTGTTCAGCCGCATTAATATTAGCATTCGAGAATGAAATCAAGAGTTAAATTCAGTGTTTATTCGATGATACTGACGATGGTTATTTCCGTCGTCCTCGTATTGGTCTGTGTGAAGACTTATGGTGAGCTCGTTCCGTTTTGCATTGTCCTCGCACTTTGCCTTATGCTGATTGTCCCGGCGCTTTTCTACGCACCGTTGTCGGTCAGAGCCAACGAGAGGTGTATCATTATTTCGAGTTTGCTCAGAAAACACCGTATTTTGCTTAAAGATATATTAAGCGTAGAGCCTTTCACCCCGACAATGGGGGCCCGGCGCCTGTTCGGTTCCGGCGGTTTCTTTGGCTACTGGGGCATATTCAAGGAGGGCGATGTCGGCCGCTATGCCGCATATTTCGGAAAAGCATCTGATTGCTTTCTTGTCCGTATGAAAAACGGCGATAAATATGTGATCGGATGTGCCGACAGTTCCGAAATGGTAAACTATATCAAAAGACAGATTGGATAGTGGCGACAGATTTCCGATACCTTAGGCCGCGAAAGGGAGCTTTACTCCGGCATTTCTATGAAGACTTCAGCCGTAATCTTCATCCGTTGCGTTGTGTCGCCGTCGATGGGGCTACAATAGTGCCGCCACCTCCGGCAGTCTGCGACGAAGGCCTATGGGATTGCGGCGTAACAGATTCCGACGGCCATTTCGTTGCCGAGTCGGCCCGCACAGACAAAGTGACCGAGATTGAGGCATACGCCCGGGAAACAAGCGCTGACACTGTGGCTGTAACCGCAATGTTCTGTGGCTTCCTGAATTATCACTGGGGCCATTTTATGGTCAATAGTCTGGCGCGACTATGGGCGGCTGTTTCCGGCCGATATGATTTTGACAGGCTTGTTTTTGTTGTCCCTAAGAACGGCATCTTGCCTCTTGAGGGCAATATACGAGAGGCATTCAGGCTTTTGAATTTCGACAAACCGATAGATATTATTGACACTCCGCGCCGTTATTCACGAGTGCTTGTCCCTGAAGAAGGCTGCTCGTCGGAGGAATATGTTGCGCCTGAAATTCTGCCTGTCTACGACCGAATTGCCCGGGCCGCTCTTGCCGAGCATCCCGATATCGCTAAGTCGGAAAAGATTTATCTTAGCCGCGGGCGCTTCGAAAAAGCTATCAGGAGCGAATTCGACGTAAGATGGTTCGACAAATTCTTTGCTGCTAACGGATACAGGATTATTTACCCGGAATTGATTTCTTTGGGCGAGATTATTTCGATTATTCACGGAGCTTCAACCGTAGCGGCTATGGCGGGAACGTTGCCCCATACACTGCTTTTTGGCCCTGATGGTCTCGATGTGACTATAATTGAGAAATTCGCTTATATCAATACATATCAGCCCGGAATAGACCTTGTCAGGGAGCTGAATGTCACTTATGTCGACGCCAATGCTTTTATCTGGCCTGTATCGCCCGGTGGCGGCCCTTTCATTGTCTATCCGAATGATTTATTCCGATCTTTTTGTGCCGACACGGGGCTGAGCCTTAATGGTATTCCGGTTAACACTTGCCGAAAAATGTTACGGCAGTTCGTCAGGGCATATAGGCGCCAATATTCACGTCAGTGGGTCTATGAAGAGTTCCTTGAGCCTCAGATAGGACTAATGCGTGAGGCATATGAGGCGTCAGAATCAGATTTTGGCGATTGGCTGACAGGCAAAAAACCGCTTTTCCTGAGCGACTTGTTTTCGCCCAGACGTCTGGCCAAGAAGCTAATCAGTTTTTTTCGCTGAGCAACGAAGATCGAGTTCTTTCCCGCAGAAAGTTGTCTGCGGGGTCTCGGTTATAAATGGTTCTACTGAATCGACGGTGTTGTCGTCGCTATATGTGACAAGGGCCGGTGCGATCTTTTGCCCGTTGGCAAGTATAACGGCCGAAAAGACAATCCGTTTCATCGCTTTATGCTATGCTTAGAAATTGGACTCTTGATATTGCGGGCATGACGATGGCGCATCCTGATAAGCTGCAATGAGTCGACATACGCCGGAAGCATAGACCCTTTGAGCCCGACATTCAGCGACCCGTAGATTCTGTTTGCCGCTTTGTCGGGAGTGAGGTCGAGCGTGATTGAATGCCAGCCGTTGCCGCTGAAGCGCGTGACGGCATAATCGGTCAGTCCGGGATAGTCGGCCGACAGGTTCACATCAATTTCTGCCGCGCTTCCAAGCGTCTTGAAGCGCAGTTCATAGATGTCACCCGGCTCGAAATACTGGTCGCGTCCCAAAGAAAAGCTGATTATCCGCGATGGAGAGTTTGCCGCGATTCTCCATGTACGGTCATCCTGCCACACGTCAACCGAATCGCCATCCAGCGAGGCGACCGATGTATTCATAGTAAGATTCGATTCGTTGGCACCCGATTCACGTGCTTTCCTGAGGCGCTGTTCGAGAATTTCCTCGACTCGCGCATATACTTTGGTGTATTGTTCGACGTGCATCCCGTACCATGTCAGCGAGCTGTCGACATCGGCCGTTGTTACATCATGGCGTGCGCATATCGACTGACGCAGAAGCTGCCGCAACGAGTCGTTGCGGAATGAGGCTCCATCGGTTTCGACAACAGCTTCACCCATCTCCATATCTGCCATGATCTGAGCCATAGGTTCGGGCGAGATAACGCCGTCGGGAGTCGGATCGCAGGCTGTCAGCGCTGCGGTCAGAGCTATAACGGATATGGGGCCAAGACGTCTGTTCATTCTTTTTTATCTTCGCCGGGTGTGTTGCCGTCAGTATGTTCTTTGACAGGTGACGACAGGAATCGAGAATAAAAAATCAGAGTAACGATGATTCCTACTGAAATCGCAGCGTCGGCAAAGTTGAACACGGGTTGGAAAAACAGGAAGTATTCGCCCCCGACAAACGGCATCCAGTCAGGCCAATAGAAACTGAACAGAGGAAAATAGAACATGTCCACTACTTTGCCGTGAAACAGCGAGGCATATCCTCCGTCGGCAGGGAAAAGAGTGGCGACTTCGGGCGGCATCGGATTGTTGAAGATGACGCCATAAAAAACGCAGTCGAAGATATTCCCGGCAGCTCCAGCTGTGATCAGAGACAGACAAACAAGGTATCCTGTCGAGACATCAGCATTTCTGCGTATCAGACGCGATATATACCATATCAGAGCTCCTACTGCCAGCAGACGGAAAAGCGTCAGAAAAAGCTTGCTTCCTATCTCCATTCCGAATGCCATTCCGTTGTTTTCGATAAACAGCAGCTTGAACCATGAGGTCACTGTTACGGATTCGCCCAGATAAAAGTGGGTTTTGACCCAGAACTTGATGATCTGGTCAATGATGATGACAGCGGCAATAATAGCCGCTGTCATCAGTGTGCGTCGACGGCGAACCGACGCCTGTTGGTCGGGGACGGGGTTCACCGGCGTTTATTTTGCTGTTCTTTACCTGCGATACTGAGAGTTGCGTGAGGCACGGCGCGTAAACGCTCCTTGGGAATCAGTTCGCCTGTCTCGCGGCATATACCGTAGGTTTTGTTCTCAATTCTGATAAGAGCGGCCTGAAGATGCTTGATGAATTTTTGCTGACGCTGGGCAAGTTGTCCGGCTTCCTCTTTGCTCAGGACACTCGCGCCTTCTTCGAGCACTTTGAATGTTGGCGAAGTGTCGGCGACATCGTTGCCGTCGGTGTTGGTTAGGTTGGCGCGCAGAATTTCGTAGTCTTCCTGAGCCTTGGCGAGCTTTTTCAGTATAAGCTCCTTGAACTCTTCAAGTTCTTCGTCGCTATAACGTTTTTTTTCGCTCATGGTGTCGATTGGTTAGGTTAGTTTTTATTGATTGCCACTTTGAGTAACAGTCCGTCGATGTCGAGAGTCTCGACTTCATTGCCTTCGGGAGTCCCGAAGGTAAGAGCCGACGCGAGAACCTGCTGACTGATATAGTCGGCGAATTCGGTGATCGCTTCGTCGGCGTCGGTTCCTTTCTCAAAATTGAGAGTGATTCTGTCAGTGATGTTATAGTCGCGGTCTTTGCGGATATTCTGGATTCGGTTGACAATGTCACGGGCTATGCCTTCGCGGCGCAATTCCGGGGTTACAGTAATGTCAAGGGCGATAGTCACATTTCCCTGATTTGCCACGAGCCATCCGGGAATGTCTTCCGAGAATATGTCGACGTCAGAAGCCTCCACGCGGTGGTTCTCTCCGTTGATGTCAAGATCGATGAATCCGTCTGCCTCGAAATTGCGTATGGCAGTCTGATCGAGGGCCTGGATTGCAGCGGCCACAGCCTTCATTGCTTTACCGTGTTTTGGCCCGAGCTTCTTGAAGTCGGGTTTGACACGCTTGACAAACGCGCTGTCGTCGCCGGCAACAAGCTTGACTTCCTTGACGTTTATCTCGTTTTTGACTAACGGACTTATCGCTTCGAGCGCAGCTCTCATCGAATCGTCTGCCACGGGAATCATAATGGCCTGAAGCGGCTGACGAACTTTAAGATTCACCTTGCGGCGCAGCGCGAGGGCCATAGACGTGATGGTCTGCGCCAGCGACATGCGTTTTTCAAGGTCTTTGTCTATAGCCGCTTGGTTGACGTCGGGGAAGAGTTCGAGATGTACGCTCTGAACCGAAGCGTCGGCGTCGGTCAGATCGCGCCACAGGCGGTCGGCAAAGAAAGGAGCTATCGGAGCCATCAGTTTGCTGACAGTCAGCAGGCACTGATAAAGAGTCTGATAGGCAGCCAGCTTGTCGGCGTTCATTTCTCCGCCCCAGAAACGTTTGCGGTTGAGACGTACATACCAGTTCGACAGATTGTCAATGACGAAATCGCTGATAGCGCGCGCGGCACGGGTGGGCTCGTAATCGGCGAGATCGGCGTCGACTTCGGCCACGAGGCTGTTGAGCAGTGAGATTATCCAGCGGTCGATTTCGGGGCGCTCATTCAGCGGAACCTCTTTTGCGTCGGGAGTGAATCCGTCGACATTGGCATATAGGGCAAAGAAGCTATAGGTGTTGTAGAGGGTGGCAAAGAACTTGCGGGCGGTTTCTATAACGCCTTTGTCGTCATATTTGAGATTTTCCCATGGCGATGTGTTCGAAATCATATACCAGCGTAGAGGGTCACTGCCATGTTTTTCGATAGCTCCGAACGGGTCGACGGCATTCCCTTTGCGTTTCGACATCTTATTGCCGTCTTTATCGAGCACGAGGCCGTTCGAGACGACAGCCTTATAGGCGTTTGAGTCAAAAATCATGCCGGCTATGGCATGCAGGGTATAGAACCATCCGCGTGTCTGGTCTACACCTTCGGCAATGAAGTCGGCGGGGAAGAGACGACCGCTCTCGACGCCTTCCCTGTTCTCGAAGGGATAGTGTTGCTGAGCGTATGGCATTGCTCCGGAGTCGAACCAGACGTCAATGAGGTCGAGTTCGCGGTGCATGGGCTTTCCGGAAGGGCTCACAAGCACGATGTCGTCGACATAGGGACGATGGAGGTCGATCTTGTCGTAGTTTTCGGCTGTATAGACGCCCGGCTCGAAGCCTTTGTCGCGTAGCGGATTAGAAGCCATGACGCCGGCTTTGACTGCGTCGTCGATGGCATTATAAAGTTCTTCGACAGAAGATATGCAACGCTCTTCAGCGTTATCCTCCGTGCGCCATATAGGAAGCGGTGTTCCCCAGTAGCGTGAGCGCGAGAGATTCCAATCCTGAATGTTTTCGAGCCATTTCCCGAAACGCCCGGTACCTGTGGCCGCCGGTTTCCACTTGATCTGGTCGTTCAGTTCCATCAGTCGCTCGCGAACGGCCGTTGTGCGGATAAACCAGCTGTCGAGTGGATAATAAAGAACAGGCTTGTCGGTGCGCCAGCAGTGGGGATAGTTGTGGGTGTGTTTCTCAATTTTGAACACTTTATCCTCCTGCTTAAGCATCATGCATATTTCAACATCGAGAGTTTCGGCGTCGGGAGCCAAATTGTCGTCGTAGGCGTTCTTCACAGGTTTGCCCTGCCAGGGAGAGTAAAGCTCAACGTTGACATTTGTTTTGACAAATTCCGGGTCGAGATCTTCGATTTTGTAGAAACGGCCTGTCAGATCAACCATCGGGCGCAGGCGTCCCTCGCGGTCGATGAGATGGAGTGGGGGAACACCGGCCTGTTTCGAGACGAAAAGGTCGTCGGCGCCGAAGGTGCCGGCAATATGCACAATGCCGGTGCCGTCGGCAGTCGTAACATATGCTCCGGGAATAACCCGGAATGCTCCTTCGCCGGGATTCACCCAAGGAATGAGCTGTTCGTAGTGGATTCCGACAAGGTCAGAGCCTTTGGCTTCGCCGATTACTTTCCAGGGAATAATTTTGTCACCCTTTTTATATGTGTCAAGATCGCCGTTTTCTCCTTTTGGATTTAAAACACTGCCAAGAAGAGCGGTGGCAACTGTCACAGTGATAGGATTACCGCTATAGGGATTGAACGTGCGGACAATAGAGTAATCGATCGAAGGGCCTACTGCAAGGGCTGTGTTGCTCGGGAGAGTCCACGGTGTTGTTGTCCATGCAAGGAAGTAGGCGTCGCCCCAGCCTTTCATACTGTCGGGCACGTCAATGATGCGGAATTCGGCTATGCAGGTAGTGTCTTTAACGTCGCGATAGCATCCGGGCTGATTCAGCTCGTGGCTACTGAGGCCTGTACCTGCTGCGGGGCTGTAGGGCTGGATGGTATAGCCCTTGTAAAGCAAGCCTTTCTTATACAGCTGCCCGAGCAGCCACCACACTGTCTCTATGTAGCGGTTGTCATAGGTTATGTAAGGGTCGTTCATGTCGACCCAATAGCCCATGCGGTTTGTCAGAGTCTCCCATTCGCGGGTAAACTTCATTACTTCGCGACGGCAGGCGGCGTTGTAGTCGTCGACACTGATTTTCTTTCCGATATCTTCTTTTGTTATCCCTAAAGTTTTCTCGACACCGAGTTCGACGGGCAGCCCGTGGGTGTCCCAACCCGCTTTTCGGTTGACCTCGTAACCCTTCATCGTCTTGTAGCGACAGAAAGTGTCTTTGATGGTGCGGGCTAAAACATGGTGGATTCCGGGCATGCCGTTAGCCGATGGAGGCCCTTCGTAGAAAACAAACGATGGCGCTCCCTTGCGGGTGGCAAGAACCCGTTCGAATAATTTTGTCTTATTCCAGCCTTCGAGTTCCTCTTTGTTGACCTGACTGAGGTCAAGAGAGGCATATTCCTTGAATTTCATTTTAGGGATAACGATGGTGTTAAAAAATTTTCGCAAAGATACAAAAAATCTGTGGAATCGCGTATATAAAATGAATCTCAGGAGTTAAAGGATGTATATAAATGCGGCAAGCCCCGCAGAAGCGAGGCTTGCAAATGGTTGACGGTGACTTCAGGCTATCGGTGTTCCCTGAGCGGGAGCAGCCGGAGTTGCTATTGTCGGAGTTGCCATGGCGGGAGCCTGGGCGGCAGGGGGATTTACAGGCTGCTTGGCTTCCCAGCCGAGAGCGCTGGCGCCGAGAACGGCGGCATCGGCTTCCTTGAGCTCTGAGAGCAGAACGTTGACCTTCCCTTTGAACACCTTCAGCAGATTCTTTTCGAGGTTTTCTTTGACGGGGCGCATCAACAGATCGCCGCTCTTTGAAAGGCCACCGAAGAGGACGAAGGCGCTGGGCGATGAGAATACGACCATATCGGCCATTGCTTCGCCGAGAAGTTTGCCGGTATAGGCGAAGATGTCCTTGGCGATCTGATCACCTGCGACAGCTGCGTCGTAAACATCTTTGCTTGTAATGTCTTCGATAGGAATGTCGCGTAGCAGTGAGGGTTCTTTGCGTATTTCAAGGAACTCGCGGGCGGTGCGGGCAACGCCGGTGGCCGAGCAATAGGCTTCGAGACAGCCGGTGCGGCCGCAGCCACACATGCGTCCGTTGTTACGCTTGATAATCATGTGGCCGAGTTCGCCGGCGAATCCGTCGTGGCCGTAGACGAGCTGGCCGTTGATGACGATACCTGAGCCTACGCCGGTGCCGAGGGTAATCATGATGAAGTCACGCATACCCCGGGCAGCCCCGTAGGTCATCTCGCCGATGGCGGCTGCATTGGCGTCGTTTGTAATGGCTACCGGTACGCCGAACTTGTCCATCAGAAGCTGTCCCAGAGGTATAGGAGTGGGCCAGGGCAGATTGACGCCGTCTTCGATGGTGCCGGTGAAATAGTTGGCGTTGGGAGCTCCTACACCTATGCCGGTTACCTTGCCCACAGCGTCGTTGGCCTCGAGAAGCCGCATGATCTCGGTGTGGAGCTCATCGATATAATCGGTGATATTATTATGTTTTGCTGTTTTGATGGAACTGCTGGCGATAACAACGCCACGTGCGTCGACTATTCCGAAGACGGTGTTTGTGCCGCCCATGTCGATGCCGATTACATAAGGTTTACTCATGGTTGTGCTTAAGTTGCGTTAAGTGGTAATAGAAAATTTTGGCAAAGATAACAAAAAAATCAAACAATCGCCTAATTATATTCAAAACCTGATGAATGGCGGCTATCGTAAACAGACTGAAATGATGAGGTGCGAATTTATTTGTGTAAGTGGTTGAAATATTGGGAATTACCCCCCCCCATCTAAAAATAATATGTGTTAATATTTGGAAATATTGCAAGTTTTTTGTTACTTTGTGCTTGCAAAAGCAGATAGTAGAAGTTGCTTGCAGGATGTTGTCGTCACTTTACGGCGTTAAAAATTGGACTCCATTTCGCATTATAATCACTATCTTTGCATAAATAGGTAAATAGTTCCGTCTGATTTAAATGGGAGTAGTAGAGAATACACCGACATGGTTTGTTATGCGCGATCTCAAGCGTCCTAATGCATTAAGTCCGGCATGGAAGACTCTTCCCGGAATGGGGTTTGAGGTTTTCACGCCTTTGCGCACTCGCATCGTGATGCGCAAAGGAGTTCCTGTTCGCGAAGCTTTGCCTGTTGTTAATGACCTCCTTTTCGTCAGCGCCGAGCGAATGGCTCTTGATAAGGCTGTCGGGCAGATTCCGACATTGCAATATCGTTGGCTTCGAGGCGCGCCATATCGTACTCCTATGACTGTTGATTCTCGTCGGATGGCTCAATTTATAAAGGCTGTAACAAATTCGGATTCTCCGCGTTATCTTTCCCCTTCGGAATTATCGGAAATCGATTTAGGTTCGAATGTGCGTATCGTTGACGGACCTCTGAAAGGAGTCGAAGGACGATTGATGTCTATTACCCGGGGATTGCGCCGTCACCGTATCGTTGTAGAAATACCGTCATGTATAGCTGCGACAGTAGAGGTTGCCCCGGCATTCATCGAAGTCTTGCCTAAAATTGAAAATACCATAATATGATACATTTCCATACTTCACCGACACTCCATCGGTTATTTGACAGATATCTTAGCAAATGGGCCATTTTAATGATGGATATTCTGCTGGCTACCATGGGGTCGATTTTGTCATTGGGACTTATTTCAATCTGGAACAAAGATCTGTTTTCGTCAACATCCTTGCCGCTTACATGGGTCACGGGCGCTGTCGTGGCATCGACGATCAGTTTCTATTTCTGCCGGACATATCTGGCTATCATCCGTCATGCTTCGCTCCGCGAGGTCGGATCGCTTTTTGGGGCCGTCTTTATTAAGGAGCTTTGTCTGGGCCTTTTGTTTATTACTATTCCATGGCTTGAGAATCTTCGTGTATTACCGCCCCAGACCATTGTGCTGCTGTTTTTCGTCGACACGCTTCTGACTTTCGTTGGAGTTATAGGCGCACGCGTGGTCATGATTCTGATTTACAATCAGCTGCGGCGCCATTTGTGGGGTGATGACCATCGAATCCGCACACTCATCTATGGAACCGGAAATAAATCGGTTGCAATGATTAAACGTCTGGCGACATCCCCACATTATAATGTTATAGGATTTATCGCACGCGGACAGGCTAACCAAAAACAGCTGATAGGTGGCTTAAAAGTATATTATTTTGATTCGCCCGACGACTTACACCGTATTAATCTTGGCCGAATGGTTCAGGCTATTCTTTTCGCAAAAGAAGAAGAAGCCCGTTCCGAGCAGGATCGTGAGCTTTTCAACGAGTGTCTCAAACGAGGCACAAAATTGATGATGGCTCCGAGTATCGACGAAGTCGTCGGTGGGCGTTTTATGCGCAATCAGGTGCGCGAAATAAAGATTGAGGATCTTCTCGGTCGCTCAGAGATTGAGATTGGTGTCGATGAGGTTAAGAATGATTTTGAAGGTAAGACCGTTTTGGTTACCGGGGCTGCAGGTTCCATAGGATCGGAACTCTGTCGTCAGCTATCAACATTCGGGCTCAAACGTCTTGTCTTATTTGACAATGCTGAGACTCCTACACATAACATACGTCTTGAACTTGAAGAGCGGTTCCCTGATCTTGACTTTGTGCCGGTTATAGGAGATGTCCGTCAGCTTGACCGTGTGAGATGGGCATTTGATAAATACCAGCCGCAGGTCGTGTTTCATGCTGCCGCCTATAAACATGTGCCTCTTATGGAGGAAAATCCCTGTGAGGCTGTTTTTGTCAATGTCAACGGTTCGCGGAATGTAGCCGACGAGTGTCTCCGCCACAATGTCGAGAAAATGGTTATGATCTCGACCGATAAAGCTGTCAATCCGACGAATATCATGGGCTGTACCAAGCGTCTGGCTGAAATTTATGTTCAATCGCTTGGAATCGCACTTGAAAAGGGAGAGCTTGAGGGCCGAACTCGATTCGTCACGACTCGTTTTGGAAATGTATTGGGTAGCAATGGATCTGTCATACCGCGTTTCCGCGAACAGATTGTCAAGGGAGGCCCGGTCACGGTTACACATCCAGATATAACCCGTTTCTTTATGACTATACCTGAAGCTTGCCGTCTTGTTATGGAAGCTGCGGTCATGTCGACGGGAACCCAGATATTTGTCTTCGATATGGGTCGTTCAATGAGGATTGCAAATTTGGCGCGTCGTATGATAGAACTTGCCGGCCTGACTCCCGATGTAGATATCAAGATTGAATACACAGGACTGCGTCCCGGCGAAAAGTTATATGAAGAAGTATTGAGTTCGGCCGAGAACACACTTCCGACAGAGCATAGCCGGATACGAATCGCACGAGTGCGAGAATATTCTTACGATGACGCTCGTCGCGCTGTGGAAGCACTCTCGGCTCTTGCAGCGAAAGTCGATGTCGACGATATGGTTCGCATGATGAAAGTTACTGTCCCTGAATTCAAGAGCAAGAACTCACGGTTTGAGGTGTTCGATCGCGAGCTCGCCGCAATAAACAATGTCCAATAAAATGATTCATAATCCAGAACCCAGAAGTCGAGGCTTTTATTGCCGCATTGTTAAAAGAGGTCTTGATACTATACTGTCTATAGTCGGTCTTGCGGTTGTAAGCCCTATATTAATTATAATCGCCATTGCAATTAAACTTGATTCTAAGGGATCAGTGTTCTTTAGGCAGGAACGCTTGGGGCGTGATGGTAAAGTTTTTAGAATTTTGAAATTCCGGTCGATGTGTGTCGGTGCCGAAAAAAGCGGAAGCGGTGTCTATTCATATAAGGGTGATGCTCGAGTGACACGTGTAGGCAGATTTATACGGGCGACTTCAATCGATGAACTTCCCCAGCTGATAAACGTAATTCTCGGGGAGATGGCTTTAATTGGCCCGCGTCCGGCGTTGACATACCATCCTTGGCCACTTGAACAGTATACAGATCATCAGCTTCATATGTTCGACGTTCTTCCTGGCGTAACCGGATGGGCTCAGGTTCATGGACGTAAAGAAGTACCCTGGCCGGAGCGTATCGAATTGAGTGTGTGGTATGTTAAAAATGTTTCTGCACTTGTTGATTTAAAGATTTTATGGATGACTTTCTATAAGGTTATCAGTAATGCCAACAATAACAATACAACAGTAACAGGTACATCTGAAAACGATTGAAACAAATCAAAAATGCTTAATCTTTTATATATAACAAACCGGCCCGAAGTTGCCGTTATCGCCGAAGACGCCGGAGTCAATACCGTTTTTGTCGATCTTGAGACTATTGGTAAATCGGAGCGTCAGGGTGGGCTTGATACTATTCAGAGCCATCACACGATTGAGGATATTGTAAGAATTCGTAGGGCGCTTCGTAAGGCTGATTTGTTGGTTCGCTGTAATCAGCTATATGACGGATCTCAGTCTGAGATTGATTCTATTTGCGATGCCGGTGCCGACATAATAATGTTGCCTTATTTCAAGGAGGTTGAAACCGCGCGCCGTTTCATAGAGATGGTTGATGGCAGGGCGAGAACATGTCTTCTGATCGAGACTGCCGAAGCAGCCAGAGATGCGGAAAAGTTTGCCGTTTTACCGGGAGTCGATATGGTTCACATCGGGTTGAATGATCTTCATCTTGATCTTGGCATGACGTTCATGTTCCAGCTTCTTGCCGACGGAACAGTAGAACGTTTGGGGCGCATTTTCGACAGTCATGGACTTCCATGGGGGTTCGGTGGAGTGGCGCGTCTCGGTTATGGCGATTTGCCGGCTGAGGCTATAATTGCCGAGCACTATCGACTCGGATCACGTGCCGCAATCGTGTCGCGTAGTTTCTGTAACACTGATATCATTAGGGATCTTGGAGAGGTAAAACGTATTTTTGATATAGGAATAGCCGATATTCGAGATTTGGAGTGCCGTCTTAGTCGTGGAGAGATAGATTTCGAGAAGAATCGACGCAATGTGGTTGAAGCAGTTGAGCGAATCGTATTTAAAATTCAATCTAAAAAATGAAACTTCTTCTTACAGGCGCATTCAGCTATAGTGAGACGCAACTCAAAAGACTGCGCTCAAAGGGCCATGACCTGATATGGATGCAACAGGAGTCTGATATACTGCCCGCTGGCGCGTCAGAAGCGGAAGGTATTGTCTGTAATGGACTTTTTCTTCATCATGATCCCGATGAATTTCCTGAATTGAAGATAGTTCAACTGACATCAGCCGGTCTCGATCGTGTACCGGTAGATAAATTACGCCGTCGTGGAATTATACTACTTAACGCAAGAGGCGTCTACGCGCGACCAATGGCAGAGTGGGCTCTTTGCAATGTTATGATGCATTTACAGCGCCGAATATTGCTTTTCGATTCACAGAAGAAGCATTTGTGGTGTAAGCAGCGGGATGTTAGGGAAATTGCAGGGAAAAAGATCGGGATTGTTGGTGCCGGCAATATAGGTACGGAGGTCGCACGATTGTTTTCAGCTGTAGGAGCATCTGTCATAGGTTTTGACATTAACACAGTGCCGCGAGATCCGTTTGAGAGAATTTATCCTTCGTCAGAACTGGCTGACATTGTAGGCGAATGTGAAGCGTTAATCATAACAGCGCCTCTGATGCCTTCGACGGTAGGGCTTGTCGGGCGCGAAGTCATAAATTCAATGTCTGATGGAAGTATACTTGTCAACATATCGCGTGGGCCGCTGGTAGATGAAGCTGCCCTCATTGATGCACTTCGTCGTCGTCGCGACTTTGCCGCAGCTCTTGACGTTTTCGAAACAGAGCCGCTGTCACCTGAATCTCCTTTATGGGAGTTGGGAAATGCAATTTTGACGCCTCATAACAGTTTTGTCGGAGATGGAAACTCCGACAGGTTGTTTAAGCTTATTGAAGAAGCATTTGTCAATTGAAGTTCAGAAGGGGCCGCGGTATTGTCCTTTTTTGTGAGTGAAGCGGCCGTATTCGATGGCGTGTGACGGACAACCATTGTAGCATCCCAGACATAGGGCACAAAGCTCTCCCCACACCGGACGAGCATTGACGAGCGTGATGTTTTCCAACGGACATCGTCTTACACAGCGACCACATCCGCTGCATTTGTCATTGGCGTGGAAGCTGTTCGGGTTTATGTTTTTGGTAAAACCCGGATATATGAGCCGGGTTTTAATTCGGGGAAAAGAACCGCGCTTTACGTCGACAGCTTCGCTGCCGGATGCAATGGCTTTCGCTATAGCATCGACGCGAGGCCCCGCGGAAATGATTTTAGCATGTTCTACCGTTTGACTGTCGACATCGAAAAATGGGAAGCATACGTAGGTGTTCGGCATTATGACGCTCCATGCACCACCGAGCTGCCACCCGCGGCTAAGGATGTCGCGGCGGAACATTTCGGCTGTTTCGCCGCAATCATCGCCCATAGTGCATACCATAAAATGTTTGCCTCCGACATCGTTAATCCTCCTGATAATTGTTCGAACTGTCATCGGTACTCCCCACGAATGGACGGGGAATACCCATATGAAGCGCTCTCCGGCCTCTAAATGGGGTCGGTCGTAAAAAGCGCGGTCAATTCGGCACGTTGCTTCTCCGAGGCGTTCAGCAATATGGCGGGCGACCCATTCGGAGTTTCCGTTTCCAGAGAACCAGATTATCATCAGATTGTCACTTGTGTCGCTCCATAGCCATATTCCCGGAAGGAGGCGTCGCATACATCGTGACCGCGATAACGATGGTTGAGCTCTTTCATCAGAGCGGCCCGCAGTACGCCTTCTCCCTTGCCGTGGATGAAGACAATGCGTGTGCCTTTATTTTTCAGATTTGCGTCCATGACATGGCAGAATTCATCGACCTGACGGTTGAGGATGTCGGCCGGACTCATTCCGTTGGTATTGTCAATAAGGTTCTCAATATGAAGATCAACAACGAGAGCGCCCGATGAGTCGGTTTTATATTCCGGACGTAAGTCGCGACGGCGAACAGGCCGACGGTCGATGCGCTTCTTCTGCTGCATCATTTTTTCTTCAAGTCCTTTGGCATCGACAGGCTTGTTGCGGCGGAGAGTCTCGTCGTCGCTGACAAAGTCTATACTGAGAACCCGAGTGTCGAAATATGTAGACTGGGTAAAGCAATGAAGCTTGCAGAATTTAGTGGTATCGAGCTGAGCACGGGATGTCATCGCCGGTTTCATGACAAACGGTTTCGAACGTTTGTAGGCTATCGCCTGTAACATAAGGGAGTCGAACTTTGGAAATGTCGCACGGTCAACGTTGCCAAGCAGAATCTGGATGTTCGGCTCGACGGTACCGGCGGCAAACAGTGACCATTCTTCACTCTCTTTCGGCTTGAAGCACAATGAATAGCCAATATAGTAATTTGAGTCGTTGACGAGAAAAGCGTCGAATGTCGTTGTCGACAATTCGAGAATGTTCACGGGCTCGAATGCTACAGTTAGATTTATCTTTTCGTTTCCGGCAACTTCAATTTCTTCCTCTTCGGACGGAGTTGGGAGCGCCGGAGCTGCCGGGGTCGCAACTGTAGGTTCCTGAACTGTGGAGGAAGGAGCTGTAGAGGCTTTTGGAACTGTGAATGTAGTTTTTGAGGGTTGCTGTCCGGCATGAGCCACAACAACGCATTCACGCATCTGCACCGGGGTCTCGAAGCCGTCCTCGTCGACATAAGCTAAATTCCCGTCGATTCGCACAACGCGTCCGCCACCTGTTGAGTTGAGATATCTGACAATATCGCCTGTTTTTAGGTTTGCCATAATTCGAAATATAAGTATAGTTGGCCTTTTTGACCTATTTAGTCGACAAAGATAGCGAATTATGGCGAAAAACCGACTATAGTTGCTAACTTTGCCATGACATGAGAAATCGTATTATCATTAGTAACGACGCTCCTGTAGGGATAAAAGACCTTACCAAAGAGCTTATAACCAACGGATTGCCGACAAACAGCCGCTCGCTTTACAAAGGTCGCAACAAAGTTGTGGCAACAGCTTTGGAAAGCGGTATCGAGGTGAATGTCAAGGCGTTCAGGATCCCGATAGCATTAAACAGGTTTGCTTATGGATGGATACGTCGAGGCAAAGCCCGTCGTGCTTTCGAGTTCGGATTGAAGATGCTTTCGATGGGAGTTTCGACTCCGCGGCCGTTTGCCTATGTTGAATGTTTTGATAATATTGGTTTCCTTCATGAATCATATTTTGTCAGCGAGCAGCTCAATGGGTGGGAAGAAATACGCTTTGCCGCCTCGCGTCCTGATTTCGAGACGCTTGCCGATGCTTTGGCACGTTTTGTGGCCGATTTTCATGCGAAAGGTGTGAAAATGAAAGACCTCTCTCCCGGAAATGTCCTTGTCAGGTCTGAGCCCGGTGGCAGTTATCATTTCAGCTTGGTCGACACGAACCGAATGCGTTTCGGAGTCTATGACAGGAAAGAGCTTGCCCGCACCTGCGGAGCACTTTTCGAAGATCATTCCGCCAGACGTCTTTTTGCCCGGAACTATGTCAGACATGCCGGCCTTCCGGATAACTATGTAGAACTCATAATGGCCTCAGGGCGTTGTTGACTATGATGAGTGATAAGGTATTCGCTTTTGATGCGAAGCGCATCTTCCGAAATCTTACCGGGTTGGGCAACTATTCTCGGCTCGTTGTCGAGCAACTTGCCAGTGCATTGCCCAAGGTAAGAATGCAGCTGTTCACGCCTACATCCACGGCGGTTGAACGCGCCTCGCGTCTGCTGAACATGTCAAATGTAGAGACTGTTCTTCCCGACAGTATGATGTTCGGGAAGGCCTTCTGGCGTTCCTTCGGCATGACCCGGCAGCTTTCTGCCGGACGTCCGGTGCTCTATCATGGCCTCAGCAATGAACTTCCTCTTAATATTGTCAATAGCGGAGTGCCGTCGGTCGTTACTATTCATGATCTGATATATCGCCGCCTGCCTTATTGTTATAAAGCCATTGACAGGCGTCTTTATAATTTCAAATACCGACGTGCATGCGAGAATGCTACCCGCATTATAGCCGTCAGTCGCCGAACCCGCGATGACATAGTCGAATTCTACGATATCGATCCTGAAAAGATTGATGTTGTCTATCAAGGATGCGACGAATCATTCCGTCGTCAAATTCCGGCTGACATTATTGAGAATTGCCGTAGCCGTTATAGGCTGCCCCGACGCTATATAATTCAGGTCGGAACAGTCGAGCGACGCAAGAATCTTGAGTTGACAGTCAAAGCGCTTGCTGCGCTTGATCCTGAACTGCATCTTGTGGCTGTTGGTCGGGATCACTATGGTTATATGTCGCATATCAAAGAGTTGATAAACAGACTGCGACTCAATGACAGGGTAACCTTTCTCCAGAATCTTCCTTTTGCCGATTTGCCGGCCATTGTTGCCGGAGCCGAAGTCGCAGCATATCCGAGCCGTTACGAGGGCTTCGGAATTCCCGTCCTTGAGGCTCTTTCGGTTGGGGTGCCGGTTGTGGCTGCCAATGGATCATGTCTGGAGGAAGCGGGCGGTTCTGCTGCTCTTTATGTTGACCCGGATGATGTTCGGGCGATGATTCAGGCTCTTACGGCTCTGACTGATGGCACGGTCGGCCGTGCCGATATTATTGCCCGGGGTCAAAAACATGCACGTCTCTTCGATAACTCTGCCATGGCTGATAATATTCTTAAAGTTTACTCGAAAATAATCGATCTCTGATATGAAATATTCTTTTCAACTTATTGTTATATTAGCTTTTCTGGCAATCGGAATGAATGCTTCGGCCGCTCACTCGTTCAGCGATGAGAGCCTTAATTATAATGTCAGTTATAAGTGGGGACTTATTCATAAGACCGCCGGTACGGCAACACTCACTCTTCATAACCGGGGAAATGTCTACGATATACGGCTTACCGCAAAAAGCAAGCCATGGGCTGACCGCATTTATCGTGTCCGTGACACTTTAATAGCCAAAATCGCCAAAAACGGCTTTAAACCGCAGTCTTACAAGCGAATTGCTCATGAAGACGGCAAATTTGCGCTCGATGAGCTTACGTATAGCTATAATGGGGCATCGACTACCGGCACTGTTAAACGAACCCGAGAAAAGAATGGGAAGAGGACTACATCGTCGGTGACACATTCAACGACAGGAGCCGCTTATGATCTTCTGACGGTTTTCTATTATCTCCGCACTATCGATTTTTCGTCGATTCCGAAAGGGAAGGTAGTCGTTACCACTCTGTTCTCAGGCAAAGCTAAAGAGCGTGTGACAATCAAGCCTGTGGGACTTGAGAAGATAACGATGTCTGACAAGCGCAAAGTTGAAGCCTATCATATCCGTTTCAATTTTACGACTGACGGAGCTAAGAAAAGTAGCGACGATATTGATGCCTGGATATCATGCGACGGACGCGGTATTCCTCTTATGGTTGTCGGAGCTTTGCCAATCGGGCAGATTCGTTGTGTATATACAGGTAAATAAGGGTCAGCGGATTTTCCCGGTGGGCAGACGGTGTCTCGGAGTAGAGTGCTATCTT
>ERZ836877.309-NODE-309-length-86623-cov-11.083969_pt1 | contig 86623 bp, 63 predicted proteins | sample MGYA00519469_ERZ836877 | MGnify/ENA primary metagenome ERZ836877 (study PRJEB31850, sample SAMEA3708809) | human gut metagenome | biome: human gut; feature: human-associated habitat; material: faeces | place: China | collected 2014 ...
CCTAAAAGCCTTCTTTGCGTCGCTTCCGGGCAAGTTGTCAGCCGCAAAAGCGAAGAAGGGCAGCTATTCCGCGAATATGCCTACCGAGTTGCGGAAGGGCGGTAAGTGGCTTCGTGGCGACGACTACGAATATAGCCGGGAGTTCTTCGACTTGATAGACCCGAAAAAGCCGATACCGCTAACCATACACAAGAAAAACGGAAACGACAGTTACCACAGCGCGTTAAAAGGCGTGGTATTGGATATGGGCGGAACGCGCAGCTCACAAAGTCCATATTACCGCCGCGCCCTTATTTACCATGAGTTCGGCCACGGTATAGACTACCAACGAGGATTAAGGCACAGCAAGGAAGTAAAAGACCTCCGCGACAAACAAATAGCCCGGCTTCGTGAAAAGGTGGAAACGACGGTAACTAAACGTAAATGGGACCCGGATAAAAAGGCGTTCGTAACGGAAACGAAAAAGACCAAGTTAATGAAGGCTAAGGTACTTTCCGAACGATTAGACCGACTTTATAGGAAAATATACAGCATGGATGACGCTACGTTTACGAAACGAGGCATAACGAAACATGACGTAATAGAACAAATAGCCGCCGTTCAAGATACACTAAAAAGCCTTATAGTTTCCGTGGGTTGGGGTCATTCTACCTCATACTTCAAGGGAGCCGGAAAAAGCGAAGCGGAATACCTCGCCCATTGCTTTGAAAACGCATTTATAGGAAACCGCGTATTCCAAAAGTATTTACCTACGGAATACGCGGAAATGATAGCGTTTATTAGAAGTCTTAAATAAGCGGAACGAGGTATAAGCCGCCGTCCATAATAGAACCTACGAACTTCGCGCCCGTGGGTTCTTTTTCGTTATTGCCGGGATAGACAGGAAGAAGCCGGGCTTTTCCTTCCAAGCATTGCCGGAGAATAGCCCCGTTCTTTTCGGCGTCCGGCTCGGCATATTCAAGAAGCCGCACGACGTCTATATCTTCCGCCGGGGCGTCTGAGTTAAGGAAGCCTTCGACAAGGGCGTTATCGGGAACGACGGTAACGGGCTGTTTGCCCTTCGTGGTATTGATACGCGGTATTTTCATAGCCTTAGTTATTTTGAGTGGAACGGAGCATAAGCCGAAGGAATAAAACCTATTCCGAAGGTATTGCTTTCGGGGTGGAAGTCGTAGCCGATACAGGCGGCCCCGGCTAAAACGTCCGGCTTCCCGTTCAGTTCCTCGGACGGAAGCGGCGCACCTTCGACGGGCGGGTATAGTTCAGTAACAACCCGGTCAAGTCTACGGAGTGCATCACGCCGGGCGCGTCCGTGGGAGTTCTTAACGTCGCACAGAGCAATAGTAACGCGCCCTTCATTGGTGGGAGCGTAACGCGCTACCAAGTCGTCAAGCATAGGCTCGACGGTACGGGAAACTTCCGCCATTGCAGCCCTAAGCGCGGCGGACTGCGGGAACGGTATAGGCCCGAAGGTGGGCGCGTCAGATATAGGCAACGGCTTAGGCATTTTGTTTATATTTGGCTTCAATTTCAACTCCTTTAATACGGCAGTCCACGACGTCGCCGGAATTAGCGAGGGCGGGCTGTACTTCAACGGCGACCGCTATTTTTACGTCCGTGGCAAACGACCCTGCGAAGTTCTTAACGGCTTCTGTTATGTTGTGTTCAAATTCCGCCTTCTTCACAAAGAACGCTTCGGCGGGGGTTAATTGTTTTTCTTCCATTGTGGCAAAGTGTTATTTATTCGCCACAAAGTTAGCACAATAACGCGGGGCTTCCAAATCAGCCCCGACCTCCGGACGGGAATACGATACCCACGGAGTTACAACCGTAAGCGTATAACGTGGAACGGGCGTAACTAATTGTTGCCAACCGAAAAAGTCAATAGCAAAAACTACTCAAACGTATTACTTTGGTACGTCGTCCTTCATCCGGGCTTCTTCAAGTATTCGCGTAGCCCGTTCAAGACCGCCCAATTTTACACGGGTACAAGCGACACGCCCGTAGATGTCCGCTAATTCCTTCGCCCGCGTTTCGGCTTCCCGCTGTGCTTTCTTCCGCATACGCCGGGGTTTAGTCAGTAGGGCGACCACAATAAACAGGAGCGAACCGCCAATAAGGACAGCGGCTATCCACAATAAAAAGGCTTCCATATTAAGGCTGTTTAGCTTCGTTAAAGAAGACGTAAAAGGTTTTTAAGTCGTCCGAGTAATGCGACAGAACATTTACCTTTTTACCGTACCAATTAAAGCCATTGTCATTTTGCGCCCATTCGCCAAAGTCCTCCATTAGTGCTTTTACTACGTCCAATTCTTCGCCGTTTCCAATAAGGAAATAGACCAAGATATTTTTAATTTTATAGTCCACAACGTCCACATAGATAGCCAGTGGAGAATGACCGCCGATTTTATAACATTCCTTTCCTGTCTCGGTAACTTCACAACGGAAGCCGCCCTTTTCGGCTTTTTCTTCCAATAGGTGCAGCTTACGAAGGTTTTTAGTGATGGAATCGCCTAACGCTATTTCCCCAAAGTAGGGGCGGGCGTCAAGGTAGTCAAGCGTTCCGCGCTCCTGTGCCAAACCCAGCACCGGGAGCAAAAGGCAGAGCAATAAAAGCAACTTCTTCATAAAATTAGTAACTTTGTAGCCACCGCCCGAAGTAGCCGGGTTATACGCACGAAAAAGCGCGGACTATATAGGTTTGAGTATTTGCGGCATCGCCAAACGCCTAACGAAAACAAACCGTATAGCCGCGCTTAGTCTGTATATCGTGGTATGGATATACGACGCCACGCGCTTAGGTTCATTCTTCGTAATTTGGTAATTTGGCGATTTTCAAATACTAAGAACCTATCGCTTCTTCGATAGCAGCCGGATTTTTCCCCGGACTACGCTACAAAGTTACGCCAAATTTTTCACAATTCGCACATTAAACCCTAACAAAGTGTATGGCAAGCACGGAAGCCGTAGGAAGTTTCGGCGAAGTGTTTGCCTTCTTATAATTGAACCCGTATTAAAGTAATACGCTAACTTTGCCATTGATTAAGTAACCCTACAAATTTTTTATGGACGAATTACAATTAGCAATTTTAGCACTACTGCAAAGCAAGTTTGCGGGCGTGAGAAAAGACGGTTTGCAGCAGTTGGCCGCTGTCATCAGCGTACAGGTAGCAAACGAAGAAGAAGCGAACGAAGTCGTAGGTAAACTTACCGCCGACAAAGTTAGCAAGTTCGTAACGGATTGGCGCAAAACCACCGACGCCGAAATCGCCAAAGCCAACAAGACCCACGAAGACGGCCTTAGACGTAAGTACGACTTCAAGGAGAAGGAAGCACCCGGCGACCCGAAGCCCGGAGAAGAAACGCCGCCTACGGGTGGAGCATTGACCGCTGAGGCTATCCGCGCTATTATACGCGAGGAAACCAAGAGCATCCGCGAAGGGTACGACGGCCTACGCGCCGAGAAGACCGCAGCCACCCGCCGCGAACAATTTGTAGCGAAGTTGGACGCCGCCAAGATTGAAGGCAAGCACCGCGATATGCTGTCACGCAGCTTCGACCGCGCCGCTTCCACCTTCAAGGACGACGACGACTTTAACGGCTACTTAACCGAGATGCAGGGCGACATCGACGCCTTAGCACAGGAGCAGAGCGACAACGAGCTGCGCAACCACGAAAAGCCCATCTTTGGAGCCGTGAACAAAGACGGTATTAGCGCGGGCGTCGCAGACTACATCGCTTCGCAGCAGAGTTCAGCAAGTCCGACCCTTACCGGGAAGGAGATTTAACAACCCCCCTAAAACGACACGAAAATGGGATTTATGCGATACCAACGCAAACAGGACGAGCGCACAGCCCACGCCTGTATCAACAATTTGGCGGATATTCCTAACGGTGTAACCGTAGTCGTTGCAGACCTTATCCCCGGCGTTCCCCTTCGTGAAGGCGCGATTATTGCGCCGGACGAAGCGGGCTTTTACCACCTCGTCAAAACCGCCGAAGTTGTGGAAGCAGCCACCGCCACCGCTACCGACTATAAGGTAGCAAAAGGCCATCACTTCAAGGTAGGCGACTTCGTGATGTTCAAGACCGGGGCCAAGTCTTACGCTATTACAGCCATCGACACCACCCCGGCCACATTCGACACCATAACCGTAGGAACGACCCTCGGCGCGGCTATTCCCGTCGGCGGAACGCTTACCCAGGCCAAAGCCGAAAGCGCGACCGTTTCCGCCTACAAATATCCGCCTTTTGCCGCTTGCGGCGATAGTTACCCCGTGGAAGCCCTTACCAATACCCCGGTAGTGGCCGTAACCTTCGGGCAGTTCCGCGCCGCCCTATGTCCGCCCCTTAGCGACGATATTAAGGCCGCGCTTCCTACCCTTAAATTCATTTAACATTAACCCCACAGCAGAAAGTTATGATACCTACTTTAATGCAGGGGCTTAACGAGAAGGACATGGCGGGCGTAGTAAAGACCTACGACCTTAAACCGTTCTACTACCCAACCCTTTTCCCGTTGAAGGAGAATTACTCCTTAACGTGGAAAGCGTTGGAAACCCGCGTAGGCTTAAAGATAGCCGCCGACCTCGTAGCCCGTGGCGCACGAATTGACAAAAAGACCCGCGAGGCAATAGCCCGTATTCAGGGCGATATCCCCAAAATTGCCATAAAGCGCACCAAGAACGAAGACGAGCTGGACGAGTACGACCTTATGATAGCCCGTACTTCTCAGAACCCCGACCTTCGCGCACTTGTGGAAGCGTGGGCAGAAGACACTAAGTTTTGTTGGGATGGCGTAGCCGCCCGTTTGGAGTGGATAGCGTTGCAGTCCATTTCCCTCGGCAAAATTACGCTTACCAACGAAAACAACACTTCGGTACTTACCGAATACGACGTGGACTACCTTATCCCCGCCGAACAAAAGTTAGGCTTCCAAACCGGATCCGCATCGTGGGCTAATTCTTCTTCCGCCCGTCCTATTACCAAGGACTTCAAGGCGGTATGCAAGAAGGCGAAGAAAAAGGGCGTAACCCTTAAATACGCCTTTATGAATACGGAAACTTTCGCCGAGTTCACGGAAACGGAAGAAGTGCAGAAAATCTGTGCTTCCTTCGCAGCCAACGCCCTCGGCGTACAGCAGACACCGAGCCTCGAACAGGTAAACAACGCCCTTCGCGGACTTTCCTACCTTTACGGACTTCAAATAATCGTTATCGACCAAGACATTACAATCGAACTTAGCGACGGTAGCCGCCCGTTCAGCGGCAACCCATTCGCTACGAACGTGGTAATGTTCAGCGCGTCTAAGGTTTTGGGCCATACCTACTGGAAACGCCCGGCAGACCTTAACGTAAAGGGTTCAGTAGCCATTAAGACACTTAACGGTCATACCCTTATCAAGAAGTTCGCTAACGAAGAGCCGTTAGAGGAAGTTACGATGGGCATTGCTAACGCCTTCCCCGCGTGGGAAACGTCCTTCGACTCGTGGCTTATGTCCACCGACGCGAATACGTGGAACCACTAACCCTAACAGCCGGGGAGTCTTCCGGGGCTTCCGTTGGGCTTCCCGGCTAAAACCTTCCGAATATGACCTACAAAGAATGGCTTAACCGCACCGTAGCCCGCTTCGGCATTAGCAACGCCGACGCGGAACTGATATTAGCCAACCAAGCCGGGATAATTCCCGACCCGGACGCCGACGTAGACGTAAGGGTAGCGAAAACCGCCCTTTGCAAAGAGTTCGGCTCTATTATTCCGTTGGCGAACGTCAGCGAAGGCGGCTATTCTGTAACGTGGAATTGGGAAGCTATAAAGTTTTGGTATAACCAGACCTGCGGCGAAATAGGACTAACCCCCGCCAACGCGCCGAAGGTAAGAAACCGAAGCCGACTATGGTAGCAATTCAAGAGATTATAAACCACCAATACCCTCACTTCCTTTACGTCCGCCAAAGCGACGCGGAAGCGACGCAGGACGCTAACGGAAGTTGGCAGACTACGGGCGCGGCGTGGAAATTGTGGGCTTCATGCCGGGAGGAAACGAACGGCAAAGGCACACAGATACAGGCGGCGAACGGCCGGTTTATAACCTTCGCTTCCCTTATACAACTTCCGGCGGGAATGCCCCGCGTAACGGTAGGCGTAGAGGTAGCGGCGGCAGACCGCGAATTAACGCCGGACGAGCTTACCGACGCCAAGTTACAGGAAGCCCAAACGGAAGGCATAGTTAGAGTTATTGGCGAGTGCTTGAAATTCGATAACGGGCGACTTCATTGTAGGCTATGGGTATAACGGCAAACTTCAAGGGCAGCTTAGACGAAACCTTTAAGGCATAGTTAGAGTTATTGGCGAGTGCTTGAAATTCGATAACGGGCGACTTCATTGTAGGCTATGGGTATAACGGCAAACTTCAAGGGCAGCTTAGACGAAACCTTTAAGGCGTTCCTCGCCGAAGTGGAAAGGCAGATAATAGAAAGCCTTTGCCGCGTAGGAGAAGAAGCCGTAAAGTTAGCGAAGCTGATACCCCCGGAGCGAGGATTTCACGACCAAACGGGAAACCTACGCTCGTCTATTGGCTACGTCGTCGTCAAGGACGGCAAGCCCGTAAATGTTTCCTTCGGAGCAGTCAAGGGCGGCCACGCGGGAGTTAACGAAGGGCAGCGTTTAGCCCTTCAAGTTGGAAGCCGTCAGACCGACGGCTACGCCTTAGTCGTGGTAGCGGGTATGAACTACGCCGTTCACGTCGAGAGCAAAGGCCGCGACGTCCTGACTTCCGCCGAGAAGTATGCCGAAAAACAAATAGCCAAAGAGTTAGCCGACTTAGTAACAAACGTTCAAAACGCCTTTAAGTAGTGAAGCATTGCAGCAGCATAGACACTGACGACATCCTCTACAAGATAGTCAAGGAAGCCGTTACTTCCGGGAAGGTCAAAATTTCCGGGGGCGTATTCGTGCAGGGCGAACGCCCGGACGACAGCGAAGCCGAGGACATAGTAATAAACACTATAACCGTAACAGGCGAAAAACCGCAAACAGGCACCTCGAACGTAAATATCTTCGCCCCCGACAAGAAGGTAAAGATACACGGACGGGAACAGCGAAAAGCCGACCGGGAACGCCTACGCAAGATTGGCGACGCCCTGTTTGCACACTTAGACGCGCAGAACGTGGACGACTTAGAATATTGGATAGAGAGCGACACGACAATAAAAGAAATTGAGGTAAAGCAGCACTACCGCAATTTGAGAATAAGCTGGAATATACATTAACCCAATAACCCCGAACCCTATGGTAATAACATTAGGACTATCCAAAATTTTGGGTAAGGAAGGCGAGCCGACCACGGCGAACTTTACCGAAACGGGCTACACACCCTACGGACTTACCTACCAAGACACCGCCAAGATGTCGCAGGAAGACGGAGAGGAAACGGAGTTTTACGCCGAGGAAGAAGACGACCCCATCGAAACCATCGAAAAACTCGGTAAGGTTGTCTTCAACTTTTCGATTATGAACCCCGACCTTAACACCCTTAAACGACTTTTCGGCGGCGAAATCGCTACGAATATTTGGGCTTACCCCGACGTAGCGGCGAACGTCGAAGAATCGCTTATCATTCTTCCGCGTAAGGGCTTGAAGTTCCAGGTTCCCCGCGCCAAGATTAAGGCGAAGTTCAACGGCGAATTTTCCAAGAAGGGCCTGCTTCTTCTTGAAGTAACCGCCACCGTGATGAAGCCGAACACGTCAAGCCTTAAAAAACTTTACGTCGGCTACGTCAACCCGCCTGCCGGGAGCTAAGAAGACGACCCACAACCACCAACCCGGACGGCCCCGCTACATAGTTCCGGGGCCGTCTTAACATTTACAACCAATGACACAGGACGAAAAATTAGAAGCCCTTACCCGTGAGCAGACCGAACTGCGGAAGATGATAGGCGAAGGCGTTACGTTCGACGTGGAGATAACGCACTACACCCGGAAGCCCGGCTTTTGGAGCTTCTTCCGTCGGCGTGATAAGGTAACGGAAACGAAGGTTTACACCATCAAAGAACCGACCTTAGCCACCTTAGACCGCCTTAGCCTTCTTTGGCTTCAAATGGAGATAGACGAAACCAAGTTAGGCGACGACGACTACCTACGCACCGCCCGCGCCTTAGCCAACAAGGAAGCCAAGCAGCTCGCCGAAGTCGTGGCTACCGCAGTATTGGGCGAAGACTACTATATAGCGACCTTCGACGGCACGACCTACCGCCGGAAGGAAGACCACAAGGCACTACGCGACCTTACCCGGCTTTTCTTCCATACGCTTAAACCGTCCGAGTTGCTGACGTTGGCTATTATCATAACGAACGTAAGCAACTTAGGGGATTTTGTGAACTCTATGCGGTTGATGAGCGCAACGCGAACAAGCGAACCGGAAGCGACTCGTATAGAGCAACAGGCCTAAAAAGTCCACACGGCCGCCGGGGTTCCGTTTGCGCACACTTCGGCTGGACGTTGGACTACCTTCTCCACGGTATAGCGTGGGGAGCAGTACAACGAATGTTAATAGACGCGCCCGGCGTCGAGGAAAAGGGTAAAAGCGGAAGCAGTTCCGGCGGCGACACCACGGAAATAGCCCTTACCGACGAGAACGCGGCGGAAGTAATGGACTTAATAAACCGAATTAACCGATGAATATACAAGGCGGCGGGCTGTCGTTTGAAATTTCCGGCACCAACAAACAACTCCTTAGCGTTCTTAACGAAAGTAAGAAGGCTATACAGGAGTTTCAAGGCGCGGCGGTATTAGGTGGAAAGGAGATGGACGGAGCGTTTAACCGAGCCGCCCAAGCCATTGACAAAGCCTTTGCCAACATAGACGTAATAGTAGACACCAACAAGGCTGCTATTAGAGAGTTGGAAGACGAATATAAACGCCTCGGCGTGGAAGCGTCTAAGGCCCTTTCCGCCGGGAATAAGGAAGAAGCCACAGCCCTACAAGCAAAGCAAGCCCAAATAAGGGAAGAAATAAACCTACGCCAACAGGTAATAGACGAAACCGGGAAGCAGGCCGACGCCCTTCTGCGTGAGGAACAGCAGTTAAAGAAGGCACAGCAAGCCGCCGAGCAGAACGCCAACGCGCACACTTCATTAAGGATGCAGCTCCGCAACGTCCGGGAGCAATTAGCGCAGATGGAGGAAGCCGGACTACGCGGAACGGACACCTTCAAGAAACTACAACAGGAAGCCGGACGACTTGCCAACGCCATAGGCGACGCGCAGACCCAGGCCCGAATATTTAGCCACGATAACGCCGGGCTTCAAGGAATGATAGCCGGACTTAGCGGCGTGGCTGGAGCGTTCAGCGCGGCACAAGGCGCGGTAGCCCTTTTCGCCGGAGAGAACGAAAACCTTCAAAAAATTATGTTGAAGGTTCAGGCCCTTATGTCCATAACGATGGGCTTGCAGCAAGTCGCCAACGCCTTAAACAAGGATAGCGCGTTTATGTTGGTAACGGTAACCAAAGCGAAGGAATTGTTAGCCGTGGCAACTAATAAATTAACCGTCGCTTTGGGTGGGTCAGCAATAGCCGCCAAAGCGTTGATGGCTACTTTAACCCTCGGCCTTTCCGTAGCCATTACCGCCGCTATTGTCCTTTGGGAGAAGTTCAGCGGTTCAACGAAGGAAGCCGCCAAAAGCACGGAAGCCGCCCGTAAGATGTTCGATGACTACCACAAGACGATGGCCGGCAAGTCCGCCGACCTCGTGGGAAGATACGCCAAACTACGCGACGAATACGGAAAGTTGCAGACGGCATCCGAAAAGCAACAATGGATAAAAGACAACGCTACCGAGTTCGACAATTTAGGGCTGTCAGTTAGCAACCTTACCGAAGCCGACCGCGTATTTGTAGGCAACACCAAGAATGTAATTAAGGCGTTGGAACTTCGCGCCGAAGCGTTAGCCCTTCAAGAACTACAAATGAAGGCTTACGAAGAATATTACAACCAAATTATTAACGCCGACCAAACGGTAGCCGGGGGCGGCTACTACCATAAGTTCAAAGCCGGGACTTATTCTACCGACGCCTACGGCAACCTCCCCGACGAGTGGAAGAAGGCCGGAGTTACGATGGAAGAAGCCGGGTACGAGTGGGGCGGCGGACAAAGTGGTATGGGCTTTTTGAAACCGACACAAACAGCCATAGACAAAATTAACGCCTACCGAATACAGCAAGCCCGCACCACGAACCAAAGGATCCACAGCGAAGCCCAAGCCCAATTAGACAAGACAACTGATTACGTTCAAAAAAAATTAGCACTTACAGAAGAAGAATTAAAGACCCTTAACGTATTACGCGCCGGGGGTAACAATAAGGGCGGCTCTTCGGGTGGGAAAAATACATCTTCCACCGCCAAGAAGGAAACCGACGAATACGCCGAGCAGTTACAGACCCGAAAAGGACTTTACGAAAAATATTTGAAGTGGATAACGAGCAGCGACGAAACCGTTAGGAACGCCGCCGCTTCCGAGTTCGCGCCACTGTTGGCGGAAGGTAGCAGCTATTTAGATTATTTGGAACGTCAGCGCGACGCCATATCTGCTAAGACTTCCAAGACGGCCGCCGACCTTCGTAACCTTTCGACCCTTAACAACGAGATAGCCAACGCCACCCGCGAATCGGTTATTTCCGCCTTCGACGCGCAGCTACAACAGGAGTTAGCCCAGTGCAAAACCATAGGCGAGATGTTAGCCACCATAGAACGCCGCCGTTCCGAACTTGCCGGGGATAATTCCGACGTGGATAACGCAAAGGCGGAAATTCTTAACACAGCCGAAGCCGACACAAGGGAACAGGCGCGACAGGAAACGAAGGCCCTGCTTAACGAATACGCCGCCTATCTTCAAGAAAAAATAGACTTTGAAGAAAGTTATGCCCGGAATAAGGAACTGCTTACCCGCCGCGCCGCCCAAGCGTCCACGGACGCCGAACGCCGCGTAGCCGAAGCCGCCTTAGCCGCACTTGAAGCCAAGCGCGAGGAATACGCCAAGCGTAGCGGAAACGAGCAGTACGACGCCCTGTTAGAGGAATACCAAACCTATCAGCAACAGGAAACCGCGATACTTGAAAAGTACGCGGCCCAACGTGCATTAGCAGAACAGCAGGGCAACGCCGACATGATAGCGGCGATTAACACCAAACAGCAAACCGAACTTTCCAAATTGGCGGCCCAACGCCTTATGGCTTCTGAAAGTTGGGGGCAGTTGTTCGGCGACATTTCCCGGCTGTCAACGACGACTATTAACAGGCTTTTGAACGACATAAACAGCCGGAAAATTAACTTTTCGGCGCAGTTCAACCCGTCCGACCTTAAAGCCATCAACGACCAATTACAGAAGGCTAAAAACGAGTTGCAGACCCGTAACCCGTTCCTGGCCCTACGTCAGAGCCTAAGCGAGCTTCGCGCCGCTATGAAGGCGGAACGCCTGTTAGACAGCGACGACCCCTTTGTAAAGTCCTTAGAGGAAAAGAAGAAGCAATACGCCGACTATACTGACGCGATAAACAGCAGCGACGCCACCTTAGCCGGGGCCGCTAAACAAGCCTTCGCCGACCTATTGGCGGAAGGTAGTAGTTACGTCGATATGCTACGCCGTAAAATTGCCACCCTTAACGGGCTTAAGATTAAGGGCGAACTTACCATAGAAGGGCAGAAGCAGCTCGACATCTTGAACGCCGCCCTTAACAAGGAACAGGGCACCGCCAAGAGCGTAGGCGCAGCGTTTAAGGAACACTTCGCCGATATAGGTAGTAGTATTTCCTTCGTTTCGTCGTGCTTCGGAAGCGTCGTAAGCGGAATAAAGAAGATGGGCATCAGTATGGACGAGGAAACGGAAGCCATATTAGGCGACATAGGCGGAATGTTGGACGGAGCCTCGCAGTTGTCGCAGGGTATAGCCACCGCCAACCCGTTAGGCATTATTCAAGGTTCTATCGGTTTTTTGTCGTCCGCCTTTTCGCTATTCAACAGCCGCGACCGCAAGGCCGAGAAGTCCATCAAGAAGCACGAAGAAGCCGTTACCCGGTTGGGCCGTGCCTATACCGAGTTGGAACACGCCGTAGACAACGCCCTCGGCGAAACCGTCTACCAAAACCAAAACGCCCTAATTGCCAACCTTCGCCAACAGCAGAACGAAATTTACGGTATGATTAACGACGAGAAATCGAAGAAGCATACCGATTGGGGCAAGGTTGAGGAATACCAAGAGCGCATAGCCGACGCCAACCGCCAAATACAAGACATTATAGCGGAAATAACGAAGTCTATAACGCAGACTTCCGCCGGGGAATTGGCGAACCAACTCAAAGACGCCCTTATGGACGCTTTCGAGAGTGGAGAAGACGCCGCCAAAGCCTTCGGCGACATTGCTAACGACGTCCTTAAAAACGCCGTCGCCAACGCCCTAAAATTGCAGTTCTTAGAGAAGCCGCTGCAACAGGCAATTAAGCAGCTACAAAAAGATATGGGCTTTGACGAGGAAGGAAACGGCAGCTTCGACGGGCTTACCCCGGAGGAACAGGCACGTTTTAAGGCGGCCGTAGCCGCAGCCGGGGCCAACTTCAAGAACGCGATGGAAATGTATAAAGACCTATTCGCGGAATTGGACGACAGCGACCCGACGAGCCTAAGCGGAGCGATTAAGGGAGCAAGCCAAGAAAGCATAGACCTATTAGCCGGACAAACCAACGCAGTACGACAAAACCAAGTCGTATCTATTGAAATATTCCGGCAGCAGTTAACCCGCCTTACAAGTATGGATAACCGCTTAGGAAATATAGCCGCTTCCCTTCTTAGCATACTTAGCCGCTTAGGAATAGACGACGAAGAAGACTTACGCTCTCAAGGAATAACCGATTAACCCCCATACACAATGGAACTAAACCAATTAAAGAAGGCATTAGCCGCCGAAGCGAAAGCCAAAGGCATTTGTTCGGAGTGGTACGACTTCATCTTAAAGGCCACGTCGAAAGAACGCCTTATAACCCTTTTCATCAAGGGCCAGGACTTCTGCGAAGAAAATAACTACCCTTCGCCGGAACTTCGGGCGGAGTTCGCCGACATACGCGCCCGCTTCGGCGTCTATTGTGCCGACGACAAGGTAACGGCTAAAAGTCTACGAAATGTTATCGCCTTCGACCGGGCTACCGGGAAGGCGGAATATAGTAACTTCGATGCCGCCACCGTTTCGGCGCGTGGCGAAAGCGAGATAACCATCACGGCAAAAGATAACGCCTTTGTCGTCGTCAGCATTTCCGGCGGCGCGAAGGTGGAAGTAATAGCAAGCGACAACGCACGGGTAAGCGTCATCCTTCACGGCGGAGAGTGCAGAACCCAGGCCACGGAGCAAGCGACCATAAAAACAACCGACAAACGAAAGTAATATGGCATTAGAACAGAACTTAATATTAAACCTTCCCTTCGACGAAGCGGACGGTTCTACCGTAGCCTACGACTTCGCGGCTAACCGCCACGACGCCGAAATAACGGGCTGTCCTTTCGTGGCGGGCAAACAGGGCAACTGCATACGCTTCCCCGGCGAAGGCTACGCGGAAGTTTCGGCGAACGTGATACCCCTAAGCGGCAACTTTACTATTTTGGCGTGGGTCAAGGTGAACGAATACGCCGACGGAGTAACCGGCCGCCGAATAGGTATGTTCTGCAATACCGACCAATTAGAAGGAAGCCGCATAATTTGGATAGACGTTATCCCGGAAAGTTGGGGCTTCATAACCATCAAGAAGGCGGGCAATACCGTAACGCTTTACTTAGACACGCAGCGCGTAAGTAGCGTTACCCTTCCCGGAACGCTTACCGGGTTGGCCCTTATTCAAGACGTCTACGGCACCGAATACGCCTACGCGGATGTGGACGAACTGAAGGTTTATAACGTCGCCCTTTCGGACAACGATATAGCCGAGAGCCTTAACAATGTTTCGCAACTTGAATACTACCTTAGTGGGGTCAACTTCCGCGACCTCGGTATAAGGGTGGAAAGTTCTACGGGCGTCTTAGACCAACCGAAGTTAAAAATGGCGGCTTCGATTGATTGGCCCGACTACCACGGCAAAGTAGTAGACCTGTCAAACAAGCGATACGAGGAACGCGAAATAACGCTTAATTGCTGGTGCAAGGCTTCGGGTAAAATAGACTTCGTGGAGCGAATGAACCGACTTTACGAACTTCTACAAGCCGACGGAACCGCCCGGCTTATGATAAGCATCCACCCGACGAAGCCGCTACTTTACGAAGTCTACGCTTCCGACGGCGTAGCCCCGTCTAAGCGTTGGCACGACGACAAGATGATAGGCACTTTTAGCCTTAAACTACGCGAACCCGACCCCGTGAAGCGCGTAGTTCGCCACCAACGAATAAATTACGCGAGCCGCGAAGTTACCATAGCCCTGAAGACCGACAAAGTAGTTACGGTTTATTGGGGCGACGGGAGCGTTAGCGAAGACATCTACGGCGACTATACCGGGACTAAGACGCTAAAACACACCTACGCCGAAAACGGCGTTTACTACGTCATTGTCGCCGGAGTAGTCGAGGAAATAACCGACTTTTCCACCAACGGCATCATCGTATGGAACAGATTATAATCCACCACGCGGACGGAAGCGAAACGCCGCTTTTCAGCCGTAAGAACGTCAGCGGAATCAGTAAGGCGACCCAAAAAACCGCCTTACTTTCCGACGACGCGGTAACTATTGGCGTTTCGTCAGCCGTACCCCTTCCCGTCGGCATAGGCGACCGTATAGAAGTCTACGGGCGCATCTACAAGGCGAACCAACTGCCGCAGCCCACGAAAAACGGGCAACGGCGCTTTGAGTACGACATCACGTTTGAAGGCTTGCAGTACGATTTAATAGACGCACAATATAAGCTGCCCCCGGACGCCTACGGCGACACCTATTACAGCGACCTACGCGGACATTTAACCGTATTAGTATGGAACGCCAACCGCGTACAGCCTAATAAGTGGCATTTAGGCGACTGCCCGGCGACAGGAGCGACCGCCTACAAAAACATAAATACGGCAAGCCGGAACTGCCTACAAGTCCTTCAAGACATTTGTAGCGAATGGGGCGTAGAATTTGAGATAACGCCCGGCGACGGCTTCAATACAATCAACATTAAGGAGAAGGCCGGAATTACCCACCCGTTTACACTTCGTTACGGGCGCGGTAAAGGGCTTTACAACCTTAAACGTACCAACGTCAACAATGCCGGAATAACTACCCGCCTTTTCGTCTACGGGGGCCAGGATAACCTCGGACGAAACTACGGGCATACCCGGCTATGCCTTCCCGACACCGACCGCCTTACTTCATACTTAGAGGACGCCACCGCGAAAGCGAAGTACGGCACGAAGGAAAACGAAAAGTTATACGACATTAAGCCGGAGCGCGTCGGCAAGGTAACAGCACTCGGCCCGGACGAAATAACCTTTTCGGACACCACGCAGGGGGATAACGCCATGTTCGACCTTAACGCCAAAGGATCCGACGGAAGCACCCTTTACCTATTGGGCGACGTAGCCGCAAAAGTCAAGTTCCAAACCGGGCAGTTGGCGGGCTACGAATTTGACATACACTCCTACGACCACGCTACCCGAACCTTCGTACTTAAACGCTTCACGGACGAAAACGGTATGGTATTCCCGTCCGCTACGGCCGGAGCCTTCCAAATTAGCGTTAACGACGAGTATATAATTACCGAGATACAACTGCCCCAAAGTTATATAACCGCCGCCCAAAACAAACTTTTAGAAGCGGCAAACAAGGACTTCCCGGCTATGACCCAGCCACAAGTAAGTTATAAACTTACCATAGCGGAAGACTTCTTTACCGCGATGTTCGGGCGCGAGGTGGAAACCGAGATTTTGCACGTCGGCGACTATATAAACGTCGAAGACGAGGATATCGGCGTAAGCAAGGCGGTACGAATTGTTAGGATAGAACGCAACCTATTGAAGCGGCACTCCTACGACATTACCCTAAGCGACACCGTAACGAAGTCTACTACCGTCCGCGTCCTTAACGAGATTGAGGACATCAACGAAGTTATAACTATAAACAAGTTGGCAGACCCCGCGAAGGCCCGCCGCCGTTGGCTTGCGACCCAAGAGCTGCTAAACATGGTTTTTGACCCGGAAGGCGACTATTACAGCGAGAAAATAAAGCCCCTTTCGATTGAAACGCAAATGTTGAGCGTTGGCGCGAAGTCTACCCAGTTCACGCTCCAAAACATTACGTTCCAACCGAACTATAACAAGAACCCGAACACGCTTTATGTTTCAAACGGGCGACTTATTCATTACGCCATAGAAGAAACTATAAGGACGTGGGTATTATCGTCGGCGACCTATTCCGGGCTTAACCCGTCGGCCGCCTACTTTATTTACGCAAAATGTTCCACAACAGGCGGCGGGGGACAAATTATCCTTTCCACGCAGGCTATAAAGGTAGAACAGGAAGCAGGGTATTACAACTTCCTTATAGGAGTCCTTAACAGCGTCGTAACCGACGCCGGGGGCAAGAACCCCGGCCGATTGGTAAGCCTTACCTACGGAAGCACGACTATAAACGGGCGTTTCCTTCGTACCGGGCGAATAGAGAGCAGCGGCGGCGGTAAGTGTTACTTCGATTTGGATAACGACGAGATAGGCGGCGTTATTCGCTTCGTCGGCACGGACGGCAAATACCACGACCTTACAGACGTACAGGAGAAGACCGACGAACTTAAAGACTACATCAACAACACGCTGCCCGGCATATTGGGCGACCTTCAAGGGCAGTTAGACGGAGTTATAGAACAATGGTTTTACGAAGTGGATCCTTCGCCGTTAAATACCGCGCCGTTAGCCGAAGCAAACGAACCCGCGAAGGAATGGGCGGACGCAGACACGGCCGCCGGGAATAACAACGAGAAGGAAAAGCACCTCGGCGACCTTTACTATAACACCACGTCCGGCAAGGTTTGGCGATACGTCAAAGGTTTGATTTCCCTGCGCCCCGGAGCAGCGCGAGGACTGCGCTACTATTGGCAAGAACTTGAAGACACCGAGTTAGCCCAAGCGTTAGCGTTGGCACAGGACGCCCTCGACGCCGCCAACGATAAGGCTAAAATTTTCGTTTCCACGCCTTACACCCCTTATCACGTCGGCGATTTGTGGGTACAGGGAAGCACGGGCGACATACTACGCTGTAAAACGGAACGTCTTACCGGGGCCTTCAATTCCGGCGATTGGGAGAAGGCAAGCAAGTACACCGACAACTCGGCGTTAACGAACTTCATAAATAATAACTTTCTTCCTACCGTCAACGACATAGAAGGACAAATAGACGGGAAAATAGAAAGTTGGTTTCAGACTACCGACCCGTCTACCGCGTGGACTACGACCGCCGAAAGACGTAAGCACGTCGGCGATATGTGGTATAATGGTTCTACGCATACGTTAAAGCGTTATTCCGAAACGACATATAGCTATACTAACGGACAAACAGGATTAACAGAAACGGGGTATGGTCATTATTGGACTACTATACAAGACCAAAAAGCAATAGACGCCTACGAAGCCGCCAACAACGCACAGGACACAGCCGACCGCAAAAGGCAAGTATTCGTAAGCACACCTTACGGGCCTTACGACATTGGCGACCTGTGGCTACGTTCGTGGACGGATAGCACAGGCGTAGCCCGTAAAGACCTATACCGCGCTATTGCCGCCCGTGCCTCCGGCTACAACGCGAACGATTGGGCGGAAGCCACCTTTTACGACAACACCCAAGTAACCATCGACAAGGGTATTATTACCGCCGGAACGGTGCAGCTTGCTAACGGCAATTCCCAAAGTATTGTAGCCGGAATTACCGGGGGCGAAAACGAAGCCGCGAACGAAACGGAAGCCCGGAAGGTCAGAATTTGGGCGGGTGCAAGTAAGACGAATCGCTTTACCGCGCCCTTCCGCGTCCTTCAAGACGGTACTATTTATGCTACAAAAGCATTTATAGAAGGGGTTATTACGGCTATTGCGGGTAAAATTGCTAATTGGGAGATTGACGGCAACTATATACAATCAATTCTATCCCCCGAAGAAATAGCACAAGGCAAAACGCCAGCAATTCGTCTAAATTCTGACCCCGGAGAAATCCTTTGTGGCGACTCGGTTGTATTGGACGATACCGGGTTAAATATGTTTTCGGGCGGCTATACTAAATTGAAAATATATAACGGAAGCGTCGGCGACTATTCCGACTATATTCTAAAAAGCGCGGCTAATATAGCGGAAAGAAAAAGCCTAAACACAAGGGTATATATTCCCGGCGGAGGTATTCAGAACCCGATGAGCGTAGCCGCCCTTAAAATGTCGTGTTTGTTGGGCTTTATGGACAAAGGCTCACATATTTCCGTAGATAATTTCGGCTTTTCGCTTACAGCCCCTTCGGGGATGAAAAGCAATACGGGGAAGCCGAATATAACGGTTAATCCGCCCTGCGCCTTCCTACGCATAAAGCGCGATGGTATAGTAGTTAAAACCTATTCTTTAACACAATCGGGCACGTTAACGGCAGGAACATACAGAAATTTTCAGGCCAACGGCGGAACGTTCTATATTTCCGCAGGAGATGAAGGAATCTATTCGCTTGAATTTGAAACCAACAATCTAAAATGTTGGTGCGAAAAGACAGGCGAAACCGAAGACTTCACAATAAGCGGTTATATAAACGGCTCATTCCTACGCGGCAATTACGAACGGACTATTTTAGGGAACGACGGACTTTTAGCCGGGTGGAAGAACGGCGCGATGCTCATGAGTAACGACCTGTTTATAGTTCAGTTCGGGAATTTCGGAATAAAGGTCAATACTTCGGGCTTCCAAGTCAAAACGAGGAATAAACAATATTGGCACGACCTAAACGACTGAATCACGCCGCTATATAGTGTTTTGCTACCCCGGACTTCACGGCTACCGGGGTAACAAACACTTCACGGATATTTAGCGACGTATTAAAGTGATACGATAATAACGTAATTTTGCATACACCAAAAACGCAGTAAAATGACAAACAGGAACGGCGATGTAGTAAGCGCACAAGTTTCGGTAATTGGCCCGGTCAACTTCGACGGCGGCAGCTTCCGAAAAGATACCCCCTTTTGCGTCAAGAACGACGGAGAAGCGGCGGTAGTGCTTGAAGTGAACCTTTGGGGGATGCCCGAAGGCGAATTTATTGCCACGCGCTTTGAAACGGGCTGGAACCCCGAAATAGTCCGAGAGATAAAAACAACAAGTCAGAAAACCGCCCTTCTTTGGGGCTACTAATACACCAACAAACTATGGGTTTAATTATAGCAGCGGGCAACACTAAGCCCGCGTTCCCCTACGATTATTACTACGGCGTACGCATAAAGACGACCGTAGCCGCTACGACATTGGAGCGAATAGGACGCCCGGAGTTACACACGTCGCTCCCGGTTCAGTCCAAGATGCGCCGCTGTGTGCTTCGTGATAACGGAACGGTAGCCTACTACCTTCACGCCACCGACAGCACCAAGCGCGACACCGGGGCCGCCGCCAACCTTACCGGGGCAGACGGTCAAGTAATGGTAGAAATTCCCAAGCACTACCGTAAGTTTGAGTTCGACGGAACCGACCTTATAGCCCTTATTTCCGAGTACCCGCTGCCCGGCTTCCACGAAGTACCCAAAATGTATCGAAGTGCCTACGAAGCAACGGTAGACCGTACCGTAGCGGCTACGCCTAAGTTGGCGTCCGTCGTCAACACTACCGCCGCCTTCCGTGGGGGCAACAATAACACAGCCTACGACGGAACCTACCGCAGCTTCCTCGGACTTCCGGCTACGGGAATTTCCCTTACCAACTTCCGCAACTATGCCCGTAACCGTGGAACCGCCGGGCTTAACGGCAAGGGGTGGAACTGCGATCTATACGCCGCGCAGTTGGCGACCTATTGGCTTTTCGTCATTGAGTACGCCAACCTTAACAGCCAGGCCGCATTTAACGCACAGCCGGACGCCAACGGCTACAAGCAGGGCGGCCTCGGCCCCGGCGTTACGGAAATTTCATCCGGGAATTGGAATACCTATAACGGCTATTACCCGTTCATTCCCTGCGGTACTACCAATTCGCTCGGTAACGCTACCGGCGTCGTCGATTATACCATTAACAACGGCGCGGGCATTACCCACACCGCCCACGTTCCGAGTTACCGAGGAATTGAAAACCCCTTCGGGCATATTTGGAGTTGGACTGACGGCTGTAAGTGTGAGATACAGAGCGAAGCCGACGGCGGCCTGTCGAAGTTCTACGTTTGCGACGACCCGGCGAAGTTCCAAGACAGCAGCTACAACGACTACGACTACCGGGGCAACTTACCCCGTTCGGAAGGCTACGTTAAGCGCATCATGGCCGGCGAGTACGGCGAGAATATGCCCGTAGAGGTGGGCGGCGGTTCTACTACCTACTTCGCGGACTACTTCTATACCAATATACCGACGTCCGGCACAGCCATGCGCGGCGTTTTGTTCGGCGGGGGCGCGCACTACGGCGCGCATGCCGGGCTTGCGAGCGCGACTACGAACTACGCGGCTTCGAATACGAGTGCGTACCTCGGCTCCCGGCTTTGCTTTATACCCGCAGCAGCGTAACCCGAACACCTTACGACCAACGAAAACCCGTTAACACGCCCCAACCGCCGCGGCCCGTCTATTCGGCGGTTGGGGTCAATATCAGACCAAAAAATGAGTAACGAAACCAACCCCACACAGGACGACGGAACGCTCGCCTTCTTGAACATTCCACAGGACGAAAATAACAAGCATTTCAACTGCCACGAAACGACGCAGCAGAAGTTAATTAACCTTTCCTTCTTCGTCCTTGACTTCATCGACGGAGTTAAGACGAAGTTCGGGGCGGAACGCTTTTTAGTGAAGATAAAGCACCCGGACAATAGCCCCGACAAGCCGGGCCAGGAGGAAAAGTTCTTTACCAATTCGACCGAAATAAAGTACGTCCTTCGTGAGATTAAGAAGCGTAACGCCTTCCCGCGAAAAGTAACTATGCGAGCTTCGGGAACGCGCTACTACTTTGAATAAAACGAATTGGGTTGTTTGCCTACGGGCGTTTTGTTCGGCGGGAACGCGAACAACGGCGCGAATGCCGGGCTTGCGAACGCGAATACGAACAACGCGGCTTCGAATACGAATGCGAACATCGGCTCCCGGAATTACTGATAACCTTAGAAATAAGGGCTAAATACTTTGAAAGGCAAAGACCCCGCCCCACGGCGAAAAATAGTAATTATTAATGGCTTTTGGTAGGCTTCCGCCGAAGAACGCCAAGTAATCAGCAAAGCAAAGAAGTGAAACGACACGGCAACCTATACGGAGAGTTCAGCAGCGCGGACAATATAGACCGTGCCGCCCGGATGTCGGACAAATACAAGCCCGAAAACACGGGCGTAATTTGTTCTTTGCTTGAACGCGACGAGTTCCAACCGTCGCCAACTTACAACGTAACCATCAATGACGGGAAGGAACGGCTTCTTACCATAGTTCCCGAATTTCCCGATAAGATAATACACCGCGCCCTGCTTTTGACCCTTCGCCCGATTTGGGATAAGGTATTTATTTCCGATAGTTACTGCGGCATAAGAGGACGCGGGCAACTTCCGGCGGCGTTTAAGATGCGCCGTTATATACAGGAAGCCCGGAAGGGCGGCCCTGTGTATTGTCTTAAACTTGATATACGAAAGTTCTACCCGACAATAAAGCACGACGTTCTAAAAGGCTTAGTCCGAAGAAGCATAAAGGACAAACGGATCCTTCGCGTATTGGACGCCATAATAGACAGCGAGGAAGGCGTTATGTTGGGTAGCCCAATAAGCCCGTACTTATCGAACCTTTATATAACTTACCTTTGTCATTATTTGAAGGAGAAGAAGGGCGTTAAGTGGCTTATAAATTACGCCGACGATTTTGGCATACTTTCCAACGACAAAGAGTTTTTGCACCGTTTGTTAGCGGACATCGAAGACTACACTAACGTAGAACTACGGATAGAAGTAAAGCGGAATAAACAAATTTTCCCGGTAGCCTTAGACAGCAGCGACAAGCACGGCCGGGGCATTGACTTTTTAGGCTTCGTCTTTTACCTGAACGAAACACGGATAAGGAAAGGAATAAAGCGAAGCCTTTGCCGGAAAATTGCCAAGTTGAGGAAAGCCAAGCACCCTATATCACGAGAAGACTTCTTACAGGCTATTGCGCCGTGGTGGGGTTGGCTAAAATACAGCGATAGCCAATACCTTATTAACAAACTTAATAAAATAAGCCCGTATGAAATCAAATTCAGACGTTAGACCGTTGGCTATTCAGCCACTCGGTAACGGCGCGTACTACTACAACTACAACATCGTGGAGCGCGTCGAGGATGTGGAACCCCAGGCCGCCGCAGACGACGCCGAAGGCGTAGACGTGGCAGACAGCACACCGCAGACCCGCACGACCTACGACTGCGACACGGTGCAGCTGTGGGGAACGCCCAACTACAAGGACATAACCCGCGCCGTCATTCGCGCCGAAGTTTCCGAAACGGAAGAGTTCGGACTGATTAACGACTACAACGCCGCCCGCGCCGGACTTCTTGACGACGACGAAGCAGAGAAGGCCCAAGCCGCCTATACCTCACACCTTCACAGGGTAGCCGAAATTAAGGCTATGGTTAAGGCAGACCTCGGCGGCAACGACTAACCCAAACCGCAAAAGCAACAATGGCAGAAGACTATTTTAGCCACCTTCTCCCGTCGATAGGCGGAGCGTTGGCGGACTTCTACGACAGCCTTACCCCGTGGCTTCTATTCGGCCTCGCCCTTATTATTGCCGACCTTCGGTTTGGCATTAAGAAGGCGGCCAAGCGGGGCGAGGAAATACGAGGTTCGACAGCGTGGCGGCGAACCATTAACAAGATGGCCGACTACTTCTGCTGGGTAACATTAGCCGGACTTTGCGGGCGTTCCGTCGGCGTCGTCTTAGGTATTCCTGTAGTTTCGATGGCCCTACTTTTAATAATTTACGGCATTGAGATATCAAGCTGCCTTAATAATTATTTTGAGTACAAAGGCATAAAGAAACGCTTCAACTTCTTTAAGTTGATAGGACGTAAAGAGATTGACGACGCACTCGAAGACATTCCCGACAAGCCCGGCACTAAGCCGACAGCAGAAACCAAGATAGAAAAATAAACCAACAACCAACCATTAACACATGGCAAATTTAGAAATTTTAGCCCCGTTCATTTTGTCGCACGAAGGCGGCTATGTGAACGACCCCCACGACCGGGGCGGGGCAACCAACAAAGGCGTAACCATTGCCACATGGCGACAAGTAGGCTACGACAAGGACGGCGACGGCGATATCGACGTAGACGACCTCAAGAAGATAAGCGACAACGACGCGGTAGAGCGCGTAATGCGTCCGCACTATTGGAACCGGTGGAAAGCCGACCGCATAGCGTCGCAGTCAGTCGCTAACATTGTCGTCGATTGGGTATGGGCGTCCGGCAAGCACGGAATTACGAAAGTTCAGAAACTTCTCGGCGTGAAGGTGGACGGAATTGTAGGCGACAAGACCTTAGCCGCCATCAACGCGCAGAACCCCCGCGCCCTGTTCGACAAGATTAAGGCTGCCCGCGTCGCCTTCATTGAAGGCATAGTAGCCGCCAACCCTTCACAAAGGCGATATAGGAACGGCTGGCTTAAAAGGCTTAACCGTATCAAGTACGGAAGCCTGACCTACAACAGCAGACCCGAAAAAACCGTAACCTTCCCCGACGTATGAACCGAGTAGCCCAAATTTTTATAGTCGTTCTTGCGTTGCTTGCTTCCGCCTGTTCGACGAGCCGGAAGACGGTAGCGACCAACACAGAAGCCGAAGCGCAGCTTACGGCGACGACCGAGCAACAGCACCACGCCGGATCCACCGAAAAGGCGGCGGTAATTACCAACGTAACGACCGACGAACGCCGGAACGTGGTAATAGACTTCGCAACGGTGGAGTTTTACCCCGGCGGCGTTCCTTCCATTCCTTCCGACAGCACCCCGGCCCCGGATTGGCTTAACGCCATAATTGCGGCCGCCGCTTCCGAGGAAGGACAGAAGGCGAAGCCCCCTAACGTAAAAAGCGTAACCAAAGGCCGGGCAGTATTGAACGGGGAAAAGAACGAGCAGACCCGCACCGAAGCCAAGGCCGAGAAGAAGGCGACCGAGGACAGCGCAATAAAACAGGACGTCGAAGCCAACAACAAGGAAGCAGCCGAAACCAAGACCGAGGAAAAGCCGAAGTTCACTTTTGGGGATTGGCTATATTTGGCAGTCGTCGGCGCGTTCGGTATATACGCAATAATTTGGGGCGTGAAGACAGCGATAAAGATGCACCGCGCCGCCAAGAACCATTAAACGAAAGCCGGGAGCCGGGCGGGGGCTTCCGGCTTCATTATTGGCACCCGGATATAAGAAAAATACCCGAAAAAGTCCGTTTTTGGGTACTTATTCGGGTACTTATTCGCTAAAACATTGATTTTCAATGTTGGAAGCGGAGAGAGAGGGATTCGAACCCCCGGAGGTGTTACCCTCAACGGTTTTCAAGACCGCCGCGATCGACCACTCTGCCATCCCTCCTTGGATGCGGGTACAAAATTACTATATTTTTTTAATCCCACAAATTTTTCACCATCCTTTTTTCATCATAACATATTCCCCCTCCCGGACGTTTCTATTATAGGGCGCGAAGGCTTGACCCCGCCACCCTTTATAAACACCTCTCTCTTTATAGGCACCTCTCTTTATGGAAAGACTGAAAATCAAAATCAAGAACAAAAGCGGCCATGAACTTCCCTCCTACGGTACTTTCGAGGCCGCAGGGATGGACGTCAGAGCATTCCTTCCCGAAGGTCCGATAACATTAAAACCGTTGCAGCGGGCCCTGATACCTACCGGCCTTTATATGGAACTCCCTTCGGGATACGAATGCCAGGTGCGTCCGCGTTCCGGCCTCGCACTCCGCAACGGCATAACGGTTCTGAATTCCCCCGGCACAATCGACGCCGATTACCGTGGCGAAATCGGAATCATACTCATCAACCTCGGTCAGGAAGACTTCGTAATCAACGACGGCGAACGCATTTGCCAGCTTGTGGTGAAACCATACGTGAAGGTGGAATGGGAGAAAGCCGAGGAATTGGACCGCACCAAACGCGAAGACGGTGCCTTCGGCCACACAGGTGTAAACTGACCTTACAACTATATACCTATGGATAATTTTGTATTCTGCACCCCGACAAGATATGTGTTCGGGCGCGACACCCAGAAAGAAACCGGCATGTTGCTGGCACGCTCCGGCGCACGCAAAGTATTGCTCGTGATGGGCGGAGGTTCCGCCGAACGCAGCGGACTTCTCGCTCAGGTCGAGGAGTCGATGCGCAACGCCGGCATCGAGTGGATAACCCTGCGCGGAATAGCGCCCAACCCTACCGACGACCGTGTATATGAAGGCATCGAACTGGCCCGACGCGAGAAAGTGGATTTCATTCTCGCCGTAGGCGGTGGCTCCGTAATCGACACCGCCAAGGGGATAGCCCTCGGTGTGCCATACCCCGGAGACTTCTGGGATTTCTATTGCGCCAAAGCGAAACCGGAAACGGCCCTCCCCGTCGGCGTAGTGCTGACCATACCCGCCGCCGGCAGCGAAGGAAGCGGCAACTCGGTAATCACCAAAGTAGAGACAAAACAGAAAATTTCGGTAAGATACCCCGACGTGCTACGACCCCGATTCGCGGTCATGAACCCGGAGCTTACCTACACCCTGCCATGGTTCCAGACCGCATGCGGCATAGTCGACATGCTCTGCCATATCTATGAACGCTACTTCTCCAACACTCCGGGCGAAGAGCTGGTAGACTCATATTCAGAAGCGATAATGCGTTCGATAATGGCTGCCGGCCTCGAACTTAAGGTAGACGGCAGAAACTACAACGCCCGCGCCAATGTGATGTGGGGCGGCATGCTGGCCCACAACGGCATATGCGGTGTCGGCAAAGTGGAAGACTGGAGTTCGCACCGTCTGGAGCATGAGATCTCAGCCTTCTACAACGTGGCTCACGGTGCCGGTCTGGCAGTCATGGTCCCGGCTTGGATGCGTTTCGTGGCACGCCGCAATCCCGACAAGGTATGGCAATTCGCCATCAATGTAATGTCGATAAATCCGGACGGCAAAGACCGCGACCGTATCATAGCCGAAGGTATCGACCGGCTTAAGGAATTTTACCATGACCTCGGACTGACAACGAGCCTCAGTGAGCTATGCGGCTGCGAGCCCGACATACCGAAGATGGTACGTTCGCTGGAACGCAATATGGGCCCAACCCTCGGCAGCTACGTGCCCCTCTCGATGGAGGATTGCGCCGAAATCTACAAGTCAGCCCTCTGACGCGCCTCTTTCAGGCTTCCCAATATGCGGGCTGTGGCTCCTAAGCGCGAAGCGATGTAGCCGCCGGCGGCCTCACCTCTTATACTGCGATATCCTGCGTCTGACAACAATAGGTCGGCTTCCTTACGGAAGTCGGCCTCTCCTTTTATCTCCACGCCCCCTCCGTTGGCTTTCAGTTCCTGCGCCTCAAGAAATTTATGATTGTTCGGTCCGAAAACGACCGGTATTCCGTAAACCGCGGCCTCGTTTATGTTATGGATGCTCACACCGAACCCTCCCCCTACATATGCTACATCGCCATAGGCATAGAGCGACGACAGCAGTCCGAAGCAATCCACTATCAGGACGTGGGCCGACTCCAAACGTTTTTCATCACCCTTAGCTTCGGTTATGGTAACGCAGTTATCCTGCCCGAACAACTCTTTCATCTTAGTTATTCTCGCGGAGTCGAATTCATGGGGAGCCACTATCAGCTTCACTTCGGGATGCTCCTTTATCCACGGGGCATACACAGCCTCATCAGGTTCCCAACTGCTTCCGGCAACCATCACCATAGGACAGTCCCCTGCGCGACGCGGGCGACAGAAAGCTTCAGCCTCAGGTATCACTTTTCGGGCGTCGCGAATAGCCGCCACACGGTCGAAACGGGTGTCGCCGGCCACGGTAACATTATTTATTCCTATGCTTCCAAGCAGTTTCCGGCTCGCCTCATTCTGAACATAGATATGGCTGAACCAGCGGAGCCAACGGCGATAGAAACCGCCCCAAGGCTTGAAAAACAATTGGTCGGGGCGGAATATGGCACTGATAAGATAAGTGGGAACACCACGGTGGCTAAGTGTTTCAAGCGCGTTGCGCCAGAACTCATATTTCACAAAAAATGCCTGCGAAGGGTTCATGGTCGCGATAAATTCCTTTATCCTTCCCGGCGTATCGGCCGGAAGGTAACACACGGCATCGGCCAACGGATAGTTCTTCCTCACCTCATAGCCGGAGGGAGAGAAGAAGGAAACCACTATCTTGCGCTCCGGGGTTTCCTTTTTCATCTCTTCTATAAGGGGACGCGCCTGCTCGAACTCGCCAAGCGAAGCCGCGTGGAACCACACGGGACGATCGCCCGGGCGCAGCTTTCCGCGCAACACTTCGAGCGACTCGCGCCGCCCTTCGACCATCTTGGCCGCTTTCACATTGCGCTTAGCCGCCAGGCGTATTCCCTTGTCGTAGGCCGACATGGCCATATCATATAGCGGATTCATATCGTTTAATTCACTTCCCGAAAGTAACGGTGAGCAGCAGACGCTGATAGAAGGTGAAATTAGATTTGGCGAAATTGAAATCGAGCGATGCCCTAAGGTCTACGTTACGGCTTTTCACAAGCTTCGCGAACACTGTGGCACGCTCGTACCATTCAGATCTGTAATATGGCTCTCCCTGATCGAGAAGCGCCCCGAACTCGGAATAGCAGGGAAACAACTTGCCACCTATATAAAGGGTGTTATGAAATCCGAGCCACTTCCATTGCAGATCGGCCTCAAGCCAGCCGCCGAAGGGTTTGCGCCAACGGGTCTCGGCCCTGTGTCTGCTTATGGAGCCGAGAATGCCTACGCGCACCGTAAGCGAATCAAGCGACTCCATGCGGCTGCCGGGGTCGAAAGCCACATAGGGATTATATACAAAGTTGTCTACGATGTGTTCGTCGTCGGGCGAATGATGTGTAAGCGCGAGATGATTCATCATAACCAATCCTCCCCCTCTTATCCACGAACCGGCTTTTCCACCTTCGCCACGTATTATGATGTTGAAAGCCTCACGGCGCGTCTCGGTCTGCATGCCGCGCCAGTCTATCACACCCTCGGCAAAACCCCGGGCATCCTCTATCGAGACAGCTCCTCCACGTATGTTTCTCTGGGTGTAATAATTCGAGTCGTTCCAGATATAGTCAGGCATCTTGCGCACAAGCAGCGAACGCGGAAACATACCTAAAGCACCACGCACACCGCCGCGGCGGTAGCGGTAATATACAGTAGGCACGAGCGAACCCTCGCGCCAAGGAGTACCGACAGGCTGAGTCCAGACAGCACCCGCCATAACCGTGTGGCGCCCGCTATCCAGACTTAATCCTATTTCAGGCGCGAGCTGCGTCTGAAAAAAGGTACGCGTGTCGGTTATCTTGCTGTCTCCCTCACGGTTGTCAAACACAGTGCCGAAAGTCACTCCCCATTCCAGTTCGGGCTTCTGCGAGTAGCCGGCAAAGGTCAGAAACAATGCCGCAAGAGATAACAGAACCTTTTTCATACCGGTTGTCATGCCGGCACCTCTATCTTTTCGATAGCACGGCGCAGACGGCGTTCAGTCTCCTCAAAGCCGATCAGCTCAGTGATGTCGAACATATGGGGACCATGACAGGAACCCACAACAGCCAGACGGAAGGCATTCATGACATTGCCAAGGTGATAACCCTTATCTGCTATCCAGCCCAAAACTACCTCCTCGGCGTGTTTGCTTTCCATATCAGGAAGCGAACGAAGTATCTCTATCAGACCTTCCATTATGGCCGGAGTCTCGGCGCTCCAGCGTTTCTTGATATCTTTGGGAGCATATTCCGTGGGAGCCTCGAAGAAAAAGTCGGCCTGATCCCATAGGTCGCCTATGAAATTGGCGCGTCCCTTCACCATCCCTACGGCCTTGGCCACGTATGCGGAATCGAATTCCTTTCCGGTTTTCTCCTTGAGCACGGTAGCGAACAGACGGGCAAGTTCCTCATCGCTTTTCTTCATCAGATACTCGTGGTTGAACCACGTGCCTTTCTGATAATCGAACTTCGCGCCAGACTTAGAGCAGTGTTCGAACGAGAACTTGGCTATCAGTTCATCCATGCTCATCAGCTCGGAATCATCGCCGGGGTTCCAGCCGAGAAGCGCCAGGAAATTGACCACAGCCTCAGGCAGGTAGCCTTTCTCGCGATAACCCGACGATATTTCGCCCGAAGCGGGGTCGTGCCATTCAAGCGGGAACACGGGGAAGCCGAGCTTGTCGCCGTCGCGCTTGGAAAGTTTACCGTTTCCTACGGGCTTCAGAAGCAACGGCAAGTGCACGAATCTCGGCATGGTGTCTTCCCAACCGAATGCTTCATAGAGCAGCACATGCAACGGCGCAGACGGAAGCCATTCCTCGCCACGTATCACATGGGAGACTTCCATCAGATGGTCGTCTACGATATTTGCCAGATGGTATGTAGGCAGGTCGTCGGCACTCTTATACAGCACCTTGTCGTCGAGTATCGACGAGTTTACGGTTACTTTTCCACGTATCATGTCGTCGACCGTTACCTCGCGGTCGGGTTCTATCAGGAAGCGCACCACGTACTGCTCGCCATCGGCTATACGTTTTTCCACCTCTTCCTTGGGCATCGTGAGCGAGTTACGCATATTGCCTCTGGTAGAAGCGTCATACTGGAAATTGGGTGTAGCCTGGCGGGCAGCCTCAAGTTCCTGAGGGGTATCGAATGCTATATAGGCACGTCCGGCGTCAAGCAGCTGCTTCACATACTTGCGGTATATGTCGCGACGCTCGCTCTGCTTGTAAGGGCCATAAGCGCCACCCTCGCGCACACCCTCGTCGATGCCGATACCGAGCCAAGCCAGCGACTCATTTATATATTCTTCGGCACCCGGCACAAAACGGCGGCTGTCGGTATCCTCTATACGGAGTATCATGTCGCCGCCATGCTGACGGGCAAACAGGTAGTTGAACAACGCTGTGCGTACGCCCCCGATATGCAGGGGGCCTGTGGGAGAGGGTGCGAAACGCACTCTGACTTTACGTTCCATATTGTGGTATTTTTTGTTTTTACAGTTAAAGAGGTTTTATAGTCCTTAAAGTCTTTAGGGTCCCTAAAGTCCTTAAGGTCCCTGTCGGCAAATGACTAATGACTAACGACAAATGACTACCGCCTACCGGCCGACTGGCCGGAACTTCTTACCATTCCAGCTCCATTCCAATCCCTTGCGCAGGTATGGGGCTATCAGGTCCTTGGATTCCTGTGAAAGGCATGATTCCACAGTAAGGCGACCTACTATCCTGTAGGGCTCCCCCGGTATGGCCACATAAGAGACCGTGGGGAACGATACCGCCTGCTCAAGCTCATTCATCTTGACCGGAGCACCTTTGGGAAGATCGAAGAAATCCTTAAGCTCCGGCATTTTGAAGTATCTTGATCCATCTACAGGCTGAAGGTCGCTGTCAAAGAAATTTATCTCCGTATCGGGGGCTTCCTGCCGCTCACCGATGGTATACAGTGTCATTACCACAGGTTTGTCAGCCTTCCCGTCGCGGGGAAGGATACACACCTGAAGTGTACTTACAGGCGTAAGACGCACCGATAGATAATCCGGCGTCACGCGCTCAAGCACCGACGGGCCGCCGAGCGAATTTGTAGCCTGCCATAAAGAGTCAACATCGTAATAGTCGAGCATGTCGAGCCGCGTGGAACGCGACAGCAGGTCGAGCACTGAAATGGGAAGGTCCGCGAATACCTGTCGGGCTGTGATGGTGTCGGATACCTCGACCGCCTCACCGGAATCACTCTTTTTAGAGTCGGCATTGGCGTAAAAGGGGGGCATAAGCAACGCCATAATCAGCGCCGCCAATATCGCGCTCCGCATCCCTACGCTACGTAGTTTCCTACCTCCTATATGAAAATATGCCGGTCTACCCATCATTATTTCTTATAGAATATCTCGTAACTGCCGTGTTTACGCGGCTTTTCTTTTTTCTCGCCTTTAGCCCGTTTCTCCTTCTTTTCTTTCCTTATCTCTTTATCCTTGGGCTTTTCTTTACTTTTTCTCTTACGGTCAGAGGTTTTGCCGTCATCATCCTTGCGGCCCTCTTTCGATGCGCGTTTCTTCGCGCGGTCTTTGGCCTCTGCGGCGTAATTGCGGTCTGTGGCATACTCGGCCCGAAGCCTGTTGCCGAAAAATTCGGTGTTCTTAAGAGCATCCACGACGCGGTGAGCATCTTCGCTGCGCACATCGAAAAGTGTATAGTCGGGCATGAGGTCTATGCGCCCTATCTGTGGCTTCGGACCGTTTACCGACTTGTTGATCAGCTCCATAAGATTGCCGGGGAAGAATCCCTGCCCTTTACCTATGTTGATCATCAGCCTTGTGTATCCCTTTTCGGCTGTACGACGGTCTTTGTCGCCGCGTTCCCTGCGCTCCTTGCGCTCTCCCCTCTCTCCACGTTCCTTGCGGTCGCCGCGTTCAGAGCCGCTTGCGTTAAGGTCTATGTCAGGCATATCACGGTAGTAGGCAAGCAGACGGTTGAATTCAAGCGAAAGCACACGCTTAAGCAAATCTTCTTCCGACAGCCATTCCAGTTTCTTGCGCACTCCGGGAAGATATTTCGCTATCTGTGTTTCATCTACCTCCACGCGCTCCAGCCTGTCGGCAAGATTATACAATTGCTTTTCTATGATATGCTCGGGGGTAGGCACCTTCTTGTATTCGAAGGTCTTACCTATCTTCTTCTCTATCTCCCGGAGCTTGCCACGTTCGCGCGAGTGGATTATGGCTACCGACACACCGGTCTTGTTAGCACGTCCGGTGCGGCCCGAGCGATGAGTGTAAACAGCCGGATCATCCGGCAAGCCATAGTTTATGACGTGCGTAAGGTCATCCACGTCAAGACCGCGGGCGGCCACGTCGGTAGCCACCAGCAACTGAGTCACATGATCGCGGAATTTCTTCATGGCCAAGTCGCGCTGAGCCTGACTGAGATCGCCGTGCAGACAGTCGGCATTGTAACCGTCGGCTATAAGTTTGTCGGCTATCTCCTGGGTCTCCTTCTTGGTACGGCAGAATATTATGCCGTAGATATATGGATTGTTGTCGGCCACGCGCTTTAAAGCCAGATACTTGTCGTGGGCCTTGACCATGTAGTATATGTGTTTCACATTATTCGACCCTTCGTTGCGGTTTCCGGCCACAAACTCGACCGGGTCGTGCATATACTGCTTGGCTATGCCGGCTATCTCCTTGGGCATCGTAGCCGAGAACATGAGCATCTTGCGGTCTTCGGGTACGTGAGAGAGTATCTCGTTTATATCGTCGAGGAAGCCCATGTTAAGCATTTCGTCGGCCTCGTCAAGTATCACCGTGTGGACTTCGTCAAGATGCACCTCCCCGCGCTTTATAAGGTCTATCAGTCGGCCGGGGGTAGCCACTATGACCTGCACTCCCTTCCTCAACGAACGTATCTGCGACTCGATGCTCGAACCGCCGTACACCGGCAATATCCTTATACCCTCCTCATATTTTGAAAAATCGGCAAGGTCGCCGGCTATCTGCAGGCATAGTTCTCGCGTGGGAGCTATTATCAGAGCCTGTGGAACCTCAAGCTCCGGCTTTATACGTTGCAGCACCGGCAATCCGAACGCGGCTGTCTTTCCCGTGCCTGTCTGTGCCAGACCCACTACATCGCCCTCTTCATTGAGAAGATGAGGTATGGTCATCTCCTGTATAGGCATAGGATGCTCGAAGCCAAGCTCTTCAATGGCTTTAAGCAACGACTCCCTTACTCCCAAGTCTGCAAATGTCTTCATCTTCGTATTTCCTATTTCCTTATATCCGGGTAGGTTTACTCTTTTTTAACAACCTCCGGACACAATGTCTCGCGAAATTACAAAAAAATAACGTATCTTTGCTTATCGGTGCGTATCTTATTCAGACGATTCAATACCGATATTGAATCAGATACGCATTCAACAAGCATTCATTTGCCTTAATCATACTTTTTTTCATCCTGATGTCAAAAAAACACATTCTTCCGGCAGTGGCCGCGATAGCCGCCCTGATGCCTCTCCAGGCTCTCTGCTGCACCAACCTCATAGCGGGCAAAAAGGCCTCGGCCGATGGTTCCGTAATGGTTACATATGCCGCAGACAGCCATACTCTTTACGGTATGCTCACCCACACTCCGGCCGCCGACCATCCCAAAGGTTCGGTCAGAAAGGTAGTGGATTGGGATACCGGCAAACCCTTAGGTGAAATTCCCCAGGTGGCACATACCTACAATGTGGTTGGAAACATGAACGAACACCAGCTGGCCATAGGTGAATCGACCTGGGGGGGCCATGAGGAACTGACCGATACCACCGGCAACTCGGTGATAGACTACGGCTCGCTTATACAGCTCGCCCTCGAACGCGCCAAGACAGCCCGCGAAGCCATAAAGGTCATGACTGACCTTGTGGATAAATATGGGTATGCCTCTTCGGGTGAATCCTTCTCCATCGCCGACAAAAATGAGGTATGGGTAATGGAGATGATAGGCAAAGGCGCCGAAAAGGGTGCCGTATGGATTGCCGTGCGCATACCTGACGATGCAATCTCCGGGCATGCCAACGAGCCCCGCATACGCAAGGTAAACATGAAAGACAAGGAGCACGTGATGCACTCTAAGGATGTGGTCTCGTTCGCACGCAAGCGCGGGTATTTCACCGGCAAGGATGAAGACTTCTCATTTGCCGATGCGTATGGGGAACACAATGCCGACACCCGCCGCGGATGCGATGCCCGAGTATGGTCTTTCTTCCGACGCTTCAAGCCCTCTACCGATTCATACTACAGCTGGTGTGTGGGCGAAAGCGACGACCCCATGCCTCTCTACATAGTTCCAGACCGCAAGGTATCGCTGGCGGAAATGCAGAATTCCATGCGCGACCATTTCGAGGGGACACCTCTGAACATGACCTCGGATATAGGCGCGGGCCCCAACAAGGTGCCTTACCGCTGGCGTCCCATGACGTTCAAGGTAGATGGCAAGGAGTACTGCAACGAACGCGCCATAGCTACCCAGCAGACCGGCTGGAGTTTCGTATCGCAGAGCCGCGACTGGCTCCCAGACCCCGTGGGTGGAGTGCTTTGGTTCGGCACAGACGATACCAACACCACAGTATATATGCCTTTCTACTGCTCCATGACCGAGATTCCACTTCAGCTGCGGGAAGGAGACATAAACAATTTCTCGATGGACTCCAATTTCTGGATGAACAACTGGGTGGCGAATCAGGCCTACAACCGCTATGATCTGATGATTCCGGATATACGCAAAGTTCAGGGCGCGCTCGAAGGAAAATATCAGTCTTCGCGTACCGACCGCGATAAGGAACTTTCGGCCATGGCCGAGAAAGGCGACATGCAGAGTCTCGTGGCCAGTGTGAACGCCGAAGGCGCCGCGATAGCCAAGGAGTCCACCGACGCATACCGCGACCTGGCGCAGTATCTGCTTGTGCGTTTCATGGACGGCAACATGAAAAAGACCGATGAGAACGGCAAATTCATGTACAACGAATACGGACTGCCCAAATCCCCCTCCTTCCCCGGATACAACCAGGAGTACTACGATAATATCGTGCGCACTACAGGCGACCACTTCCTGATTCCGGCGCCCGAAAAGAAATAAGCACTCAAAAAGAAATAATATTGTTATACGAAACCAGAAAAAGCCACGGCCTCCCGTGGCTTTTTTTCATGGATATTCAATTTATGGAAGCGGCATTACGTTTATTCTTTGATGAAGAAAGTACTTGGATTTACATGCCGCTCATATCGCGGACCACATACTCATGTTGTGCGGAGTCTGTTGCCGCTGTTAGCCTTAGGTATCGCCGTTACGGGCTGCAAGAGCGCGAAGCTCTCGGATGCCGACGAGGCATTTGCCCGTGGAGAGTATTTCGAAGCGCAGAAGACTTACCGCAAGGTTTACAACAAGCTTACCAAGCGTGAAGACCGACCGTTGCGCGGGGAAGTGGCCTTCAAGCTCGGAGAGTGCTATCGTCTGCTGAACCGTGCGGCAAACGCCGCCGGCGCTTACCAGAATGCAGTCAGATATGAATATCCCGATTCCATGACCTTCTACTATCTCGGCAGATCGCTTCAGGCCGATGGCCGGTATCCCCAGGCTATGGACGCTTACGCCAAGTTTCTGGAGTGGAAACCGGGCAGCCAGCTCGCCCTCGAAGGGTTGAGAGGCTGCCGCCGCGCACTCGCCTCGAAAGATACGCAGTCGCGGTATGTGGTCAAGAACGCGAAGCTGTTCAATACACGGCGTTCCGACTATGCGCCCATGTTCCTCGGCAAGGATTACGATCAGCTTTATTTCACCACCACCTCCGAAAAGGCTACCGGTGAGAAGAAGTCGGAGATTACAGGAATGAAAAAGGGGGATATCTGGTTCGCCAAGAAAAATGAACGCGGGCAATGGGAACGCCCCCAGCCGGTAGAGGGTGAGCTCAACACCGATGCCGACGAAGGGGTGATTTCATTTTCGCCCGACGGGCAGACAATGTATCTGAGCCGTGCCATACGTTCGGAGACCGCGAACACTACAGTCGAGATATACACTTCACGACGCAGCGACGCTACCTGGAGCGCGCCCCAGAAGTTCGAGATAATACCCGACACCATATCGGCCATGGGCCATCCGGCAGTGTCGCCCGATGGACGATACCTCTATTTCTCTTCCGACATGCCGGGAGGTTACGGAGGCAAAGATATATGGCGTATAAATCTGCAGGAGCGTACCGGGACCCTCGAAAACCTCGGTCCGCAGATCAACACTTCGGGCAACGAGATGTTTCCCTATCTGCGTGCTGACACGCTCATGTATTTCGCATCCGACGGCCACCCGGGATTCGGAGGTCTCGACATATTCAAGGCCAACCTGAACTCGACCGGTGATCGCTGGAGCGTAGACAACATGGGAAAACCCATAAACTCAGCCGGCGATGATTTCGGTATCACTTTCGGCCCCGGGGAGTCCGGATTTTTCTCTTCCAACCGCGGCGATGCCAAGGGGTATGACCATATCTATTCTTTCGAACTGCCCGAACTGAAGATAACCATCTCCGGATGGGTGGTCGACAAGGATGACGAGCCTGTACCAAACGCAGTGATAAGGATTGTGGGAGACGACGGCTCCAACCAGAAGGAGGTGGCCCGTGACGACGGTTCGTTCCGGTTCAATCTCGGACGCGGGGTGCGATATGTGATGCAGGCTGGAGCCAAAGGGTACCTGAACCAGAAACAGGAGTTCACAAGCGACACCGAGGAGGCTGACGCAGACTATGGGGTAGACTTCATACTCGCCGCCATCGACAAGCCTCAGGTAGTCGAGAATATCTTCTACGACTTCGACAAGGCCACCCTGAGGCCGGAGTCCAAGGCCGCGCTCGACGAGCTCGTGCAACTACTGAAGGACAATCCTCATGTAGCGGTGGAAATGTCGGCCCACACCGACCGCATAGGTTCCGACGAATACAACATGGAGCTGTCGGAACGTCGTGCCAAGAGCGTTGTAGAATATCTTGTGGCCGCAGGTATAGCTCCCGCCAGACTTACCTGGCAAGGCTACGGCGAGACGAAGCCCAAGACCGTTACCAAGAGGATTAATAAACTATACCCGCAGTTCGAAGAGGGCACAGTACTGAACGAGGAGTTCATAGAGACCCTCGACGAGGAGAACAAAGCCGCCGCCGACCAGATAAACCGCCGCACGGAACTTCAGGTAACCAGTACCGATTATGATCTTTAAGGGGTTCATGTGATATCCCCGCATACTCCGTCGCCTGAGACAGGACAGGGAAAAGCCCGGTTGCCGAATGTCGGCAGCCGGGCTTTCCTCTTGTTCAAGTGTATGTCGTCAATATGACTGTATCATAATCAATCATCGAACCTGAACCTTGATGGCGCGGTTATCGACGATCACAAGGTATACGCCGGCATCTGCCGAGACGCTGTCGGACGCCGTGCCCACGAACGATGTGATTACACGTCCCTCCGCGTCTACGACACGTATGTCGAGACCTTCGGCTCCGGAAACGGTTATCATGCCCTTCGCTGCCGATACCTTCACTTTGCCATAACCGATACCATTGACTGACGAGGATGACATTTCCACGGTATTCGAGTATACGCTCTCACCCTTGTCATATACCACTGTCACATTATATTTGTGAGCGTTCTCGTCAGCGGCATCATTATATTCCTGTTCCATTATAGGTTCTGAGGTAAGGCAATCGTCATCGCGGTATACATTATATCCGATCAGCGACAGTTCGCCGGTATAACCCGATGAAGCATAGAAATTGATATCATCGACCATAAATACATAACAATCTTCCGAAACGCAACGTATCGCGAAGTAGCGTGCGCCCTGAGGAAGAGTTACCTTCTCCTGAGTCCATGATACCGGAGCGGAACGACGGTCGCCGATACGCATGAAGTCCGCAGGTTCGATACCGGTGGTAGAATAGTAAACCTCATACTTTTCAAAGCCGTACTGGTCGGTAACAGATTTGACCCAGAAAGAGATTTCCTGTTCGATACCCGGCAGCAACGGAGAAATCAGCCAGTCGTCATTCTTCCCCGAGCTGGCGGCCATACAAATAAACATCTGGTAGCCGCTGTGAGGAGCCCATTCCGTAGGCTCACCGTCGGAGGTCTCCATCGGGATACCGAGCATAGAGGGATTGAACACCTGATATGCCATCGGCATGGAAGCATTCGGATACTGCAGGGCATTACCTGCATTGTCTGAAATGCCGTATGTGCCCGAACCGTCAACGTCGCGTACGGCCCAGTCGCCGAATCCGGAGATTGCGAAGGCCTCATAATCCTCGACTGTTTCAGCGGCCATTTCACCTCCGGCAGGGCCAAGTGTCGGCTCGCTCCAGGTCAGAAGTACGCTTGAGTCATCCTGACGGCTTCCCTGAAGGTCGGTAACAGCCGGATAATTGGGTCGTGTGAGTTCGGTCTCGACAGTCTCGGTTACATTGTCGCCTTCGAATACATCGTCGGCATAAACCACACGTGCGCTCCATTTAACCTTATCGGGCCACAGATTGAGAGGAGTTATCTCGAATACATACTCGCGGGTAGCGTCGGGCAGTGTGGTCACACCTTCGAGAGTGCTCTCGATCTTGCCGTCACGGAGAAGTTCCACGCTGTATGACTTGGCTGTCTTACGGCCGACGTTCTCGACGAATACGCGGATCTTGGATTTTTCTCCGGTCATCATACGCTGGGGAGCCTCGATGCGGCGTGCCGCAAGATTGTATTCATAGTTCTCGCGGACCATGATGTTGTCGATATAGACTATACCGGTCCCGGTGGGACTCGATACCTTGAAAGCTATCTGGATGGCGCGGCCGTCGGCGTAGTCCGAAATATCAAACGAGCCCTTCTTCCAGCCTGCATCCTCATCATCATCGAATGCGATGGTGCCTACACGCTTCAATTCGGCGTCATCTACCGATACCATCACATCGATACGGGCGTTCTCAAACTTGTGGTTGTAATATCTGAACTGCACCACGGGAGAGTTGAGTTCGCTTAGAGAGATCTTCGGACTTACAAGTATACCCTCGGCAGTTTCGTCTGCAGGATTGAAACCTACCATGCCGCCGTCATTGTCATAAGGGGTGCAGACCGGGGCCGTGCCTTCATGGTATACTCCCCAGTTGCCCGGATCGTCCGGACCCATACGTACGTCCCAAGGTCCGTGGGAAATCTTGCCGTCAGGGAAAGTCTCTATAAACGGTGTTTCATACGGATCTCCTATGGTCACGACATTGGAAGAGGCACCGTAGCCGTATCCGGCGGGAGACTGGGCGTAAACCCAATACTGGAAGAACTCCTGACGTTCGCCGGCAAGAGGAGGATTGGCATCGGTAAATGTGAACGTATTCAATCCGGTGGCGAGTTCCACCTCGTCATTGCCCCGCACTACCGTGTAAGTGAGTACTGACGGATCGAAGAAGCCGCCGTTTTCCGATTCAACGGGAGCATCCCAAGTGATGACGGCAGCGCCATCGCTTTCGGAAGCCACGATATTGACAGGAATACCGGGACGGTCATGGCCTACGAACACGCTCTTCTCGACTACATACCCTTCGCCCGACGCATTGCGTGCGATTATGCGATAGAGATTGTCGTTCTGCTCGGCTTCGGTATCGGTATATGTCATCTGGGCGCCGGGATTGGCTCCTGTCAGGGATGTTACTTTTTTACCATTACGATAGATATCGACTGCGTCGATAGAGGTCAGTTCGGTACCCTCTACTGTCTTTGTCGGAGCCGTGAAGGATATAGTGGTCTGAAGAACGCCCTGAGCGGCAGGAACGATAGTAAGAGCTGTAACGGCCCCCGGACTGCCCATGATCGGGCCTTCGGAAATCGAGAAATCGTCCGCATACAGATACATGCGGTCGGCCGGGCTGCAACCATGCACGCCGAAGTAGTATTTGCCTTCAGTATCCACCGTCACATATTTCTCATATGTTTTCGGGTTGTCGGCATTATTGATTGTCAGACGGTCTGTGATCAGAGTCATCGATTCAGACTTAGGAAGCGGGCCGAATCCGAGTTCTGCTGCTTCATTGTACAGTGCGTAATTGCTAATTCTTGCAGCCACACGATACATGCGTCCGGGCATCATTTTCACGGCCGGGGTGAATATCCAGTCGTTCATAGGCTCTGTATAGGAGTTGGCCTGGGAATACCTGCATCGGGCAGCCATGTGCATCTCATCGAATGCCCAGGTCTCGCCGTCGGCGTTTGTATCTTCGACACTCAGTTCGTTGAAATCCTCTTCCGTATCGACGGTATTGAAGTATGGCAATGCGCGGATTCCTACGCCGACCCTGTTCGATTCGCCGGTTATTCCCTCGGCACCCCCGTATGAAGGAGTCACAGTATAGTATACCACGGAGAAGTCGGAGTCTTCGGAGATTGTCTCGGAGAAAGATGTACCGGAAAGATTGGAAGCCACAGCCACTTCGCCGGGCATCCTTACAACCGTATATGTGATTTCATCCTTATTTATATAACCGTCGTGAACAGTTCCTTCCGGGGCTTCCCAGGTCAATGACATGTTGCCGTCCACCACATTTCTTACAACCTTGATATTCGCAGGTGCGAGGGGTATGTCGGCACCGACCCAGCCCTGATAGGCCGCTATCGGTGATTTGCCCGCATCGTTGCTGACCGTAACGGTTACTCTGCAACGACCCGGTTCGGTTACAGTAAGAGGTATGCTGACTGCCTCGCCGGGAACCGCCGTACCCCTGTATTCATCCTGGTCGTTTACGCGAGCTTCATATGAAAGCGAGCCGGAGAGTTCGCTGTCAGAGGCGAAAGTGCGCGAGGGAGCCGTGAAGGTTATCGCTCCGCTCAGAGAAGTGCCCGGGAACGAGAGTGAAAGGTCTGCCACAGCCGCAGGTGCGTCGTCAGCGGCCTCGGCCACGGGAATAAACATACCGGTAAGTTCGGTGTTGTCTTTGATGTCGGTAACGTATGTGGCTGCGCCTGTAGTGAGATCAACGGTATAAAGACGTGCCTTCGCGTCGGCCTCCATACATTCCCAGTAGAATACTCCGGTAACAGGGTCGATTGTGCCTGACGCGGAATACTGCGGTCTGCGACCAGTGCTTCCCACAGCCACACGTGAACCGTCTTTTTTGTCAAACTTATAGAGCATGCCGTCCAGGCCGATGCCATATACATCGCCTTCCGGCGTTACTGCTACGGTTATTATGATAAGGTCGAGATCCTTGAGTCTGGTGCGCTCGCCGGTATCGAGGTTCAGGTATCCGAACACCCAGCCGTCGGCGTCATCGTTCATGAAACACCCGTATGCATATCCTGTGGTAGGGTCATATTCCATATCCTGAGCCACCGACCCGGGGTCGACCGGAAGGTAGGTAAGCTGTTGCCAGGTATCGATGTCATATGATGAAAGATAGGCGAACATCATACCCATGAACTGCATGTAGCTTACGGCATAATACTTTCCTCCGGCGTATGTGCCGCCGCCGGTTACGATGTAGTCATCCCCGAGAGCTTCGGGAGTAAGCGTGGAACCGTCGTTCTTTATGAAAGAATATACGCCGGGGGCCTGGCTGTCGGAGGTCCAGGAATCCGCGAAAATCGCGCCGCCATAGATGCGTGCGGCCTGGGCCTCGGTTACATTCAGAGGAGCCACGCTACGCGAGATCGGTTTCGCATAGGGACGCGTTTTGGTTGAATGACGATTGGGAAGCTGTCCTTTCTGCAGCCGTGGGACTGCCGAGAGAGGAGAAGCCTTGGCCTGCTTCTTCGCATGTCGCCGTGCCTCGGTTACGCTCGAAGGGCTGATTCGATCGTAGACTGTGCCGGCGGCATCAGTAGCAATGGCCAGTAAAGCTGCTGCGACAAGGACCGTGCAGGCAATCAAATTGCACTTTTTCATTGGCTTTCAATATTTAGGTTAGAAAATTAATTTATACGATGTATCGCCTGAACGAAGTATGTAAAGTCCGGAAGCCGGCACTTCGATACTCTTTTCCGAAACTGCCACACGGAGTCCGGAGGCGGTGTAAAGTTCTGCAGGTTTTTCGAGGATTATGCGGAATCCGTCTACAGTAAACGGAGGCATATTCATCGTAACGGGTACGGAAGACCCGGATTTTTCCGAGACTATGCGGCGTTCATATGAGGTCTTGCTGAACATGCCATCTTTAAATCCGGTAACGGTGAGATAATACACCGAGGGTTCCGGGAGACCGGCAAGTATGAATGAGGTGTCAGGTGTACGGAGATAATGTTCGTTCTCTCCGAAATAAGTCTTCCTCACGTCGCCTCCGTATGATATGGCGACATCGTCAAGCGCAAGCGAACCTTTGCCTCCGTTGTGGAATATGATTTTGACGGAAGAGGCGCCTTCGGACCATTCGCTTGTCTCTTCGATTCTATTTATAACTCCCCGGGAATTGTCAACGGGGAAGGATGCCACACTCGTCCAGTCGCCATATCCGCGTATCTGGACTTCCACCGTTGCTTCGGCAGCTGCCGATACGCCACGGCTCCAGAACGATACCGCATGTACCCCTTCTTCATATGCAGGAGTAGTCAGAGTCTGGCCGTCGATGTTCATACGCAATGAAGGCACCGCTGCACCGCAGTATGATTGATTGGCATATGTAAGATTCGAAGCGCTGCTCCATCCCGAGGGGATTGAAGAAACACCACCTGTGAAGTCGGCGGTCTCATTGTCGAACTCACCATAAGATTTCTCATAGACCGACACGAGATATTCCTCGGCATCCTCTACGGGTGTCCAGGTTATGCGCCACCCTTCTTCCTTTTTTGACAGTTCGGTCACTTCAGGACGCAGGTAATCGAATGTAGCCGGGAGTGTGGTGAGAGTAACCTCGTTGGAGCCTACGCTCTGAAGACCGGAGACAGCGTCTACGACGCGCACCACGTAACGGTATTCCGTCTCAGGGTGCAGGTCGGTTACCGTAACCGAGAGGCTGGAACCCACGTTGCGTGCCTCCCATCCTGATACATATGTCGTTTCGGGACGCCCGGATTCATTTTCAACAACCGTATATACCGAAAGCAAATATTGGCATCCGGCATTTCCTTCGGTCCAGGAAGCGGTGAAACTGTCTATCCCGACATTGGTGGCCGGCATGGCGGTAACCGTGGGTACCTCGTCGCGACCGCCACTGACACGGAACTCGATTATACCGTTGGCCTCCCGGATATCGGTTATGGGTTTCTCAACCGCAGTACCGTCTGAAGTCGTCATCGAAGGATTGGTAGCGGAGGTAAACGATGTGATACCTGCGGTACCCGGGAAGGAGTCGCCGGAGCGCGAGGAGGTAGTCTGCGTGCCGTCTGCCTCCTCGATATCGACATACTGATGCGAGGCGGCATTGTTGACCGAGTTATATTTCCATATATTGGCATTGTACTCTATATGCCATACAAGCATTCCATGGCCCGGGATATACTGATCCCACCCTTTCTGCTGACGGTTCTCGATAAGAAAATACTCGTTATCCACATGTGTCTTGATTATACATGCGGAATTGGTATCGATGGCCGACAGCCGTATGTTGGCAGGGTTTCCTATCTCGCGGGGCACAAGCCATCCCAGGGCGTAACGTTCATATGCGGAATAGTTCGGCGGAGTACGCGACCCGTTGTTGTACGGACCCTCGTCCATGACGTTCCATGGGCCGGGTGTGAATGCAGATGACCCGTTGGTACTGTAAAGATCGGGAAGGCCGAGTACGTGACTGAATTCATGGACGAACGTACCTATGCCGTCCATCTTGTTCTCAAGGTCTATCTCGTTTGTACAGGCATAATGATTCAGTCGCACGCCGTCGTGCATATAAACCTCGCTGGTGGCTTCCACAAGATCCCATGAATGAGGCCACACGCAGTCGGACCCGTCCATATAACCGAGATTCTCGCCGTAACCGGCATAGAAGATAAAGACGTTGTCTATCCAACCGTCATCATTAAAATCATATTGTGAAAAGTCGACTTCATCATCAAGTATGTCGCAGGCATCTGTCAGCATCAGATGGGCGCGTATGTCATCGCCATTGCTGCCGTTCTCTCCATAATATGCGCGGTCGTGAGGTAATTTAACAGGGCCGTAGACATCGAAGTCAGGCATGAATTTACCCTGCGACTGGTCTATGAACCAATCACGGGCCGAACCGGTACCTCCATAATTGGAGTAACCTTCGGCATTGAGCATCTGTGTGAATTCCTCCTGTGGGGACGGGACTGTAAAACTCACGTCCTGATACTCCACCAATATCACGCATCCACGTACTTTGCCGGTAGTGGGGAATGTCGTGGGGAGCATCCCGGCCGCTCTGGCGGGCTTCTCGGCCCGCACGCGGCGAGCCTCGAATTCTTTCATGGGCATTTCTCGCAGATAGACACCCGTAACGGTCTCCAAGGGTTTGCCATCCAACGTAGAAATATAATGGAAACGCTCGTCTCCGTTCAGACGCACCGTAATCTGAGTGCCGTCAGGTTGCGTGACAACCGTAGGACGCGGATTAGCCTTAACCGCATAAAGAGGCATCGCCGACAACATCGCGGCAGATATGGCAAAGGCTTTAGAAAAAGTGGGGTGTTTCATACGCTTAGATAAAAAGTAGAGTAGAATTTGCGTCTAAAGCAAATGCTTTTTCAAGAAGAATCTCTGAACATAAATCAAAAAGCGCATTTATAGCTGCATTTTTAACATCTTGAGCTTGCAAACACGCTCTTCGATGAATACCTTTGCTTTGCGTATCAGATGTTTTCTATGGAATCGGAGTATGCGAAATAAACTCCCGGAATTCATATCGGGTGTCTGACCGCAACAAGTCTAACATTAATTTAATTATTGTTTATGAGAAATTATTTCCTTTATTCTTTATTGGCGACCGCCATCATGCTTCCCGCTTCGGCTTTTGCCGCCCAGCCGGCTTCTCCGGTTAACGTTACGGCTGTCCAGAATGACGAAGGTGTCCTGATTTCATGGGATGCCGTTACCACCGATGTCGAGGAGGAAGATATCGACCCCGACGGAGTTGTTTATGACGTGTACCGTTAAGACCTGAAGACTCTTATGGCTTCCGATATCGTAGAGACAAGCTATCTTGACGCGCTCGAAGGGATAGCTGACAACACAATTATCTACTGGCAGATTACCGCGAAGACCGACCAGGGTTCAAGTTCTTCCTATGGCGGCCTTTCTGCCGAGATTCTGATAGGGGACGGCGACACCCTCCCCTATGCCGAGACCTTCAATACGAAAGAGGGCTGGAGTTATGAGCCGGATAATTTCTGGTCTGAGGAAGTCAAGGAGGGCTGGAGAGGATTTAGGATCGATGACGAAGTGTTCTTCGAATATGACGGTGCACCGGACGGATGGTTCTATATCTATGCTCCCGGAGTGACTTCCGAAGAGGAGGCCGATGGAAACGGATACCTTTATTTCGAGCCGAGTTCCTGGTCTGTTTCCGATTCTCAATACACTTCAGGTCCCATCAACCTCGGCAATGCCGAAAATCCTACGCTCACCTTTGACTATTTCGCCGTTCCGGAAGCTCACAACGGCTTTGAAGCCATGGTTGTAGATGAGAATAACGTGGTCAACGTGGTCCTGAACACTATCCCCGTTGCAGATACTCCCCGGTGGGTCAAGGCCAATATCCCTCTGAAAGGTGTCGCAACCGGCAAAATCCGTCTGAGATTCCATGCCAAATATGACCCTGACAAAGTTCCCGAAGAAGGTATAGCGGCGCCCATATGTTTCGACAATATCGAAATCAAGGACGGGAATCCCGTTTCTGTCAACGGTATCGGCATGAACGGCATAACCGAAACCCTGTATTATACTCTTGACGGTGTACGTGTGAGCCGTCCTGCCAAAGGCAGCCTCAATATCCGTGTTGTAAGAAATGCAGACGGAACTGTCCGCGCAGACAAGGTTTTCGTAGCTGAATAGCGCACCCGATGCCTCGGAAATAATAAAGTCAATAAAAAAAGGGATCATGACATCATGATTCCTTTTTATTTTTAAGTAGCTGCGAAGAATAAATGCACATATGAGAGGAGCTTATTTTTGAGGTGATTTCGCAAGTCGAAGAGGGCGCAATGCGGGCATTGCAACCGATGAGACCTTGCGGAAGCAACCAAAAAGAAGCCCTCTCATATGTGAAATTCTAAAAAACATATTAACATTTATTCTTCGTAGCTACTTAGATAGTGTTTGAATTATTATGACTCTGAAGAACCGCTCTTTCCACCGCGCACTATCTTGCGACGTATGCGGGACAACGTCTGGGGAGTCATGTAAAGATATGACGCTATGTATTGCAACGGGACATTCTGAAAGAACTCGTTTGACCTCGCTTTCTGCAATTTACGATATTTGTCATAAGCCTCTCCTTCGCCTATCGAAATGGAACGGTCGGCAAGCACATACAGTCCGTCTATGAGATACTGCGTTGTCCATTTGGCCCATTCGCTCGACTCGATCAACAGATTCCTGATATCCTTGATATCGGCTACATATGCCTCTACTTCAGTTACGGCATCGATAAAATCGGGAGCCGGCTCAGAACGGGCGAATGAAAACATCGAGCATGCCATATCTCCCTCTTCGGCGAACCATCGGGTACGTTCGTAGCCGTTGATAAGCATGTAATTCCGGCATATCCCCTTCTTTATTATAAAAAGGACGTGGAGACTTCCCCGGCTTTGACAAGGATGGTTTTCTTAGGATAAACGACAGTGCGCAACAAGGGACGAAGCAGGTCAAGGCCTTCGTCCGACATAGGATATTCTTTGCGGATTATATCTTCTAATTCCATTAAGTATATAGTATATATATTATGCTGGCAGTTGTAAAAAAATCTGTTTGCAGTCTATGCCGGGCATCGCTCAATGACGGAAACAACCCGTTTACAAAAAGAGCCATCCCCGACGGACGGCTCTTTTTGTCGGTAGTTTACTTTATCACCTTTCGTCCGTTTATGATGTATAGCCCCTGAGGCAACGCCGATATCCTTTCGCTGTCGGCTCCGTCGGCTATCTTCACGCCGTCTAAGGTGTAGATGTCGGCGCGTCCTTCCGCTCCAAGCAACTCGCCTACACCCGATACGCCGGTTACAGTACAGGTGGCCTCGAAACCTCCGCCCTTGACGGTTATGGCTGCCACGCCGGTCTTCAGCACACGGCAATGCCCCGTATTGCTTACCGTTACAACCGAGCTGTCGGAACTGCTCCAGGTTATAGTGCGGGGAAGGTCGGCATCACCGGGAACCGGAAGGACCCTGAGGTCGAACTCCGATCCCTCTACGGCGGCATACTCGCCCGGCTCCACTTCGAGTCCTTCAAGGACCACAGTAACCGATATGGTTGAAGTTGCCGTAAGGCCGTTAACGGTAGTGGCGGTAATAGTGGCGGTACCCTTGCCGATCGCGCTGACCATTCCGGAAGCGTCTACCGTCGCCACAGCTTCGTCAGAGCTGGTCCAGTTCAGGCTCTTGTCCGAAGCGGTAGATGGGGTAACGTTCGCTGTAAGCTGTCTGGTCTCACCACGGTTCAGCGAAACGAAAGCCGGTGTTACGGTAACGCCGTTGGGCATCACTTTCGGATCATCCTCTTTGATTACCGTTACGGTGCAGCTTGTGGTGATATTGCCGGCCTTGGCCATTATCTCCGCCGTACCGGCCTTGACAGCTCTTACAAGACCATAAGCCGTTACGGTAGCCACGGCGGCATTGTCGCTGCTCCAGGTTACTTCCTGATCGGTGGCGTCGGCAGGAGCGACGGTCGCGGTCAAGGTAGCGCGTTCACCTACCTTAAGAGTAAGCTGAGTCTGGTTAAGGGTTATTCCGGTTACCTCCACATATCCTCTCTCGACGGTTATGGAGCAGGATGCCGACTTATTGCCGCATGTAGCGGTTATAACGGCGTTACCCACCCATCTGGCGGTTACGGCGCCATCCTGGTCTACGGTAGCCACGGCTGAATTGTCGGTGGTCCAGGTTACATTCTTATCCGTGGCATTGTCCGGGAGAACGGTTGCTGTAAGGGTCAGTCTGTCGCCAACGACCATGGATGCGCTTGTCTGGCTTATTCTCACCTCGGTTACGTCAATTATGCGCTGCTTTACCGTTACAAGACATTCGGCTGTAAGTCCGTTCGAACTCTTGGCTACTATCTTGGCGTTGCCGGGTTTGATGGCCGTTACTTTGCCGGAAGCATCTACGGTAGCGATATCGGTGTTGTAGCTCAACCAGTTTACCGAACGGTCCTGGGCCTCGGCCGGAAGCACGGTAGCGCTGAGTGTGAAGGACTCCCCTTCGGTCAAAGTAAGTTCGCCACGGCTTATCTCTATGCTCGACGGCAGAGGGAAGACTGTAAGTTTCGATGTAACCGACAGTCCGTTGTGGGTGGTGGCCGTTATTGTGGTAACTCCGGGTTTCAGACACTTGGCCAGACCGTTCTGGTCTATGGTGGCCACCTGAGTATCTGACGAGCTCCATGTTACCGTTGTCTTGGCATCGTCGGGTTTGATATAGGCGGTGAACTGTATGGTCTCACCTTCATTGCGCTTTGCATCCGAATGACTCAGGGCTATTGATGTAGGATCATAACGAAGGGTCTCGTACTCCTCCTCTGTAACCACACGCAAAGTCGCCGCACTACCGGAAGGCACTTTCAAGTAAGACTGGTTTGCCGGCAGGTAATCTATAGATCCGGTTACGAAAGCTAATTTACCGTCGGCATCAGTGCCGAGCAGACGCATGGTGTTCTTGTCGTAGGCCGTGCGGTTATAATGGGTCTTCAGGTCGTTGTCAAAATAAACACCGCCAAGCAGGTTGGTTCCCACCGACGAGCCTTTGCCTCCGACAGTCAGTTTATTGTCTACAGGCAACGGATTGGCGCATTCTACAATTACCGGTGTCGACGAAGGTACGGTTCCGCTTATCTCTTTCAGGATTGCGAAATTGTTCACTACACGCGATATGGTATACAACTTCACACCCGCGCTTTCAGCGGCCACCGGGAATCCGGCGAAGAGTGGATAGTAGTATTTGCTGCCGGAAGTAACGGTGGGTTTCACGCCGAAATAATTATCGGCGGCTGTGCCCACGGGATGGAAATACCATTCGCGTTCCTCGCCGGTTCCCTCTACCGAAGCCTCGCCCTGGGCGGAATTCGATATATTCACATCACCGAGATATTTTCTCATACCACCCTTCACACCATAACAGGCATAGGTGTTGCGGTTAGTGGGAGCCGGCTCGATATAGAGGGCTACCTCCACGAAGTCCTTGGTGCTGGTACCCTGCGCTTCGAGAGCGTATTGTTTTCCCGACACGTTGTTCACGTAAATTATGGTGGCGGGATCGGAAGCCGCTTTCAGGAAGTCGGAGAAAAGGAGAATCGCTCCGACGTCGAACGTTGTGGCGGCGGTATTCATCTGGCCTTTGTTGTCGGTCAGATAGGCATACCGCTTGGTCTTATAGTTCTGCACACGATAGTAACCGTTGCCGTCAAGTTTCGCGAACGCCGGGAAGGCCACGACGAGAGCGAGCAATGAAAGGATAAAATTTTTCATAAGTGTAATAAATTAGTCATACTATGGAAACGCCCGATGCTCACCCAAACTGCAAATAGCAGCAAAAGCAAGCCGGAACGCAAGCAAGCCGGAATTACCATCCAAGTTGGAATTACCATTCAAGTTGGAATTACCATCCAAGTTGGAATTACCATCCAAGTTGGAATTGCCATCCAAGTTGGAATTGCCATTTTGATTTTTGGTAAAGGATAGGGGCTTAAGCCCCTATCAATCCTAACCAATTAACGCCCGATAGTTGTTGTTATTGCAATCGGGAGCATCTTTATGGCAAGAAGATACAAAAAACCTCCGGAACCTGACGGCCCCGGAGGTTTTTATAAGAGGTTTTTATAATTGGTATCGCCTGATTACTGGCAGATGCAGATTGCTACGCGGTTGTCTACAGGATCGTCGTAGGGCTGATATTCATCTTCACCCATGCTCTTGACGGTCATGCGGCTGCGGGCTATATTATAGTCGTTGGCAAGGCAGTCGGCCACTGTCTTGGCGCGCTTGGCTGCAAGACGCAGATTGAGAGCGCGGCTACCTGTACCCTTGTCGGCATAACCGGTGATGACTACGGTCGCATCGGGATTCTCCTTCAGGAACTTGGCTACTTCGGTTACCTTGGCCATCTGGTCCTTGGCTACCGATGTATTCGAAATCTTGAAGAATATGTCGCGACGCAGCTGCTTGACTTCTACGACATCGTTGGTTACCTTCTGCTCTACTACGGGAGCGGGAACCTCGACAACCTTCTCGACTATACGTTCTATAACCTGAGGAGCGGGAGCCTCTACAACGCGGGTGGTCTTGTTATACTTCTTGCCGAAGGTGTAACGGAAACCTACCAGACCGTTGAAATACCAGTCGGCGTTGCCGGCTTTCTTAGAGTTGTATCCGTCAGGAAGGACGTTGGCCATGATTTCAAGACCGATCGAGAAGTTCTGGGAAATATTGAAGTTCAGGTCGGCGCCGAACTGAGTGAGGAAACGGGCTTTTGTGCCGTCCCAGAGCAGGTCGCCGAGCAGGGGCTGGCCTGTAGCCTGGAAATACTGGGTCTGAACGTCGTGCGCCTCGTGGTTGTTGAAGCCGATGTTGGCACCGAAACCGAGGAAAGCGTTCACATCACACAGACGGTTTGGGCGATAGCCGCCGAACACGTTTGTCAGGTCGACGGTTACGTCGAGAGTGGGAGCGACATAGTTCCATTTCCAACGGTACAGGTGGCTGTACATAGAGCCGTTGATGTCGGAACCGGCGCGGGACTGCCATGCGTTAACGGCCAGACGGGCGCCTACATAGGGGTTGAAATGATAGCCGACTGCTATCTGAGCGTTGGGCGAGAAGAGTTTGCCGGCTTTAAGCTCTCCCAGAGTGTACTGGGAACCGAACTGACCCTGTACATACCAGTTGGGACAGTAGGTGTATTCGGTCACCTCTTCCTGGGCAAATCCGCAAAGGGCACTGCCGAGCAGAGCTGCGGAAATCAGTATCTTGCTGAATTTCATGTTTGTGTACTATTAAATTTTGGGTTCTTGCCGGGCATCCTGCCTGCGGGCAGGATGCCCGGTTGGAAAAGGTGGGTTCTTACTTCATGCGTACATAGTAGCGCTCTACGGAGGTGTATCCGTGGAAGTCGACTGCGGTGTAGACAATCTGGTAGGTGTAGCCGCTCTTCATCTTGCCTGTGGGCAGTGCTACGCGCTTAGCGCGACCTGTGAGCACCTGACAGAGAGAGCCACCGTTCAGTGCCTGTATCTCGGAAGGAGACAGAGCATTGCCGTTCTTGTCCCAAGCTGCGGAGATAGCCACGAACTTCTTGTAAGCCGGAGCCGCTACCTCTGCGGTGTAGCTGGTTGCTATCAGCTCTACGCCGTTACCGCCTGCGGGATTCAGGATCGACGGGTCTTTGCGGTCGGTCGACAGACGGTGGAAATCACCCTTGCCGGTGTAGTAAATCATGGCTACCTGCAGGTAGTGGTTCGGGTCGGCCATGAAGTCGTTCAGCTTGTCGATAGCCTGGTTGTACTTGTCAAGGAACTTGTTGAGTTTGTCGACTATGCCCTGGGTCTTGCCGGCGATGTCGTTCTTAAGGTCGTCAAGAATCTTGTCAATCTGATCGTTGATGTTGACCTCGAGTTCACCGAGAGCTCTGTTCACCTCGACGTTAACCTGATTTACAAGTTCGTCGATAGCCTTGTCAAAGTTCTCTTTCAGCTGCTGGTTCCACTGGGGCAGGAATGTATTGTTGAACTGATAGTTCACCTCGTCGATAAAGCCAGACATCTCTGCCTCGCCGACTTTCCAGGAGAACTTGCCGGTGTGGCCGACCAGATTACCGTTATCATCGTAGATCTCTACGTTCTCCGCTGTACCGGTTATCTCCATATTGTCGTTCCATTCCAGCTTAACGTCATGAAGCTTGAAAGTGAACTGCTGCTTGATCTTATCGCCGTCGATATTCACTGTGGCGTCAAGCTTGAAGTGGAAGCGGTCGTTGCTGATCATATCGTCCAGCATGTCCTTCACGTCGCGCAGGGGACCACGGTGAGAGAACTTATGGTCGATGGACTGACCGGCATAGGTGTTGTAGCTGAGGGGACGGAAGGTTACAGCTGCGATCTCATAGTTCGAAAGCACGTTGTAGGTCTTGTCGCCCTGGCCGTCGTTCACAGTCCACGAGGTCTTGAGCGCGTATGCGGGCAGATCCTGGTTCAGCTGACCGTAGATGGCCTTCAGCAGGTTAAATACGTTGGCCTTGCTACGTTCTTTCAGTATGTCTTTCACAGCCGACTTCAAGTTCGGATCGAGCTTGAGGTTGGTGTTGTTGATAGCTACTGCACTGAGAGGCAGTACGGCGTCGGCCTCATAGAAACCGTTGTCGGCGGCACGGGATAAGCCGAAGGTCAGGTTCTCGGTAGAACGGTGCACGTTCTGCAGTTCGACATACGAGCTGGTACCGTTGGAGGATTCCATGGTGAGCTGTACGCCGTCGAGAGCCACGTTCGAGGGGTTGATGGTCATGTAGACCTTACCCATATTGCCGTCCATAAGGATTTCACCGTTCTTGATGGTGATAGGCTTAACCAGACTGCCGAGGTTGTGGAGTTCTTCGGCGGTAAGCATCGGGCGGGTTGTGGTAGCGGTCTGCGAGGGGAATACCAGATCCTGGACACCGTCATACTGACCGTAGTAGTTCACAAGCATATTGCTCTGTATGCCGAGAGGCAACGAGAATGTACCGAAGAGCGGGTTGAAGACTCTCTGGACTATGATGCCTGTTACCATCTTGTTCAGACGGTTGTAGATATTGAAGAGCTTGAGCACATCGCCCTGCAGAGCCTTGATGGCCGTTTCATTGGCGGCTACACGCTTCTCAAGAGCATCAAGATCCTCCTTGCTTGCCAATTTCGTGATGGCCTGAAGAATATTATCGATATTGGTCTTGTTGGTATCTACCTGCTGACCCATGGTGTCGACAGTCTGGCTCAACTCATTGAACTTACGGTCGAGTTCGGCATACTCGGTCTCGAGTTTGCTGAGTCTTTCCTCAAGGTCAAGAACCTTCACCTGAAGAGCCTGTATGGCCTTGGTGTTCTCGTTCACGTCGCCCTGCAGTTGGTCTACGCGCTCGTTGGTAGCGTCGATAGCGCCTTGGAGACCGGCGACGAGTGTCTGCAGAGCCTCGATGGCAGCCTTGTTCTCATTCGCCTGGTTGAGGGCGTTGATAGCATCGGTCTCAGCCTTGGTCAGACGGGTATCGAGCTGGCCGATGGTGGTCAGCATATTGTCGATCTGCTGCTGCAGCACCCCGTCCTGGGTGTCTATGTATGAACGCAGGCTCGACAACTCGCCCTGAACGATGAGCTTATAGGCATCTATGGCTTTCTTGGCTTCCTCATAAGCTATGGCGCGTGCCTCTTCGGCTGAAATGCCCTGTCTGTGATGAAGAATCCAGTCCTCGATCTGGGCGAGGCGATTGTTGATATCCAGCGAGTTCAGATAGTCTATCTCTTTCTGAAGCTGATCTATCTTCACCTGCATGTTGGCCACATCCTTCATGGTGTCGAGCAGCTGATCCTGCAGTCCGGGTATGTCTATATACTGGGGCTTGCCATCTTCGCCGGCTTTCCAGCCGCGCTCTATGAGCACCTTATATATATAGTCGCGCAGCTCGTCTTCCGTCATCGAATTGTCTTCGAGAGCTGTAAGACGGCTCAGAATTTCTTTGATGTTCTCGGTGATTGTCCCGCGGTCGGCAGTGTTCCAATAGCCGATCATGTTGAGGATTTCCTGAATCTTGCGGTCGCAGTTCTGCTGACATAGAGCCTGAATACGCTCCAATTCTCCCACACGGTTCTTAAGGAGAGCAACTTCCTCCTCAAGGGTGTAGTTCTGCTGCCTCCACTCGTTCTGGAGGTCGGCTTCATAGTCCTTACAGGACTGGAAGGTGCCGACGCTGACAAGAGCCGTGGCCAGCAACAAGCCGTTGAGTAGTTTTCTTTTCATCTCGTGAGATTTGAGTTAATATATTATTGTTTTTTCTGATCTGGAAAATTGCAATCCCGCCTTTAAACAAAGACGGCACTGTCAATCATTTGCGGTTTTAAGTTCTTTTAATTTGCCTTGCTGTTTGGTTAAACTTTCACTCTGAGCGCCTTATACGGCATTTACAACCTGCTGCAAACGCGACGCCGTCATCAGATCTGACATCCGTGGTGGAAACGGCGTCGCGTACGGCTACTCAATTCGCAAAGATAGTAAGGATTTTCAAACTAAACAATTCAAATTATCAAAGATTTTAACTTTTTTTATTGTGTCCCCCAAGATTCTTTTCAATAAACACAAAATTATTAAAAAAGGTTCATCACAATCCCTTTTATATTCCGGAAAAGGAAGCGGCGAAACCACCGGGCATCAGCGGGTAAAAAAATCTGGCAGCCGGACCCGTGAGGACTCGTTAGACGGATATTTTTATGCGAATGATTATTAAAATTTCATGGAGTAACAAAAATATATATTAACTTTGCCGGGAAACTTTTTCAATTTGTTAATATAAACATATATAAATGAAGAAAATCTCCTCCCTATCCTTGGGCATACTCCTTGCCTCCACGCTCTCCCAGCCAGTCTGCGCCCAAAAGGCTTGCTGCAGGACTGCGGCTGCTCCCGAAGCCGATGTCAAGGTTTCAATGACTTCGACAGGCGACAAAAACTGGTTTGACCGCCATAACATATTCAACCATCTGGAGGGCGCCCTGACCATAGGCACCACCGGAATCGGACTGGAGCTGGCCACACCGGTTACAAAATGGGTGCGACTTCGAGCCGGCTACGATTACATGCCGCACTTCCATTTCAACTCCACATACGATGTAACCGCCTATGCCGACGGCAAAATAAACGACAGTAATTTCGGCCGCATACAGCAGCTCATGAACGACATATCGGGATTCGACATGCAGAAGAGCGTTACGATGCAGAACACCGCCACTCTTCAGAGCTGGAAAGTGTTGCTTGATGTGTTCCCGATACCAAACAACAACCACTGGCGCATCACCGCCGGCCTTTACGGAGGCTCGCGCAACTTTGGCAAGTGCATAAACCGTATCGACGAGGCCCCGATGCTGGTAAGCATCGGAACATACAATCATTTCTACGACATGGCCACGGCCCCGGACTTCGTTGTAAAATATTCCTGGGAAGAGAAGTTCCTCGGAATAGCATACCTCGATGTCGACGAGGCACAAAAAATACAAGACACGATGCTGAAATATGGACGCCTCGGCGTGCATGTAGGCGACCATCCCGACGGCACTCCCTATTTTATGGAGCCGGACACCGACGGCACATTATCCGCACGAGCCATAATCAATACGCTGCGTCCATACCTTGGCTTGGGTTATGAAGGTGGCCTTTCCGACGACGGCAGATGGAAAGCCGGCGTCGACGCCGGAGTCCTTTTCTGGGGCGGTGCTCCTGAAATCGTTACCCACGACGGCACTGTCCTCAACGATCTGTCGGATATGCGCCACAAAGTAAAACGGCAGATGGACCTCATAAAGAGCTTCTCGGTTTACCCGCAGATAAGCTTCCGTCTCTCTTACACTTTCTTCTAAGAAATCTGATTTAACATTTTTTGCATATCCTTACCGGAGTATTAGGGTCCGAAGTTACCGGATTTGAAAAACAAGTGTTATATTTGCACCATAAAATCGATTTTTAACGAATCCACAATACAGATACCCGGCCACAATATGGAAGCCGGGCATCTCTAACAGGGAAAAATCAATAACCACCTATTTAATTAAACATTAATCAAAACGCGGTGCAGTTCGGCAGAGATGCCTGAAACTCATTCGCGAGTCAATCATCTAAAAAGCGATGGAAGAAGAAAAGAAACCTAAACGTCCTCGTATTGCGGGAAGTCCTGTCCGCAGTTCGGAAGATGTATACCAAAAGAGAAACTTCAACAGCGAACACAATGTCGAGGGTGGATACCAACCCCGTCAGCAGAACTATCAGCGCCCCAACTACCGCGACCAGCAAGGTGGATATCAGCCCCGATATGGCCAGCAGGGCGGCTATCAGACCCAGCGTCCGGCATACCAGCCGTTCCAGCAGCATCCTCAGACTTCTGCCGCCGAGGGCGAGACTAAAACCGAAGACTCGAATACCCAGGAACAAGGCGGTTACCAACCCCGTCAGCAAGGCGGATACCAACCCCGTCAGCAGGGTGGATACCAAAACCGCCAGGGAGGGTATCAGAACCGTCAGGGCGGATACCAGAACCGCCAAGGGGGGTATCAGAACCGTCAGGGCGGTTACCAGAACCGTCAGGGTGGATACCAGAACCGTCAGGGCGGTTATCAGAACCGCAACCAACAGGGTGGCTACAAGCCTCGCATCCAAGGTGAAGGGATGGAACAGCAAGGCGGATATCAGCCTCGCAAGAACAACTATCAGAACCGCAACCAACAGGGCGGATACCAGAACCGTCAGGGCGGTTATCAGAACCGTCAGGGTGGATACCAGAACCGTCAGGGTGGCTATCAGAACCGTCAGGGTGGTTTTCAGAACCGCAACCAGCAGAAGCCGGGCATGAAATTCACACCGCGCCCAAGGCAGATAGACTACGTTCTGGAAGACATAGATCCCAACGAACCGATACGTCTGAACAAATTCATGGCCAACGCCGGCATATGCTCGCGCCGCGAGGCAGATGAATTCATCACAAACGGACTGGTAAAGGTAAACGATGTGGTGGTTACTGAACTCGGCACCAAGATAAACCGCAGCGACGTGGTGGAATACGACGGCAAGGTAGTAACCCCCGAACGCAAGTGCTATGTGCTGCTTAACAAACCCAAGGATTGCGTTACCACAAGCGATGACCCCAACGGACGCACCACAGTGCTCGACCTTGTGAAGAACGCCTGCCAGGAACGCATTTATCCCGTGGGTCGTCTTGACCGCAACACTACCGGCGTGTTGCTCCTTACAAACGACGGTGAGCTCGCCTCGAAACTGACGCATCCCAAATACGTGAAGAAGAAAATCTATCACGTATGGACCGACAAGGATATCTCGGAGGAAGACATGCAGCGTATTGCCGACGGTATCGAACTTGAAGATGGCGAAATACACGCCGATGCCATAAGCTATGTGAACGACACCGACCGCAACCAGGCAGGCATAGAGATTCACTCGGGTCGCAACCGTATCGTGCGCCGTATATTCGAGCACCTCGGCTATCGCGTTACAAAACTCGACCGCGTTTACTTCGCAGGCCTCACCAAGAAGAACCTTCCGCGCGGACGCTGGCGTTACCTTACCCAGGAGGAGGTAAATTTCCTGCGCATGGGTTCTTTCGAATAATAAAGTGAAAAACCCGGGGGTGGAGCCATTCTGTGGTCTCCACCCCGACAATAATAGAAAAATGGACAAATCCATAAAAAGAACAATGATCAAGACCCTTTTCCGCGACCCGAAAGAGTATGTGGGAAAGATTGTGGATGTGAAGGGATGGGTGCGTACAAGACGCGGCAACAAGAACGTTCAGTTCGTGGCCCTCAATGACGGCTCCACCATCAATAATCTGCAGATAGTCTTCGACCTGTCACGGTTTTCCGACGAGGAGCTCCGCCCCATCACCACCGGAAGTTCGATTCATGTCCAGGGTCTGCTCGTTGAATCGCAAGGTAAAGGACAGTCCGTAGAGGTTCAGGCCGAAAGCCTTGAGATTTACGGTACCGCCCCGGTAGACTCCTACCCTCTTCAGAAGAAAGGGCACTCGCTTGAATTCCTGCGTGATATAGCTCATCTGCGTCCACGCACCAATACATTCGGTGCCGTGATGCGTATACGCCACGCAATGGCCTACGCCATCCACAAATTCTTCAACGACAAAGGATTCTATTATTTCCATACCCCCCTTATCACCAGTTCCGACTGCGAGGGCGCCGGAGCGCAGTTTCAGGTTACCACACTGAACCTAAACGACCTGCCCCGCACAAAAGAGGGCAACGTGGACTATTCCGAGGATTTCTTCGGCAAGATGGCATCTCTTACCGTGTCCGGTCAGCTTGAAGGTGAGTTAGGAGCTACCGCTCTCGGTTGCATCTACACTTTCGGTCCTACCTTCCGTGCAGAAAACTCCAACACCCCCCGCCACCTCAGCGAGTTCTGGATGATCGAGCCGGAAATGGCTTTCTACGAGATAGAAGACAACATGGATCTGGCCGAGGAGTTCATAAAATACTGCATAACCTACGCTCTTGAGAATTGCGCCGACGACATAGCTTTCCTGGCAGAACATTTCGACAAGGAACTGCCCGAACGTCTCAAATTCGTAGTCGAAAACGACTTCGTGCGCCTTCCATACACAGAAGGTATAAAGATTCTTGAAGAGAGTGGCCGCAAGTTCGAGTTCCCGGTATACTGGGGCGTGGATCTGGCCAGCGAGCATGAACGCTATCTGGTGGAGGAACACTTCCACAAACCCGTTATCCTCACAGACTATCCTAAGGAAATAAAAGCTTTCTACATGAAGCTGAACGACGACGGCAAGACCGTACGCGCCATGGATGTGCTTTTCCCGAAAATCGGCGAGATTATAGGAGGCAGCCAGCGTGAGGAAGACCTTGAGAAACTCGAGAAGCGCATAGCAGAGCAGGGACTTACCGGTATGGACTGGTATGTTGACACACGCCGTTACGGCTCAGTGCCACACTCCGGTTTCGGACTCGGCTTCGAACGGTTGCTGCTCTTCGTTACCGGCATGCAGAATATCCGCGATGTAATCCCATTCCCCCGTTATCCCAAGAACTGCGAGTTCTGATGATGGCATCGGAAACCAAAGAACATAAGGGATGCCTGTTTGCGGCATCCCTCACACTCTGGATGCTCCTTCTGACGCTCTTCCCACTCCGGGCCGAGGTGTCGGAAGGAGCACCCGGTTACATACCCTCCACCGGAACCGCCGACTCTCTACGGGTCAGCATAGTTACCTGCTGGCCCGGCCCGGAAATATACGAGCTCGCCGGCCATGAGGCAATACGCGTGGTGGGACCGGGCTTCGACTATGTATGGAACTACGGTACTTTCGACTTCGACCAGCCCAACTTCATAGGCCGTTTCGTAAGCGGACAGACAGACTACATGGTGCAGGCCTACCCCTTCGCCTGGTTTCTTCCGGAGTATAAGGCGCGAGGGTCGCGGGTGGTAGAGCAGGAATTGCTACTCACACCCGTGGAGAAGGCTCGTCTGTTTGAAAATCTGAAGAGGAACGCACGCCCCGAAAATGCCACATACCGCTACAATTATGTGAAAGACAATTGCGCCACACGCATAACCGCCATGCTCGACTCTACCCTCGAAAGGCGCATCGTATTTCCCGATACTGTCAGGCACGGCACATTCCGCAAGGTAATGAGGGCATATCACCATGACTATCCCTGGTACCAGTTCGGCATAGACCTCGTACTCGGCTCCGGTCTGGACTACAAGATAACCCGCCGCGACGAAATGTTCGCACCTCTCGAAATGGAAAGCGCATACGCATCGGCGCGCTTCGCCGACGGTGGCGGACCGGTAGCGGCTCCGGCCGTGGTGCTCTACGAGGGAAAAGAGGATGCCACCCTCGGCCCCACACCCTGGTATCTGACCCCTTTCGCGGCTTCTGTCCTCGCGTTACTCATCAGTGTCGGCGCCCTGCTGCTATGGTGGCGACGCAACGCCCTGGCACGTTGGTGGTATTCCCTCTACTTCGGTCTTTGTGGCATAGGCGGTTGTCTTGTGGCATATCTGGTATTCTTCTCCACACACGAAGCCACCTCGCCCAACTTGATTCTCGTATGGCTCAACCCGCTGCAGCTGATACTTGCGGCCGGAGTATGGTGGCGCAGTTGGAGATACCCGGCCTCGGCTGTGGCTCTCTATAACACTGTGGCCATTCCGGTGCTGCTGCTCATATGGCCCTCCCAGCCCCAGTCAGCCTCGGCCCCGATATTCATATTCATGCTGTCGGCCATACTCCTATCGGTGCTTTATATAATAATAGTCCTGAAAAAGAGTTATTATAATGATATGGTACACCCTTCGGCCAAATGGCAACCGGGATTTCTCCGCGCTCCATCTGCAAAAGGGAAAAAGAAAACTGTAACCCCAAAAACAAGAAAGACTTCGGCACCGTCCCGTAGTCGCAAGAAATGAGCAGACTGTTCACATCCCTGATAGTCAGCCTGGCCGCAGCCAACTCGCTGTCGCTCCAGGCCGACCCTACACGTCCCAGGCTTGTCGTGGGGATTGTGGTAGACCAGTTGCGCACGGACTATGTGGACTATCTGCGCGACATGTTTACCGAGAAAGGGTTCAAACGGTTGCTCGACAGCGGTGTGTATCTTAAGGATGTGGATTTCAAGGCCCCGGTGGCCGATGCCGCTTCCGCTACCGCTCTCATATACACCGGAGCCTACCCGGCTATCAACGGCGTGGCCGGGGCTACTTTATACGACCCCGCCACCGGTAAAACAGTCTCTTCTCTTGCCGACGAGTCGCTGATGGGCAATTTCGCCAACGAGGGATATTCACCGAAGGGTATCCGCGTGTCGACCCTGGCCGACGAGCTGGCCGTAGACGGAGCAGGCCTGGGGCAGATCTTCAGCATCGCCCCCAACCCTGAGCAGGCTCTCGCGATGGCCGGACATGCCGGCACTTCCGCTTTCTGGCTTGACGGCAACAGCGGCAAGTGGTCTTCGACCACCTATTTCCGCGAAACACCAAAGACCATCTCGCGCCAGAACATGAACTTCCCTCTGCAGGCACGGCTCGATACCCTGCAGTGGAAGCCGATGCTCGACCTCGACAAATACCCGGGTCTTCCGGCCCAGAAGAAATTCTACCCGTTCAGATACTATTTCCCCAAGGCCGACCGCGATGTATACAACCGCTACAAGCAGTCGCCGCTGGTAAATGCCGAGATTACCGACATTGCAATAGGATATCTCGATGAGTACCGTCTCGGTAACCGGGGAGACGTCATCGACATGCTAAACGTAGGGTATACCGCCGAGCCGTGGCCCTACGTTTCCGACGGCGACTCCCGTCTGGAACTCGAAGACACCTACCTGCGCCTTGATCGGCAGATAGGACGGCTTCTCGACGCCATAGATGCCGGAGCCGGGCTCGACAATACCGTCATATTCCTGACCTCCACCGGATATTACGACGATCCAACCTCTTACGACGAGCGATATAAGGTGCCTACCGGCGATTTCTCGCTGAAACGCGCCATCTCTCTTCTAAACGCGTACCTCTCGGCCAAATATGGCAACGGACAGTATATAGTCTCGCTTCACGACGGGGCTCTGTATCTGAATCGGAGAACAATCGAGGAGAAGAAACTGGAGCAGGCCGAAGTAGCCCGCTCGGCCCGCGATTTCCTATGCCGTATGTCGGGTGTGGCCGAAGCACGCACATACCGCGAGATTCTCGCCTCGGCTTCAGCCGAGACAGAAGCCTTGCGGCTCGGTATAGACCCCAGATCGGCCGCCGACCTCTATCTCTTCTTCACCCCGGGATGGAACGTTGTGGACGACTTAGGTTTCCCACATACATCGACTCCGGTCAGAGACCTGATGCTCAACACCCCGGCAATCATCAAAGCTCCCGGGCTGAAAACCGCTACAGTCAACACCCGCGTGGAGGCCGCCAGCCTGGCTCCGACACTCGCGGGGCTGATACGCATCCGGCCGCCGAACGGCGCATCAACAAGACCTATCATACTTGATAAATAATATAATCTCCCCTTTCAACTTTTCTCCTCATTCATAGCTCCTCCTCGTAACACGAAATAACTGAAACCCCACAAATAGATTATGGGAATCAACACCATACTTAAAAAACTGTTTGGAGACCAGAGCGAACGCGCAGTACGTCCTCTCTGGAACCGGCTCAAAAACGAAATAAATCCGATATCGGAACAGATCAAGGATATTTCGAACGATGAACTGCGTGGACGTATAGACGCCATACGCGATGACATACGCGGCGAGGCCAAGACCTATAAAGATAAAATGGAAGATATCCGCGCCCGTATAGAGACTCTCGACTATGATAAGCGCGAACCTCTGTGGAAAGAGATAGACGACCTGCGCGAGGAATGCTTCAAGATGTATGCCCGCAAGCTCGACGCCGCTCTGCCCGAGGTGTTCGCCGTTGTCAAAGAGACAGCCCGCCGCTTTGCCGGAAACGCCACTCTCGAGGTTACCGCCACCCAGGCTGACCGCGATATGGCCGCAGCCGGTAAAGATTTCGTATCTATCGACGGAGACAAGGCCATATACAAGAACACCTGGGTAGCCGGAGGCAACGAGATGACCTGGGACATGGTCCACTACGACGTACAGCTTATAGGCGGCATGGTGCTCCACGGAATAATGAACGGCGACAAGGCCTCGAACAACATCGCGGAGATGGCTACCGGCGAGGGCAAGACTCTTGTGGCTACGCTCCCCGTTTTCCTCAACGCCCTTACCGGCGAAGGAGTACATGTGGTAACCGTAAACGACTATCTGGCCAAACGAGACTCGGAATGGATGGGTCCTCTATACCAGTTCCACGGCCTCAGCGTGGCTTGTATAGATAAGACACAGCCTAACAGCATGGAACGACGTGCTGCCTACCGCAGCGACATCACGTTCGGCACTAACAATGAGTTCGGCTTCGACTATCTGCGTGACAATATGGCCACTCAGACATCAGACCTCGTGCAACGCGACGAGCATTACTATGCCATCGTCGACGAGGTCGACTCGGTGCTTATTGACGATGCTCGTACTCCGCTTATAATATCCGGTCCGGTGCCCAAAGGAGACGACCAGATGTATAACGACTTCAAGCCCAATGTGGAGAAGGTGGTGAACGCTCAGCGTCGTCTGGCTCAGAACCTTCTTATCGAGGCCAAGGCAAAGATTGCCGCCGCCCGCAGCGGGAATCCCGAGGAAATAGCAAAATATGACGAGGCCCGCAAGAAGAATCCCTCCGCGAAGCCCCTTACCGCCGAACAACTCCTTGAAGACGGTGGTCTGGCACTCTTCCGCGCATACAAAGGCCTGCCCAAGCACAATCAGCTTATACGCTATCTGAGCGAGGACGGCATAAAGCAGATTCTGCTTAAGGTCGAAGCCAAGTATATGGCAGACAACAACCGCGAGATGCCAAAAGCCGTCGAGCCTCTATATTTCGTAATCGACGAGAAAAACCATTCCATAGAACTTACCGACAAGGGTATCGAGGTGCTTACCGGCACCACCTCCGACCCCGAGTTCTTCGTACTCCCCGACATTGCAAGCCAACTCTCTGCAGTGGAGAACGAAGACCTTACCACCGAACAGAAACAGGAGAAGAAAGATGCCCTGCTGCAGAACTATTCCGTGAAGTCGGAGCGCGTACATACCGTAAACCAGCTGCTGAAAGCCTACACGCTCTTCGACAAGGATGTGGAATATGTGATTGACGACAATAAAATCAAGATTGTAGACGAGCAGACAGGCCGTATCATGGAGGGGCGCCGCTATTCCGACGGCCTTCACCAGGCCATCGAGGCCAAAGAGGGTGTGAAAGTGGAGGCGGCCACACAGACCTACGCCACGATTACCCTTCAGAACTATTTCCGCATGTATCGCAAGCTCGCCGGTATGACAGGTACCGCCATGACCGAAGCAGGAGAGTTCTATGACATCTACAAACTCGAAGTAGTCGAGATTCCGACCAACCGCCCCGTGCTGCGTAACGACCAGACCGACCGCGTCTACCGCACCAAGAAGGAGAAATACAAGGCCGTTATCGACGAAGTGGAGCTGATGGTATCGCAAGGGCGTCCGGTACTGGTGGGCACGACCTCGGTAGAAATCTCCGAGCTCCTCTCCAAGATGCTTACCCTAAGAAAGATACCCCATCAGGTTCTTAATGCCAAATACCATCAGAAAGAGGCCGATATCGTCGCTCAGGCCGGTAAGGCCGGTACCGTAACCATCGCCACCAACATGGCGGGCCGTGGTACCGACATAAAGCTCCCCCCTGAAGTAAAGGAGGCGGGTGGCCTGGCTATAATAGGTACCGAGCGTCATGAATCGCGCCGTGTAGACCGCCAGCTGCGCGGTCGTGCCGGTCGTCAGGGCGACCCCGGTTCTTCCGTATTCTTCGTTTCGTTCGAGGATACCGTAATGCGTCTCTTCGCCAACGAACGTGTGGTAAAGACTCTTGACCGCCTCGGATTTGAAGAGGGAGATATGATCGAGTCGAAAATGGTGGCCAAGTCTATCGAGAACGCCCAGAAGCGAGTGGAGGAAAACAACTTCGGCATACGTAAGCGTCTGGTGGAATATGACGATGTCATGAACGCGCAGCGCAAAGGTGTGTATGGCCGTCGCCAGAACGCCCTTAAGGGTGAACGTATAGGCACCGACATAGCCTCGATGACCTACGAGGTATGCGAGGACATAGCCACACGCAACCGCGGCAGCTTCGAAGATTTCGACGAAGCCGTGCGCAAGACACTGGCTCTTGAAACCGCCATAACTCCCGATGAGTTCGCTAAACTCGACCAGAACGAGATTACCGACCGCCTCGCCGAACAGGCTATGGAGACCATGAAACGCAAGAAGGACAAGATTGCCCAGAGCGCGGCTCCATATATAAAGGAATTTGTAGAGGAACGCGGTGCCAAAGGCGATGTAGGGGTACCTATCACCGATGGCCGACGCATGTTCCAGATCCGCGCCGATGTCGAGGAGTGTTACGCCAACAACTGCGCACCGATGACAAAGGCATGGGAGAAGGCCGTGCTCCTTTCCTCTATCGACAAAGCCTGGCAGGAGCAGCTGCGCGAGATGGACGAACTGCGCAAATCGGTTCAGAATGCCTCTTACGAACAGAAAGACCCGCTGGTTATCTATAAACTGGAAGCCTACGAACTTTGGAAGAAGATGCTGTGGGAGATGAACTCAAAGGCTGTATCTACGCTAATGCGAGGTCGTCTGGCGGTGCCCGACTATGAAGAGGCCAAGGCTGCCGCCGAGGCCCAGCGTCAGGCGGAGATGGAGCGTCAGGCACAAGCCATGCAATCCTCAACCAACGTCTCCTATGCCGGTCAACCGAGCGGACAGATCCGCCGTGAGGCTCCCCAGCGTCAGATGCCGAATCCTTACGCCAACTACTCGACAACCCGCGACACCTACGAGGGTGAGTCGGCCCAGCGTCAGGCCGCCCAGAATGCCGGACGAGGAGTCGCCCGTCCCAACCAGCCGATGAAGGCTCAGCCGAAGGTAGGCCGCAATGATCCCTGCCCCTGCGGCTCAGGCAAAAAGTACAAGAACTGCCACGGCAAAGCCTGACAACAGGCAATATGATGGCAATCCTCACAACCGATAAAATAACAGCAGTCAGGGGCACGACCAAAAATCGTGCCCCTGACTGCTTACAACCCCAACCCTGACTCTGCGCCCCGAACTATCCAATAAATCAAATAAAGATTCGTTATTTAATAGGATTATAAATAATCATAGCCATGCCATATGCCAAATTCAAAGAGGCCCTGCAGCAAGAATCTGTCTATCCTGCCACTCCTGCGATATATGATTGGATTGTAAATACCGCCGAAGTTTTGAAGCTAAAGAAAAATTCCATACTCATAGACTATCAATCTATCGATGATTCCGTATACTTTGTATTAGACGGAATCATAAGAGGCACCATTATCAATAAAAACGGGATTGAACGGACCACCGGCTTCGGAGAAACCGGCACTTTGCTTTATTCTTCCCAATGCTTTACATTGAAACAGCCATCTTTAATATGTTACCGTGCGTGTTGCAATACAAAAGTTCTGAAAATATCGAGAAATGCCTTGAACTCGCATATCGACAATGACCATGAATTCTGCAGATGGTTCATGGGAGCCCTATCTCTTGCGGTATGCTACAGAGACCTTCGGCACGAAGGCCTCAACGGAGACGCATTGTTCAAATACAAATATATACAGGAAAACAGGCCCGATATTATAAAACATGTCTCCAACAGGATTCTGGCATCTTATCTTAATATAACGGAAGTGCATATGAGCAGAATAAAGAAACAGCTGCTTACTGAATCCTGAACGCGAATCCCGCCTTTCGGTCTCTTCCTAATCATGGCCGACTACCCACACCCCGCACTCCACCGCACGGACATATTGTAATCTATTAATCAATTTTTATTCCGAAAGTCATTCCAAAACAATACTCCACGATATTTTGCAACACATATCATTCTGTCATACATCTTATTAACCACTTCCACTTATCAATCAAAAGCAACTCAAACGGCAATACACATTTGTGAGTATTATTTAACTTATGTTATTGTTTTGCTAATTTATCAATGGTAGATTTGCATTATTAGTTTATTCTTTTGTCAAAACCGATAAGTAAGTGTTCAAATTTAATTTATACTTAATGCGAGTTTATTTTTGAGGCGATTATGGTGCGGAGTGAAGGAGAATATAGACATATTCGACTGAGCGACAATCCATAAGCGGCCAAAAAGAAACCGCAGGAAGTATAAAAGATTTCCAACCACTTATAATCGTTTAAATTTGAACACTTACTTATCACCATATAAACAATATTATGCACAATCCACATCCTGCAAAACCAAGATTAATCATCCCGTTAGTTGTAGGCATCCTATGTGCCGGCTCCACAATCGGAGCCGCCGTCGGATGGTCTTCTTCCGATGGTCGCTTGGACAAAATCATGGATTACCGTTTGAAACAAAAGGAATCCAGACAGAGAGACCCGCATCTTGACGAACGCATAGGCGCGCCTCTTATTCCCGGGAAAAATCACACACTCGCGAGAGCAAGGTCAAAAGGTCCGGGACTGACCGAAGGCATGCCTCCCATGCAAGGACTTATAATAAGAACAAATAGCTGGACGGCCAGCTATGAGGGTTCTCATCCCGGATTCTATTCTATCCCGCTCGATGAAGTTCCACAGGAGTTTGGACTCATAAAAGAAATAAGCGATCTGCCATGGTCATTTTTCGGTTGTTTCGGAGCGGTATATACCCCCGACGCGTTCTACTTCAATCTGGCGGATTATCAGAACGGACAGATTAACGGGACACACCATTATCTTTTTGATCCCGAGACCTGGGAAATAAAAAAGTCATGGCACTCCGACGACTTTGACATATGGGTGAATTCCGGGGCTTACGATCCCACTTCCGGACTCGTGTATGCCAATATCACAATGGCACAGGAGCATTATAACGCTTTCGCTACCTTTGATATAAATACCGGTAAGGCATCTGAAATCGCGGTGATTCCATACGACAATGCCTTGATGTATGGCACCTACCGCCTCGCGTTCAGTTCCACAGGCGAACTTTACGGTCTATCATGTCCACGACAGGATGATCCCAACGCCTCATGGGACATGTATCTTGTTAAGGTCGACAAGTCTAATGGCCAGCCTACCCCGATAGGCAAGCTCGACATAGACTATCGCACGGTCGGGGCCGAATATGCGTTTACGATAGATCCATATGATTCGAAAGCGTATCTCGCTTTCAATTCATATCCTGAAAGCGGGGACAATGGTTCGATCTATTCGATTTCTCTCAACGATGCCTCGACACAACTTGTATACGATCTCCCTGACAATGAAGGATTCAAACACATCTGGTTCCCGTTCGTACTCTCAGACGATGTTCCGGGTGAAGTAACTGACTTCGCGGCAGATTTTACAGATGATTCTCTCAACGGGACTTTGACTTTCACTCTTCCCTCTGAAACCAAGGGGGGTGATAAGATCACCGGCGAACTATCTTATGAGATTACCCTCAACGGGAATTCCCTTACAAACGGTACCGGGCTTCCCGGTGAGAATGTTTCTGTGAATGTTTCGGCACCGGCATCCGATTACTACACTATAGGCATCAGAGTCAGAAATAACGTGGGTTACAATACCGTAAAAACCATCGACATGCACATCGGCCGCGACATTCCCTCCATAATGAAGAATGTCCGCGCTATCTATAACAGGCAGACCGAGATGCTGACTCTTACCTGGGATACCCCTGAACCTCTTAACGGAGGTTTCTTCGAACCCGATAAACTGTCATACAATATAACTGATTATTTCGGTGTCACGACAGCAGGGGTTACCGGTAATTCCTATACCGTACATCTTGATGAACCTGAAAATGGTTTCTACGACTGGTATTTCAGGATTCAACCAGTTTATGATGGTCAGGTATTCCAGACTGTAAGCAGCAACCGGGTTGTGATAGGGAATATGGCACTTCCGTTCGAATGCGGTTTTAAAGGTTCCGATTCACAAGGCTTCTCTTTCATTAATGCCAACGAAGACTGGCGAGCATGGGAAATCAGCACCTTATGGAACCATATGACCCTTCAGGGAAATACCAACGAAGCGTCAGACGACTGGGCCATTCTACCTCCCACCGATATGAAAGCCGGCCTTGCATATCGCGTCAACATGGACGTGCGTCCCTTGATGCCCACGATGCCGGAATCTTTCACCATCAATGTCGGCAATGACACAACGGTAGCCGCGCTGCGCGACAACGTAATTCTACCCGAGACTACGATTTCGAATTCCTACTATGGCGAAAGTATTGTCCACGCCTATTACGCGCCGGACAAAGACGGCCGCTATTATTTCGCGATCCACGGTATCACACCGGCTCAAAACGGCACGCTTTACGTCGGGAATGTAAGTATTGAAGAACCGGTTTCCGCCAAACTGGCTGCTGAAATGACCGATTTTTCTGTAGCACGTGCCGACGACGGCACTTTAAAAGCCATATTGTCATTCACAGCTTCTTCTGTGAATCTTGCCGGAGATCCTATCGACCGTATCTCGAAAATAATAATCAAACGTAACGATGAGGTAGTCGAGGAATTGCAGGCCGAACCCGGGCAGAAAATAGTCTGGACCGACAATACGGTTCCTGACAACGGAGTGTATACATATTCCGTAACACCCGTTACCGACGAGGGTGTGGGCATTCCTTGTATCCGCAAGGCTTTCATCGGCGTACGTGTACCTTCCGACCTGAAATACATTACAGCCCGCAAAGGCGTGGATACAGGTCATTTCATAATCGAATGGGACAGTGATCCGGTCGATGTAACCGGCGAACCGTTCGACGAGGATCAATTAAGCTACAATCTTTATGTCAGCTATCCTTACACCACTGAGGTAACTCCTATCGCCGATGGACTCAAGGCCAAGAAAAAAGTTTACCGCTTATGTCAGGCAGACGATCCGCAGACACTCGTGTTCTTTGGCGCGGAACCGGTAAATACAGCAGGTGCCGGCGTGGGGAAACGTACTGAAGCCATTTTCGCCGGCAAACCTGATCCTACACCGTTCAGCGAGTCGTTCGCCAACAAGTCTCCGCATCATATATACTATGTGGATTATCATCCCTATTATTATGCCACATGGATCTTTGCCAACGACAGTGATTTCCCTGACATAACCTCTGTGGACGGCGACAACGGATTCCTCGTGTTCGGAAGCGAGGAAGCAGGAAATCAGGCTTCTTATATTTCCGGCAATATTGACCTGACCGGTCTTGAGTCTCCGGTATTATCATATTTCTACTACACGTGGGAATGGTCCAATACAGTCGATCTTGAAGTATTCGATGGAGAGGAATGGATTCAGATGGATAGTTTCGCTTCATCCGACGATTACAATGTGAACGGTTTGGAACGTTGGGTGAGACGCTCCATAGATCTGTCGCAATTCTCCGGTAAAATAATAAGATACCGTCTTGTGGGAAAATGTGTAGACGCATTATACACTCTTGTCGACAACATTCACATCGGCAACAATCATAACAGGGATCTCGACATATCGACCTTCAAAGCCAAAGCCAAGGTGAAATCGGGAGAACCTTTCGATCTGACCGCCATAGTAGCCAATTACGGATCAAAACCAATTGACGAATACCATGTGGATCTTTATGACAACGGCGAACTCGTAGAAACTGTGGAGATGCCCGAGATTCTCTCCGGAGCTTCCGACAGAATAACCATACCGCGCTCCATCTCGATGGCTGAAGAGCCCGTACACACCTATAAACTCATAGTCGTATGTGAAGGAGATGAAGAAACTTCCAACAACGAGACTCCGGAGATAACGGTTTCATGTATTCAGCCCATATATCCTGAACCCCAATCCCTTTCCGGAGAGGAAAACGGAAAAGGGGTCTGCCTTGAATGGGAAGCCCCGGATCTCAGCGGTGAGAGACGGATTACCGTTACCGACGACGTCGAGGACTACACCGACTTCTCTATCGGTATGCCTGTAAGCGATGTACCCGATGATTTCATTGGAGAATGGACAATGAAGGATGTCGACAACGCCTATACATATACTTTCAACGGTGCGAATTCCCATTACAACAGACAGGCCCGTATGGCATTCATGGTATTCAATCCGTCGGCGGCCGGTGTCGACACGGATATGAGCGATATATGGAAACCTTATTCAGGCGATAAGATGTTCGCGTCTTTCCTTCCGGTAAGAAACGAAGATATGCCTGCCGACGATCCTGACTCACGGGTGGAGAAAGATGACTGGCTGATATCTCCTATGCTTACCGGAGAAGAACAGACCATTTCTTTCCAGGCGCGCACAATGAGTCCGTCGTACGCCAAGGAAAAATTCGAACTGTATTATTCCACCTCGCTACCGGCGATTGAGAGCATGATAAAAACAGGAGAGGTCATCGAGGCGGATTATGACTGGAAAGAGTATGAATTCCGGATACCGGAAGGAGCCAAATATTTCGCCATCCGCAATATCGGTGCCGACGGTTTTGTATTCCTCGTAGACGACATCGTATATCGTCCGGCTTCGGCCTCGGGAATTGGAATAAATCTGCTGGGATATAATATTTACCGCGATTGTATCCTTCTTACGCCGACTCCGGTTTCGGAACCCGGCTACATCGACCTTGGAGCCACAGCCGGAAGCCATTCATATCAGGTAACGGCGGTATATGATCGTGGTGAATCGGTTCCTGTACAGATTACCCTTGAGTGCTCCCAGATTAACCCGGTAAATTCAAAACGCATAGGCGTATATAGCCGCAAAGGTTCCATATATGCCACTGGCGTGGAGGGATTGGAGTTGACTCTTCAGACCTCAGACGGCAAACTGCTGCGCACAATGACAAGCGAAACATCCACTGCAGTATTCGATGTGGCTACGGGCGTCTATATCCTAACGATAAACGGCAAGGGATATAAAGTTGCAGTTCACTGATTATGACTATAATAATCCTCTTGTCTTCGGAAATATTAAAATTTAGAAGACAAGGGGATAAAAAAACTTTCCATATGAAACATTTTTATAAAGCTTTTCTGGCAGCGGGAATGATCTTCGCAAGCTCTACCGCCAATGCGAACGTTGAGTTCAATCTTACCATTGACCATCCGGATTACGTAAAAGTCAGCGTAAACTGGAACGAAGTGGAGGTCTCTGAGGGTACGAATCACTTTTCTCTGGGAGATTACGACAATTTCTCGATAGATGCCAGAGATTACCAGAAACATATTCTTCAGGAAGTTCTGGTAAATGGAGAAAACATGCTCAGCGGAACCGGTTTTTACCGCAACCAGTATAACATTACAGAAATCAACGGCACCGAGATTGAGGTCAAGAGCTGCCTTATCGATGATTTGAGAACAGGAGAATTCTCTCTCACGGTTGATAATCCTCCGCGCCTCTCATATGTCTCTACAGACGGCACCCCATCCACTATGGTCAATGTCAACAATCTTGTAGCCGGCGAACCTTATACTGTGAAATATATTCCCGGAACCAACGGTATTATCCGTTTTAACGCGTCGGGCGCTCCTATATACAAAATTACAAAAGACGGAAACATTCAGGAACCTGATGATTACGGCAATTACGCTATATCCATTGAAAACGGAATGAATCTGGAAGTCTTTTGCGACTACCCGGATGTTATGGCCAACCTAACATTCAACTATCTGAACGACGCGGCGGAGATGTTCGAAAGTCTATACATATATGGAGACGCAAGCACCGGATATTCCCATACGGATGTCGAAGTGATCGACAATCATGCGCAGGTGCCGCTCGGATCTCAGATAGTGATCGTGCATAAGCCTGATTATTGCAACTATGTTATCGACAACTACACCGTAGGTTCAAAATCTTTCTCTTCCGTATATAGTACCGTTCAGACCTATATTGTAAATGAGAATGTCGATATAACCATAGATGCGCATCTTTCCGACCCGGTAAATGTTACATTCGAGGTGGAAGGTGCCGAAGGTATTGTTGTAAACCGTAAGGAAAATACCGACATCATCCCTCTTGCGGAAGGAAACAACAATGTTACACTCTACTCAACCAATCTTGACCTCTCGATTAAATCCTACCCTTCATACGAGATTTCAAGTGTGAAACTTAATGATGTCGATTGCGAGAAAGGATGGGACGGTTCTTATCGTTTCTACTCATATAACGACATGATTCATGACGGAGATGTCATTAAAATAACGGCTGCTCCGAAAGATACATATAAAGTGTATCTTAATGTAGAGGACGCATCTCTGATAAAGCTGAGAAGAAACTACAGCAGTTGGTCCGAAGAAACAGTCGAACTTCATGACGGGCGCAACGAGATAATCTGCTGCGAAGGAAATAATGATTTTTACATTACCCCCTCGCCTACCGGATACATTTCAAGCGTGAATCTGAATTTCGACGAAGAAGTGGAGAGAGAATACTATGGAGGATTCAGATTCAATGTCGATGCCGACTATGAAATAATGGTTACCGCCGAACCTGTCGTAAATGAAGGTGATCTTATTCTTTACGTAGATGATCTGAATGTCAAGGATCTTTCATCGTTCTCATGGAGCAACAATCTCGCGCGCGATAACGACAGCAGCATAGTGTCGGGTTACAATACCTTGGGATTCTTCCATGGCTTTAATCCATATAAAGTTTCCGCATACTATGTTTACGGAACTGATGTTACCTTCGCTCTTTATCTCAATGATGAACGGATCGAGATTTCAAATCCTTCGTATCCCTCGGCCGATTTGAATCTGGCTCCCGGAGATGTTGTCAAAATATATCTTGGAGACGGCAATCCCGAATTCTACGATGTCTCTTTCTCCGATTCCACTCAGGAGGCTTCTTTCGGAAATATCACTTATGACGTATTGCGCGACCTTGAAAATTCCTCGGAATCACTCAGCGTCCTGAAAGGCACCCGTTTTGACATTTCCGTGGCGGCCACGGCAAGTGAAAACGAAGATGACTGCAAATATAAGATGTTCGCTAACGACAGTGAAATCAAACCTGATGAAAACGGCATATATCATGTCGAGATATTCGGGAATACCGATATCCGTCTTACCGACGGCTCTCCTGTAAGCGTTGATCTTACATATGGTGAGGATGCGATGGAATCATACTATACCATTGATGGCGTACGCCTTGAAAAGCGTCCTACCTCCGCCGGTATATATCTTTGCGTTAAAAACAATAAGACCGAGAAAATAGTTATCCGATAATCTGACCTGACAAATTGTCCTTCCGGAAGGCACGCGTGATCCATTCTTCATGGCACGCGTGCCTTTATAATTAGCGATAGTTGTTGCATATTAGGAATCATTTCACTAAGTTTGCTTGAGAGACTGTTTTGAATTTTAACTTGCATAACCCCTTAAGCCATATTTTATGAAACATCTTTACCTTTTGCTTGCCATTATCGGACTCATGATATCCTCCCAGGCCAGAGCGTATACCGTGAATTTCGATTTTGACGAGCCCTCGCGAATCGAATTCAAAATCAATAATCAGGAAATAGAGATACAATCGGGACTGAACACTTTCGAAATGGCCCGCTACTCCAAGTTCGAGATCAAAGCACGGCGAGGCAGCGCACTTATTTCCGTGGTAGACAAAAACGGGACTCCGTTCCGTATTATCGAGGGTTTATGCTCCGAGCTGGTCTATCCTGATGCCGACGGCAACACCTATAAAGTTACTACCGTGGATCTTAACGACGCACGAACAGCCAAATGTTTTGTTACCGTTATCGGAAACCCCGACCTAATATCGGCCTCTCTGCCTGGTACAGCTTCCAGAATCTTCTTCACGGAAGGTCGTCAGACTCTGTTTTACTCTCCGGAATATGAGCCTCAGCTTACCCTCAGCTCTCTCGGCGATTCTCCGTTATATAAGGTTACCGTAAACGGCAAAGAGCTTAACACCGGCTGGGGATGTACTATAGATCTTGAACCGGAAAGCGAGATAATAATCAACCAGAGCCTGCCTCAGGAAGATGTTACCATAACTTTCAGCTTCACCCCCACCGCTGAGGGATGCGTGGATGTGGTCAACATAAACAAGAGCGATGTCAGACTCGACGAATCAAACACCGTTACCTGCCGTCCGGGCGACGAGATGGTGGTTTATCTCAAAGACACATATACCCTGCTCGGGGTGAAAATAAACGGCAATGAGCTTACCACCGGACTTTTCGAGTCTTATTTCTTCCTCTCTGTGAAGGAAAACGCCCTGATTGAGATAGACGCACGTCCATACGGCGACATTCCCTTCAAAGTTACCATCGACGACCCGGAAGCAGTGAATCTATATCGCGGATATATCAACCCGCTTTATCGGATATCCCTTACCGAAGGTGAGAATAATGTAGGCGTGCCTGAAACAGACCCGCGCCTTATAGTGGTTCTCAACAGAGGTTTTTATTTCGATTCCTTTACCGATGCCTCCGGAACAGACTATACCGATGCCGACGTAATAACGATAACGGAGGGAATGGAGCTGAACATCTCTACCTCGCCTATAGATGTGAACAGCAAGGCAGTTCTATATGTCGACGATATAACGCTTGCCTCCTACTTCTTCGAGCTACTCGACTCATACGACGAGGAAAGGCCGGCCGCCACAGGCTATAACATCATTGAGTTCGGTGAGCAGCACAACCCGTTCGAACTGGCCTGGTATGCCGATGAAAAGATAGGGAACACCTACATTAACAACACTCCTATGATGCCGGAGTCTCCCAATACCACCACTTTCCCCGTAACATTAGCCGACGGTGATGTGATGAAGGTTTATCTGGCAGGAGAACCATCGCTATACGAAGTGGAGTTATACGCTGAGGAGAATCTTAAACCCGAAATCAGAGTAGACATGATAAAAAGAGTCACTGACTTTCCCACGGCTCTTGAATGTTTCAACGGTACGCGCATCGATATCGAGGCACCCGATTGCATTGTTAAAGTGAACGATAAAGACTTTGACGGAACGTTCCTTACCGTGGAGGGAGACACAAGAATCAATATATTCTCCGAAGGTTCATCGTCCGTCATGACGGATGCCGACAAGGGCCGGGCTGATGTCTACGACGTATTGGGCAACCGTGTGCTTGTGAATGCCACCGAAGCCGACATGAAAAAACTTCCCGCCGGTATCTACATACGCGACGGGAAGAAGACTGTCAGGCGAAATGCACGATAGCAGCCCAGACTATTATACCGAGGCATAGCGTTATGCCTGTCCACATTGTCGCCGAGCGAGCCACGTCGTGAGCCGCTCGGCGCATTTCTTCTGTCGGCTCCGGCGACTGTTGGGCCCGTTTCCACATCTTGTTGGCTTTCGCGCACTGGTAAATGGCTACAAAACCGGTAGGCGGGAAACAGAGCAACGTAGAGACTATGGCCAACGCCAGCGGTATGCGGGGAGGCCGGCTGTAGGGTGCGCCATCTTCCGACTCCATCTGCTCTTCATATACCCGATTTACCTCCCGTATCACGTCGCGGAAGTTCATAGGACGTTCCGGAGCTGATTCCGGATATTCCGATTCCCCGTTTTTCACCGGAGTCTCCTCCGGCGAAACGGCGCGCACCCCTGCCAGACGCTGACGGTAAAAACGGCATATGTCGGCATCTTTCGAGGCCAACTCCCAATCGTCCATTCCCTTGCACCACACATATGTGTCAGGGGTAACGCCCGCGGCGGGGAGTTCCTCAAGCGTATAAGGGCCACGCTGCTCCCCGTCTATCCTTACAAAATACTTTACCACCTTACAAGGCTGCAAGCGAGGCCAGCGAAGCCGCGCCGTATACTAAGAAATAGATGATATTGCCGATTATGCCCACTCCGGCCAGCACCAACGCTATTATGGTCATTATCTTGGCTGTGGAGTTGTTTGAATCGCCGTTTAGATCATCGCCTATCGCATAAAAATTGTTTGCTTTCGAGGCATGGACTATCCCTATGATACCGAATACCAAACCTATGCAGCTGCATATATTCAGCACAGTGGCAACAATGGCCCAAGGCATCCAGTTGGTATGGGGCACTCCCGAAGGACCGGGATGACCGTACTGAGGTTGCTGACCCGGCGCATACTGTCGGTAAGGACCGGGCTGCGGCTCTACCTGGGCATAAGACCCGAATGCCGAATCTTCGCTGGCACGGAAAAGATCGGCCAACTCGGTTACCTGACCGGCAGGACGCCAGTCACTCATTCCGGCACGCCATACAGGCGTGTCGGGCGTAAGGCCGTTGGCAAGCAACGACTCCTTTGAAAACGGACCCATCTGGGTACCGTTCTTTATCATAAAAAATTCCATATTCCGCTCTTTTTGTCAGGCATCTGTTACGGTGCCTATCTTAGAGAGCAAATTTAATAACCTTGTCGCAATTTACCAAATAAATGCCGTGTCCGAGTCCGCTTACCGGTACATAATTCAATCCTTCGGTCAGTAAACCCGCTATATGCTGTCGACCTGAAAGGTCGCAAACAGCATAAGGCATAGCTACACTTGCGGTGAGCAGTAGGTATCCCCCTCTCACACCCGACGATATCACCCGAGGCGCGACCATCTCGACTCCGCTCGGCTCGGCTTGGGGATGCAGGTCTTCCCCTCCCGCTATCTCTGTAGATGATTCTCCCAGCCAACCTCGGAACTGATTTACGGCACTATATATCTTCACAAAATCTATCTGGGGAAGAGATACTCTGTTACGATCTTTGTCCACGGCATTCGATATGTCGAACCATACAGAATCTTTGTTTGGCTTCGCGTCTGCATAACCCCATTCGGGCGATTGAATTGTCCACATGGTTCCGGCATCATTGCTACACATTCCCATACCCGGAAGACAAGTGCCGGAGAATGTCAGTTCCTCGGCATCGACCCATTCCGGCCAGTAGCTCTGTGGATGGCTGGCTATCTTCATCACATATCCTTCGCTCCCTTCGGAATCGCTCCAGGGTATATACTCGGCATCTGTCACGAACTTCCACGAGGGATGTTTCACCATCTCTTTCCCTTCCGCAGGTTTGCGGTATGTTATGGTATATCCGAAACGGGTGCCGGGGTCCTCTTCAAGACTTCCTGCAAGCTCATACCACTCATCGTCGGGAAGTCCGTTGCCGTTGGTGTCTTGCGATACCATCACTATACCCGGCTCCGCACCATTGGTAACGGCATTGCCGTAGATAGCGAAATCAGGGGTACCGGCGACATTGACTACCGGATGGTCGAACCCGACGGTTACGGATCCGCCGAAGCTGCCGAGCGTTATCAACCCCGGAGTGCGCGCCCCGGTTATCTGTTCGGCCACAATCTGAAGCACCTCTTCGGTCGTGGCGTCAGGTGTTATTTCCGGAATCTCGTTTATAAACTGCCCCGGAGCCGGGGAATAGTCAAACACGAAAGCAAGCCACGGCGAAAGCGCCAAAAGAATTGAATTCATTGTTTTTATTGTTTTTTAAAAGAAAACGAGTGCCGCAGGTGCGTCGCCGGTGCGCTGTTTCCACTGCAGTTCTCCTTTGGCAGAGTAGCAGTAAAGATAGCCGGGATTCACATAATTCCGTGCGTCACATATATATATTTCTCCACTCTCGGGGTTTACGGCCACGCCATAAGGTACCCTGATTTCAGACCCTGTGCCGTCGGTTATGAAATTGTCCGATACGCATTCGAGAGTACCGGTGTCATATATCCGATACATTTTCTCCAGTTCGCCGGAATCGTAGTTGAAAGCTGCCGAAACCGTATAGAGCTTGCTGCCGTGAAGCCACATGGACGACACAGGAGAATCGAACACTTTCATGATTCCGTATGACACCGGATCAACGCAGTAAAGCCGCGAAGGCACATCATAATAGTCCCCTCGCGACGCTACCCAAATATGTCCGTTGCCGTCGGCCTCTACCAACGACAGATTTTCGGCTATCTCTACCTCGCGTTCTACTTTCAAGGTAGCTATGTCTATTACAGACAACGTCTTCTCGTAGTTCGGCACGCGGTAGCCACCCGAATTGGCCACAAACAGTTTCCCCTCGGCCACAGCTATTCCGTCGGGCTGGTATCCTACCGTTACCCGACCATCTATCTGCAGCGTCGCTGTATCGATACGCGCCACATACCCTTTCTGCGCATAATCCTTGTCTATCTCCACAGGTCCGGCGTATGAAGTTACGTAAGCATATTTGCCGTTGAAGGCTATGTAACGGCAGTTGGGTATATCTATCTGCCCTATGCGCACTCCGCTCTTGAGGTCAAGAACCTCTACCTTGTTCGAGCAGTTCACCACGATATAAAGTTTGCTACCGTAGCTGCGCATTGTGTTGCCGACATCACCAAGTTCCATAGGCACTTCGGGATTCCTCTGCGCGTAGATATTGCGGTAATAGGTGGCGTCGGCAAAGGTGTAAAGGTCAAGAGTGGCTTTGTTGGCACCCATATTGCCCTGGTTCAACAGATAGAATCCGGTAAGCGGTGTATTTGTCGGTTCACCTATGACATTCTTTTCCGGTTCAGGCACAACAATGTCGTTTCGGCATGAAACCAAGCCGGACAATATCGCGGAGAGCGACGCGAATAGAAATAGGCGACGCCATCTTTTGAACGAGTTGTTTATATGTCCCATTTAAGTGTCAGTCTATAATTTCGCCCCGGCATAGGGTAATTGCGTATAACCTCATACTGCTGATTCAGAAGATTGTTTATTTCCAGCGTTACGCGCAACGTGGATATTCCTAATTCTATAGGATAGGAAAGCGAAAGGTCTGAGGTATACCAGGGTTCCACCCGGTTGGCCGCGATGTTGGATGAATTGTCCCAACGGCGTCCTACATATATCCAGCTATATGAAATCTCAGCGTTGCGCCAGGCGAGCGATGCCGCTACCGAACCGGAGTGCTCGGGTATGTAAGCTATCTGCCCCCCATAAGTACCGGCCTCGTCGAGATTGTCGTCGGGATCTGACTTATCTGACGCGCGCTGGAAAGTATAGCTGAGCCGTAACCTCCCCGAGATTCCGGCCGGGAACTGCCATAGGGATGTCGACGAAAAATCCACACCTGTTATCTCCGCAAGACCGATATTCATCATCATCCATCGATACTGACTGTTACCTTTAGGCACAGCTATTATCTTGTCGGTTACCCGGTTGTGATATGCGTCGGCCGAAAGCTCCAGCGACTGCATGATTCCCTTGTCGGTTATGCGCCACGTAGCGCCTAAGTCTATCTGAGTTGCCGACTCGGGTTTTAACGATGCATTCCCGATATCGGTATAATAAAGATCATTGAAAGTGGGCATTCTGAATGCCTTTTTCCAGAACGCCCTTATCTCGGGCAACAATGGCGCGGATGGTACCCAGGCCACGAATAGGGCCGGAGTAAATTTTGTTATCGAGTTGCGTATACACGGTCTATCTTTTGGTCTGGTGTGATCCCACACACCGTTATACAGTATCGATGCCCTCATGCGGAAATCACCGGGGTTTATGGACGTAGCCATACTCCACAGCAACTGATGCCTGCGCGGATAAAGGAACTGAGCTATGTCGCTGTCTAAGGTATTGAACTGCCAGTCGGCGGCCGTAGCTATGTCCCACCATTCGGTTATACCCTGCTGAAATGTGGCCGACAGATAACTTTCCTGCTGGGTGAAAGTGTTGTCGGTATACATGAGCGTGGTGTCAGGGTTCAGGTATCGCAATCTGTCGCGGGCATATTTGGCATTGGCCATGAAACGTGATTTTTCACCGAAATTCTTGCGGAACTGCCCCTGTACGAAGAAGTTCCGGTCCCATTGTCTTTGAGAGTTTTTCCATACGTTATTCACTATCGCGCCCGGGATGCCTCTTTCCGAATCATACCAATATCCTTTGGCCATCCACGATCCGCCCGATAACTTGCCGAAAAGGGCCGCTTCCACTCTTAACGCATGTATATCACCGTTACGGCGCACAGCTGTGGTATCCCAGGCCGTTTTGCCGCTCGGATACACTCTCTTATAGCGGAAGCGATAACGGCCCGTGGCATATGTGTATTCGGCATTGACCGTAGCCGATACGTTGTCGGATATCTTCCAGTCTATGCGGGCCGAGGGATTAAGAAGACCGAAAGAACCGGTGCGGAACGTTACCGACCCGGCAACACTGCGTCCCGATGCGAAGCGTGGACGGCGGCTCTTCAAATATACGGTGCCCGAAGAAGCGAAGTCGCGCGCCGGTTGGAATATGGCCGATTTCTGCGCGTTATAGAGGGCTATCTCCTCTATGTTGTCAAGCGAGTAGCGGCCAAGATCTATCTGCCCGTTCTGGGCGTTGCCGAGCGGAAGCCCGTCGTAAAACACGCCCATATGGTTTGTTCCCATACTGCGTATATCCAGAGTCTTCACTCCACCTACCCCACCATAGTCCTTTATTTGCACTCCCGAGAAGAATCGCATGGCATCAGCCACATTATGGGAGTTTAGCCTGCGAAGGTCGTCCCCTTTAAGAAGCTGCGGTGCCACAGGCTCGTCCGCCTTCTCGCCGGCCGTTACCTCCAACTCGGGCAGAGCGCCTGTAAACGCGGTTGTGTCTGTATCGACCGGCCTATCTGACAGTTGAGGATAAGACGCGACAGAACAAGCGGCGCCGACAGACACTGCCTGTATATTAAGAATTATGACGAATGTAAAAAAGAGAACCCTTAAGGGCATATCCACAAGCTGCTTTAGGTCCGAAAGCTTCGGCGGTTAGGTTATCATCCGGGATATAATATCAAGATCCGGATGAGCAACGGTCGGTCTTCTGGCTTATGTCCTAAAGTGCGGTCTCGCCTTCAGGGCCTTGCGACCCCTGGCCGGCATGGACGGTCATAAACATAAATATGCTATTGACAATCTTATGCCACGACACACCCTCTCGGGCGGACAAACACAGCAGCGGCTCTGCGCGGGACTCTGACCCGCTTCCCATGGCGTTACGGAAACAACGCCACCGTTACCGCCCCAAAGTTAACTCTTCTATCCCGATTCTGCAAATAATTCAGGAGAGAGTCGTTAGTCGGGAGTCATTAGTCAAAACCGATGCCGGAGAAAAACTCCGGCACCGGTTTTTTACTCGATAGTTCCCGCGAACTCCATCAGATAGGCTTTTATGAAGTCATCTATCTCGCCGTCCATCACCCGGTTCACGTCCGAGGTCTGGTAGTTGGTCCGATGATCCTTCACTCTTCGATCGTCAAAAACATAAGAGCGTATCTGACTGCCCCATTCTATCTTCTTTTTACCTGCCTCCACCTTGGCCTGTTCCTCCAGGCGATGGTTCATCTCCTTTTCATATAGGATGGAACGCAGATGGCGCAGGGCATTTTCTTTATTCTTAGGTTGGTCGCGCGTTTCGGTGTTCTCGATCAGAATCTCTTCCTCCTCACCGGTGTACGGGTCCTTGTACTGGTACCGCAGACGCACGCCCGATTCCACCTTGTTCACGTTCTGGCCACCGGCTCCACCCGAGCGGAATGTATCCCACGACATGCGGGCTTGCTCGATATTGATTTCGATAGTGTCGTCTACAAGCGGAGTAACGAATACCGATGCGAAAGATGTCATACGTTTGCCTTGGGCATTATAGGGAGACACGCGTACCAGACGGTGAACACCGTTCTCACTCTTGAGATAGCCATAGGCATAATCGCCCTCTATATTGATGGTTACCGACTTTATACCGGCATCATCGCCCTCTAAAAGCTGAGCTATCGAGGTCTTGTAATTATGACGCTCCGCCCAGCGCAGATACAGACGCATGAGCATTGATGCCCAGTCCTGACTCTCTGTACCGCCGGCACCCGAGTTTATCTTAAGCACCACGCCGAGCTTGTCTTCCTCACGACGCAGCATGTTGCGCAGCTCAAGATTCTCAAGCATCTCGATTACAGCGGCATATTGAGAGTCTACATCCTCTTCGGTTACCAATCCCTCTTTGAGGAAATCGAAAGAGAGCCGCAATTCCTCTATCTGCTTATCGAGTTCCTTGTAGGAATCAATCCAGAAATGCAGTTCCTTGATTTTCTTCATCTGGGCCTCCGCCTTCTGGCGGTCCTCCCAGAAGTCGGCCACGTGTGTCCTGAGTTCCTCTTCTTCGACTTCTATTTCCTTGCTGTCGATGTCAAAGATACCTCCTCAGCGCCAGCTTGCGCTCTAACGTATCCTTCAGTTGCTCCTGTGTCGTCATTTATCCGTTAGTCATATTATAGGTTAATACTTTTATTTCCCTACCTCTTCCCTTTCTTTTTCGGCGCCGCATCCTGCGCCTCCATAAGAGCCTTTACCCTGTCAAGAGTCAGACCGTTGGGATCCTCGCCCTTAGGTATCTTGTAATTTGTAGCTTTTTTAGCCCCCTCCGCCTTGTATGCTATATAGGGACCGAAACGACCGTTAAGCACCTGCAGTCCGGGCATCTCGTCAAATTCCTTTATAAAGCGGTTGGCCTCGGTCTCTCGCTTCTTTTCTATCAACTCTATCGCTTCCGGAAGAGTGATGCCTAACGGAGTCAAATCCTTCGGGATGGATACAAACACCCCGTTATGCCTTATATATGGGCCGAAGCGACCTATGGCTGCAACCACCGTCTTTCCTTCATATTCGCCGACGGTGCGCGGAAGTTCGAAAAGCTTCAGAGCCTCTTCGAGGGTGATACTGTTTATGCTCTGCCCCGGCTCGAGACTTGCGAACTGCGGTTTCTCCTCGTCAGAGGCGCTTCCGAGCTGCACCATCGGACCGAAACGTCCTATCTTGACCGACACCGGCTTGCCGGTCTTAGGGTCTTCGCCAAGGTGGCGTTCGCCTACCTTGTGTTCCAGCTTCATGGAATTTATCTTCTCGATTTCCGGATGGAAATCGTCATAGAAAGTTTCCATTTCCGCTTGCCACCCAAGCTTCCCTTCGGCTATTTCATCAAACTTACCCTCTATGCGGGCAGTGAAATTGTAATCGAGGATATCGGGGAAATACTCTATCAGGAAGTCGTTTACAATCATGCCTGTATCGGTGGGCACGAGCTTTCCTTTGTCAGAGCCGCTGTTTTCAGTTTCATGTTTCAGAGTTATCTTCCCTTTTTTCAGGACAAGCACGTCGAACTGACGCGGAGTCCCCTCTTTATCGCCACGCTTTATATATTCCCTCTCCTGTATTGTCGATATAGTAGGGGCGTATGTCGACGGGCGCCCTATGCCCATATCTTCCATCTTCTTTACAAGGGCTGCCTCGGTATAGCGAGGCGGAGCCTGCGTAAAACGCTGGGTTCCGGTTATCTCGTCAGGCTCCAGGGTCTCGCCCTCAGCAACCGGTGGCAACAGGGATTCTCCCTGTTGCGCTGAGTTTTCATCCTCTTTCCCGGGACGATAAGCCTCCATGAAACCTGGGAACCGGACTATACTGCCCTCGGCTTTGAAGAGTTCCGAAACACCGGATATAGTGATATCAACATTGGTTCTCTCCAGTTCCGCATCGGCCATCTGCGATGCCACGGCACGACTCCATATCAGTTCATATAACTTGCGTTCGTAGTCGTCGCCCTCGATGGTACGTTTGCTCACATAAGTGGGACGTATGGCCTCGTGAGCCTCCTGGGCTCCTTTCGAACCGGTGTGGTAGCGACGCTGATGCAGATATTCCTTACCGTAGGTGGCGCTTACAGTCTTGGCTATGTCGGCCAAAGCGAGTTCGCTCAGGTTAACCGAGTCGGTACGCATGTAGGTGATGTGTCCGGCCTCATAAAGTTTCTGGGCCACCGACATGGTACGCTTAACCGGGAAGCCCAGTCGCTTCGAGGCCTCCTGCTGCAGTGTGGAGGTGGTAAACGGAGGCAACGGCGAGCGCTTTACCGGGCGCACCTCGACATTGCCGATTTTAAATGAAGAGGCGGCACATTTTTCAAGGAAAGCGCGGGTTTCCGCCTCATCGGCAAGACGCCGGTTAAGTTCAGCCCTTATAATTCCATCCTTGCTTCCGGGAGCATGAAATTTACCTGTAATACGGAAGTAAGGTTCGCTTTTAAACAACTCGATCTCCTTTTCCCGTTCGCATATAAGACGCACAGCCACACTCTGCACACGCCCTGCCGAAAGAGCCGGTTTTATCTTACGCCACAAAACCGGACTTAGCTCAAAGCCCACTATGCGGTCGAGCACACGTCGCGCCTGCTGGGCATTAACACGGTCTATGTCAATTCCTCTCGGATGGGATATGGCATGAAGTATGGCCGGCTTCGTTATCTCGTGGAATACTATCCTGCGGGTGTTTCCCGGTTTGAGTTTCAACACTTCAGCAAGGTGCCATGCTATGGCTTCCCCCTCGCGGTCTTCATCGGAGGCAAGCCATACGGTCTCAGCCTCTTTCGCGGCCCTGGCGAGTTGGCTCACCAACTCTTTTTTCTCAGCCGGAATCTCATATTCCGGAGTGAAGTCATTATCAAAGTCTATGGAAATCCCTTTCTTTTTAAGGTCGCGTATATGTCCGTAACTCGACATTACCTTATAGTCAGGCCCAAGGAACTTCTCAATGGTCTTGGCCTTGGCAGGAGATTCGACTATTACGAGATTTTTCATCGGCAGTGGTTTTGTTTTGATTCCTTCCCTCAAGAATGTTAACGTAGGGTTTACATCTGATCCTGCAAGCGGAGCCGACAGGACGCGGTTCCGGTCAAAGCGCAAAATTAACAAAAAAATCCGTAACATAAACCCGCATACCTTCAAAACCTCCGGAGGGCCCTGTTTGTTGTAATTGCAAGTTCCACTAAGAGAAATTTGCAGATTATGAATAAAACTGTTTTAGGCGCATTGGCTATCGCGGGAGTTTCGGCCCTTTCCGCGTTGCAGACAGACGCTTGCACACGTATTGTGTACACCGGTTCTGACAATCTCCTTATTATAGGTCGTTCGCTTGACTGGCGCACACCTATTCCTACCAATATATATGTATATCCCTCGGGCATGAAAAAACAGGGGGCATCAGATGCAGAAAAGGGTATCAACTGGACCTCGAAATATGGTGCCGTCTATGCCGTTGGATATGATGGCGGCATAACCGAGGGAATGAACGAGAAAGGGCTTGTGGTCAACGGTCTTTTCTGCAAGGGAACCGTATATAACCGGCCCATCGATTCCCAACAGCCTCTTATCTCGATGTCGATGTTCGTAGCATGGCTGCTCGATACATGCGAGACCACCACCGAAGCCGTCGATCTGTTGAAAGACCATGAATTCCAGATCGAGGGATCAACATTCGACGGCGGCACGGTTTCCACGCTTCATTGGGGCATAACTGACGCAACCGGCGTTACACGCATAATCGAATTCGATCAGGGGGAAGTGAAAGTATACGACACGGGCGACAAACTCGCCATGACAAACGACCCGCAATGGCCGGCTATGAACGCTATATTGAATTACTGGAGCAAAATAGGAGGGCGGAACATGCTTCCGGGCACAGTGAGCAGTCCTGACCGGTGTGTTCGCGCAAACTATTTCGCCCATCACGTAGAAAAGACAGCCGATGCCGACCTCGGGGCTGCCATAGCACGCAGTGTGCTTGTAAACAGCAGCGTGCCCTATACATATACTGTAGAGGGTGAACCCAACCTGAGCAGTACCCAATGGCGTTCGTTTGCCAACACACGCGATTTACGATACTATTTCGATATCGTTACCAATCCCGGCTATTATTATGTGGATCTTCGCAAGTGTAATCTGAAAAAGGGAGCCAAGGTTATGAAACTCGATACTTCCACCAATACTATGCTGGTAGGCGATGCCACCGCGGCGCTTCAACCCTCGGTCCCATTCACCCCGATGTACTGATTTGCCGGTGGCAGGCATTTGTCATAAGTCGTTTGTCATTTGTTATTTGGGCAGGTTGGACATTTTGGGTGATGAATTACGTTGTAAAAGTTCTAAGTGGACATTTCGGGTGATAACCGAGCGACGTTCAAACTGCAATCGCCATCTTAATAATGTCTTTTGAGATATTCATCTATCAGTTTCTTCCTGTGTTCCTTGCTGATCCCCCGATGGACCCTGACTTTTGTTTTCAAATGGGAGAATATGGCCTCAAGCGCATTGTTTGTATTTGGAAGCCCTGTTTCAGGATGATCATAGAAAGTCCAGAGCAAAGGCATGTTACGCTTTACGCTCAGGTATGCGCTGC
>ERZ836877.312-NODE-312-length-86362-cov-21.756161_pt1 | contig 86362 bp, 54 predicted proteins | sample MGYA00519469_ERZ836877 | MGnify/ENA primary metagenome ERZ836877 (study PRJEB31850, sample SAMEA3708809) | human gut metagenome | biome: human gut; feature: human-associated habitat; material: faeces | place: China | collected 2014 ...
TTCGTCGGTGGGGGACGCGGCGGAGACGCGGTAGTTCATTACACGGGAAGGGAGGGCGGTCAGCATGGGGATTTCAAAGGGACAAGCCCCTTTGCACACAACAAATTCCGGTTAATGCCTTGATGGACGTTGGTGGTTGTAAGTTGCAAGGGATCAGAGGAGACGGATGTATTCGGGCTCGACCTCGACGGCGGCGGCTATCAGGTTGGGGAGCTCTATGATGAGGTGCTTTTTCCTTTTCCCCCTGATGGAGAGGAGGCGCCCCTCGTAGTTGTCGAGTATGCCGCCTACGATGCGCACCGACTTGCCATACATGGATTCTGTCAGCTCGCCGGGCTTGTAGAAGATGGGCGACTCGGTATGGCTTATGGCGAATATGAACCGGTCCATCTCCTCGGTGCCGACGGTCATCGGCTCGTTGACCGACCTGCCGCGCTGGTAGCGGTATTGAAGCGTCGGGAGTCTGTCGACATAGGGGTCGAGTGAGGCCTTTGTCTCATGGACAAAGAGGAGGTCCTGGATCAGGGGGACATCCCGGCGCTGGAGGCGCCCTCCGATTTTCATGACCATCTGCGTCATGGGGGTGAACACCTCCAGGCCGGCATCCGCGAGGTCGTGGATCGCGAGATTGTTGGCGTTCCTGCGCTTGAGATCACGCATCACGAACCATTGTTTTCCGGAGGCATCCATAGGGGGGATTGTGACTTGAGAGCAATTCTCCAATTCCCGCTTGATTTCAGATAAGTTTGAATATCAGGCGGTTATATGAAGATTCGTAAAAGAATGAGATGTCGGGGCCATTCGGCTTACCCCGCTTTTTTACTCCTCTCTCTGTCACGATTCCTTATCATTGATTTTAATTAGTGAATGACACTCTCTTCCTAAGAGATGCTTATTTAGGTGCAAAGTTACAAAAAAATCCTTTACCACAGGCTATTTTGACGCAAAAATAATTACCATTTCCATTACAATGCGGCTTTCATCAGAGTTTTTGTTTAGCAATTATACTTTCCATATTGACAAAATTTCCATACAATCAATAAGTTACAAATTGACAAAATCTCTTAGGAAGAGATTTTGACATTTGCTAAACAAATTAGACTCAGGACAGCCAGTCCTGAGTCTAATTTGTTTTTGATGATATTTAGTTCATCCTCCTCCTGCGAAGAGCCCCTCCTAAAATCCAGAAGCTCTGCGAGCCCTTCACACATTCTGTTGAGTAATTGTCAATTGTGTACGGTAGCTGCGGCTGGAAAGCCGCAGACCCATAGCTGCGCATCTGAATGCCGTACTATAGCTATGCATCTGTGTACCGTGTTCTATAGCTACGCATCTGAATGCCGGCGATTTTGTCGGATATTGACGCGTGTCCAAGTGGTTTTTACAGCTCTGTAAGCTATGATGCTGTACACAGATGCGTAAGCTAACTAGCGTGCACAGTTGGGGGGAAGGGTTAAAAATGTTGATATGGATTAATTTAACCCATTGAGCGATTAAATTAATTCATTTACAGATAATATTTTACGAATTTATTGGAGGTGAAGGCAATTTTTTGGGCTATTATTTGGAGCGGTCTGTTAAAATCTTTATCTTTGCACGACCAATAGAAAAGGAACCTGAAAAGAAGTTAACAGACAGAGATGAATAATCGTGTTATCCTTATATTTCTGATGCTGTGGATGCCGTTTTTATCCTATTCATACGGATTGGGTTTTTATGACTCCACGCATCCGATAGCAGCGCGTACATCATATAATGTACTCGGGAAAAAGGAGTGCCGGTTCAAGGACCGTTTCATCCTTTCCTTCTCGATGTCGGTCGAGACCCCGCTGGAGATCGGCTATGTGTGCAGGATAAAATCATCGGCATCGGGAAGCGGCAGCATCTATAATCTCTTCTTCGACCTCCGGGGCGATGATTATCTTTTCCGGTTTAACGAGGAGGGGAAGTCGGTGCTCGCAAGTCTTCCCCGCGGCAAGCAGAAACTTCTGCGCGATCACTGGTTTGATGTGGTTGTTGATATAAATCTGCGGAGCAAGGAGATAAGTCTGGATATAGATGGTGAGCGGAAGACATTCAAGGCTAAATCGCTGCCCGATGTGTTCGAGCCGGAGATAGTGTTCGGGAAAAGCGACTATCTTCTTGACGTGCCCTCGATGTCGATCGACAATGTCAGGATAAGCGGCGACCATAGCCATATATTCCCGCTCAATGAATCGGAAGGGAACAGTGTGGCTGACTCAGACGGCGAAAGGATAGGCTTCGTCGAGAATCCAGTATGGCTGATCAATTCCGCCAACCGCTGGCAGAAGGAATTCTCCATGTCGTCGCCTAAGAGGATAGCCCGCACATATGATCCGGTGGCGCGACGTTTTTTTTTCGTCTCCCCCGACAGTATCCATATTTTCGACCCGGGTGAGAAGAAGCTGCGTTCGGCGGTGTTGAAGGAGAGATGTCCGGTCGATCTTTTTCTGGCAAACTGTTTCTTCAATCCTGAAGACGGCAGGGTGTACGTATATGAGGTTTTCCCGAAAGACGACAGCAGGAATCCGCTGATGGCGAGTCTCGATCCTGACAGTCTTGTCTGGCGCATCGAGATGCGGCGTCCGCTGGGGATGCAGCTCCACCATCACGATTATCTATATGATAAGGAGAAAAAGGAACACATAATCTTCGGCGGATTCGGCAACCAGTATTACAGCAACTCTTTCCTTCGGTATAAGCCGGGGATGGACCGCTGGGATCGTGTGGACACTCTCTGCGGCGACAGGATAGCTCCCCGCTATTTCGCGGCTGTGGGCAAGTCTCCGCGAAGCCGCAATATATACATCTTCGGAGGCATGGGCAATGAGTCGGGCGACCAGATTGTCGGGCGCAGGTATTTCTACGACCTTCATTGTCTCGATATGTCGACCGGGAAGGTCAGGAAACTCTGGGAGATTCCCCATGAGGGTGTCAATATGGTGCCCGGGAGGGGAATGGCCGTGGTGGGCGATTCCGTGTTCTATGTGTTATGCTATCCGGAGAGCCGGTCGGCCTCTCAACTGAGGCTTTTTGAATATCGCATAGCCGATGGTGTCAGCCGTCAGCTTGCCGACTCCATACCTATAAAGAGCGACAAGATAACCACCAACGCCAGGCTCTATCACGATGTGTCGCATGGAAAATTCTATGCCGTGGTCGAAGAGACCGATGATGATGTCGCTTCCATGATCACTGTCTATTCGCTTTCCGACCCTCCTGTGTCGGATGGGGAGTTCGCCGCGCTCCGGTCGGGAGCTGGCAATTCCCGGAAATGGTATGTGTGGGTTATTCTTGCTGTAGTTGCCGCGGCGGGGGGAGCGGCGTTCCTGATTCTGAAGAGGAGGAGACCGGCGGATATGTCCGACGGGGATGTCACGGAAGTGAAGACGGATGAGGCGGGAGAGGCTCCCGATACGCCTCAGGCTGCCGCCATCTCCGATGCATCCGGAGAGCAGCGGTGCGACAGCCTTTATCTGTTCGGCCGCTTTACCGCCATCGACAGCCGCGGGCACGACGTCAGCCATATGTTTACGTCGAGATTGCGGTCGATTGTCGTGCTCCTTTTCCAGTATGGCGCCGACGGGATAGATACCTCGCTTCTCGGGGAGCTCATATGGCCAGACAAAGACAAGACCAAGGTGAAGAATTCACGCGGTGTGGCAATCAACAGTCTGCGCAAGATATTTGCCGATTTCACTGATGTGTCGCTCGTATATGAAGACAGGAAATTCAGGTTGGTTTATGGCCGGGAGTTCTATTGTGACTATGTGCGGTGCCGTGAACTTATCTCCGACGAGAAACTGCTGTCGGCACATCGCCCGGAGTTTCTCGACATCTTGTCGCGCGGAAGGTTTCTCAAGGATTTTTCCGATCCTATATTCGATGATTTCAAGCGCAAGGTTGAACCCACTCTTGAGTCGGCCGTGCTCCATCAGATACAGGAGACATGCGTTGCCGGCCAATATGAGGAGTGCATGCGTTTCGTAGAAATCGAGTTTACCATAGATCCCGTCAATGAGGAGGCTCTTTCTTCAGGCATAAGGGTGCTGATGCAGTGTGGCCAGGAGAAGAAGGCACGCCGTCTTTACAGAAAATATGAGGAGGAATATCTAAAGACCACCGGCGAGTCTCTGCCCAAGCCATTTGATTTCTTCAGGTGACGATGGCCTTCCCTCTTTGAGATGCCTTCCCTCTTTGAGATGGAGGATTGCTCCTGAAGAATCCCTTACCTTTTATGAAATGACAAGTGCTTTCATTGAACGACGCCGGCGGCTGTGTCGCCCGGATTGACAATCGGTCATGAAAGGGTGTCGATTTTGCCAGAGTGCCTCTTCCGGAGAATTCGGGGGAGGTATTATTTTATTGGATTTTTAAGGTTAATTTGCTCGGATTAATGACTTTTTTGACCGATTTACCATAAATTAACCCATTTTTTAATCCTTTCAGATGCTATTTTGCAATCGGAAACCTTCCCGGGGCTTTCCCCCGCAAGCGAACCATGAAGTCCAATAATTAACAACCAAACCATGAACATCAGATCATTTTTCAAGAAACTGGGGATCGCGGCCATGCTCATAGGGCTGGCCACAGGCTCCCAATCCTGTTCAGACGACAAAGAGAGCGACGGCCCCGTGGGCACCGGCACCGTCAGCGGCGTAGTCTGCGATGAATTCTCGCAGCCTATAGAAGGAGTGGCGGTGAGCGTCAGCGATTGCGAGGCCACTGACATTACCGACAGTGAAGGCCGCTACACACTCGAGAACGTGCCCATGACCTCAGGCATAGTAAGCTTCAGCAAGAAGGATTACGCCACGGTGTCGGTCACGATCGTGAAGGCAAAATTCAACAGCGACCGTCAGGCTACGGTGTCTCCTATTATGGAATACGCGGGAGCCAGAATCCGTGGCCGTGTGTTCGACGGCTTTGCCGGGGGCGCTCCCCTTGAGGGCATGAACGTCAGGGTAAGCGACTCGCAGCAGACTCAGACTGCCGCCGACGGCACATTCGAGATAGGCGAGCTCACTCTTGCCAACTATGAGGTGACATTCTCCAAGGAGGGATATCAGACAAAGACCGTGACAGTGTCTCTCGGCGATTTCGTCGAAGGTGTGGCCACAATACCCGATTTCACGATGGGAGGAAAGGCTCTTCTCGGTGATCTTACGATAGGCGACATCAAAGCACTCCGCACGTGGTATTTCAATGAATACAGAGGCGGCCGTAACGCCGACAACTATCCTCACTGGGACTGGGCATGCAACTATATGTGCACCCTCGATTTCTTCGGCAACTGGGAGGAACAGAACGAAGGCACCACAGTGCGTATCCGCAATAATGACGACGAGAGAAACCGTCCGACCGACCTCAAGGAGTTCGATTCGTTTGTGGCCGGCCGCAAGGTGCTCACCGCCGACAACTGCATCATGACTCTCCAGATGCGCACCCACAACGCCGAACCCGATGCCCCGGCATATTACGGAGTGAAGGTCATCGACCTGACTGCCGCCGAACCCGAGGCGGTGCTCGTAGGGGGTGTGCGCACATTCGCTGATAGCAATTATCTGACAGTGCCTGTAGACCTGAGCGCATATGTCGGCAAGGAGATCTGCATGGCCGTCGGAATCTTCCGCCAGCAGCCTGGCGATTACTGGAAGCAGCTCGTGATCCGCTCCATATTCTTCTCCAAGGAAGCTGTGCCCGGCTACCAGTGGCTCCCCGGCACCCCCGTGGCAGGTCTTGAGAGCTGGGAACTCACTCAGGAGGCTGTGCGCTCGATAATGCCTCACTCCAAATCCCACTTCACAGGCATAAGCCCAGTGAGCGGCGACCGTGGCAACTATTTCGACGCTTACCGCGCATGGCGCGATGTCTCCCACATCGCTTCGGAGTGGACTTTCATACCTCTGCACAAAGATCCTGAGGTATTCCCTGCAGAGGGATACCTTATCAAGACCAGAAGCGACGCACGTGTCAGCACTGTGGAGCCTGAATCCTATTATTACGCCAAGTTTGCCGTGGCCCCCGGCAAGAACCACATGACATTCCGCACCCGCAATTTCGGAGGAGACTACACCTACTTCAAGGTGACCGCCATCGACGAAGACTGCAACGTGACGTATCTCTCCCCTGTGGCCAACACTGCCCAGGCTGCCGAGGCCGCTGCCGACGGTTGCTGGAAGTTCATACATGATTCCGGCGAGAACGGCAAGCCCGATTCCTATGCGACGTTTGAATACGATCTGTCGCGTTTCAACGGCAAGAACGTGGTGATCGCCATAAGCATACACATGGGCGAGGCAAACGGCAACGAGAATAAGCTTGTGTTCTACTCAATTGATTTCGACTGACAACCGCATAAAGGGGATGGTTGTAAAATCTTACAGGTTTTAGGTTTTTTACAACCATACCCCTCATTTAAGAAACGATATGACAAGATTAAGACATACATTGGCTATTGCGGCGCTCGGTGTCAGCATGGTTGCCTGCGGGAGCGATAACCCCGACAACGGCGGCAACGGACAGACCCCGGATCCCGGCAAGCCCTCCACAGAACTTTCGGCCTCGCGCAACCTCCGGCGTTCGATAGAGATAATCGACGCGGCCATAGGCAACTATATGGAAGGCGACGGGATGAAGATGGCCCGCTACTACAACCCATATACCGAACAACGCTCGGACGAGACCGGCAGCGTATGGATGTATACAAGCTCAATAGAGGCGGTAAATGCCGCCATGAGGGCCATGGAAGCCCTGAAAGGGAAAGGGGACGCCTCTCTCTATGATGCCAACTTCGCCCGCTATAAGGAACTTCTCTCGAAACTCTATGCCGGCATGGAGTATTATAAGGGCACTTTCACCCACACCTCCTACACACAGACCCGTGAATGGGATGTATATGGCGTGAACCGGGGCCGCGACAAGGGAGCGGCGGAAGTGAGCGGAGTGCTCAACGTCTATGACGACCAGATGTGGATAATCCGCGAGCTGCTCGAATCATACAGGACCACAGGCATACAGGATTATCTCGGGAAGGCCGAATATCTGGCGGAATATGTGCTTGACGGATGGGACTGCACTCTCGATGCCGACGGCAACCAGAACGGCGGCATCACCTGGGGACCCGGCTATGCCACGAAACATTCCTGTAGCAACGGCCCCCTGATCAGTCCCCTGGTATGGCTCTCCGAAATATACAAAGGTAAAGACGATAAGATAACCTGCCGGTATATTGATTCCGACAGCAGACGTTGTGAGAAGACAATGGATAAGGCAGGCTATTACCTTGATTTCGCCAAAGCAGTCTACGACTGGCAGAAGAGAAATCTCCTCGTTCCTTCGACAGGAGTCTACGACGACTTCATGGGTGGCGGTCCCGACATTGCCTACGAGACAGTCGACGGCGTACGCTATCGCGCCCATTCCCCGAAGCCCGACCGTGTCGGTCCTGCCTATTCCTACAACAGCGGGACAATGATCTCCGGCGCTGCCGACCTTTACGCGGCTACGGGTGATCCTGTATATCTTGAAGATCTCAAGGCGCTTTCCGACAAGAGCTTCGCGACTTTCGCCAAGGAGGGTGTCTCTCACAAGGGCTTCTATGAGTTTGACCTAAACGGATTCAACACATGGTTCAACGGCGTGCTCATGCGCTCATATCATGAGGCTCTTCCCTATAATCCGGGCAATGCAGCCTATCTCAAGGCTTTCCAGGACAATCTCGACTATGCCTACGACAACTTCCTCTACGGCGGGATGCTCCCGACAAGCCTGCTGGGCGGCTGGAACCGCGACCGGCAACGCAACAACACGGAGGGTATGTTTGAGTTCACGTTCGGTGCCGAATATGCCGTGCTCGCCATCAATCAGCTAAATAAGAACTAACTTAAAATATTCTACTATGAGGATTTTCAAAAAAATCAGTAAGGCTCTGGCCGGAGTGGCCGCAGCCCTCGTCATGACACTGATTCCTTCTGAAGCCTTCGCACAGAATGTCACTGTGAGCGGCCAGGTGACCGACTCGCAGGAGGAGCCGCTTATCGGCGTGACCGTGCAGGAGGTGGGTGGAAAAAACGGTGTCGCCACAGATCTTGACGGCAGATACACCATAACAGTGCCCAAAACCGCCGTGCTCAGGTTCTCTTATATCGGAATGAAGAGCGTGGAGATTCCGGTGAAAGGACAGAAAGAGATCAATGTTGTGCTGACGGAAGACTCGAACCTTATGGAAGAACTTGTGGTGGTGGGCTACGGCACACAACGCAGAGGCTCCGTGACCGGCTCCGTGTCGACCGTCAAGGGCGACGAGATGATACAGACTAAGAATGAGAACCCGCAGAACATGCTCACGGGCCGTATCCCGGGTCTGCGTGTGTGGCAGAAGAGCGCCGAGCCCGGTGTCTATGCCAATAACTTCGACGTGCGTGGTCTCGGCTCTCCCCTCGTGGTGATCGACGGGGTGCCCCGCACCACCGAAGAGTTCCAGCGCCTCAACGCCCAGGATATAGAGGATATATCGGTGCTTAAGGATGCTTCGGCAGCCATCTACGGTGTGCGTGCCGCCAACGGCGTAGTGCTTGTCACGACAAAAAAAGGAACAAGCGGCAAGGCGAAAGTGACCTACTCCGGTTCGTTCACATTCCAGAAACCCGCCAATATGCCCCAGCTTGCAAGCGTCTACGACGCGCTCACGATCTCCAACGAGCAGTCGATGAACAATATCAACGGAGGCACACTCAGATACACGCAGGCTGATTTCGACCGTTATCTGTCGGGCGCGCGCCGCACCGACAACTGGAACGACCTCATCATCGCAAAATGGTCGCCCCAGACCCAGCACGATGTCACAATCTCCGGCGGCAGCGAGAAAGCCACCTATTATGTAAGCTTCGGCTACCTCTATCAGGAGGGTATCTTCAAGAGCGGCGACCTCAACTACAACAAATACAATCTCCGCTCCAACGTGACCGCCGAGCTTCTCCGCGGCCTCAAGTTCGAACTCAACGTCAACGGCATGGCCGACGACCGCAAGACCCCCTACACCAGCTCCGTGGATATCATACGCAACTACTGGAAGCAGGGCAACCTTTTCCCGGCCTATGCCGATCCGGAGCACACCATGCTCAACTACGACGGCCTCGATCTCGAGCAGAACACCGTGGCCATGATGTCGGCAGATATCTCCGGACATGCCAAATACCGTCAGAAATATTTCCAGTCGTCGGCCAACCTCACCTTCGATTTCGGGGAATATGTCCCGGCCCTCAAGGGTCTCACCGCCCGCGGCATGATCAGCTATGACTACCGAGAGGACAACAACGAGCAATATCGCAAGGAATACTATCAGTATGCCTACGACGAGGCGACCGATACCTACACCCAGAAGCTTTTCAACGAAAGTTCGCCGAGCCGCATGCGCCGCGAATACTACAACAAGAGCCAGATCCTCGGCCAGATCACCATCAACTACAACCAGACTTTCAACGACGTGCACAATGTCGGCGCAGTGGTCGGATGGGAGGGTCAGAAGCGCAACGGCGACAATTTCTACGCAATGCGTGAGCTCGCCTTCTCCATGCCTTATCTTGTGGCCGGTGTCGACACGGGCCAGGTGGGAGGCATGAACTCCGGCGACAACGATCTCTATGAATTCGCCAACGAGGCATTCATCGGGCGTATCAACTATTCGTTTGACGACCGCTACCTTCTCGAAGGCCAGTTCCGCTACGACGGATCATCGAAATTCGCCAAAGGTCACCGCTGGGGTTTCTTCCCCTCAGTGTCGGCCGGCTGGAGACTTTCGGAGGAACCGTTCTTCCGCTCGATCAGCGCCCTTGATTTCATCAACAATATCAAGATCCGCGCCAGCTACGGTGTGCTTGGCGACGACGGGAGCCTCAATTATGACTGGGCCATGGGCTACACCTATCCCAGCACCAGCGACAACGCCGAGAACGGCTACTACAACCAGTATGCTCCCGGCTATGTGCTCGGCAGTCAGTTTGTCAACGGTGTGACGCCACTCGCACTTCCCAACGAGGGTATCACCTGGTTCAAGTCGAAGACCTTCAATGTGGGCGTCGATTTCACCGCCTGGAACGGCCTGCTCGGCGTATCGTTCGACTACTTCAACCGTCTGCGCACCGGGCGTTTCGCACGCCGCACGGGCTCTCTGCCCACAGTTGTCGGCGCGAGCGCACCCCGCGAGAATCTTGACAGCGACCGCCAGTTCGGTATGGAACTCGAGCTCACCCACCGCAACCGCATCGGCGACTGGACCTACAGCCTGAAAGGTATCGCCACAGTGACACGCAACAAATACCTGACCGCCTCCGAGAAAGGTCCCTGGTCGAACTCTTACGACCGCTGGCGCAACGACAACCTGACCAACCGCTACCAGGGCGTGCAGTTCGGTTACGAGAGCGCGGGACGTTTCCAGAACTGGAACGACATCTGGACGTACAATCAGTATAAGGAACGTGATCTTCTTCCCGGCGACTATAAATATCTCGACTGGAACGGCGACGGCCAGATCGACGGCCTCGACGAGCATCCCTACGCTTTCGACCAGACTCCCTGGCTCAACTTCAGCCTCAACGCGAGCGTGGCATGGAAAGGTATCGACCTCAGTCTCCTCTTCCAGGGTTCGGCCCTCGGCTCGATGGAATACAAGGAGCCCCTCTACAGCATCTGGGGCGAGAACGGAGGAGGTATCCTCGAGCAGTATACCGACCGCTGGCACCCCGTGGATCCTACCGCCGACCCCTACAGCCCCTCGACGGAATGGGTGAGCGGATATTACGCCTACACCGGCCGCTATCCGAAGAGCAACTCATCGTTCAACCGTGTCAAGACCGACTATCTGCGTCTGAAGAGCATAGAACTCGGCTACACCATCCCCGCCATCAGGGCGCTCCCGGGCATGAGCCTCCGCGTCTACGCCAACGCCTACAACGTATTTACCTGGACCGGTGTGAAGTTTGTTGACCCCGAGCATCCCGATGATGAACTCGGACGTATGTATCCCCTCAACAAGACCTATACGCTCGGCATGACTCTTTCCTTCTAATCTAAAAAGAATTTACCCATGACACTTAAAAACATAATAAACGCATTTCTCTGCGGCACTCTTCTTGTCGGCACGGCCACATCGTGCATCGACATGGATATCGCGCCGAAGAACCTCGTGACATCCGACGCCCTTCTTTCCAATGAATCGGGCATGGACATCTATATGGCCAGGATGTATAGCCTGATGCCGTTCGAGGATTTCAAATATCAGTCGCAGTGGGGACTGAACTACAATGGCTGGATCAACGCCACCGGTATAGAGGGCACGGGCGAGGCCCTGAACCGCGATGGAATCTGCAAGGCCTTCACAGGCGAGGACAATCCGTTCTGGGGCAATGCCTTCACATTGCTTCGCGATGCGAACTTCCTGATTGAGAACCTTCCGCAATACAGAGGCAATTATGCCGAGATTGCCTACAACCATTATCTCGGCGAGGCGTATTACGTCCGCGCCACCGTGTTCTACGCCATGGCCCGGCGTTTCGGAGGCATACCCCTGGTGACCCGTGTCATCCAGTATCCCGCCGCCGAGGCCGATCTCGAGGTGCCCCGTTCCTCCGAGGAGGAGACATGGGATCAGATCCTCGCCGACTATGACATGGCCGCCGAGCTGATGATGCCCCAGAGTCCGAAGAGCGGCTACAGCAACCGATGGGTAGCGCTCGCCTACAAATCCGAGGCTATGCTTTACGCAGGATGTGTGGCAAAATACAACGAGACTGTGAGCGGACGCCTCACAGGTCTCGGCGCCAAGACAGGCGTGCGTGTGATCGGTTTCGACGAGGGGAGCTGGCAGGCTGCCTCGAAGCGTTACTTCACGGAGGCCTACAAGGCCGCTTCGGAGATCATACAGCACGGCCCCTATTCCCTTTACAAGAAAAAATGGGAGGCCGGCAACCCCGATGCCATGACGCAGAACATGATCGACATGTTCTCCGATCTCACCAGCCCGGAGAACATACAGGTGAAGGAGTATCTCTATCCGACCTCCACCCATGCCTATGACGCCTACAACGCGCCCTACATCTTCCGCTCGCCTCTCTGCTCCGGCACGTGCCCCACAGCCGACTTCGTGGAGCTCTTCGAAGGCTTCGACCGCTATCCTGACGGAACCCTTAAAGTGACCACCGGCGACAGCCCGACACAGGGTGAGTACATCATGTATGACAATGCCGGCGATTTCTACAAGAACGCAGAGCCGCGTCTGAGGGCATACTCCATCTTCCCCGACGACATGTTCAAAAACCGGAAGATCGAGATCCGTACCGGCATCTACACCGGCTCCGTGCCCGTGAAGCCTCTCTTCTCCGACTACAGCTACAATGCCCGCAACACGAAATACCAGCATCTCGACGCTTACACAAGCACTCCGCAGCGTCTCTATCTCGCCTCTACCACAGGCAACGACAATAAGCCCGTGGTGCTTCCCGATGGAAGCGAGATGCGCGCCGCAGGCGAGAACGGTCCATTCTTCAGCAATGGCGAGGGGTGTCTCACAGGAATCTACGGCCGCAAATGGCTGAATCCCGATCCCGCCTTCACGGCGCGCGAGGGAAATTCGGCGCAGCCCTTCATCCTTTTCCGCTACGGGGAGGTGCTCCTCAACGCAGCCGAGGCAGCCGTGGAGCTATCGCTCGCCGGTGGCACATCGCCCGACGGCACTGATATGCTTCAGACCGCCACGAAGGCCATCAACGATATCCGCGAGCGTGCGGGAGCGTCGCTTCTCAAGTCAAGCCTCACCGCCTCCGACGACAGCCGCGACATAGTCCGCAAGGAGCGCCGCAAAGAGATGGCTTTTGAAAACAAGACAAAATGGGACCTCCGCCGCTGGCGTGTGAACCACTACGAGGGACGCGACGGCTTCTGGGGAGAGAAACGCGACAAGAATCTCTACAGCAACAATCAGCAATATGCTTTCCGCGGTGTGTATCCTTTCTACTGCGCCGAGAACGGCAAGTATTTCTTCGACGTGCGTTTCCAGCTCGTGGCCGACAAGACTTTCAACTATTCCGCGATCGACTATTATTTCGAGATTCCCGGAGGCGAGGTGGCCAAGAGCATGTACATAGACCAGCAGCCCAACCGTTAACCATAAAACCATCACCCATAAACCAAGCTTATATTCATCATGAAAAAAATATCAATCCTCAGCCTCTTCGGAGCGCTTCTGCTCACCACCTCATGCTCGATGTTTGAGGTCGACAACTATGAGGAACCCCAGGAGACCATCAAGGGGGAAGTGATCGACGTGGCCACAGGCAATCCCGTGCTCACCGACCAGGGAAGCGAGGGTATCCGCGTGCGTCTCACAGAGCTCAGCTGGGGCGACAACGTGCAGCACAACCCTGATTTCTACTGCATGCCCGACGGCACATTCCAGAACACCAAGATCTTCAAGGGCGAATACAATGTCCGCATCGACGGTCCGTTCATCCCCCTCTATCGTGAGAACACCGAGGGCGTGGTGCTTGCCGATGAGACGGTCAACACCACCATCAGCGGCACTAAACGTCTCACTTTCGAGGTTGAGCCATTCCTCAACGTGGAGATCGTGGGCGACCCTCAGGTGAGCAACGGAGTGATCACGGCCCGTGTGCGGGTGAGCCGCGGCGTGTCGGAGCAGATCTTCCGCGACAAGATCGAGCCTATGGGCAACTGGAAGGATGAATATCTCAACGTGACCGACATACAGTTCTTCGTAAGCTATTCCTCGACCGTGGGCTACCGTGCCCGCGACGACCGCTGGAGCAGCAAGATCGAATATGCCGGAAGCTCCTTCAACGATCTTCTCGGCCAGGAGGTGACCATCAGGAGCAATGGCAGCATCCCTTCGGGACGTAAGGTGTTTGTCCGTGCGGCCGCGCGTATCAATTATGACACCCCTGTGGGGAGCGGCACGCGCCGTTGGAACTACAGCGCCCCGATGGAGGTGATGATACCCTGACCTGAACACAGATAGAAGTCAATGAACAGACAGCTGATATACGCTCTCGCGCTTGCATCGGGAATCATCCCGGTGCAGGCCGCAGGACGGCAGACAGACAAGGTCAAGACCACATTCCAGACTTCCAGGGAGTGGCGTCCGACGATCGACAACCGCGGCGACGCCGTGATGGTGTATGGTGTGGGAGGCAATCCCTCCGATGCCAGGCGCGGGGTGCCCTTTGAGGAGCGCGTGCGTTCGTGGAAGGAGAGGGGCTATACGGTGCATTTCATGACAGGAATAGCCTGGGGTGAGTATCAGGACTATTTCACCGGCGAATGGGACGGCCGCAGGCATCTCGACGAGGGGCAGGTCACCATGCAGGGCGACACGATATGGCACGGACATATGGTGCCTTACATAGTCCCATCGGAGAATTTCCTGAAATATCTGAAAGAACGTCACATCAGCCGCGTGATCGATGCCGGCATCGACGCGATATTCATGGAGGAACCTGAATTCTGGGCCCGTGGCGGCTACAGCGATTCCTTCAAGAGGGAGTGGAAGAAATATTATGGCTTCGACTGGCGTCCTCAGCATGAGTCGCCGGAAAACACTTATCTCGCCAATAAGCTGAAATACCATCTGTATTACAACGCGCTCAACGAGATTTTCACTTTTGCCAAGGAATATGGCCGCAAGAAGGGTATCGACGTGAAATGCTATGTGCCGACACATTCACTGGTCAACTATTCGCAGTGGCAGATCGTAAGCCCTGAGGCAAGTCTGGCCTCGCTTCCCTGTGTCGACGGATACATCGCACAGGTGTGGACGGGCACATCGCGCGAACCCAACTATTACGAGGGTAAGGCGGCGGAGCGTGTCTTCGAGACCGCATATCTGGAATACGGTTCGATGGAGTCGATGACGGCGCCGACTGGCAGGAAGATGTTTTTCCTCACCGATCCCATCGAAGACCGTGCCAAGGACTGGGAGGATTATAAGCGGAACTATGAGGCGACATTCACGGCCCAGCTGCTCTATCCCAATATCGCGGACTACGAGATAATGCCCTGGCCGGAGCGCATCTACGAGGGCCTTTACCGCAAGAGCGCCGACAGCGAGGAGAAGGCGAGGATTCCTCGTTTCTACTCCACGCAGATGCAGGTGATGGTCAACGCCCTCAACTCGATGCCTGTCTCCCGCAATAAGGTGAGCGGCACTCCGGGCATATCGGTGCTGATGGCCAACTCTCTCATGTTCCAGAGATTTCCCGTCCACGAAGGATATGACGACCCTCAGCTTGCCAATTTCTACGGACAGGCGATCCCGTTCGTGAAAGCCGGCATACCGGTAAAGACGGTGCATATGGAGAATCTCGGCTTTGAAAAGACCCTTGCCGACACGAAGGTGCTTCTGATGACTTATTCCAACATGAAACCGCTCGACAAGGAGGCACACAGGCATATCGCCGACTGGGTGAGAAAAGGTGGAGTGGTGGTCTACAGCGGCACGGATACCGATCCCTTCCAGGGGGTAAGGGAATGGTGGAACACGGATGGCATGAACTATCCCACACCGTCAGCCCATCTTTTCGAGACTATGGGTATCTCTTCCGTTCCCGCCGAGGGTGAGTATGCCTGCGGTAAGGGCACTGTGTATGTGCTCCGCACTGATCCGAAGGATTATATCCTTAAGAAAGGTGGCGCGGCCAGACTGATGTCGGTAGTCGACAGGTTGTTCCGCGAGAAAGCCCGTGGCGGCAAGCTGGAATATAAGAACAGTTTCCACCTCAGGAGAGGCCCTTATGACGTGATTGCCGTGGTCAATGAGGGGGTTGAGTCAACTCCCTACACGGTGAGAGGGAAATTTATCGATCTTTTCGATCCTTCGCTTCCCGTGGTGGCGGAGAAGAATGTGGCTCCCGGAAGCCAGGCGCTCCTCTATGATGTCGACAGGGTTGCCGACAGGAAGAAACCGCAGATACTCGCGTCGGCCAGCAGGGCCTACGACGAGATCCGCACGAAAGGATCGTATTCGTATGTGGCCAAGAGTCCGGCGCAGACCCATAATGTGTCGCGTGTGCTCCTCCCGCGCAAGCCGAAATCCGTAAAGGTCGACGGTCGCGATGTGACCGACCTGTCGGCATGGGATGCCGCGAGCCGCACTTATCTGGTGGAGTTTGAGAATTCGCCGGAAGGCGTGAAAGTGAATTTTGAATTTTGAAATTTGAATTTTGAATATCATGATAAAGAAATTATTTCCTTTGATGCTTCTCCCTCTGATGCTTTCGTGCAACGGAGCCAAGGAGCGCCCTGAGGTCATAAAGAATGATCTGCGTGCCCCGGCCTATCCGCTGGTGACCATAGATCCCTATACAAGTGCCTGGTCGGCTTCCGACAGCCTTTACGGCGCTCCCGTCACCCACTGGACAGGCAAGGATTTCCCATTCATCGGCGTGCTCAAGGTCGATGGCGTACCTTACCGGTTCATGGGCACGGAGGAGAAGGAGATGAAACCTATCGTGCCGACATCGCAGCAGAGCGAATGGAAGGGGAGATGGACAACGGTGAAGCCTGCCGGCGACTGGACAGCCGAGGCATTCGACGATTCCTCCTGGAAAGAGGATGCCGGAGCTTTCGGCACTCAGGAGAATGAACCGACAGCCAAGACCCAGTGGGGCACACCCGAGATCTGGGTGCGCCGTGTGGCTGATATCGACGGAAAGGATCTCGACGGGCGTCCCGTCTACATAGAATTCTCCAACGATGATGACGCTGTGTTCTACGTAAACGGCGTGAAGATCTATGGCACAGGTTCTACCTGCAACAAGAACAAGATCGTGGAGCTGCCCCCTGAGGCAAGGGCCGCGCTGAAGCCCGGAAAGAATCTGCTTGCGGCAGAGTGTGTGAATCCCGTGGGCAACGGCCTGCTTGATTTCGGACTCCTTGTGCCGAAAGACCTTACTTCCGCTTTCGACAGGACGGCAGTCCAGACCTCGGCAGATGTCCAGGCCACACAGACGCACTACACCTTCACTTGCGGCGACGTTGACCTGGCTCTCGATTTCAGCGCCCCGCTTTTCCTTGACAATAAAGATTACGATCTTCTCAGCCGTCCGGTGAACTATGTGAGCTACGATGTGACGAGCAACGACGGCCGCAAGCATGACGTGGAGATCTACTTCGAGGCTTCTCCCCGCTGGGCTCTCGACCAGCCCTATCAGGCTTCGGTGAGCACTGCCTATGAGAAGAACGGCATAGCCTACCTCAAGACGGGCAGCCGTGAGCAGGCCGTCTTGGCCAAGAAAGGTGATCATGTGCGCATCGACTGGGGATATTTCTATCTCGCCGCACCCGATTCGGGCATAGAATACGGTGTGGGACAGGCCGGCGATCTCCGCTCGCGTTTCGTGAAAGGGGAGAGCGTGGCGGTAGCCAGAGAGGGTAGCGACGACAGCGGCACGCTCGCGATTGTGCGCGACTTCGGAGATGTGAAGGATGCCCGCGGAATGGTGATGGTAGGGTATGACGACCAATATTCCATACAGTATTTCGGAGAGAATCTCCGTCCCTACTGGAACCGCAAGGGTGACAAGACGATAGAGTCGCAGTTCGAGGCCGCGGAGAAGGAATATGATTCCCTGATGGCGCAGTGCTATGCTTTCGACAGGAAATTCATGGAAGAGGCCCGCGCGGCCGGCGGCAAGGAATATGCCGAGCTCCTCGCCCTGGCCTACCGCCAGACTATCGCCGCCCACAAGCTCGTGGAGAGCCCCAAGGGTGAGCTTATGTTCATGTCGAAGGAGAACGACAGCAACGGTTCCATCGGCACTGTCGACATCACATATCCCACGGCTCCGATATTCCTCTATTACAACCCGGAACTCGCCAAGGCCCTGATGAACCACATATTCGACTACAGCGAGAGTGGCCGCTGGACCAAGCCTTTCCCGGCACATGATGTCGGAACATATCCGCAGGCGAACGGCCAGACTTACGGAGGCGACATGCCTATCGAGGAGGGTGGCAACATGCTTCTCATCACGGCGGCTGTCTGCGACCGTGAGGGTAACGCCGAGTATGCCGCCAAGCACTGGGACACGCTCACCACATGGACCGACTATCTCGTGGAATACGGACTTGACCCTGAGAACCAGCTCTGCACCGATGACTTCGCGGGCCATTTCGCCCATAATGTCAACCTCTCCGCCAAGGCAATCCTCGGCATCGCCGCCTATGCGCGCATGGCCGAGACACTCGGCAAGAAGGATGTGGCCGACAAGTATTACGCCATAGCCCGCGACTATGCCGGCAAATGGAAAGAGATGGCCGCCGACGGCGACCACTACCGCCTCACTTTCGACAAGGAGGGGACCTGGAGCCAGAAATACAACCTCGTGTGGGACAAATTGCTCGGACTCGATATATTCCCGAAGGATATCATGCCCACCGAAATAAAGTATTATCTGACCAAGCAGAACCAGTACGGACTCCCCCTCGACAACCGCGAGACCTACACGAAATCCGACTGGATCATGTGGACTGCCGCCATGGCCGACAGTCAGGAGGACTTCGAGGCCTTCATCAAACCGCTTCATAAGTTCTACAACGAGACAATCGACCGTGTGCCTATGTCAGACTGGGTATTCACCGACAAGCCCAACCGACGTGGTTTCATGACCCGTGCCGTTGTCGGAGGCTATTTCATAAAGATGCTTGACAAGAACAGTAAAACACAGTGAAACCATGAATATGACACGTATATTGTGCTTAGGCATGGCGCTCGCCCTCGGGGCGGGCGTCACCGCCACGGCGGAGGTTCCCTCTCCCGTGGACTACGTAAGTACTCTTGTGGGCACGCAGTCGAAGAGAGAGCTCTCAACCGGCAACACCTATCCGGCAGTGGCTATGCCCTGGGGTATGAATTTCTGGACTCCCCAGACCGGAGAGATGGGCGACGGATGGACTTATACCTACAGTGCCGACAAGATCAGGGGCTTCAAGCAGACGCATCAGCCGAGCCCCTGGATGAACGACTATGGCCAGTTCGCCATCATGCCTATGACGGGCAGGCCTGTGTTCGACGAGAATGAGCGCGCGAGCTGGTTCTCGCATAAGGCGGAGAAAGCCACTCCATATTACTACCGTGCATATCTCGCCGACTATGATGTGGTGACAGAACTTGTGCCGACGGAGAGAGCGGCCATGTTCCGCCTTACTTTCCCGGAGACGGATAGCGCATATGTGGTGGTCGACAGCTACGACAACGGTTCATCCGCGAGAATTATCCCGGGCGAGAACAAGATCGTGGGCTACACCACGAAGAATACCGGCGGTGTGCCCGAGAATTTCAAGAACTGGTTTGTAATCGAGTTCGACCGTCCGTTTACCTATACCGCGGCTGTGGCCGACGGCAGGATTGACGCGAATAGCCTGGACTATACCGGAAACCACGCCGGAGCCATTGTCGGCTTCAAGACGCGGAAGGGTGAGCGGGTCACGGCGCGTGTGGCTTCATCGTTCATCAGCCCTGAGCAGGCGGAACTGAATCTCAGGGAGGTGGCCGGCAAAAGTTTCGATGAGCTCAAGGAGGTGGGCCGCGACCGCTGGAACGAGGTGCTCGGACGCATAGAGGTGGAGGACAACGATATCGACCGGCTGCGCACTTTCTATTCATGCCTCTATCGGTCGGTGCTTTTCCCCAGGAGCTTCTATGAGTATGACGCCAAGGGGGATGTGGTACACTACAGCCCTTACAACGGCGAGGTGCTTCCCGGCTATATGTTTACCGACACCGGTTTCTGGGATACCTTCCGGGCCCTGTTCCCCCTTCTCAACATGGTCTATCCGTCGATGAACGAGAAGATGCAGGCCGGACTTGTCAACGCTTACAACGAGAGCGGCTTCCTCCCCGAATGGGCGAGCCCGGGCCACAGAGACTGCATGGTGGGCAACAACTCCGCCTCTGTCGTGGCCGACGCATATCTGAAGGGGCTCCGCGGCTATGACGCGGAGACGCTATGGAAGGCTGTGGTGCATGGCGCGGAGGCGTATCTCCCCGGCAGCGCCAGCGGCCGCAAGGGCTACGAGTATTACAACAAGCTCGGCTACGTGCCCTACAACGTGGGGATAAAGGAGAACGCCGCCCGCACCCTCGAGTATGCCTACGATGACTGGTGTATCTACCAGCTCGGCAAGGCTCTCGGCAAATCGAAGAAGGAGCTCGCCAAATACGCGAAGCGGGCCATGAACTACAAGAATCTCTTCGACCCGGAATACAAACTCATGTGTGGCCGCAACGAGAAGGGTGATTTCCAGCGCCCGTTCAATCCGCTGAAATGGGGCGACGCCTTCACGGAGGGTAACAGCTGGCACTATTCATGGTCGGTGTTCCACGATCCGCAGGGCCTTATCGACCTTATGGGTGGCAATGACACCTTCAACACGATGCTTGATTCGGTATTCACAGTGCCGCCATTGTTCGACGAGAGCTACTACGGCAGCGTCATACATGAGATCAGGGAGATGCAGATCATGAACATGGGGAACTATGCCCACGGCAACCAGCCGATCCAGCATATGGCCTATCTTTACAATTATTCCGGGCAACCCTGGAAGACACAGTACTGGGTGCGCCGGGTCATGGACACGATGTATACCCCCGGCTTCGACGGCTACTGCGGCGACGAGGACAACGGCCAGACATCAGCCTGGTATGTCTTCTCCGCCATGGGCTTCTATCCGGTGTGTCCCGGTTCCAACGAATATGTGCTGGGGTCGCCCGCGTTCGGAAAGATGACCGTGAATCTGGAGAACGGGAAGAAGCTCGTGATAAACGCTCCCGGCAATTCCATGTCAAAACCATATGTGGCCTCCATGAAAGTGAACGGAAGCGCGCATGATCTCAATTATCTGACCCACGACATGCTGATGAACGGCGGCGTGATAGATTACGCTATGTCGGCATCGCCCGACACCGTGCGCGGCACGTCGCCCGAGTCAGCTCCCTATTCCTTCTCGAAGGAACTTAACGTAAAGAAAAAGAAATGAGCCGTCTTGCATTGAATATAAGCCTGGCTGTCCTGGCCGCCGCATCCTGGTGCGGCGGCCGGGCGATGGCCGCGACCGGCATCCCCGCGACCGTGTGTGCCGCCGACGCCGTGAAAAACAACAACCGTCCTGCTTCCGGAGAACGCTTGTTCCGCTCAAAGGCCGTGGAGAAGAAGATCGCCGACGTGGCTAAGCAGCTCAAGAATCCCAAGCTCGCGCTGATGTTTGTCAACTGTTTCCCGAACACGATCGACACTACGGTGCATTTCCGCAAGGATGATGATGGCAATCCCGACACATTCGTCTATACCGGAGATATCCATGCCATGTGGCTCCGCGACTCCGGAGCGCAGGTATGGCCGTATGTGCAGCTTGCCAATGCCGATCCGGCGCTCAGGGAGATGCTGGCCGGTGTGATTCTCCGCCAGTTCAAATGCATAAACACCGACCCCTATGCCAACGCCTTCAACGACGGCGCCATACCCGACGGCCACTGGATGACCGACCTCACCGACATGAAGCCTGAGCTTCATGAGCGTAAGTGGGAGATCGATTCCCTCTGCTATCCGATACGCCTGGCATATGAATACTGGAAGAAGACCGGCGATACAAGCATCTTCTCCGGCGAATGGCTTAAGGCCGTAGGCAATATCCTCGCCACTTTCCGCCAGCAGCAGCGCAAGGATGGCGTGGGGCCGTATAAGTTTCAGAGAAACACGGAGCGTGCTCTCGATACGATGACCAACGACGGTCTGGGCAATCCGGTGAGGCCTGTGGGCCTGATAGCCTCTGCCTTCCGGCCGTCGGACGATGCCACGACATTCCAGTTTCTCGTGCCCTCCAACTTCTTCGCCGTGACCTCTCTGCGTAAGGCCGCGGAGATCCTCACGGAGGTGAACGGGGAAAAGAGACTCGCTTCCGAATGCACGGCGCTTGCCGACGAGGTTGAGGCGGCCCTTAAGCAATATGCGGTGTATGACCATCCCGAATTCGGGAAAATCTATGCCTTTGAGGTCGACGGCTTCGGCAACCGCATGCTCATGGATGACGCCAACGTGCCCTCGCTGCTCGCCATGCCATATCTGGGCGATGTGGAGGTGTCAGACCCGGTATATCAGAACACCCGCCGGTTCGTGTGGAGCGATTCCAATCCTTACTTCTTCAAGGGGAGGGCCGGAGAGGGTATCGGCGGCCCGCATGTGGGCTACGACATGATCTGGCCGATGAGCATAATGATGAAGGCCTTCACAAGCGACGACGATGCGGAGATCAAGGAGTGTGTGGAGATGCTCATGGCCACTGATGCCGGAACGAATTTCATGCATGAGTCGTTCCATAAGGATAACGCCGACAAGTTTACGCGTCCCTGGTTCGCTTGGCAGAACACTCTCTTCGGGGAGTTGATCATCAAACTCATCGACGACGGGCGTCTCGGCCTTCTCAACAGTATAGAATGATGGGACGGAGAATCAACAGATGTCTTATATCCTTGGCTGCGGTCTGCGCGGTGCTCGCTGCCGCGGCCAGGAATCCTGTCTTCGACGGATGGTATGCCGATCCGGAAGGTGCCGTCTTCGGCGACACATACTGGATATATCCGACATGGAGCGATCTCTACGAGAATCAGGTCTTCATAGACTGTTTCTCGTCGAAAGACCTTGTGAACTGGGAACGCCACCATTCCATCATCGACACGTGCGAGGTGAAATGGGCCGAGAAATGCATGTGGGCTCCTGCCATTGTGGAGAAAGACAACAGATATTATCTGTTCTTCAGCGCCAACGACGTGCATGAGGGTGAGACCGGAGGAATCGGCGTGGCTGTTGCCGACAATCCTGCAGGGCCTTTCCGCGACCTCCTCGGCCGTCCGCTGATCAACGACATTGTCAACGGCGCGCAGCCTATCGACCAGTTCGTGTTCCGTGATGACGACGGTTCCTGGTATATGTATTACGGAGGCTGGGGCCACTGCAACATGGTGCGTCTTAAGGATGATTTCACCGGGCTCATGCCGTGGCCTGACGGTTCAGTATATCGGGAGGTTACTCCCGAAGGGTATACGGAGGGGCCGTTCATGATGAAGCGCGGAGGCTGTTATTATTTCATGTGGAGCGAGGGGGGCTGGGGTGGCCCCGATTATTCGGTGGCCTACTCGATCTCCGATTCACCCTTCGGTCCTTTCGTAAGGAAAGGTAAGATTTTGCAGTCTGACGAGAAGGTGGCCACGAGCGCCGGGCATCATTCGGTGATAAAAGTGCCGGGTGAGGATGAATACTACATAGTGTATCATCGTCGGCCGCTTGGCGACACCGGCCGCGACCATCGCCAGACCTGTGTCGACAGGATGACGTTTAATGCCGATGGCACGATAGCCCCCGTCAGGATCACTTTTGAGGGAGTCGGCCCGCGCCCGCTGGCCGAATAGGCCGCCCGGATAAGCCCCGGCCTTTGTAAAATTTATCGAGGTTCTCCACGATCTCGCGCTCATTCTTCGCGTCGAGCGAGTTCGTGGCCTCGTCGAGGAATTACTTCTTAAGATAGATTGAAATCAAGAATTCCCTTCCACGCAGGCGGCTTGAGCGCTCACACTGCGACAGGGTGCCGTATGTGGTGTAGCTGTATTCCTTTTTGTTGAGCAGATTGGTCGCGGATGCCGAAATCTCAAGACGCCTGCTTATGTTGAAAGTTAGTTTCGTGTCGAGCATCAGCATGTCCTTGTATCTGCCGTCCTCAATCTCATTGCGGTAATATTCCCCGCCGGTTGTCCATGTTATCAGGGGGCATGGGGTAAGCGTCACGCTTCCCGAGTATATGAAACCGTCCGTATCGCGCCCCGGCATACCGGATATCTTCAGTGATGACCTGTCCCATGTGAATTTCAGGTTCCAGTTGAGGAATGTCGAGATGTTGCCGTTGACGAAGGGGGACAATGTAAATGAACCGTTCCTGTAGTTTGTCCGCACGCCTTGTGAGAGCATGTCATTCTCCACCCTGCGGTAATTCCCCCTCACGCCGATGGCTCCCCTCATGAAATCGAGGGTCTTGCTGACATTGAGGAGCGCCATGGCGTTGCGTGAATCGGACGGCTGCCGCCTGTAGGAATGGAATATGTAATCGCCGACGATATCCTGGACCGTGCCGAATTCAGACCTGTTCCATCCGTAACTGCCCATGGCCATCAGGAATATCCCGCTCTGGGCATTCCGGAAGTTATATGAGGCCGACACGGACTGCCCGGAGGATGTGTAGTAATCATCGATACCGGAACTGAACGACCGGTAGTCGGTCAGGATCGACGAGTCATGGATGGTGTGCAGCGAGGCCGGGGAACGGCGCGCGCTGCCACGCAAGGCCAGAGACATTCTCGGGGTCAGACGGAATCTTGCCGAGAGTGACGGGGAAATGAAAAATTCAGACCGGTTGCGTAACGCTCCGGAAAAGAAATAGGAATAAAGGTTCACAGGCATATTAAATGTCAGTTCCAACTTTTTATAACTCCATTCCAGTTTTGGAGAAGCGAACACTCTGAGATAATCCGTGGTCAATTCCTCCCGGTCAGTCAGTTCTTGCAGGTCAACGCCCCATAAATCGGTGTTCAGGTTACGGAAATAACCCGAAACACCGGCTTCAAGCGACAGTAGCACACGGTTGAGCACGAATCCGAGCGACGCCCGCTCATCCGTGTGGAAGGAATGCTGCCCTATCCTCTGTCCATAATCCCCGCCATCCCTGCCCACGGTCAGCCTTTCCGGAAGTGAGTTCCACTCGTTGCGGCTGTTGAATGTGACAAGTCTGTTTCCCCCGAAACGCCTTATCATCTTCAGCAGGTTGCACACCGAGTATTCCGGCATCCTTGCGGATTGGGTGTTTGGCAGGGTGCCGGTGGTATTCAGGGTCAGATTGTTCCAGGAGAAATCGGCCGAGAGGGTGTTGTTGAGAAAATATTTCTTTTCGTTGACCTCATAGGAAAACTTCCCGGTCACCGCGCTCCGGTGGAAGAGCGAATTTTTATCTTCGAGTATCACCCTGTCGCCCGAATCAAGGAAATAAGTGGTGGTATTCGTCCCGCGGGCTGTCACCCTGTCGTTCTGATAGTCAATCTGCGCTTTCATCTCGCCGTCTTTCCTCGTTTTCAGGAGATGGCTCGACGACACCATCCATGATCTGTTGAGAAAGCTCCGGTTCCTCTGAAGGTTGGGGGTTGCCGGCGTTGACAGCGAGATATATCCCGCCATGCTTTCATCCGGTCTGTCCGATGTGAAGTCAGTGAGCTGGTCCGAGAGGTTCAGCCCGGTGTTGTTCCCCTTGAATGTAGTTATCATCTGGTATCTCCCGGTCACCATCATGGTGAATATGTCGCCCTGCCAGAGGGCACCCTCCGGCTGTCGCGACCATCCGCCTCCGGCAGTGCCGTGCACAAGCAGGGAGGCTTTGGACCTGTTCTTCATCTTGAGGTTGATGGCCGCCTGGTCGGAGAAACTGAGTCCGCGGAGCACCTGCATCGGCTGGTGGTTCTCCATCACCTCGACGGCGCCGATGTCGGCATGGGATATGCCGTTGGTGGCGATGCCGTATTTCCCGCCCAAAAGGTCGTTGCCTTCGATATAGAACTTGTTGATGTCGGTGCCCTGGTACTGGATCCTGCCATTGTTCGCGACATCTATGCCCGGCATCCGTTTCAATACATCGCCGATTGTACGGTCCTGTCTCTGTGCGAAACTGCCCACGTCGTAGGTGATGGTGTCGCCGTTCTCCCGGATACGCTCCGCCTTCACGATCACCTCCTGCAGTTCCAGCGCGCCGTCATCCATGAGGATGGCTACCGGGCTCCCGTCAGGCTTTATCATCCCGGACCAGGCCTTGTAGCCGAGCTTCGTCGCGCTTATCCTCAGGCTGTCGGCCGTCTCACCGACACTGATGGAGAATTCCCCCTTCCCGTCGGATGATGAGAAGCCGATCAGTCTTCCCCGCGGATCCTTCAACATGACGTTCGCACCCGCGATGGATTTGCCGGAGGCGGTCTCCGAGGCAGTCCCTCTGACAACTGTCTGCGACAGGAGCGTGACGCAGTGCGCAAGGAGCAGACACAGTGTTAGCGGATATTTCATGGCTATACTAATTGTGGGGGTAATCTGTCTCCTGCAGGTCATATTGGGATTTTTGGGGGATGGCGTCCGACGGATTCCCGAACATGGCGCTCATTTTTGCAGAGAATGACCCTTGAAGCCGTTCCCTGTATATTTTCTGAAGATATTCGTCGCGTGATTTCATTTTGCGAGGTTTGATCCTGATATAGATTCTTATTCCGACCGGGAGAAGGTTCCCCGTGACCATCCCCGCCACCTTGTATGAATAATGTCTTTTGGTATCGGAGGCCTCAAGGATAAGTCCGGGCAGACCGAAAAGCTTCCACGGCCCCTCGTTGACCGGGATCTCAGTGGTGAACCACGCCTCCCAGATCCTTCCTCTGAAATTGCATGCCGCGAGCTGGCATGGATATCCCATGATTGTCTTTGTATCAGGCCTGAGCTCCCAGACCGGGGTTTCCGTAGGCTCCGTATAGGAACAGTATTCGCCGGCAACACTCTGATATACCATGGTCTCCCCGTCAGTGACATTACGGAAAACAAATTCACGTTCCAGACCACCCATCGGAGTATACGGTTTCCCGGGCGGATTGATTTCCCGGTGTAATCTCTCATGCATTTTAAAATTTGTGTTCATCAGGGAATCCGCCCACATCCTCTTCAACGGATAGAACATGGATGCGGTTTTCCCGATCCTCAGCACCATCGGATCAGAGTGAGACTTCCATGTCAGAGTGTCGGAGACTTGTGTCTTGATATAATGCACTTCCAGTATGGCCGGTTCTTTATCCAATATTATCGCGCCACCGGCAGTCGAGTATGCCAGTGCGACGATCATACATGACAATATTGAAATCGAGAGTCTCATAATGTGGTCATTGTTTTATTGAGGTGACAGTTAATTTGCATCGTCTTGAGATTCCGTAAAATAAGAAAGGAGCAAATCATATGTTAGTAAACGGAGCATGGCGGTCTTATGTTGCCATTTTAAAGATCAAATACATAGAGTGAATCTGGCATGCCGGATTTCCACGTCTGTCAGATATTCTATTCATGTGGGAAATCGGTCTCTTCCAGATCGTAATTGCTGTGGGGCATCTTCTCCTTTCTCTTCAGTCCGGGATTCGGTTTTATTCCGAACATGCCGGAAGATACTATCTCATATCCGATATCCTTGTGGAGATATTTCCATTTTGTGGTCAGAAACCGGATCCTGTTTGTCTTAATGACATCATGATATCGGAAATAATCGACATTACCTGTTCCTTCGGTCTTTATTTCAAGCGCATTGAATATGTAATGTCCCCTGTCGTCTCCGGCGCTAAGGATCAGACCCGGAAGACCGCACAGTTTCCAGGGTCCTTCCTGTACAGGGATCTCGGGGGTGAACCATGCGGACCATTTTCTTCCCCGGAATTCGCATGTGGCCAGTATGCACTGATAGCCGATCACGGAGGATACGGAGTCTGTGACTGTCCACTCAGGTCGCTCCCATTCCTCCTCATACAACCAGTGTGCAAGGTCAAATCGGTCGTGGGTAATGATCTTCGACTCTTTTTTATATTTATAGAGATAATCCTGGGGAAGGGAATTGTATCTTGCCCTGTATCCAAGATCATCCCAGTAAAGACGGTAATAGCCGTGGACATGATGTTCCAGTGAATCTTCCCTCCTCAATGCATCGGAATAGAATCCGCTCACGTTCTCTCCGATCTTGAGATTGAATACGTTGCGCTTGAAATCCTTGTCCGGGATTAGAGTGTCGGTCACGACAATTCTCTCATAGACAATCTCAAGGATCGCCTTTTCGATGACACGCTCTTCTATCTCCACTCCATGGCATGCCAAAGGGAATAGAATTGCCGCACATATTATAAAGAAACGTTGTCTTACAGATGTTTTCATTTGGCTAAGCTTTAGAAAAGAGTACTGCAGAAATCCCTTAAGATTGGATCCAGATGTAAAAAGGATTCTTGCAGTACCCCCTTCTGATGCTTAAAAAGATAGTTTAACAGGTTGCGAAAAATTGGTCAGCCCATTTATCCCAATCTTCTCTGGTTGTGTTTGGATCCTGCTCCATTTCATGAGCTTGATTCTGCAGTTCTTGGCATTCCTCGGGATTTGCCCAACCTCCACAGAGATGTGAGAGTTCCAGTGTTGTCAGTTGTTTCATATCTCAACATTGTCACAGATTATATGTTACTTGTACGCGAACAATTTTGCGTTCGCAGGTCATTTCAATGCCTGCTTCAATGAGTAGAATGTATCATTGTATTATATTTTTGTCTAAAATTAAGAATTCAAGATCTTTTGAAGTATACACGGAAGACAACAGTCTGTCATTCAGCACAATTTGAGGGAATCCCGAGATATGTAATTCTGCAATCTGTCTGTTGAAAGACTGTCTGATTGAGGAATATTCAATATCTTTGACTGAATTCTGAGAGATGGGTGCTGACATTTGAGTAGCCCCCTTGCTCCAAAGAGTCAAGTCTTCGAAAAACTTATCCTTATCCGTTAAAAAGCGATGAAGCCAATCTTCAATTATGCTGACATCCGCTTGTGTTGTCTGGCCCAGAATTATATTCCACCTGAAGTCTAATCCCTTTTGCCGTAATGCTAAAAAATCCGACACCACTTTTCTGCAATGATTGCAACTTGGCGACAGGATCGTCGTTATGTTAGGTGTCGATGTTTCATTACCAAAACCGATAGGCGAACTCGTCTGTTTTGCAAGGGAGCTTTCTATGAGGACGATCTCCCTTTTACGCTTTAGCTTAAGCAAAGTGATGCTATCAGCAAACAGGTTGTTGCCTTTATTTCTGATATAGGAATTATATTGCGAAGCAGCCAATGAGAGAAGGAATATGCAACCATATAAGGTTATCACGCTCATATCCATCTCTTGATTATCCCGGCAGATGAACATTACGGCCTCCGTTGCTATGCAAAGTGCGACGATCACACAAAGGGGGCAGATATTCCTGACTTTCAGTTGCCCATAAACTGAGTAGGCAATAGTCGGTAATGAAACAACTGTTGAGATGAAATAAAGCGGATACAAGACGTCGCTGATGCCAAACAGATAGCTTACAGATACACAAGTCACCTGAGCTATAAAGAATGAAAACGCCAGACAATCCAACTTGAAGCCAAACACTGAGCTGTATTTTGATTCCTCCACACGTTTACAATCGGTAACCTTTGATATATGGCATAGTTTGTCAATCATGCCGCCATCAGCCATCTCCGATTTCAAATACAGACAACAGCTAACCGCAAATCCTAAGATCAAAGGGCTATAGAACAGTATCTCAATGTTCAAGATATTGGTCTTGAACAGAACCAATAGACCAAGAGATGTGATAACTGACAAAATGATACCGACAGTAGTCCTGAAATGCAGATCTATTTGATGGTCGGAGGTATATATCACGACTCCATCCCAATGCCTGCCCATATCTTCAGAGCCTTTAATCTCCCATTTTTTATTTCTTGGGTTAAGGATTCTAAGACAGTTTTGTTTGCGATCCCATTTTGCGATCACCAAATTTTGCCTATCACCTGATTTTATATGTAGAAGAAACGGAGAATCCAAATTTTTCAGATATTCCCAGTCACATTGACCAACCTGTGCATCTAATCCTACATGCCGAAGAGTTGCCAAGACTGACAAGAGGTTAGGATATGATGGAGAGGACTCCAGAAATATCCTGATGTCATTCTTGTCGATATCTCGCAGGAATAGGCTGCTGTATTTTATCAATGTTTTGGTCAGCATCGTTCTGATGTTTGAATCCTATTTCTTATACGCTTTTCCGGTTGCGCGACTTTCATACAGTCCCGTCTCAGATTTATGGTCAACTTTAAATCATAGTTCTATTTAGATTTCGACATATCCGACAAGATAATATGATTCTGTCTCAAGTCTTATCATGACTACTCCAGTCTGACAGAACAAGAAATCTATGAAATCAGATTCTGCAGAAAAAGACGCGATAATTGTTTCCGATGTGGCATCCCAGATCTCATAGCTTATTATGTCTTCCGACAATCCGGAGATGTGCAGTCCGGCAGTCTCACTTATGACGCAGCATAATGGTGCCGGAGGAGTACGACGGCCTTCTTCATCCAGACGCATATTATGTTCGAAAGGCTCTTTAGGTTTTTTCTGCATGTTGACAGTATGTGTTGCCTCATTTCCCGCTATTATGGAAGCCGGGAACAGGATACATACCATAAACATGGCGATGACCGGAATTGTGATGATTCTCTTCATATCAATAAATTTTATTTGTTCGGCACAAAATTAGTAATAGAAGGTTGTTATGTGTTAAAAAAACAGTACGGAAATAGTACGGAAATGTTTCCGGGATTATTCCAGGACTGTAAACGAAAGGATAATCCTTTATATATCGGCAAGGTATGTTCATTTATTTAAATATTTGTCCGACCGCAGTACGGCAATTTACCGTACTGCGGTCGGACAAATCAAACCGGATTATTTAGAGTAAGCGTATTATGCCATCTATGACTTTTGTGCCTAACTTCTCACCAAAAATCTTTAGGCACAAAGACTCCCTGCGAGAAACTATAGCACCCTTCGATCTTCCAAGAATGATCGACATCTGGGTGGGTTGTATATGGCATTTAATCAGCAGGGCTGTATGAAGGTCAATGGAGGTAAGACGACTTTGGGTCAATAATTGAAGATTATCCTTGAATTTAGGTGAAGATTTTAGAACCGCGCACTCTAATTCATCCCAAAGAGGATTCTCATACGATAATATCTGTTTTTGTCTTATATACTCCTGCACCCTCTTATAGGCCTCAGATTCCAGGATGACGGCACTTATTTTTATGACCGTATTTTTATTGTACAGGCTAAGCAATTCCTTTCTTAGTTTCTCCCGCAGCTCTTCTTCTGCCTTTGTGGTCAAGAAAGGCGTCTTAACCAGTTCGCTGTCGGGCACATCTTCCCGCAGGCCATCCCCTGTCTCCTTAAAATTGTCATCTGCCGTAGTGGAACCGGTGCCAGCTCCGTTGATATTGCCATTAAGCTTACTTGTATTTTCAAGAGCGACGTGAAGTTCAATCAATGCTTTCCGGGTTTTATTCTTATAGTACAATAAGCATATAATCAAGATAAGGCATACTGATGATATGCCCCCGATCCACCGGACAAGGGTGAGATTACGCGCCTCCTCTTTCCGTCTTTCAATCTCGTGCCTTTGATAATTGTAAAAATTCTGTTGATTTATCGACAATTCCACCTTATGATTGTCGTGGTAAGCTTCAAGAAGTCTGCCATAGTCGTTAAAATATTGATATAAAGTATCCGAAGGAATATATTTTCGCAATTTCGGGGAAAGCAGGGTCTGGTAGCCGGTTTCTTTATTGATCTGATCCCGGCTATGTACAAGTTCATAGGCATATACATATGCGGAATCTAATAAATCTTTCTGAAGATAGATCTTGGAAGCGTATGCCATGGCATTATTCCGGACAATCGGTCCGACCGACTCCGGAATGCCGCGGATGAGGTTGAGTGCAGAATCCATATCTCCTGTCTCATATTTAATTGCCGCTAAATACATGCGAGATTTTGCTTTGAAAGACTCCGGGAGATTCGGGCTCAGGGAAAGGGCTTTGTTGAAACAGTGTTCGGCGGAAGGATATTTCTTATCCCGGAAATAAGTCCCTCCTAAGAGCTGAATGTCATACACCATGTTCACAGTGTCTTCAGCATCCTCTCCGAGCCTTATGGATTCCTCTATATATGGTATTGCCTCCTCATACAGTCTCAGATCCGTGAGCAATCTCCCTGTCTGGCTGAGGATGTTTGCTTTCAGGTCAATGTCTGGTGTATTCTCGGGGAGATTGTCAAGGGCCATCCGGAAGTATCGCAACGCTGTCGGGCTATCCCCCATGTCGCAATATACCCTGCCTCCGTAGTATAACGCCTCCGCATAGAGTCCGTCCCCATTATGGGTGGAATAGTAGTCGATCACGCTCAGGACAGTGCTGTCGGAGGTATGCCTGATGTAGCCTTTGTCTCCGGCTTTTATCGTCAACAGGTCATAGTAATGCCGGTCGGCATCGGAAAGGTCTTCCGGATTTATACTGTCAAGGCATGACAGCGCTTCTTCCGGCGATTCCGGGATTGTCTCTTCAATACGGGTCAGGCGCCCGTCATGTTCTGACTCGGAGCAACCGGGAATCAGGAGGAGAAATGTGAGAGCTATGGCTATACGATAGATCATACCGCAGGTTTGTTGTCTTTATGTTTGTTCCGGCTGCGGGATTTTATCGATCACGCAATCATCCAATATTTTCAATCCATATTCCCGGATTATGCTTTCCCATCGGAAAGCTCCGCAAATATAGCACTATTTATTCATTTTATGAAATATATTTGAGGTTTGATGACAGTTTATCTTCTCTCCGTATATCCTCCGTCCCCGGCACGGCGGAAACTGCCGCACTGTCAGTCGGGCTTCTGTCAGGATGCCGGCACTCCCGCATATCATATGGTCAGGGCACTGCCGACCGTATAGTCGCCCTTATCAAGGGAAATCCACGCCATAGTGCGAAATCACTCGCCGATGCAATAGAGATATCACCTAAAGGAGTTGAAAAACAATTAGCGAAGTTGAAGGCGCAAGGAATAATCCGACGAATCGGACCGGACAAAGGCGGAAGATGGGAGATAGTCGAGAGGAAATAAAAATACCGGCAGGCATCGGATGATGTCTGCCGGTAGCTGTATGTGCGGGAGTGGGATTATTCCTTGCACTTGGCGGCGATGAACTGACGGTTCATGCGGCCGATGTTGGCGAGCTTGATGTTCTTGGGGCACTCGGCGGCGCAGGCACCGGTGTTGGTGCAGTTGCCGAATCCGAGTTCGTCCATCTTGGCCACCATAGCGCGCACGCGGCGGTCTTTCTCCACCTCACCCTGGGGAAGGAGGGAGAGCTGGCTGACCTTGGCGGATACGAAAAGCATGGCGGAACCGTTCTTACATGCTGCGACACATGCGCCACAGCCGATGCAGCTCGCGGAGTCCATAGCCTCGTCGGCCTTCACCTTGGAGATGGGGAGGTCGTTGGCATCCTGGGCTCCTCCGCAGTTGAAGCTCACGTAGCCTCCTGCCTGCTGGATCTTGTCGAACGCGTTGCGGTCTACCATAAGGTCTTTGATCACAGGGAACGCGGCCGAACGCCAGGGCTCGACGGTGATTGTCTCGCCGTCCTGGAAGCGACGCATGTAGAGCTGGCATGTGGTGGCTCCTGTGGCCGGACCGTGGGGATGTCCGTTGATATAGAGGGAGCACATACCGCAGATACCCTCGCGGCAGTCGTGGTCGAACACGATAGGTTCCTGGCCCTCCTCGATGAGACGCTCGTTGAGAATGTCGAGGGTCTCGAGGAAGGATGTATCGGGAGTGGTCTCGACATCTGAGTAAGTCACAAACCCGCCCTTCGCTCTCGGATTGGCCTGACGCCAAACCTTGAGGTTGACTTTCATTATATTATCTTCCATGATTGAATTTACTTGATTGATAAGGATTATGACTTGTAGTTGCGGGTCTGCACCTTGATTGCCTCATAGTGGAGCGGCTCCTTGATGAGCGTGGGGGCCTTGGTGTCGGAACCGTTGTAGTCCCAGCAGCTCACGTAGAAGTAGTTCTCGTCGTCGCGCTTTGCCTCGCCCTCGGCAGTCTGATACTCCGTGCGGAAGTGACCGCCGCAGCTCTCGTTGCGGCTGAGAGCGTCGTATGCGATGAGCTCGCCCATCGTGATGAAGTCGTTGAGACGGAAAGCCTTGTCGAGCTCGATGTTCATGCCCTCTTTGTCGCCGGGGATGAAGAGGTCGGTCTCGAAAGTCTTGCGGAGCTCCTTAAGCTTCTCGAGAGCCACCTGGAGTCCCTCCTTGTCGCGTGCCATGCCCACATATTCCCACATGATGTGGCCGAGTTCCTTGTGGATGGAGTCAACCGAACGGTGACCCTTGATGGCCATGAGCTTGTCCTGGGCCTCGCGGCATTTTGCCTCTGCCTCGTCAAACTCGGGAGTGTCGGTCGAGAAGTGGGGTATGGTGATCTGGTCGCTGAGATAGTTCTGGATGGTGTAGGGGAGCACGAAGTAGCCGTCGGCGAGACCCTGCATGAGGGCGGAAGCGCCGAGACGGTTGGCGCCGTGGTCGGAGAAGTTGCACTCGCCGATGGCGAAAAGTCCCTTCACGGAAGTCTGGAGCTCGTAGTCAACCCATATGCCGCCCATCGTGTAGTGGATGGCGGGGAAGATCATCATGGGGTTGTAGTAGTTCACGCCGTCTTTCTCGCAGGCGAACTCGCCGGGATTGACGTCGGTGATCTCCTCATACATGTCGAAGAGGTTGCCGTAGCGCTGACGAACCACGTCGATGCCGAGACGGTTGATTGCCTCAGAGAAGTCGAGGAACACGGCGAGGCCGGTGTTGTTGACACCGAAGCCGGCGTCGCAACGCTCCTTGGCGGCACGCGAAGCCACGTCGCGGGGCACGAGGTTGCCGAACGCGGGATAGCGGCGCTCCAGATAGTAGTCGCGGTCTTCCTCGGGGATATCGCTACCCTTGATCTGACCTTTCTGCAGCTTCACGGCGTCTTCGAGTTTCTTGGGCACCCAGATGCGGCCGTCGTTGCGGAGCGACTCCGACATGAGGGTAAGCTTCGACTGCTTGTCGCCGTGAACCGGGATACATGTGGGGTGGATCTGCACATAGGCGGGGTTTGCGAAATACGCTCCCTTGCGGTAGCATGCCATAGCCGCTGAGCAGTTGCAGCCCATGGCGTTGGTGGAGAGGAAGTAGGTGTTGCCGTATCCGCCGGTAGCGATCACGACAGCGTGGGCTGCGAAGCGTTCGAACTCACCTGTGACGAGGTTCTTGGCGATGATGCCGCGAGCGCGCTCCACACCGTCCTTATCTTTGATGAGGACAACGTCGTGCATCTCATAGCGGTTGAAGCTCTTCACCTTGCCGAGCTGGATCTGACGGTTGAGCGAGGAGTAGGCACCGAGAAGGAGCTGCTGACCGGTCTGGCCCTTAGCGTAGAAAGTACGGCTTACCTGTGCGCCACCGAAAGAACGGTTGGCAAGCAGACCCCCATATTCACGTGCGAAGGGGACACCCTGAGCCACGCACTGGTCGATGATATTGTTCGACACCTCAGCGAGACGGTAGACGTTGGCCTCACGGGCGCGGTAGTCGCCACCCTTGACAGTGTCGTAGAAAAGACGATATATGGAGTCGCCGTCGTTCTGATAGTTCTTGGCGGCGTTGATACCGCCCTGTGCCGCGATGGAGTGGGCGCGGCGCGGGCTGTCCTGGATGCAGAAGTTGAGGACATTGAATCCCATCTCGGCGAGAGTGGAGGCTGCGGAAGCACCTGCGAGACCCGTGCCGACGACGATGACGTCGAGGCGGCGCTTGTTGGCGGGGTTCACGAGCTTCTGGTGAGCCTTGTAGTTGGTCCATTTCTCAGCGACAGGACCCTCCGGGATCTTGGAATCGGCCGGATTCATTACTTTGATGTTTTCTGTTGTATTTTCCATATCGCTATTTATTTCTGAGGTTGGGGATTAGCTTGCTGCGCGGGGGCCTCCGCGGGTGCGTCGAGCACATCGGGAGCCTGATCCACGTCGAGATATTCGAGCAGGGCGGCCGCGTGCTTGAGAGTCTCAAGGCGTGCGGGGAACTCGGGGTCGTTCTGGAAGTATGACTGAGCCTCGGGAGCCTCCATCTGGGAGAGAGTGCCCTGCACCATCTGCTTCATCTGGTCGTAGGGAGCCGCGCTGATGGCTCTGGCTGCATCCGGACCGAAATCTTTCTCAAACATGGGGATGATCATCTCCTTATACTGCTCGCGGAGCACGGGATCGGTCTTGTAGTAGTTGTCGTGAGCCTTCACGGTGAAGACGATTGCCTGGGCGATGAAAAGCACCACCACGATAGAGCTCCACCAGCAGGCGATCTTCTTGAGGCGCTCGATCCAGGCCTGGTTGTCCCAACCTATCGACTGGAACATCGACCAGAAACCGTGGTTGAAGTGGAACCAGAGGGCGATGAAGCCGATGATGTAGACAATCGGGGTGTAGACCTGAGAGAATGCCTCCTGGAGGAAGAGTGTGCCCGCTGCGGGGGGGAGCACGTCGTGAACGCCACGGATCTCCTGGAGCTGCATCTTAGCCCAGAACTGGATGAGATGCACCACGAGGAAGGCGAGGATGACGATGCCGAGCACGAGCATGTTCTGACTCGACCATTCCACGGTCTTCGGACGGCGTGAGATGGCATAGGCGTCGGCGCCGCGGGCCTTGCGGTTCTGGAGCGTGAGCATTACCGCATAGATGATGTGGATGATGAAGAGCACAGCCAGACCTGCCGAGGCGATAAGAGCATACCAGTTGGCGCCCAGGAATTCGCAGATGGAATTGTAGGCGGCTGGCCAGCAGATGGCTATGGCGTTCATCAAACAGTGGAAGGTTACGAATAGGACGAGACATGCGCCTGTGACGGCCATGACGAACTTACGCCCTACGGATGAGCTTGATAACCACATAGCAGTTTTTGATTTAATGGATTTGTTATTGTTTAATGAGTTGTTTTTTCGGGTTTGAGATTTCAACGACACGCGCGGGGCGCGGTCGTTAAGGCCACACCTCGCGGAATCATGTGCAAAATTATCATAATTTAGCGATAAAGCAAAGTTTTTACCCCTCTTTTTTCAGCAGAGCCCCTCTTTTAGTGCCTCCACCACTCTGCGCACCTCCGGCTCTCCGACCCACGGGCCCGCCGGAATGCAGAGCCCGCGGCTGAAGAGGTCTTCGCTCACTCCGTTGACGTAGGCCGGGGAGGAGGCGAACACGGGCTGAAGGTGCATGGGCTTCCAGAGGGCGCGGCTCTCGATGCCGCGGGAGGCCAGATGGCGGCGCATTGCCTCGGGGCGCCCGCAGCCGTCGTCACCCTTCACGGCGGCTCCGTCGGTGAAGGTCACGGTGCAGAGCCAGAAGTTGCTGTCGAAATCATTGCCCGGATTCTCATGGAGTTCCAGCTCCGCGACGTCGGCGAGAAGGCTCCGGTAGAGGGCTTGCACGGCGCGGTGGTGGGCGAGATGCTCGCGGGCTATGGTCATCTGGCCACGGCCTATGCCGGCGGAGATGTTGCTCAGACGGTAGTTGTAGCCTATCCTCTCATGCTGATACCAGGGGAAGGGCTCCCGGCTCTGGGTGGCGTAGCTGAGCACCAGCCGGTATGCCTCCTCGTCGGGGCATATGAGCGCTCCCCCTCCGGAGGTGGTGATCATCTTGTTGCCGTTGAAGGAGAGGGCCCCGTAGCTGCCGAAAGTGCCGCACGGGCGCCCCTTGTAGAGGCTTCCGAACGCCTCGGCGGAGTCTTCGAGCACGGGAATATCCCATTTCCGCGCCACTTCCAGGATCTCATCTATCTTCGCGGGCATTCCGTAGAGATATACGGGGATTATGGCCTTGGGTTTCTTTCCGGTCTTCTCCACACGGTCGGCTATCGCCCTGTCGAGAAGGCGGGGATCGATGTTCCATGTGTCGGGCTCGGAGTCTACGAACACGGGGGTGGCGCCCACATATGTGACGGGGTTGGCTGAGGCGCTGAATGTGAAACTCTGCACCATGACCTCGTCGTCGCGTCCCACTCCGAGGGCCACGAGCCCCATATGGATGGCGGCCGTGCCTGAGGAGAGGGCCACGGTGCGTTTCCTTTCGAGCAGCGCGCGCTCTTCAGGCGATATCTTAAGATCAGGGTCACGGAGAAAGAAATCCTCAAGGTCTTTCTCGAATCCGGTGACATTGGGGCCGAGAGGCACCACCCAGTTGTCGGCGAATGCCTCGTCGATGAAGCGCTGTTCGTTGCCGCTCATGTGGCACAGACAAAGGAGAATCCTGTCGTTCATCTTTAACCTATCTTATAATGTGTGAATCCGAACTCGGCGAGATATTCCGTGTCGTAGAGATTGCGGCCGTCGAGTATGACTTTTCCCGCCATCGTGCGGGCGAGCACGGGGAGGGAGGGCATGCGGAACTCGTTCCATTCCGTGACGAGCATCAGCGCGTCGGCGTCGAGGGCGGCCTCATACATGTCGGCGGCGTAGGTCACCCTGTCGCCCACACGGCGCCGGCATTCCTCCATGGCCACGGGGTCGAAGACCTTCACCCTGACTCCCGCCTGCGTCAGGAGGTCGATGAGCACGAGCGAGGGAGCCTCGCGCATGTCGTCGGTCTTGGGCTTGAAGGCCAGACCCCACATAGCCACGGTCTTCCCCTTGAGATCGCCGCCGAAGTGGCGCGACAGTTTGTCGAAGAGCACGGATTTCTGCCGTTCGTTGACCTCCTCCACGGCCTTGAGCACTTTCATGTCGTAGCCTTTGCTGTCGGCTGTCTTTATCAGGGCCTTGACATCTTTCGGGAAGCATGATCCGCCGTAGCCGCATCCGGCATACAGGAATTTCTTCCCTATGCGGGTGTCGGTGCCGATACCCTTGCGCACCATGTTGACGTCGGCGCCTACGAGCTCGCAGAGGTTGGCGATGTCGTTCATGAAAGATATGCGGGTGGCGAGCATTGAATTTGCGGCGTATTTGATCATCTCCGCGGAGGGGATGTCGGTGTAGATCATGCGGTCGCTGTTGAGGAGGAAGGGTTTGTAGAGGCGCTCCATTGTCTTGCGGGCCCGTTCGCTGTCGGTGCCGACCACGACGCGGTCGGGGCTCATGAAGTCTTTTATTGCCGCACCCTCCTTGAGGAATTCGGGATTGCTGGCCACATCGAAGGGGACGTCGACCCCGCGCCGCCTGAGTTCCTCCCGGATCACCTCGCGCACTTTTGCCGCGGTGCCTACGGGCACGGTAGATTTGGTGACGAGCAGGGTATAGCGTGTGATGTGGCGCCCGAAAGTGCGGGCCACCTCAAGCACATAACGGAGATCGGCCGAGCCGTCTTCATCGGGAGGTGTGCCCACGGCGGAGAAGACCACGGTGACCTCCGGAAGCACTTCCGAAAGATCTGTGGAGAAATGGAGGCGTCCTGCCTCCGAGTTGCGGCGCACGAGTTCGTCGAGCCCCGGCTCATAGATCGGGATTATTCCTTTCCTGAGGTTTTCTATCTTGCGGGAGTCGATATCGACGCATGTCACGTTTATGCCCATTTCGGCGAAGCATGTGCCCGACACGAGTCCGACATATCCTGTTCCGACAATCGCTATGTTCATTGTTTGCTGTGTTGAGGTTTCGTTTTGTCTGAGGAGGGTATTTCTCTAACGTAGCGGAGGAGCAATAAATTGCGGTGGCGGTGGCTTCCGGCAGATGAAAAAAGGTCCGCATCAGTCTTCTTGCAGGACGGTGCGGACCCGGATATCAATCAGGATCAGGATCTTGAAAATGGAGTTCAGAGCATTCCTCCGGTGAGTTTGTTCACCTGACGGGCTTTCATCGAGAATGCTATGCGGAATATCCCGAAGGTTATCAGCGACAGCCCTATCCATAGCCAAACGGCGATGCCGCCGGCAATGGGGTTGGAAAGGAATACGAAGGCGAGTATGATGGTGGCTATGAGGAGAAGGATCATCCATATCATCCATGCCGGAGAGACGGTGGAAAGCACCGATGCCTCGCAGATGGAGTTGATTGCCGCCACGATCAGCCATATGCCGATCACGAAGATAAATGTGTCGACCAGGAGGACTTCAGGGAGTGAAAACAGCCATACGCCGGCGATGAGCTCAAGTATGCCGAGCGCGAGCGACCATCCCCATCCGGAATCCCTGCCGGAATTAAGGAATGAATATACGAAGTTCAGAAGAGCCGCAAGGCACATGGCTCCGGCGAACACGTAAGCGAAAACAGGCAGTGAGGTCTCAGGCGAACAGAGGCACCATATGCCGAAACCGATGCTGAGGATTCCGGTGATGAGGGGAATCCACCAGAGGCGGGTCAGTCCGCCTTTGTAAGGAAGTGTGTCTTTCATAACTTTGTTGTCTTTTATTTTAAGAAGTTGCTTTTTAAACAAGTTCTAACTATCTATACAACATGGGCGGTTTGCTTAGGTTCAATCCATGTCGTTAAAAATGGGGAAGCAGGATGGTTGTCGGTCTTACGGGTCTGGTATATTTCGAAATCTTAAGAAGTGCGCTATTTTCCGATTGTATTTTCCCATTTAATGAAGTAGGTGCTGAAACAAAATGGAGCATGCTGTGTTAAAATATATGAAAGGGAAGAGTGCGTCTTCCCGCAGACCGGCATCGGACAACCCAAAATTGATAAAATATGAAGAAACTTTTACTCACATTAGTGGTGTTGCTCTCAGGGAGCATGGCAGCCATGGCGCAGCACGCTGGCCAGGCAGGTGTAGGACTTAACATAGGAGTCGCTCCTGTGATAGAGGGGGAAGGAAGCCCCACGAACTTCCTGCTCGGCGGCCGCATACAGTATTCGGCCACTGATCTCATACGTCTGGCACTGGATTTGAACGGTGGCTTCAAGGATAAGTATGTCAGCACGTTTGACGCTACGGCCAATGTCAATTTCATGATTCCTCTCTCGCAGGGATTCTACCTTTATCCTCTGGCAGGCCTCGGCTATGGTAATATCCATTTAGGTGAAGGTGATCTCAGTACTAATCTCAGCCGTTTCGTATTCAACGTAGGTCTCGGCGGCGAGTATGAATTCTCATCTAACTTCGCGGCCGGTTTGGAATTCAAATACCGCTACATGAAAGATTTCGGCGCTCTTCCCGTGATGCTGAATTTTAGCTATAAATTCTAAAAGAATAAATTACAGATAATTAAAGCCATGGGGCTATGGTTCCTTTCCCGGACCATAGCCCCATGGCTTCTTTTATGCTGTCCAAGTAAGGAGTTGGTTAAAAGCTTTTAAACAACCCCTGAGCTAACCTGCTAGACCTGAGCAAAAGCGAATCGGTCAGGTCTTGGAGCGGTGGCGGTAGGAGCGGGGACTCATGCCCATCATCCTGGAGAAGAGACGCGAGAAATAGAATTGGTCGTCAAACCCTAATTTGGCGCTTATCTGGGTTATTTTCATTTCTGTGTCGTCCAAAAAGGCGCATGCTCTCTTCATTTTCAGCAAAAGGAAGTAGTTCAACGGGCTGTAGCCGGTGCGTTCTTTGAATATTGTCGAGAGCCGTGAGGGGGAGAGCCCGACAAAACCGCATATCTCATTTATTGTCAGACGCCTCTCTACGTTCTCCTCAAGAAAATGAATAGCCATTCCGACGAGATCGCTGCTGTCGGGCGTCACTGCCGCGCTCCGGTATTGCTGTATGTAGCGTAATGATGCCAGATAATGCTGGAAAGTGGCCATGGCATACCGTATGTTCTCAATGGCATAAGAGGTGTTGAGGGTGTTGAATATTTCCTCGAAAAGGCTGATGCGGGCGTTTATCCGGGAGTTTATTCCCGGTTTGATGTCGGCCGGGGTGAGACAGCCGCCGGCGTAGAATCTCGCAAGCGTGCCCCGGAAGTGGATCCAGTAGATCGACCATGGATCATCCTCGTCGGCTCCGTATTCATGGACAACCTCAGCCGGAAGAATGAAATATTGGCCTTGCTTCACGGCATATCTTCTCCCGCCGACCACATACCAGCCCTTGCCGTCGACACAGTATATGAACACGTATTCCCTTATCGGAGGTTCCCTTTTGCGGTAATGGTATCTGGCTTTGGGATAATATCCTATATCCGTGATGAATATGGACGATGCCACCGGGTCGTCTTCGATAAGCCTTATCACTGCCTGTGGGAGAACGATGCTGCGCTCTCCTTTAAAGCCGTCTTTCCTTTTCATGGTTCAAGATTGAAGCAAGCTGCAGGCCCGCTCTTTAGAAATGAATGTTTTGTCTGTCTGCAAAATTACGAATAAAATCCGATATCTCTCATCAGCCGGGTGGTGGGAGTAGTATAGTCCATGTTTTTTCGAGAGGAATCCATTTCGGGTCAGCCGTAAAGTCAGTAATTTTGCATCGCAAACTAACGCTGAATACCAATGGGAACTTTCAACAACAGATTCATCTATTTTATCTGCCTTGTCTCGGCCATGGGCGGTCTGCTTTTCGGCTACGACTGGGTCGTGATCGGGGGAGCAAAACCGTTCTATGAAGTATATTTCGGAATCGACGGTTCGCCCGAGCTTCAAGGTCTGGCCATGAGCATCGCTCTCGCCGGGTGTCTTGTCGGGGCGATGGTGTCCGGAAGCGTTGCCGACCGTCTGGGCCGCAAGCCTCTTCTGCTGCTGTCGGCGTTCATATTCCTGGTCTCGGCTTACGGCACCGGAGCGTTCGATGTTTTCGGATATTTTCTGGCGGCGCGTTTCGTGGGGGGAATAGCGATAGGTATCGCTTCCGGTCTTTCCCCGATGTATATAGCCGAGATGGCTCCCTGCCACATACGAGGCAAGCTTGTTTCGCTCAACCAGCTCACGATCGTATTGGGTATCCTGGGGGCGCAGATCGTGAACTATCTTATCGCGGAACCTATGCCCGCGGGCATGACCGTCGCTCCGGCGGATTCCTGGAACGTGCTGCAGGGATGGCGCTGGATGTTCTGGAGCGCCGCGTTCCCCGCCGGTTTGTTCCTTGTGCTTGTGTTCTTCATCCCGGAGAGTCCCAGGTGGCTCGCCATGAAAGGCCATAGCGGCAAAGCCCTGAAGATTCTCGCGGAGATAGGGGGTTGCGGATATGCCGAGGCAGAGCTGAAAGCAGTCGCTGATGCAGACAATAAGAAAGGTCTGTCGGGAGAGGGGGGACTGCGTGTGCTGTTCGGCAGACCTTACCGCCTGGTGCTGTGGCTCGGCATAGCTGTGGCTGTATTCCAGCAATGGTGTGGTACTAACGTCATTTTCAACTATGCCCAGGAGATATTCTCCGATGCCGGCTACGATCTTGGAGAGATGCTCTTCAACATAGTGCTTACGGGCGTCACCAATGTGATATTTACTTTTGTGGCGATATATTCCGTCGACCGGCTCGGACGTAAGAAACTTATGCTACTCGGAGCCGGGGGTCTGGCAGTGATCTATGCCATCCTGGGCACATGCTATCGGATGCACGTCACAGGCTTCTTCATGATAATCCTTGTCGTGGCCGCCATAGCCTGCTATGCCATGACGCTTGGTCCTGTGACGTGGGTGCTCATAGCTGAGATCTTCCCCAACAAGGTGCGTGCGGTTGCCGTGGCGACATGCACGTTCGCCCTCTGGGTAGGCTCATTCACACTGACCTACACCTTCCCGTTGCTCAACAGTGCCCTGGGCAGCTACGGCACATTCTGGATATACGCGGCTATCTGTGCCTCCGGATTCGCACTCTTTGCCGCGAAACTGCCCGAGACAAAAGGCAAGAGTCTCGAGGAACTTGAAAAAGAGTTGGTAAAAGACAACGAAGCTCAAATTGAATCAACAGTTTTTTGAATAAAAAAACAGTCATATCAACAATGGTAAAAGCATGGAGAGAAAAGGTGGTTATCCCTACATATGAGGTCGGGAAACCGGAAAAGAATCCTATATTCCTTGAAAAGAGGGTATATCAGGGATCGAGCGGCGTGGTCTATCCATATCCGGTGATAGAATCCATAGCGGATGAGAAGCATGATAAGGAATGGAACGCTGTTTTCATTGAGAATGAATATATAAAGGTCATGGTGCTTCCCGAACTGGGCGGGCGTATACAGATGGCCTACGACAAGATCAAGAAACGTCATTTCGTATATTACAATCATGTCATCAAGCCGGCGCTCGTAGGTCTTGCCGGACCCTGGATATCGGGAGGAATCGAATTCAACTGGCCTCAGCACCACCGCCCGTCGACATATATGCCGGTCGACTGTACGATAGAGGAGCATGAGGATGGCTCCGTGACAGTCTGGGTGAGCGAGATGGAGCGCATGTTTCATCAGAAGGGTATGGCCGGATTCACCCTGCGACCCGGCTGCGCCTATCTTGAGATAAAGGGTGTGCTCTACAACCGCACGGATATGCCGCAGACATTCCTGTGGTGGGCAAATCCGGCGGTGGCGGTCAATGATCATTACCGTTCGGTATTCCCCCCGGATATCAATGCCGTGTTTGACCACGGCAAACGCGCTGTCTCTTCCTTCCCTATCGCGACCGGCACATACTACAAGATGGACTATTCCTCGGGCGTGGACATCGCAAACTACAAGAACATTTTCGTGCCCACATCGTATATGGGTGTCAATTCCAAGTACGACTTCGAGGGGGGCTATGAATTCGACACGCAGGCCGGTATGCTCCACGTGGCATCCCACCATGTGTCGCCCGGCAAAAAGCAGTGGACTTGGGGCAACGGAGACTTCGGGCGCGCCTGGGACCGCTGTCTGACCGATGACGACGGTCCGTATATCGAGCTTATGGCGGGTGTCTACACCGAAAACCAGCCCGACTTCACATGGCTAATGCCTTACGAGGAGAAGGAATTCACGCAATATTTCCTCCCTTACCGTGAGCTTGGAGTGGTGAAGAATGCCACCAAAGACCTTCTGATGAATGTAGAGATGCCGGAGCAGGGGAAAGCGGAGCTCAAAGTCTTCGCGACCCACAGGCAGACTGTCACTATCGTGATGCGCAACAAGGCCGGAGAGATCGTTCTGAACGAGGAAGTGACAATCACTCCTGAGAAAGTATGGGAAAAGACCGTCGATGTCAGCGGTTCGACCCTTCAGGACATCAAGGTCGGTTTTATCCGTGACGGACGTGTGATTATGGAGTGGGAAGCCGAGCCTGACGAAATACGCCCCATTCCCGATGCTGCCGAAGCAGCTCTTCTTCCTGAACAGATAAAGACTGTGGAGCAGCTGTTCCTCACAGGTCTTCATCTCGAGCAGTATCGCCACGCCACCTATTCTCCGGTAGATTATTATGAGGAGGGCCTGCGCCGTGACCCCGACGATGTGCGCTGCAACAATGCCCTCGGTCTGTGGCATATACGCAAGGGCCGGTTTGAGGTGGCCGAGAGATATCTTGCGAAGGCTGTGAAGATCCTTCAGAAACGTAATCCCAACCCCTACGATGGCGAGCCTATCTATAATCTCGGTCTTGCCCTTAAGTATCAGGGCCGTCTTGATGAGGCTTACGACCGCTTCTACAAATCGACATGGAACGGGGCATGGCAGGATGCCGGCTATTTCGCCTGCGCCCAGATAAGCTGCCGCCGTAGAAATTATGAGGAGGCTCTGTATGAGGTGAACCGTTCGCTGCTGCGCAACTGGCACAATGCAAAGGCTCGCGCCCTGAAGGCTGCGATACTGTTGAAAATGGGTAGAGAGGAGGAATCCAGATCGTTGTGCGCCGACTCTCTGGCAATCGACCTCTTCAACTACGGATGTCTGTTCCTCCTCGGCGACACCGCGAAGATGGTTCAGCTCATGCACGGTAACGCTCACAACTACGATGAGCTGGCTCTCGATTTCTGCGATGCCGGTCTCTGGGATGAGGCTGAGAAAGTTTGGGCGATTGCAAAGGAAAACGGCGCGACCACAGCCATGACCCATTATTATCTCGGATGGGCTATGCTTCAGAAGGGCGATAAAGTCGCGGCTGCCGGGTCGTTCGCGGCCGGTCAGGCCGATTCTCCCGAGTATGTGTTTCCCAACCGTCTTGAAGCCATTCTTGCGCTCAGGGGGGCTCTTGAGATCAATCCTGAAGACGCGTATGCCAACCATTTTCTCGGCAATCTGTTCTATGACAAACGCCAATATGACCTCGCACAGAGTCATTGGGAGGAGGCCGCCAGACTCAATCCCGCTTTCCCGACAACATGGCGCAACCTCGCGCTCGTATATTACAACAAGCGCAATGATGTCGCAAAAGCAGTCGAGGCGATGGAGAAAGCCTTTTCTCTCGACGAGACCGATTCCCGCGTGCTGATGGAGTTAGACCAGCTTTACAAAAAGTTGCAGCGTCCGCATGCCGGGCGTATGGCATTCCTTCAGAAATATCCTGACCTCATCTCACAGCGTGACGACCTCATTCTCGAAGAGATCACTCTTCTCAACCAATGTGGAAATTATCCGGCTGCCAAACAAAAGCTTGATACCCATAAGTTCCATCCCTGGGAGGGAGGCGAAGGGAAAGTGCCCATGCAATACCAGACGTCGCGTGTGGAGTTGGCCAAACAGGCAATCAACACCGGAAAATATGACGAGGCAATAGAGCTACTTAATCAATGTCTCGAATATCCTCATAATCTTGGAGAGGGTAAGCTTTACGGCGCTCAGGAGAATGACTTCCACTACCTTCTTGGCATATGCCACCGCGCCGCCGGTGATGAAGAGAAAGCCCGCGAGTGCTTCAAACAGGCCACTCTCGGCCCGACGGAACCGGCTGCCGCCATGTACTACAACGATGCCAACCCCGACAAGATTTTCTATGCCGGTCTCGCCTTCCGTGCCCTTGGTGACGAGAAGAGAGCCCGTTCATACTTCAACCGTCTCGTCGACTATGGCAAGCAGCATCTGCATGAGAAGGTGGTCATGGACTATTTCGCCGTCAGTCTTCCCGACCTGCAGGTGTGGGACGGCAGCCTCGACGAGATGAGCCGCATCCACTGCCTCTATATGCTTGCCCTCGGCTACGCCGGCCTCGGCGACAAAGCCCACAGCGACCGTTATCTGTCCGAAGCTGAGAAGATGAACATCAACCACCAGGGAATACAGTCGTTTAAAACTTTTTCATATGCGGTATTGCCAGATTTCTGTATGGTATAATTAGGCGATCAGGGTGATTATCCATATTTTGGCTGAGAATGCAGAATAGGGATGCTTTTTTCAAGAGAAGCCTATTTGATGGTTATGGCTTTAGACGTAAATTTGCATATGATAAAACAGACTATTAGATTTAAAGATAATTGCATCTATGAATACAAAACGATTTGTAAAGATCCTTGTCATGGCGATGGCGTTGTTGCCGTCGATAACAGACAGCTATGCGGTGAATCCGGAAGTGAAATGGGATTCGAAGAGCCTGATAATCGACGGAGAGAGGGTGATGCCGGTGATGGGGGAGATACATTATTCGAGACTCCCTGAAAACGAATGGGCGGAATCGGTGAGAAAGATGAAGGATGGAGGGGTGACGGTCATCGCCACTTATGTGTTCTGGAATCACATCGAAGAGAAGGAGGGGGTGTTCGACTGGAGCGGACGCCGCAACCTCAGGAAATTCCTGGAAGTCTGCAAGGAGGAGGGGATGCCGGTGGTGATACGTATAGGGCCTTTCTGTCATGGCGAAGTGAGAAACGGCGGGATTCCCGACTGGTTTTTTACGAAAGGAATAAAATCGAGGTCGGAAGATCCGGAGTTCCTGAAGCTCGTGGAACGTTTGTACCGCCAGATATTCACCCAGATGCAGGGGTTGCAATGGAAAGACGGTGGCCCGCTCATGGCATGCCAGTTCGACAACGAATATCGCGGCCACGGCTCTTATCTTATGGCTTTGAAAGAGATAGCCGAGCGGATCGGGTTTGATCTTCCTTTCTACACGCGCACAGGTTGGCCGGAACTGGCTTCACCGGTGCCATACGGAGAGATGCTTCCCCTCTATGGCGACTATGCCGACGGATTTTGGGACCGTTCGACAAAACCGACTGCGGGCAACTATTACAAAGCATTCAACTTCAAGAATTTCAGAAGTTCGACAGCCATAGCCACTGAGCAGATAAAAGATCAGAAGGAGAAGTTGACGGAAGGGGACGAGCTCTATCCTTATTTCACCTGTGAGCTGGGGGGAGGCATGGCCACGGCATATCACCGCCGACCATTTATCTATCCGGAAGACGCCTATTCGCTCGCAGTGGTGAAACTCGGAAGCGGCAGCAACCTTTTAGGCTATTACATGTATCATGGCGGCACGAATCCCGAAAGCGGCATCTATCTCAACGAGGTGCAGAAAAGCCCTGCGACCAACCATAACGACATGCCTGTGAAAACCTATGATTTTCAGGCTCCGCTCGGGGAATTCGGTCAGCCATATCCCCACTATTATTCACTTCGGAAACTGCATCTTTTCATGGACGACTACGGCAAGGTCCTCGCCCCGATGGAAGCATCTTTCCCTATGCCACAGGATTTGAAGAAAGGGGAGGATTCCGGCCTCCGATGGTCTTACCGTTCGGAAGGCGACAGCGGTTTCGTGTTTGTCAACAATTATGAGCGGCTACAGAAACTCTCGGCGAAGAAGGGTGTGAGGTTTGACGTATGCGGTGTGAAATTCCCTTCAAAAGGGATGACTGTGCCTTCGGGCACGGTCTGCATCTTCCCCGTGAATATCGACGGCATACGCTATGCCACCGCCCAACTCATAGCGCACCGCGACGGGAAGATCTATATGGAGCAGATTCCGGGGATTCCTACCGAGATAGCGGTCGACGGAAAGGTGCTGAAGAATGTAAAGGCACAAGGCACGGAGCGTCCGGTGTATAAGAATATATATCTTCTTTCTCCGGAAGAAGCGTCAAGGCTTTTCCTTGACAGCCAGACTGTACTTGCAGATGTGGCGCTCCCGACGGTCAGGAAAATCTCGGATGCCAAGGGGAATCGGCATATTACAATCGGAGTAAACAAGGTCGCCGAGGCTCCCGCGGACACCGACTTTGAGAATGCCGCTGTCTATGTTGTCTGCAACTTGCCCAAAGGGAAGGAGAGAGAAGGAAGACTGTTGAATATAAATTATCGTGGTGATGTGGCCCGGTTGTATTGCGACGGCAAGCTTATAGACGACAACTTCTACAACGGTCGCCCCATGCTTTACGGACTATGGCGCCTCCCTGAAGACGCCTCCGAACTTGAGGTGCGCATACTCCCGATTCAGAGGAATATGCCTGTCTATTTCCCAAAGGAGGCTGACACTACGCCCGGAGAGGAGATAAAGGAAGTAACGATACAAACATTTCTACCATGAGACGACAACTGTTGATATTGATGATTATGGCAACCTTTGCTGCCGAAGCAAGGGATGAGAATACAATCGATCTTTCCGGAACGTGGGATTTCGGTTATGGCGACACAAAGGCGTATGACGATGTGATCACCCTTCCCGGTTCGATGCTGACCAACGGCAAGGGAAACGATGTGGATGCTTCCACCCGATGGACTGGTTCGCTCTACGATATGTCGTACTACTATAGCGAAGATATGCAGCCATACCGTGAGAAAGGGAACATAAAATTCCCGTTTTTTCTCACTCCCGACAAAGAATATGTTGGAAACGCCTATTACCGACGTAAGGTGAAGATCCCTTCCGGCTGGAAAGGGAAGAGAGTGGTGCTCCATCTTGAACGTCCGCATATAGAGACCACACTATCGGTCAACGGCAAGGAAGCCGGACACAGGATGTCGCTTTCCACGCCGCATGAATATGACATAACGGAATATGTAGAACCGGGTCGGGAAAACGAGATTGAATTGAAGATCTACAACGGCATCGAAAACGTGTGCGTGGGTCAGGATTCGCATAGCGTCACCGACCAGACGCAAGGTAACTGGAACGGCGTGGTCGGAGATATCTTGCTTCGCGCAACCCCTGCCGATTCTTATATTGAGAATGTAAGAGTCTATCCCGATGTCAAAGGGAGGAAGGCTACTGTCAGGGTAATCAAAGGTGGAAAGTCTGGAAAAATCGGTAAGACGTCGGTCAAGGCCGTTTCTTCTGTAGGAGGAGCGGTGTTTACCGGCGGAAAACCAGTGGTGAACGGCGATACGCTTACTTTTGTCATAGATATGGGCGACCGGATGCAGACCTGGGATGAATTCTCTACTCCGGTTTATGATCTTACTGTCAATTTGAACGGTGATGAAGCCCACACTGTCTTCGGAATGCGTGAATTAGCAGTTTCCGGCAGAGAAATGCTGATCAACGGCCGACGTGTGTACATGCGGGGCACGGTCGAGAACTGCTGTTTCCCTTTGACCGGTTATCCACCCAGTGACGAGGAATCGTGGGCCGGGATCTTTGACAAATGTAAGGAATATGGCATAAACATGATGCGCTTCCATAGCTATTGCCCTCCCGAAGCGGCATTCGCCGCCGCCGACAAGGCAGGGGTATATCTTCAGCCGGAAGGCCCGTCATGGCCCAACCATGGGGTGAAGTTGAACGCCGGAATGACCATCGACAAGTATCTTTTAGAAGAATCGAAAAGGATTGTCGACACCTATGGCAACCATCCGTCGTTTGTGATGATGGCAGCCGGAAACGAGCCCGCGGGCGATTGGGTGACATACTGCAACGGTTGGGTCGATGAAATGAAGAGATATGACCCGTCGAAAATATATTGCGGGGCATCCGTAGGTGGCGGATGGGCCTGGGACGACGGTAGCGAATATCATGTGAAAGGCGGGGGGCGCGGTCTTGCGTGGGGACGGAAGAGGCCCTCGAGCGACGACGACTACACAGCCGATATCAACCTGCCGCGTAATTTCAAACCTACGGCGGAGAAACCCGTCAACACAGAGCCGATCCTTGCCCACGAGCAGGGACAGTGGTGCGCCTTCCCCGACCTTAAGGAAACTTCGCAATATACAGGGCCGTACAAGGCCCGGAATTTTGAAATTTTCAATGATCTCCTTCATAAAAACGGCATGGGAGAGATGGGAGAGAAATTCCTCATGTCGAGCGGCAAGCTTCAGACTCTATGTTATAAATATGAAATAGAACGCAATCTGCGAACTCCGGATTACAGCGGTTTCCAGCTGCTTGCCCTCAATGACTACAGCGGGCAGGGCACCGCGCTCGAAGGCGTCCTCAATGTGTTTTGGAAGGAGAAAGGGTATGTGGCTGCCCCGGAATGGCGGGAGTTTTGCAGCGAGGTCGTGCCATTGGCGCGTTTCCCGAAATTCGTGTTTACGAACCGCGAGACGTTCGAGGTGCCGTTGGAAGTCATGAATGCTTCGGTCGGTATGATTGAGGATGCCGTGATGGATTATGCTGTATGGGATGACAATGGCAAACGTTTTGCCGAGGGTTCCTTCAAGATGGGCGACATTCCTGTAGGAAAGAACAATCAAGCAGGGGTCGTGAAAATGTCTCTGTCGGAAATTTCCGAACCGATGCGTCTTATACTGGTGGCAAACGCAGCGGGTAAGGGTAAGAACAGTTGGCAGTTCTGGGTTTATCCGGAAGAGGAGGCCAAAATCGCTTCGAAGGATATTTTTGTAGCCGACACGCTTGACAGCAAAGCGCTCGAAGTGCTTGAAAAGGGTGGCAAAGTGCTTCTGACGGCCTCCGGCAAGGTGACGCTCGGGAGCGACATCGTTCAGCATTATCTGCCGGTGTTCTGGAACACGAGCTGGTTCAAGATGCGTCCGCCGCACACCACAGGAGCCTATATTGACACTGCCCATCCGCTCTTTGCCAAAGGGTTCCCGACCGACGATTGGAGCAATCTCAACTGGTGGGAACTTCTCAACAGAGCGCAGGTGATGAATCTTCTCGAACTCCCGGCTGATTATCAGTCGCCGATACAGCCTATCGATACATGGCATCTGAGCCGGAAGTTGGGAATGGTGGTGGAGGCCAATGTGCTCAACGGGAAACTCTTCATGACTACCATAGACATAGAACGGGATCTTGACAAGAGAATCGTGGCCAAGAGGATGCGCAACGCCATACTCGATTATATGGCCAGCGATGAGTTCAACCCTACGTTGAGACTCGAGCCGTCGGTAATAACCCACTTCTTTACGAAGCGCACAGAGCCGGTGAAGATGTACACCAATGAATCTCCCGACGAACTAAAACCCAAACTGAAATAACCTGCGCCTACGTCATTCCCGACAAATCACAATGGCATCCCTCTCCATAGACGAGGGATGCCATTGTGATTTGAAGCTGTTTAAAAACAACGTTAGAAGAGCTTCTTATTTTTCAGCGGGCCAGTCGGTGAGTGCCCTTAACTCGGGGGAGAAGTTTTCAGGGTGTCGGAACGCTGTCGAGGTCGGCTTTCACGGGGCGCTCGTTGTGTAGGCGGATGGACAGGCGTGTGCCCAGCGGGAGCTCGGCGGGGATGCCGAAGCGCGCGGGCTGCAGCCAATAGTTTTTCCCCTCGGGCGTGGTGACGCGCCAGGCTGTCTGCGGCCGGGAGAACCTGCCCGACTGCCTGTCGGCGGGCGACGGATTCTTGTGATAGGTCTTTACTGCCGGCACCGGAGGCAGCGAGTCATAGATCTCGTTGTCGGCCATGTGGGCGACCTTACCGTATAATGGTTCCGGATCCTGCGCCACGGTGTGGGACGGAATCTTTTTCATACATGCGTGGTAGGAAAGTGGAAGATGCCATCCGTTGGCTTCGTAGGTCTGCCTGACCTTATTCAATTCCCACAGCGCCTGCGACCAGGCTTCCTTAATGATCATGGCCTCGGCCAACGACAGGCGGATGCGCCCCTTGAATTGTTCCTGTCCGGGCGACCTCAGGGCACGATGGAGCAATGCCACGTGAAGGCGCATCTCCTTCAGAGGGGATACGGTAGAGGCCAGCCGGCTCCATAGGAAGAATTTGCCCGGGGCGAGGAGGATTGCCTTGCGTAGCAGCCGGCGCGCTTCATCGGTTTCCCCCTGAAGCATCCGGACCGCGGCTATCTGTGACAGGAGATTGAACGAATCTGGATACGCAGTCAAGGCTTCGTCGATAACCTTCATGAAAGCTTCCGAGGGTTGCATCTTCTTCTCTTCCAGTTCATCGACATAGAGTGTGATGAATTTCTCCACGGTGCTCGCCATCGGTTTCCCCTCGTGTTCTTTTCTCCTCCAGTCGCCGGGGCGCAGATTGGAAAGTCCCCAGAGCCCGGAGAATCCTACTATTGAGAACCGGATGCTGTCTTTGTTGTTGAAAGCCGCGTCGCGGGCGTCTTTATATAGCCTCATCGCCTCCGTAAGGATCATGGAGTGAAGCTTGTGGGGCACCGTTACCTTAAGTTTAAGATAGTTGGCGAGAATATGCTTGCGCTCTGATATTTCCTTGTCGCCCGACTGGTGAAGGGCATAGTAGATTATCCATCCGAAAGCATAGTGGCTTTTCAAGGGCAATTCTCCGGATTCGAACGCCGGAATTATCTTCAGGTAGGTTTCTTTGGCTTTACCTCCTTTGGCTTCAACGAATCCGTCGGAGACGAGCCTGACGAGCATCTCTTTTTCCATGGCCAGGTCAGATTATATGGTTGTGCGATTATTTGGCAATCGCTCTGCAAAGATAAATAAAAAAGCTGATTCTCAGAAAAAAGAATCAGCTTTTTTATTCATATCCACTCACGCATCGAGCGTAGTACCAGACATGTGCGATAATGCACCATGTGGATGCTGGATACTGTCGGGATAGGGAATGAGAGTCTTATTTTCTTGCAGAGAAGGGGAATTCGATCCATGTCGCCTTCTTCCACATGTATTCGAGCGGACCGTGGGAGTGATGGTTCACCCATATCCGGCAGAGGGCATATTGCACAAGAAATATGGCTATGCCGATCAGCTCGCTTCCGGTGATGCCCATCTGGAGATGGAATCCCCAGTTGTAATAGATCATGGAGCCGATGATCCCCTGCGTCACGTAGTTGGTCATGCTCATGCGGCCATAGGGGATAAGCAATGATAGCGTTCGGCTGAGCCGGCGTGTGCGGTAGTAGGCGAACAGTATGCCGCACACGAGGATGAGCATGAAGGCGAGGTTGGCGAGTGAGGAGAGGATGATCTTCAGCGGAGTCAGGATGTTGGGGTTGGAGATGTAATCGGCCGCCATGTTGTTGAGACCATAGAGGGGGAAGAAACAGATGATGGCTGCGGCGAGCACCCGGCCCCAGAGGGGAAGATTCTTCTCGAGGAACCACCCGGCACGGCCTATCAGCATGCCGGCCATGAATAGTCCGGCTGTCTGGAAGACGCGGCCGTGTTCCCAGGCCCATGCGAGCGAAGCGAGCTGTCCTTCCCAGAGATTCACCTTTATTGTCTCCAGGAATGTCCCTCCGTCCTGCACGGCGAATGTGGCTGCCCAGAAAGGTGCGTCGTCGATGTCCGGGATCACGTATGAGGGATCGATCCAGCCTCTGATCACCTGGTAAATGCATATGGGCTGGGCCACACAGATGGCTGCCAGCGTGAGCACAGTGCGTGTTGACAGACGGCACACGAGGGGTAGCACGAAGCCCACGAGCGCGTATAGCACGAGCACCTCGCCCGTGAAGAAGGCTGCGTTGACCTGGCCTATCAGGAACAGAAGCAGCAGTCGCCAGCAGAAGCGCAGACGGAAGTCGTTGCCCCGCATGCGCTGGTTGTCATGCTGGATGAAGAAGCTGAATCCGAAAAGGAGGGCGAATATGGCGTATGCTTTTCCGCCGAATGCGAAGAAGAGGCCGTCCCATATCGCTTTGTCGGTGAAGTTGAGCCATCCGCTTTGGCCGGATGTGTCGGGAAACTGGTAGAAATTGAAATGCTCTATGGCATGGAGCAGGATTATGGCGAGCACGGCGAAGCCGCGGAGGACGTCGGCCACGTCCACGCGCGCGTGGCGGCGCGGTGTCAGTGATTCGGTAGCGGCGTCGGCGCTCTTCCGCGAATGTCTTTTTGCTGTCATGGTGCTAAGGCTTGTTGAAAGAAACGGCGCCGGGACTGTCGGCCCGGCGCCGTATGGTGATTAAAGGTCTTTGATTGTTGAAAGGTGAAGAGGGTTAAGGCGTCAGGCTTCCTCCTCGTCCTCTTTCATGTTGTGGAACACGTTCTGCACATCCTCGTCTTCCTCGAATTTCTCAAGCAGTTTCTCGATGGCCTCGCGCTGTTCGGGAGTTACCTCCTTGTAGTCGTTGGGGATGCGCTCAAACTCTGCCGACACGATTTCCAGGCCGCTCTCCTCCAAGAATTTCTGGATATTGGCAAACTGGTCGAAAGCGCCGTAGATTAGCCATTCCTCGTCTTCTGCCTCGAGTTCTGCCTCGAAGTCCATGAGGTTGAGCTCGAAATCCTCCTGTGAGGTCTCGGCGTTAGGTTTTACGTGGAACACGCTCTTGTGGTCGAAAAGGAATGAGAGCGAACCCTGTGTGCCGAGCGAGCCGCCGTGCTTGTTGAAATAAGAGCGGACATTTGCCACTGTGCGCTGGTTGTTGTCGGTGGCGGTCTCCACTACGATGGCGATGCCGTGGGGGCCGTATCCTTCGTAGACAATCTCCTTGTAGTCGCCGGCATCCTTGTCGGTGGCTTTCTTGATTGCACGTTCCACGGTGTCCTTAGGCATGTTGGCGGCTTTTGCGTTCTGCATCAGCACGCGGAGACGGGGATTCATGTCGGGGTCGGGCCCACCGGCTTTGGCGGCGATCGTGATCTCCTTGCCTATGCGGGTGAATGTGCGGCTCATGTTGCCCCAACGTTTCAGTTTTCTTGCTTTGCGGTATTCAAATGCTCTTCCCATATGATGGTCTTAAGTATATCTGAGTATTTCTTTGTGAGCGAGGTGAGAGTGGATTGTCAGCGTAGCTGCGCGCCTGTTGTCTCGAGGGCCTTTATGATCTTCTGCATCACGGCGTCGATCTGGTGGTCGTTGAGTGTCTTCTCGTCGTCTTGCAGGGTGATGGCTATGCCGTAGCTCTTCTTGCCCGCAGGGAGGTTTTTCCCTTCGTAGACATCGAAGAGGGTTACTCCCTTGAGCAGCTTGCGCTCGGCTTTGCGCACGGTCTCGGCTATGCTCTGGAAAGTGACGGAGGAGTCGATGAGCAGAGCCAGGTCGCGGCGAACGGGCTGTGTCTTGGGCAGCGGCGCATAGGTGACCTGATGGGCGGCGACGAGCTTGAAGAGGGCATTCCAGTCGACAGAGGCATAGACCACACCCTGCTCTATCCCGAAGCGTTTTAGCAGGTCGTGACGCAGGATGCCGAGTGATGCTATCCTTTTTCCCTGACGGGTGGAATAGTCGAGACGCGCGGCGAAGAATTCGTCGGAGGTCTGGCTTGTGACTACGGCTCCGGAGGGGAGACCGAGCACCCGGAACACGTTCTCGACAATTCCTTTGAGATCGAATGCCGAAGCCTCGGCGGCCTGGCGGTTCCAGGATGGGAGTGTGAAGTCGCCCGTCATCCATATGCCGAGCTCCATCCCTTCGTGGAAGGGTGCGAGAGGTTTATCGGCTGTTATCTCCTTGTCCGGGTCGGTGGAGTAGACATTGCCGAATTCGTAGAACCTCAGGTCGGCTGCCTTGCGGTTGATGTTGTGGGCTATGCTCTCGAGGCCTCCGAAGAGGAGGGTGCGGCGCATCACGGAGAGGTCGCCGCTGAGGGGGTTCATGACTTTCACGCATCCGGCGACGGGGAGCTGCTCCGATTTCTCGTAATATGAGGCGGCGGAAAGGGAGTTGTTGAGTATCTCCATGAATCCCTCCCCTGTGAGGCGGTCGCTGACGAGCTGCTGCAGTTCGTAGCTCAGGTCGGTGGCGCCGCGCTGCGAGAGGTTGGCGTGCATCTCGGTGCCGAACTCCACGTTGTTGTAGCCGTAGACGCGGAGAATCTCCTCCACCACGTCGCAGGGACGGGTGACGTCGACACGGTAGGAGGGCACTGTGAGATGGAGCGTGTCGGCCTCGGCGGTCTCCGTCACCTCGATCTCAAGGGCTTTGAGGATGTCGACCACGAGCTCCCGTGGAAGTTCCTTGCCGATAAGGTCGCGGCAATATGGCAGGGAGAAGTCGAATTCGGCGGCTTTCACCGGATCGGGATATATGTCGGCTACGGGGCCGCATACCGTTCCTCCGGCAAGCTCCTTGATGAGGATGGCTGCCAGACGGGCTGCGTAGACGGTTATGTCGGGATCGGTGCCGCGCTCATATCGGAATGAGGCGTCGGTGCTGAGACCATGCCGGCGTGCGGTGCGGCGTATGCGTGTGGGATTGAAATATGCGCTCTCGATGAATACGTTTTTCGTGGTCTCCGTCACTCCTGAGTCGAGACCTCCGAACACGCCGGCTATGCACATCGGCTTTTCGGCGTCGCATATCATGAGGTCGCGGTCGGAAAGCTTGCGCTCCACTCCGTCGAGGGTGGTGAATGGTGTGCCTTCTGGGCATGTGCGCACCACGATCTTCTCTCCGGCCACTTTGTCGAGGTCGAAGCAGTGGAGAGGCTGCCCGATGCCGTTTAGTATGAAGTTGGTGATGTCGACCACATTGTTGATGGGGCGCTGGCCTATGGCGGTGAGCAGATTGCGGAGCCATTCGGGCGATTCCTTCACCTCGACGCCGCGTATGGTCACACCCGAATAGCGTGGACATCCGGCCGTGTCTTCCACGGAGATCTCCACGGCACCGTCTTCACGGTCGGGGGCGAAAGCGGAAGTGTCGGGGAGTTTGGCCTCGGGTTTCCCCCCAGGCTCCATCCCTTCCGTAAGTTGGCGTGCGAACAGAGCCTTGAGGTCGCGGGCCACTCCGTAGTGGCTGGCGGCATCCACGCGGTTAGGCGTGAGCTCCACCTCCAGGCAGTAGTCGCTTTCCACGTTGAAATATTCTGCCGCGGGAGTTCCTGCGGGCACTGTGTCAGGGAGCACCATTATGCCGGCATGGTCTTCGCCGATGCCGATCTCGTCTTCAGCGCAGATCATGCCGTTAGACTCCACGCCACGAATCTTTGATTTCTTTATCTGGAATTCCTTGTCGCCGTCGTAAAGGGTCGTGCCGATGGTGGCCACGACCACAGTCTGCCCGGCCGCCACGTTGGGGGCTCCGCATACGATGGTCTGGGGCTCTCCTGAGCCGAGGTCGACAGTGGTGATGTGGAGATGGTCGGAGTTCGGATGAGGCTCGCATGTGAGCACTTTCCCGATCACGAGGCCCTTGAGGCCCCCCTTTATGCTTTCCACCTCCTCGATCTGGTCGCATTCGAGGCCGAGAGAGGTTAGCGCCGCCGTCAGTTCCTTCGGGGCGAGTGTGAAGTCAATGTAGCGTCTGAGCCACTTGTAAGAGATATTCATATCTGCAGATACTGTCTATAAGAAAGAGGAGAATGCGTTTCAAGGTGCAAAAGTAACAAAAAACGTGTAAATATCAAAGTATTCAGCCCTTGTAAAGAATAAAACGGCGAAGTTTGGCATATCGTTGTCTCCACGCAAGGCGATGCCGGGGGTGTCGGGAATATGTCGCCGGAGGCTGTCGGGGATGTGCCGTCAGAGGTTGTCGTGGATGTAGCGGGCCACGGCGTCGGAGGTGTTGGGCCCGATGATGATGTCGGCTTCGGCCTTAACTTCATCGACGGCGTTTTCCACGGCTATCGCCACATCTGCCATGCGCAATAGGGGAAGGTCGTTGAGGTTGTCGCCGAATGCCACGATCCTGTCGGCGCCTGTCGCGGCTTTCAGTTTCCTGACGGCGTTGGCTTTCGAGGCGTCGGCCGAGAATACTTCGAGTATGCCTGTGTCGGGGCCGAACTGATCATGGTAATAGATGGGATTGCATCCGTCGATCTTCACGATGTCGGAATAGGCTCCCGCCGCCATGGCCGAGGGCTGCATGGCGTAGAAGAGGAGTACGTCGGAAAGAGGGGCGGGCATCTCCGACTCTCCGTCGGCGGGGACATGGAATCGCTTGTAGGGGGAAAGGCTGCGGGTGGCAATGAATTCCTCCTCGAGAGGCGACAGCGTTCCGGTATGGTAGGTCTGTATCACTCCCTCCCGCATGGTGAACATGAAGGCGGGAAGGGAGTGGGCACGGATGGCGCGCAGCACTTCGTCGGCAGTGCCGGGGTGCATGGTGACCACGTCGCTGTATAGCCCGGAGGCAGGGTTCCACATGGCGGCTCCGGTCATGACCACGATGGGGAGGGCGACTTGTATCCCCGAGAGAAGTATGGAGACTGTGGCCGGAGTGCGTGCTGTGGCGGCCGTGAAGAGGGCCCCGCGTGCTATGGCTCCGTTGAGCAGGCTCGCGGATTCGGCCGACACCCTGGAGTCTTCTCCGAGCAGGGTGCCGTCGAGGTCGCTTACGTAGAGAGTCTTCGCCATCAGTCTTTTCTTTTCTTCCCGGTCTTTATCTCCTCCCATTCCACATCGCTGACCTGGCTTTCGCGGTAGAAGGTAGTGGTGCGGCGGCTGTCGTCGAATGAGCCGATGGTGGTCTCTGAATAGTCTTTTGTCTCTACAAACTCCACATCTTCGGCATATTCCTTCGGTATGATAGGGCCGTCGGGATCATAGTATCCGTAGCCGGATTGAGTCTGCCGCGAAGATGAATGTCGTGGTCCTCCTGTCGCGGAGGAGCGGCGTGATTCCTTGCGGGCCTGGCGGGAGCCTGGGCGTGGAGGCATTCCAGTGGCTTTGCGTAGATAGTCTTCCGCGCGACGTGCCATGAAACGTCCGACCCACTTCATGATAGTGGGCCAGAGGAGCAGGATAAGAAGAAATATGATTAATGCTATTCCCATAAATACACCAATAGAGAGATACCGGCAGATACACCAAATAGAGAGATGCCGGCGGAGTTAACTGAGATCACTGCCTTTTGAAGGCGATGGAGAGGAGCACATAGATGACGATGAGCCAAAGCAGGCCGCCGACACCGAGAACGAGGCAACATACCGCCGCGGCTGCCACGAGGAGATAGCGTGCGAAATTCTCGCGGAACTTCAGATTCTTGAATTTCAGCGAGAAGATGCGTATGGGGGAGTTCATGAGCCAGCATTCCACGAGTAGCACGGGGAGGAACCAGTACCATTCGGCGAGGGCTGTCACGCCGTCGTGAGCGTAGAGGGCCGCGTAGCCGATCCAGAAAATGGCGTTGGCAGGGATGGGAAGGCCTATGAAAGATGTGGCCTGGCGTGTGTCGATATTGAACCTCGCGAGGCGGATCGCACCGGCCACCGGAATGAGCAGTGCTCCCCAGGCCGTGCATTGCTGCGGCATGAAGAGATTGAGGATAATCATCGCGGGGGCCACGCCGAATGTCACCAGGTCGCAGAGGGAATCGAGTTCCTTCCCCAGACTGGAATAGGCGTGGAGAGTGCGCGCTGCCAGACCGTCGAGAAAGTCGGCGGCGGCTCCTATGGCTATGAATATGAAAGCCCATTCGTAGGCTTTCAGGGCGCCGAATTGTTCCTGTCCGTGGGCGGCCGCTATGATTGCCATGCATCCGGCCAGGAGGTTGACGCAGGTGATGGAGTTGGGTATGTTGCGTATGATCGCGTTCATTTCTTTTGTTTTGGCTTAAGACGTGCCACAGGTGTAACGCCTCCCTTCACGTTTTGTTTCATTCCGACGAGGATTTCCGCGTCGACAGGGAGATAGAGGTCTACTCTCGAACCGAACTTTATGAAGCCGAGATGGTCGTCGATGTCAGCTTTATATCCGCGGCGCGCATAGGTCACTATGCGGCGCGCCATGGCGCCGGCTATCTGGCGCACCGTGATGCGCTGGCCGCAGGTCATGATCCCTACGGTGCTGCGCTCGTTGTCTGTACTGGCCTTTGGAAGGTAGGCCGAGAGGAAGCGTCCTCTGTGATGGCGCACGTATTCCACCTCCCCGTCGACGGGATACCAGTTGGCGTGGACGTTGAGGGGCGACATGAAGACGGAGAGCATTATGGCCTCGCTGTGGAGGTACTCATCCTCAAAGACCTTCTCGATCGCCACGACGCGGCCGTCGACGGAGCTCACCACCATGTCGCGGCGCTCCCCCTTGTAGTTGCGTTTCGGGCAACGGAAGAAATTGAAGACAAAAAGATAGACCACCAGGGAGATGGCGGTGCATACCGACGGTATCCACACCGGGGGCATGAAAAGCCACACCGGCACGTTGACGGCCAGCAGCACGATTGGGAGGAGAATGAGGATATTGGTGCCTTCTCGGTGTATTTTCACTTACTGTTGTCTCTTTAATTTTTGCGGCGCCCTACGGATTGTATCACTCTGAGGGAACATGGTCGGGGTCTGGGTGATGGCAGTGGCCGTAGATCGGCGGTTGATGTTGCAAATTTAAGGTTTTTCTAAGTATCTCACAAATTTTTTGTAACTTTACGCACCATTTTTCAAGTTGCAGACACCGGATATGGCACAGAAACAAGCTTTATTAGTGGTAAACCCCAGATCGGGGACAAGGTCGAAGAGCGGCCTGGAGAAGTTGGTGGGCGAGCGCCTTGCGCCTTGCGGCATAGCCGTGGAGGCTGTGAGCACTCAGCGTCCCGGACATGCCGTGGAGCTGGCGGCACAGGCTGTGGCCTCCGGCTTCGACATGGTGATAAGCGCCGGTGGCGACGGCACAGTCAATGAGATCGCATCCGTGCTTGCCCACACGTCTGTGGCGCTCGGCATCCTCCCTCTCGGGTCAGGCAATGGCCTGGCGCGGTCGCTCGGCATCCCCCAGGATGTGGGAGAGGCCCTCCGTATCATCGGTCAGGGACACGTCATAAGATCTGACAGGGGAATCGTGAACGGAAAACCTTTTTATTGTACTTTCGGAGTGGGCTTTGATGCCGCCGTAAGTGAGAAGTTCGCCACTGAGAAGCGGCGTGGACGCATCACTTATGTCAGGAATGTGATCAACGAGTTCCTGAAATACCGTTCGCAGCCCTACGCTATATCTATCGACGGAAAGGTTGTCACGGAGAAGGCCTTCCTCATAGCCGCCTGCAATGCCCCGCAATATGGCAACAATGCCTACATAGCGCCCAACGCCAAGCTTTCAGACGGTCTGCTCGACCTGATAGTGATCCACGAAGGGTCGCCGCTTTCTACGGTGAAGGTCGGCGTAGACCTTATCACGGGTTATCTTGACCGCAACGCCCGCATCGACACGTTCAGGATCAAGTCGGCCATGATCACGTGTATGGAGGAATGTCCCGTGCATATCGACGGCGATCCCCGTCGCATAGGCAACCGACTTGAGATCAGCTGCGACTCCTCCTCGCTTTCAGTATTCGCTCCCGAGAAGGAGGAGGAGTTCAAGCCGATAGTATCCCCTCTGCGCTCCATGCTCAATGATCTGCGCTATGATGTCATGGCTAAGTTTAAAGGTTAAGGATTAAAGGTTAAAGATTAAAGGTTAAAGGTTAAGTTTAGAGTTTAGAGTTTAGAGTTTAAAGAATTAAAGTTTAAAGTTTAGAGGTTAGATAGAGGTTAGAGGTTAAAGGGTGGGGATTACGAGTCAGGGATGTGGGGAATGAGGGTGGTTGCGGGAAACTGTAGCTTACAGCCCCAGCACAGCAGTGCCATCCGGAAAATTAAACCGATCCTTTCCTTTAACTCTTCCACTCCCTTCTTAAACCCTCAACCCTCAGCCCTCAGCCCTCTTCAACCCTCAGCCCTCTTCAACCCTCAGCCCTCTTCAACCCTCAACCCTCAACCCTCTTAAACCCTCAACCCTCAATCCTCAATCCTCAACTCTCAATCCTCAACTCTCAATCCTCAACTCTTTAATCTTTAATTCTTTAACCTTTAATTCTTTAACCTTTAACCTTTAACCTTTAATTCTTTAACCTTTAACCTTTAACCTTTAATTCTTTAACCTTTAAATAAACAGGTTCACGTTGGAGTCTTCGGCACGGTTCATATAGGTTGCCACACCCCCAATCACGACGTTGTCGAGAAGCTCCTCCTTGGCCACACCCATGACGTCCATCGACATCTGGCAGGCTATGAATTCAACCCCGTTGGCTATGGCCATGTCGCGCAGCGTCTCAAGCGACTCTATGTTCTTGCGTTTCATGATGTGGCGCATCATCTTCGGCCCCATTCCACCCATGTTCATCTTCGACAGCTTCAGCTTGCGTGAGCCCGAAGGGAGCATCATGCCGAACATCCTGCCGAAAATGTCTTTCTTGACTGCGGGCTTTCTCTCTTTCTTTATGGCGTTCAGACCCCAGAAAGTGAAGAATATCGACACCTTCTCGCCTGTGGCTGCCGCGCCGTTGGCCAGCACGAAAGTGGCGAGTGCCTTGTCAAGGTCGTCGCTGAACAGGATAAACGATTTCCCTTTCCCACGGTCGGCTGGCGCGTCATCCTTCCTGCCCTCTCCTTTCTCAACCACTATTGAAGTCACACCCCGTGAGGTGTCGTGAGATATAAAACGGTTGCCTGTGGAGTCGCACCATGCTTCCGCATCGCGTGCGAATCCGGGATCGGTGGCCTCGATGAGTATGCGGCTTCCCCGGGATGCTTTCTCCATGGTCTGCTTCAGCTTCATGATCGGTCCGGGACAGGAGAGCCCGCATGCGTCTATCTTAATGGTGGCCGCCCTTTCGGCTGGCGGCATCTCCGTTTTGTCGGCATGGCGTCCGGAAGATGGGGAGGGGGATGCGACGGGTGCTGTGGCTGTCTTGTAAGTGCGCAGACCGCCGATGAGATTGCGCACATCATTGAAGCCATTCTGACGGAGTATGCACGAGGCCAGATAGCCGCGCAGGCCTACACCGCAATAGAGCACCACGGGCTTGCCGGCGGGTATGCTCGCCAGCGATTCACGAATGTCGTCGAGCGGCAGGTTGATGGCGCCTTCGATGGCACCTGTGGCAAATTCCTCAGCCGTGCGCACGTCGATGAGGGTCACTTTCTCCTTGTCCATGTCTCGGAGCTCACGCCAGTAGATCGGATTCATTTTCCCGGACAGGATGTTGCCGGCCACGTATCCGGCGAGTGCCACAGGATCTTTAGCGGAGGAATAGGGGGGAGCGTAGGCGTGCTCGAGACGTGTGAGATCGGCTACGGTGCCACCGTTCTTGATCACCAGCGCGAACTCGTCTATGCGCTTGTCTATGCCGTCATAGCCAACAGCTTGCGCCCCGAGGAGTTTGCCTGTCGTCGGGTCGAATACCACTTTCACCGACATTATGGTTGCTCCGGGATAGTAGCCGGCATGTGAGTTGGGGTGGATGGTGGCTGTGAGATAAGGGATTCCCGCCTGACGCAGACGCTTGGCCGCCATGCCTGTGGCGGCTACCGTGAGATCGAACACCTTGGCCACGGATGTGCCGATGGCTCCTTCATATTTTGTCTTGTCGCCCCACACCATATTGTCGGCCACAATCCTCGCCTGGCGGTTGGCGGGGCCGGCGAGATAATTCATCCAGGGCTCTCCGTTTATCGGGTGTGGATATTCGATGGCGTCACCTACGGCATAGATGTCGGCGACAGAGGTGCGCAGATATTCGTTGACCGTTATCCCGCCGCGGGCTCCTGTCTGAAGACCTGCCTGGAGGGCGAGGGAGTTGGCCGGTCGCACGCCTATTGATAGGATCACTATGTCGGCATTGACTTTCTCTCCCGACGCGAAGGTGACTGTGAGGCCGTCGGAGTCTTGCTCGAAAGATGTCACGGCCGTGTTCAGATATATCGTCACTCCATGCTCCAGGAGGTGCTGATGCACTATGGCTGCCATTGAATAGTCGATCGGGGCCATTACCTGGTCGGCCATCTCCACTACGGCGACTTCCGCACCGGCTTCCTGAAGGTTCTCTGCCATCTCCAGTCCGATGAATCCTCCGCCGATCACGAGTGCGCGTCTCACATTGTGACTTCCGAGGTAGCTCTTCACGGCATCCGTGTCGGCCACATTGCGCAGGGTGAAAATACCGGGCAGGTCGATGCCCGGCAGAGAGGGCCTGAAAGGCACGGCGCCGGGGGAGAGGAGCAGTCGGTCGTAGTTTTCCTCATATGTGGCTCCGTCCGGCCCCTTGACTTCCACGGTTTTTTTGTCGGGATGTATGGCAGTCACTTCCGAGTTGGTCCTGACGTCTATTCTGAATCTCCGGGCGAATGCCTCGGGTGTCTGCACAAACAGACGGTCGCGGTCAGCGATCGTGCCGCCGATATAATACGGCAGCCCACAGTTTGCATAAGAAATGTACTCCCCTTTCTCGAAGAGGATGATATCGTCTTTTTCGGAGATCCTGCGGATTCTCGCTGCGGCTGTAGCGCCGCCGGCCACGCCGCCTATGATGAGATGCTTCATAACGTATTCTTTTATTTTTCCGCAAAGTTACATGATCAATCATTGACGACCAACAGATAATTGCTATCCTTTCATAGCTTTTGTCTATTGCTGTTTTCCGTTTTTCCGTTTTCCATTGTCAGTAGTGGGTTGTTGCGGCTACTTCGCATGAGGATTCAATTACTAATTGCAAACCACTAACTACTAATTAAAAAAGCGGCGCACCCATTGTCTGAATGCGCCGACATTAGAATTTAATGCCCAAGTTTTGAATTTTACTTATTATTTATACATCCGGGTCAGGGCTGTCCTCACGACATCCGCTCTCCGGCTTTTTAACACCATAAACTGGTGCCACATGAAAAAATATCTTCCCCTAGGATCAATTAGTAATTAGCAATTTGCGATTAGCAGTTAAAGTTGGCTGATTGCCGGTCCGTCTTGACTGCAAATGCAAATTATTAATACCACATCCCTGATCGTTCATCAATAAATCCTTATTGCTAATTGTTGCCATCCGTATAATTTCTTGCCTATATAATTCCTCACACAATGAATCCTGCATGTTCCTCGCCATGCCTGTGTTATGCGTCCATCTTCTGCCGTACTAACAAGGCTATGGATATTCAAAGCCTCGGCGGTTATATCATCCTAAGTGTTTATTTACAGCCTTTTATCAACCATGAAATAATTCCATCTCTTACTAAGAGAGGGCACTCATTGCAAAGGTAGTGTTTTTTAAGACATTATACAAACCAACCTTCAGAAAAATTAATCGGAATATCCATTTTTAACATTTCAATCGAAATAAGCGGCGATTGATTTTTGAGACTTGAGGTCGCCACATAGCTTTTACTAAGCCGATTATGCAGTTATAAGATTTTTCGGGAAAGCCGAAAAGTACCTCTCTTAGTAAGAGAGGGAATTTTTAATCGTCCCCCGTGCGCTGGGTACACAGATTCGTCAGCTATGGGGCTGCGGCTTTCCAGCCGCAGGGCGGGTACACAATCGGCAAAAATCATTTTAGACTATTATACGCAGGGATTCTTTAGACTTGGGGTTTGAGGGGTGTGTGCTTAGGTTTGACGGCTGTGCACCTGCACAGCGGCTGGAAAGCCGCTGTCCCATAGCTACGCGGTATTCCCCGAGCTCACCGGCATGGTAGGAGTGTGTAATCTCATATGACGGAGGCCGGTTTATTGATTTTTATTTATAACTTTGCGGGGCGTCCGCTAATTCAGAAGATAACCGGCGAAAACCAGACTGCGCAGAAGATACCGTCTGTTGCCCGAAAATCTTCAATCAAAGCTGGTTAAGCTGGGGTTTTACCGGATCGCTCAACTACAATTATTGGTAAGGCAGAAGGTGTCCGGATGCTGACTGCTCATATTTTAAATAATTCAAATCTGTATGCCCATGACTCTTCAACAGTTGCAATATGTCGTGGCGGTCGACAAATTCCGCAGTTTCGCCAAGGCTGCCGACAGTTGCGGAATCACGCAGCCAACACTCAGCAAGATGGTGGCCAACCTCGAGGAGGAGCTTGATGTAAGGATATTCGAGCGCAACAGCCGGAATGTGTCTCCGACTGCTATCGGAGGGCGGATTGTAGCGCAAGCGGTCAGGACTCTCATGGAGGCCGAGCGCATACGTGAGATTGTGGCGGAGACGAAAGACTCTCTGTCCGGCGAGTTCAAACTGTCGGTCGGCCCGAGTATCGCGCCCTATATACTTCCGGAGTTCATACGTCATTATGGTGAAGACTGGCCCGGGGTGTCGATGAGCATAGAGGAGCGGCGTCCGGAAAATATGTTCGACGCTCTCTTGGCCGGCACGATCGACGCCGCGATATCCTCGGGGGGCCGCGGAAGGGATGGAATTTTCGAGATTCCCTTATATGAGGAACCGTTCTGGGTCTATCTCTCTGAGCAGTGCCGGCAGAGGGAGCCGTCGTTCACACCGGAGATGCTCAGCCATGAGAATATGTGGGTGATGCGCGAGGCGCAATGTCTGCGCGAGAGTGCCTTCAGTTTCTGCAAAGCCCGCGATGTAGGGCGGCGGGTATATGAGGCAGGAAATCTGGAGACGTTGATAAGGGTGGTCGACACTAACGGTGGCTTCACGATAATACCGGAGATGCATCTTCCGCTTCTCTCGGAGCGACAGCGCACGAACGTGCGTCCGCTCACAGGGCAATACCGTAGCATGCGCCGGGTGTCGCTCTACATCCGTCATGATTATGTGCGTGAGAAGATGCTCAATAGTGTCGTGTCCACATTACTGAAGGTCATACCGCGCCACCTCGCCGACTCCTACATTCTCAATAACCCCATCCGTCTGTGATTGTCTTATCAGTTAACCATGAGGGCTGACACGGAATCAGAACAGTGGTTTCCCGGACAGTATGACGGTAGTTTTTCCGGACAGGAGAACAATGGAATAGTTCTCCTGTCTTGAAGAGTATGTCGCCATAGGCGAAGGTCGTATTAATTTTCCGATAATGAGGGCGGATGTTTTAAAATAGTGGGGTGGGATAGTAGCTAATCGAAATATATGTGCTAAATTTGCATGTGTCAAGGGAGCGACGGTTGTCGCGGTCTTTATAAACACATAAGAAATTACTTCTACATATAGAAAATGTGGCTTCGTGCACATACCTCCGGCCGGCCCGGCCGCTCCCTTTGACTTTGTCACCTATCCTTTCCGAAAAGATACGCGTCTCTTTATGACGACGGACTGCCACGAGATCAGGAGGTCGCGGCAGTCCGTCGATGAAAGCCTTATCTTTTGCGGCAAACAGGGAGGGGATCAGACGTTTTCGATGACGATGAGATAGGAGGCGGAGAACGTGGCGCCCGGCGCGAGGAGGTTGGTGTAGGCGCGGTTGGCGAAGTCCCCGTCGAAACCGATGCTGTCAGCGCGTCCCCACCAGGGCTCGATGCATACGAAGGGTGCGTTGGCTTTTACTGGCGACCACAGGCCGACAAGCGGTGCGTCGAAGAGCAGCGAAAGATAGGGGTTGCGCCCCTTGTCGAGGAGCGACACTCGCCGCACCTGACGGTCGGCGAGGATCAGGGCGTCGTGGTCGAACAGTGAGGCTGTGATCGGAATCATCGATTCCTCATCGAGATCGACGTCAACAAGTTTGTCGCCTACGCATCCTTTCTCCTCAATCACCTCACTGCGGAGAGAGCGGCTGTCGCAGAGAAAATAGCCGTGGACGGAATCGGCGGCGTCGAACTGCGGAAGGTTGAATGCCGGATGTGCGCCGATATGGAATGGCATCTCCTCGGTGTCGAGGTTTACGACGCGCCACATGACTGAGATGCGCTCTTCCTGAAGGCGGTAGCCGATCTCAAGACGGAATCGGCGGGGATATTTCGCGAGGGTGGTGTCGTCGGCCTCCAGGAAGAACCAGGCCTCGTCGTCGGGAGTATCTTCGATGATGGAGAAATCCATGTCGCGCGCGAATCCATGCTGCCCGAGGGTGTATTCCTTACCGTCCATGCGGTAGCGGCCATCCCACACTGCGCCGACGATGGGGAACAGCACGGGTGAACGGCGTCCCCAGTATGCGGCGTCGCCGTGCCAGAGGTACTGCTGGCCAGTGATATTGTTGGTGATGCATTGGAGTTCGGCTCCGTGAGAGTCGATTTCCACGGTCAGTATCCGGTTTTTCAATGTCTGTCTCATAATTGTCTAAATTTGTTTTATTTGTCAGGCTTCTCAGCTACGGACGTAGTGAGGCATCTCTTCGGGGATTACCATTGATATCTCCACGAGCCCGGCTATGTGGCCATTGTCGTCGCGCCATGCTGTCTGGAATATCATCTTGCGAAGGCCTTCTTTCTCGATAGTGTAGCAGTTGGTGCCACCCTCTGCGAGCAGGCGACGGATTATGGCTTTTGAGTTTTCGTTGTGGTATTCCATCAGATTATGGCCGATGAGTTCAGCGCCACCACGGGCTGCGAAGGTCTGGCGCGAACGCTCATTCATGTATATTATGTTGCAGTCGGCATCGGCCACGGTCACTGCGCAGTTCATCCTGAAAGCCCAGTCGGGTACTGTTTTTTCGATCTTTTCCATGATTAAATCAGATATATCTGCAAAATTACCGATAATCCCTGATATCCGCACGTTCTCGCCTGATAAAATCATGCGGCCGGGCAGGACAATGCAGCTTGGAACACGGCTTTCCGCCGCGGCACAGTGGTGCCATCCGGCAGAAATCCGGATGCAAGACAGATATAGTGGGATTGTTTAATTAAATGGCTGAATAAAGACCCGGGGTTGTGTCAGTTGCCTTTATCGGCGTAGAAGGTTTTCAGATATTCGGCTATGGCGTGGATCTCGGGGTCTACGGCCACGATGCGTCCTTGGTCGTCGAGAAGCACGATGCGTCCGCCGGCACTGGCGCAGCCGTTGCGGGCCCATACCTTGTCGCGGTCAGCTATATCCACGAAGCTCTCCCATGGATAACCGTCTTTGGCGATAGCCTCGTTCATTGCTGAGAGATCGGCATCCTCCTTTGCCACGGCCACGACATTGAATCCGAACGGGGCATATTTCTCATATACCGGAATAAGTTCTTTGGAATGACGCCGGCAAGGACTGCACCAGCTTGCCCAGAGGTCGATAACCGCCGGAGCGCCCTTGATGAGCGATGCGACCTGTTCGGTGGTACCATCCGGGCGTGTCAGGGTATAATCCGGATAGCGGTTTCCCGGGACGATGTTTACGCCGTCGGCCAGTACAGACACATAACCGGAATAGGGATGCCATGTCAGGGTGTCGGCATAGTTCTTCTTGAAGATCTCAGCCCATTTCCTTCCGTTCTTATCCGACCTTAGGAATATGAGTTTCCGTTTCATGACAGCCAATCCGTAGATGCTGACGTTTTCAGCCACGAAATCTTCCTCCATCTTTCGCATATCAGCCCACAACCGGTCGGATTCTTCCTGGTGCCTCGTAAAAGCATTGCTATATACAGCGGCCCCCATCTTTTCCTGTATTTTTTGTCCCTCAGCCATTAGCGAATCGCGTTCGGCATCAGTCTTGGCTACTTGTAAATTCAGATATACTGTCCTGAGGGGCTCCGCATACATATCACCAGATTGCTTCAACCTCGCGTATTCTGCTTCAAGTGAATCACGGCGTGCCCCCAGTCTCTTATCCACCAGATCATCATATGCTCTCGCCCGCCGGTTTTCCGGGGAGTCGGAGATGACGATAAAACTATCCTCTCCGTCCGCCTTGAGGTTTATGCTGTCTCCCTCGGCGAAAAAATAGCGCAAAGTCCACGCACCATGACGCATCTCATCGTCAAACAGCAACTGGTATTGCCGCACAGTGTCGACAGGGAGTTCCAATGAGAAGTGTCCGTCGGTGACAGGCACCTTTATGCAAGGTGCGACACGGAAATCTTCCTCAGCTTCTATAATGACGGCCTCTTTTGATTCGCTTCTTCCGGCGACATTGCCGGAGATGCGGCATATCTTATTGACTGAATGTGCCGATATGCAGAATGCGGCAGACAAAGCGATGAATATGAGTATCTTTTTCATAATATCAGGTTTTTTAAATTAACGGATTGTATGTGAGATTATTTTATATGCCATTGATGTTTGACAATTTATGGGTGTTGGACTTTAAAATACTATTATGAGTCAAAGTTACTGAAACTTTCTGTATGGCCGATAATTTTTGCAAAGAATTTGAGGTAGAGATGACGAAAAAATCTCTTCTTTCATTATCTGAAGTTCCGTTAACTATTATTTTCGGGAGTAGCACCATATATATAGAAAAATTCGTAATTTTGCGCTTATAAAACAATTACGCTGGCACAAGAAATAGACCCCGACCTTGAAAACAAGCTCTATGATGATGTCTGTAACATCATAGAGGAAGCCCGTTATCGGGTTGCCGTGTATGTAAATTCTGAGGCATCCATGATGAACTGGAATGTCGGCAAACGAATCAAAGAAGATGTACTGCTCAACAAACGGGCAGATTATGGAGAACATGTCCTTAAACGTTTGGCCCAAAGATTGAAAGCCAAGTATGGAAGCGGATGGGGTTATCAGAAACTCCAACATTGTGTAAGCATTTAAGATCCTTAATGGCCGTACCGAATGTTCTTGCACGTCAGTTCTACATGGAAATGTGCCGCATCGAGCACTGGTCAACACGTACCCTTGACGATAAAATTGATGCGCAGTTGTTTGAGCGTACTGCTATCAGTCGTAAACCCGACGAAGTGATTAAGGCTGAATTGGAAAAATCCAAGGAGAAAAACGAAATACAGCCGGATATGGTTTTTAGGAGCAGTTATTTCCTTGATATGCTCGGATTGCCTGATGTATTTTTTCGCAGCCGATAAAAATGTATCGAAGGCGTCAGTGTCTGCCAACAGTTGATCCGATGTCAAGCGTTTTGTCAACTTTATTGAGAGAATGACAGAGTTAGAAATTGGGTTAAAAACAAATACAGTATTATCATAATGGTAATAAAAGGCTTTGCCATCGGGAATATCGCATGCATGCGGTATCGCCGATGGCAAAGCTAATGTTCATTCACAATTATCAGACATCTGCCAAGAGTAGCGAGGATATGGATGCTCCGCTTCTATCTGTCTTTCTGTAAAACTCTTATTTGCCGATGAGGTTGGCGATGTCTTCCTCCACGGTAGAGATCGTGCCGATATTGAATTTCTCCTGCAGCACTTTCAGTATGTCGGGGGTGAAGAAAGCCGGGAGTGTAGGTCCGGTGTGGATGTCCTGCACGCCGAGGGAGAGGAGGGCGAGGAGGACGATGACGGCTTTCTGCTCATACCAGGCGATGTTGTAGACGATGGGAAGGTCGTTGACGCTCTCCACACCGAGGGCATCTTTCAGCGCGAGGGCTATGCGCACGAGGGAATAGGAGTCGTTGCACTGTCCGGCGTCGAGCACCCTTGGGACTCCCTCGATGTCGCCGAGGGGAAGTTTGTTGTAGCGGTATTTCGCACATCCGGCGGTGAGGATGACGCAGTCTTCCGGTAGCGCCTTGGCAAAGTCGGTATAATATGAGCGTGAGGGGAAGCGGCCGTCGCATCCGGCCATGACGACGAATTTGCGTATCTTTCCGCGGCCGATGAGGTCGATGATCTTCGGCGCGAGGGAGATCACCTGGTGGTGGGCAAAACCACCTACGATCTGTCCGTGCTCGATCTCGGTGGGAGGCGGACATGTCTGCGCGCGCTCTATGAGAGCTGAGAAGTCTTTCTTGCCATCGGGACCGGCCTCGATGTGATGGGTGCCCGGCATGGCTACCACGCCGGTGGTATATACGCGGTCGAGGTAGGTGCAGTTCTTACGCGGAGGCACTATGCAGTTTGACGTGAAGAGGAAGACACCATTGAAAGTCTCGAACTCATCGGTCTGCTTCCACCAGGCGTTTCCATAGTTGCCGGCGAAATGCGGATATTTCTTAAATGCCGGATAATACTGCCCGGGAAGCATCTCGGAGTGGGTATAGACATCCACTCCTTTTCCCGCGCTCTGTTCGAGCAATTCCTCAAGGTCTTTCAGGTCATGGCCGCTGATGAGTATTCCGGGACGGTCGCGCACGCCTATGTCGACTTTCGTGATTTCCGGATTGCCGTAAGATTCAGTGTTTGCCTTGTCGAGGAGCGCCATTACCTTCACTCCGCCGTCGCCGACGTAGAGCACGAGTTTCAAGAGTTCGTCGATGCCGATATCTGTACGTGCGGTCTCGGCCATGGCGTTCTCGATCACCTCATAGACGGCATCGTCCTCATATCCGAGGTTGGCGGCGTGGCGTGCGTAGGCGGCCATACCCTTGCATCCATAGATGGCAAGCTGTTTGAGTCCGCGGATATCCTCATCTGGTTCGGCAAGGACCCCTGTGACAGATTCGTATTCCTTTGCCTCGTCGGGAGTTGCGCTGAAAGCTATCTGCGGAAGATCGGGCAATGCGACCCCGTTGGCCCCGGCTGTGGCGAGGAGGCTTTTCTTGATCTCGAACGCCCGGAGGATGAAGTCGTCGAGCGACGCATCGTCGAAATTGGCATTGGTGATTGTGGTGAAGAGGGCGTCGATGATTTCGTGGCTTGCCTCACGCGATGCCAGCCCTTCCTTGCGGAGGGCCCTGTTGATAGCCGCGACACCGCGCACGGCATACAGAAGGAGATCCATACGTGCGGAGGTGGCAGGCAGTTTTCCGCACACACCCCTCAATTCACAACCTTTGCCCCGTGCCGTCTCCTGGCACTGGTAGCAGAACATATCGGGTCTGTTTTCCATAGTCTGTAGGGGTTAAGCTTTTATCTTGATGAGTAATACTTTGGAATCGGCTTTGGCCACGACACTGTGAGGCACGTCCTGTCCCATGAGCAAGAATTCTCCGGCGTTGATGATATGGGGCTTGTCGAGCATCGTAAACCCGATCTCACCTTCGATCACATAGACCATCACTTCTGCCGGAGCGGTATGCTGTGCCAGACTCTGGCCCTGCTTGAATGCCAGGAGCGACACGCCGCCGTTGGCATTTTCGAAAATACTTTTGAAGTGGACTTTGTCCATGGCGCCATCGAGCTGGGTGGCAAGTGCGTGGACTTCTCCGAATTTATAATCTGTGTCTATCATAATTAATTTATAATTAAGGGATAATCAAAATAACTGTGTGTCTGCCGCCTAAGCGGCACCGGATTGTGTGGCGCTGGCTTTATCAGGCTGTCCAGCCTGAAGCCTCCAGTTCTTTTTCTACGACCACTGCGTTGTTGTGCAGGTGGTCGCGGGAGGAGTAGAGGAGTGTCACCTTTGGTTTGCCGGCGATTGTCTGTTTCATGGCGGCAAACGCAGGGTTGCCGGAAAGTTCTGCCCTGTAGCGGTTTTCGAATTCCTCCCAGCGGCCATCGGGGTCGGCATGAAACCATTCCCTCAGTTCAGTGGAGGGGGCGATATCCTTATCCCAAAGGTCATAATGGAATGTCTCGTGGGAGAGGCCGCGGGGCCAGAGCCGGTCGATGTATATGCGGAACCCATCGTCGGACGACGCCGGATCGTAGGCCCGCTTCAGTTCTATCTCATGTCTCATTTACTTATTTTTATTGCTGCGAATAACTTAAGGAGTTATATATCTGACAACAAATCGATACGTCGGGTAGTTCAAAGTCAGAGGTCGGAGGGCATAAGTCAGAAGTCGGAAGTCTTGAGTTTATGGGATTAGGGCGAGGGGTAGCATTCACTGAATATACAGGTTAAGTTGGGAAATACGGGGATTTTTTGTTATTTTTGTGGAAATCCATAATTATGAGTATCGCGATAGAAACAGATTCTGTTAAAGAAAAGATCCTCTCATTCCTCTGGCAGCATGTGCTGCTGACTGTCTCTCTGTTTATAATGACATTCGGCGTGGCCCTATCGGTGAGGTCCGGACTGGGGAGCAGCGTGATCTCCACAATCCCGTTCGTCATGTCGCTCGCCGGTGAGGCCGGAAGGGCGCCGTCTCTGACAATAGGTGAGTACACCTATCTTATGAACATCCTCTTAGTCGTGCTTCAGATCCTCATTCTCCGGCGACGCTTCCAGATGGTGCAGCTTTTCCAGCTAATCATCGGTTTCCTTTTCGGATTCCTTCTCGACATGAACATGTGGCTTACCTCCCCGATAGTGTGCGATACGATCATCGCGCAGGTTATAGTGCAGCTGCTCGGATGCGTGGTGCTGGCCATAGGGATCTCGTTTGAGATAAGGTGTGGCTCGGTCACAATGCCGGGAGAGGGGATAGTCGTGGCGATAAACAGGGCCACGGGGCGCCCTTTCGCCAAGGTGAAGATCGGGGTTGACATCAGCCTTGTGGTGATAGCTGTGGCTACGGGATATCTTTATTTCGGCACATGGCAGTGGCAGGTGGTTGGCCCGGGTACGCTGATAGCCATGATCTTCGTGGGAGCCGCCGTGAGATATATCGACCCGAAGATGGGGTGGTTTTCGAAACTTCTCTACTACAGGCCCGGTTTCCGTCGCTATGTCTACGGGCTCGCACGCTACATCTACCGCCGTTTCAATTGAACCCTATCATTTTTCATAAAGAAATATATGAGATTTATTTTCAGGATATTGAAATGGCTTATTGCCATTTTTGTGGGAAGCTCGGTGCTTGCGGTGGGGGCCTACCGCTATGTGCCGGTGAAGGTGACTCCGCTGATGGTGATCCGGGCCATACGTCCGGTCGGCACCGAGAGGCAGAAGGAGACCCAACGCCACTGGAAGCATGAATGGGTGGCGCTCGACAGGATGTCGGAATGGATGCCGAGTGCCGTGGTTGCCTCGGAAGACAACAGGTTTTATACCCATCATGGTTTCGACACGACTGAGATCAAGAAGGCTATGGAGGAGAACAGGAAAGGGGGACGTCAGCGGGGCGCGAGCACCATATCGCAGCAGACGGCGAAGAATGTGTTTCTCTGGCCCGGACACAGCTGGCTGCGCAAGGGCCTGGAGGCATACTTCACGGTGCTGATCGAGATGATGTGGCCGAAGGAGCGCATAATCGAGGTATATCTCAATTCCATAGAGATGGGAGCCGGCATCTACGGCGCCCAGGCCGCCGCCGAATATTATTTCGGGCGACCGGCCATTGACCTGACGAAGAGGCAGTGCGCCCTGATAGCGGTCTGTCTTCCGAACCCGATCAAGCGAGATCCGGCGCATCCCACTCCTTATCTTAACCGGCGGGCGACCAAAATCATGCGCTACATGAAGCTCCCGGATAAGTGAAAGTTTTTTATCGTTAATTCCCGGGTTGGTCAGAATTCGGGGGTGGAGTAGAGGCTGTTGATGAAAATGCGCAGTAGTGGATCGGAGAGGTGATAGCCGGCTGCCGATTGACTTATCTTGAACAAAAATAAGAAGTTGCCTCGATTATGCAAACAGCATTATGCTGTCAGCATAATAGGGGTGAAACAGTAAATCACTATGGTGTAGATTATTCCGGATGCATCTGGCTGAGATGAGTGTTTATTTCGGAGAGGGATGATATGGATCTTTACGAAGTCAATGTAGTCTCCGGTTCTTTTATTGGCCATATCGAAATCGGGAAAGTTTAATAAATATAAGTTGATTGTCAGGCTAATTTAATAAATCTCTACTGATTTTGCAGATACCATAAGCAATCGGCGTCACGTCGACAGATCGAAATAATATGTTCTTGACAGACTCAAATAAGAATTAGTGGTATGATAAAATGATATTTGCTGAGACCGTATCAGGGTGGCGATTTGTTGGAATAACAGCTGGAATGTTGTAATTTTGTAGAAAATAGATCGAATATGCCGGGATCAGAGTCTTTTGATAGATATGTCGCCCTGTTTTCTTCGCTCAAGCCGTTGCGGCATCGTGAGGATGGACATGGGAGTGGAAAACCTGTGATCAGGCTCACTGTCAAGAATGGTGAGCCTTTTCTTGAATATACGGGCCCGAAAGGTGCCTGCTCATCATTGGGGGCGTCAGACAGAAAGATCTGCGACGAGCTGGCGAGAATAACGGATAATGCTGATCCTTTTGCCTCCGTGGTCAGTAACGATGGCAGGCCGAAAGCCTCCATATGGGAGAATCCTTATCTGGTGCATATGATGGAATCGACTCCTGTGGAGGGCCCGGGCAGAAGCCTGCTCCGGTTTTCTGAAAGTCAGGCGACGCTGATCCTTAACGTGGATATCTCGGGTTCTGGAGAACAGACCGATGTCTCCCTTCTTCTCAGTGCCGACGGAAAGGAGACTGCGGGAGTGGTCTTTCTTGATGACACACATGTGCTCCTCGGATCAACCGTGTATGTGATAAGCTCCGCGGGCCCAAACTACCGGCATATCGGCGCACTGACCGGAAAGATCGGCAGAAGCCATCTTGACGCTTTCCTCACACTGGCGCTGACATATATGGAGAACGTAGTGCCGGTTTGCCGGGGCATACCGGCCAGACAGTCGTCAACGGTGGAGCACCTCGTGCCCACCCTGTATCTCGAGAAAGTGGCTGCCGATAAGGCCTTGTATCTGCGCACAGGAGCATCGCTTGAATCGCTGGGCGACCGGCTCCCCCCGGGAGTGGAGCCCACATGTGCGGTGCATGTCGGCGACGACGGCCGTATCACTGTCAGGAATACGGAGGGATGCGACATGGCGGAACGCACGCGGAAACTTGAGGAGATGATCCTCGCGAGCGCCCCCGACAGGAATGCCAGGAAAGAGGTGTACCGCGACGGTGATTTCTTCATAATACCCGAGGCGACCGCCGGGCCTTTCCTACTCAACAAGCTGCCACAGGTGCTTGAGGATTTCCGCCTCGTGGGAAGCGAGAAGCTGAAGGCATACAGGATTGTGGCGGCTGCGCCGAGGCTCGATCTGCGGTTCTCTTCGGGCATAGACTTTCTTGAAGGGGAAGGGGATGTGGTGATCGGAGACGAGCACTTCTCCATATCCGACATACTCAGCCAGTTCGCGAAGAAGAGATACATCAGTCTCGGCGACGGCAGCAGGGGAATCATCGACGAAGGTTATATCAACCGGCTGCAACGGCTTTTCCGTCGCCGCGACAGCAATGGCCGCATAAAGGTCAACCTGTTTGATCTTCCGGAGGTGGAGGAGATGCTCCAGGGCCGGATAAAGGGTACTTTCGCGGCCCGTTCGCGATCCGTGCTCGAGGGCTTCAACAGTCTCAGCAGGAAACGAAAGCCCTCCTGCAAGGTCAAGGCCACACTCCGTCCGTATCAGGTGGAGGGGGTGAAATGGCTGAGGTATCTCTACGACAACAATCTCGGGGGATGCCTGGCAGATGACATGGGGCTGGGGAAGACCCTGCAGACCATAGCGCTGCTGTCGATGATATACCCGGCGTGCACTACGCCCACGCTGATCGTGATGCCACGCAGCCTGCTCTTCAACTGGGAGAGGGAGCTCGGCAGATTCGCCCCCGGAATCACCTACTCCACCTACTACGGCACAGACCGCGACCTCGCTGAGGCGCTTAAGGCGAATGTTGTGCTCACCACGTATGCCCTGGTCAGAAACGACATAATGAAGCTTAAGGATGTTAAGTTTGAGTGTGTGGTGCTCGATGAGTCGCAGAATATAAAGAACGTCGCCGCGCAGACAACCGTCGCCGTGCAGATGCTGGCCACTGACCACCGTCTTGCCCTGAGCGGCACGCCGATGGAGAACAACATCACCGAGCTCTATTCGCTTTTCCGCTTCCTCAACCCTACGATGTTCGGGAGTGTCGATGAATTCAACTCGTCGTATACGTATCCTATACAGAAATATGGCGACAAGGAGGCGGCGCAGAGCCTGCGGCGTAAGATATTCCCCTTCGTGATGAGGCGCCTTAAGAGAGACGTGCTCGATGACCTGCCCGAGCGAATCGATAAGACCATCTATGTGGAGATGTCGGAGGAACAACGGCGCGTCTATGAGGAGCGACGCCTGAGCTACCGCCGGCAGATAGAGGAGGCGATCGCACGTGATGGCGTCAACCGTTCGCAGTTTGTCATGTTTCAGGCTCTCAGCGAGCTGCGCCGGATAGCCTCGGTGCCTGAGAGTGTGGCCGGAGAGAATGTCGGTTCCCCGAAGATCGACGAGTTGGTTGAATCTCTGTCGGCATCCGTGGCCTATGGCCACAAGTCGGTGGTGTTCTTCAATTTCGTGGCCGGTCTGGAGATAACGATGTCGCGCCTCGAACAACTGGGGATAGGATATGAGACAATGACAGGCTCCACTTCGGCATCCGCCAGGAAGAGGATCGTGGAGCGTTTCCAGTCGGATCCTGAATGCCGCGTGCTTCTGATGACCCTGAAAGTGGGGGGAGTGGGTCTCAACCTTACCGCCGCCGACACGGTCTACATATTCGAGCCGTGGTGGAACAAGGCCGCCGAGGAACAGGCCGTCAACAGGCTCCACAGGATTGGACAGAAGTCGACCGTCACAGCCGTCTCTTTCATCACCGTAGGTACGATCGAGGAGAAGATCCTGCAGCTTCAGGAGCAGAAGAGCGAATTGTTCAACGAACTGATAAATGCCGACACTGCCACCTCGAAACATCTGTCGGAGAAAGATATTGAATTCATACTGTCATGAGGGAAGATAATCTAAATAGTGTGACACTCAGCCTTCCGGCCCCGAATATGAGGGAGTCCCGCAGTCTGGAGGTAATGAAGCTCAACAAGGATGACCTGAGGGAGCTTATCGAGCCTTTGCGTCCGTTGCTCGCGGGGAGGAGGCTGGAGTTTACGCCCGGTTCCGACACAGGCGTCTGCAATGTGTTGTCAGATTTCGTCTTAAACGGCCACAACGCCAGGATATATAAGGAGGAATTCGCCAGAACCTATCTCTCTTTCTCGTCAGATCCGGCCAACGTCATCGCGCTCGCCGTCCTGGAACCATCACTTGAAAAGTGCTGGAAACTCATACTCAATTCTCCCGACACCTCCTCCACGACTGTGGAGCAGATACTCGGACGGAAGCTGGTAGTGCGCCGGGGGCCGTACTGGCGCTCTGACGCACATGTGGAGTGTACGTTCTACCCTCTGAATGCGGAAAGGGATACCAGGAGTTACCGCACAATGTGGGGAAGAGAAAGTAATGATGTATATGTGCTTTCGATACGTCCCGAAACACGCAGGCAACTCGCCGGGATGTTGTTGGGAAAGTCTGCTGTAGATGCGGAGGTGTGCGGGAGCCTTCCGGGCGGTCAGGATTTTATCACTGTGGATTTTGAGAATCACATATCGTCCGATCTGACCTACCTCTCCGCGTTGGGGATGACCGGAAACCCGTTGACCACTGCGAGGGGTACGCTTACGGCTGCCAAAATGAAGGCGATAAAGAAGGATTTCCCTACCGGAGAATTTCCTCCTCTTGGGGAGGAATATCCTCTCGATCGTATTGAATTGCTGACCTGGGCATTTTTCACGCTGTGTGAGAAAACTAAGAATCCGTCGGCTCTTGCCGCGCCCGGCAGTTTCGCCAAAGAGGTGTTGAAGTATATCGCGGGAAGTCTGACGGCGAGTCAGTTTGAGATGTTTCTGCCGGCATTCAAGGGATTCTCGAAGTCGTGGACTGAAACATCCGACGCCCAGGGTGTGGCGGAACTGGCCGCGGCTCTTCTGCGGCCATCGGCCGACGGCTGGATGTCGCTTTTCAATCTAAGGCTGCGCTATCTCTGCTGTGATCCGCCCACATCAGGCAGATGGAGAGGGGATGATTATGTATCTCTTTTCCCGGAGGATGCGCGTAGTAAGAATACCTTGAAGAGGCGGTCGGATGCACTCGACCCGTATGACACCCGATCGAAGAATATACGATGGTTTGACGAGGTGGATTTCCCGTTTCTGCTCCACTGGATTGAGTTTTTGTGTGCCGTGGGGATAGTGGAGATCGCGTTCTCCGGTGAAGAGGGGCTATATGATACCGATTCCCTTGAGGGTCTCCGTTACGTAAGGCTAACCTCTCTTGGAAGATACGCCTTTGGTATTGATGCGGAATACAATGCTCCGGCGGCGGTTGATGCTTGCGAACTGGATGTCGACGATGCCAATGGAATACTGACCGTGATGGGTGGCCGTTGTCCCTACTCGCTTTTCCTCCGGCAGATATCCGTCGCGATAGGGAGCACCCGTTTCAGGATCACTCCGGAGAGCCTTCTGAAAGGCTGTGCCGACCGGGCGGAACTACAGGAGCGTATCGATAATCTGAAAAATATCGTGGATGTGGACAAGACCGTCAACCTGAGGGCGACGGTCGCGGAGGCCCTGCGTCGCACGGAATGCGTGGAGAAAGTGAAGGGTGGCTACCGGATGCTCCGTGCTGACCGCGGACTTCCTGGTTTTATATCCTTGCTCCTATCTGATAAAGAGATACGCGACAACAGTATTATGGCTGAGAATTCCATCATACTTGTGAAGACTTCCTTCCTGCCGAGATTCAAGGAGATCTGCGCCTCCCATGGCTATCTCGCCGACGTATAAGCCCTGATTCCCCCGGTGTCGTTGCCAAAGATCATTTCAGGATGCCGGAGGAGATAGCGCCCGTCTTTCCGGGTCCGGATTCGATGCGCATCTTGCGTCCGTAGGAGATGGAATATGAGATCTGCAGGGTCACGGCGCTTGTATAATCGCGTGAATATGACTGCGACCAGGTGGAGTAAGCGTCATAATCGAAACGTGAGTAAGCCCCTTTTCTTGACGTGCGTAAGATGTTGTTTCCGGACAGAGATACGTTGAGGCCGTCTTTACCCCAGCCTGCCTCCATGCCATAGTTCCAGGGGGAACGTGAGTCGCACGCCATCATTGTCATCCCGCGGTAAGGGGAGTTGTACCATGCGGAGAAGTAGAAATTGCCAAGATAGTATGAGGCGCCGACGCTCCCCCTGAAGAAATTGCCGGAATACCGGTTTATCCCGCCGCGCCGGCAGTATCGTCCTGTGGCCTGACCCCAGAGATTGAGATTGTTGTCAAGAAGGTTGAGGCTCGCGCTCATTCCATATTGAAGCTGCTGGTAATATCCGTCTTTTATGAGCGACCGGAGCATCATCTCGCGTCCGTCGATCTCAGCCGGCGCATATAGATACGTCATCGGTCTGGTCCATCTCTCATACTTGCACCAGGCGCTTGTGAAAAGACCCTTCAGTGCGTTGCATTGATATCGGAGAGACACGCTGTTGTAGAGGTAAGGGCGCAGTGAAGTGTTGCCCGTCACGGCATCAAGCATGTTCCTGACCACTATGTTGGAGCTCCTGTCGGCCACTCCGAAGGTCCAGTTTGACATCTCGGAGGAGAGTTCCAGCTTGTGCTTCCGGTGGAGTTGCCAACCAATTTCCATATAATAGGCCGGAAGAACATCGTTGTAGTCTTCCGATCCGAAACGTGTATGGCTGTAATATACGCGTGCGGAGGGGGAGAAAGTGAATTGACCGGCGGAAAGGCGCCCTGAAACACCTATGCCCGCTGCCGCAGAATTGTTGTCGATCCGATCCGGATTCGTGCCGTAGTAACGCAGGCGGTTGTCGGAAAACTCACCGAAAGCGTTGAACGACAGACTCTGGCTTCCCCAGCTCTTGCGAGCGTTGATTCCTATATTGCCAGCCCATGCATCCTGCACTGCTGTGTTGTCGATCTGCAGCGGTGTTTCCAACCAGGTGTAGGTGTTCCTGTGATGGGAATAGCGGAGTGTCGGGTTGACATTCAGCATGAGATCTCCGGGAAGGAAGAACTGGTAGGTGCCTTTCCAGGTGGCAGAATTGGATCGGGAGGCATCGCGCATGGCTGCGGTCTCTTTAGGGTATATCGCCGGAGTATAACGGTTTTCTGTCCGTGTTCTTGTCCTTGTTCCGTCGCCCTGATAGCCGACGGTATTGGAGATCAGACATCTGTCGGAAGAAAATGTGGCGCGGAGTGTGGCGTATTCGGAGTTGCCGTGAGAACTGTTGTCAAGAATCTCACTGCCGCGTATTATTGTCTGCATCGGGAAACGGTATGTCGTTTCGCCCTCTGAGGTTGCGCTGTTGTCGCGGCTGTATGCGTAGCCGGCTTCCGCATCGAAGGTCATGCGGCGGTAGGTGAATTTGGAATTGGCGGAGAAGGATCCGTCGGGTTCCGGAATTTTCTGGGAAAGATTTACCTTTGAATAGCCGCCGTATTCATAGCTGGCCATAATGAAGTTGACCACGTGGAGCGCGCCCTGGAAGCGAGGATCGGAGGGGAAATCGTAGACTTCCACGCGGCGCACGTCCTGAGTTCGTATCCCTGCCATCTGGTTGTCGTCGGCCGGGAGAAAGTCGATGAAGAAAGCTACGCCGTCGCCGGTGTCAGTCGTCACGGTTTTCGACATCGGGTCGATAATCAGGAGCGGTATGGCCATAGTGCGGAGCAGTCCGATGCCGTCGTGGGCGGCGTTTTTCTCTCTTTTGCCGGGGATGAAGACCGTCCGGTCGGATTCGATATTTGCTTTCTCGGCTTTTACGTCTATCTGCCCGAGCACCACGGTATTGGCGGGCATTATGATGTCTCCGAGGTTGAGGTGGCTGCATTTCCTGTATATAGTCCGGTAGCCCACACAGCTTAGGCGGGCTATTACGTCGCGTCGGTCGCAGGGGATGTCGAATCTTCCGTCGCGGTCGGCTATTCCGTAGGTGATGACGGCAGAATCCTTAGGTGTTAATATCATCACTGTCGTTCCGGCCACAGGCTCGTTGTCGGTCGCGACTGCACGTCCCGTGAAGCGGAACCGTCCGTGTTGCCTGGCTTCGATATAGTAGTTCCCGTTCTGAGCCACCACCGTGACGGGGTTCAGTCCTATAGTCTGACGCAATGCTTCGTAGGGATCGTCGGCGCGGACTCTCGGAGCTGCCTTGTAGTTGTCGAGATCTTTGTAGATGAAGGATATGTTGACGTCAGGATGCTCTTTGCTGATCCTGACGATCGCCTTCGACATAGGGATGCCGTTGAAGTCGTAGGAGAACCGGTATGCACTGCTTTGGAGAGCGGTAAGCATACAGAGCAGCATGGGTAGGAGAGTTTTCCGACGGAGTAGGGTATGACGGGTATTTTGTCGTGCCATTGGGAGCTGTTAAAAGTCGTTTTTATAGTTCATACATCAATAAGACACACGACATCCCGATAACTCAACCCTCCGGGTACGGAATTTTTTCAAAAATGTGAAAATCATCGGCAAGAGGAGTGAGGATATGTTTGCCCGTAGGGTGAAAATTCTTTTTTATCATATCACTAATCTCTAAGCCGGAGTTATATGGGGTGTCTTTTATCGATAAAATATCTTGCCGGATAATTCAAGATTATGTAAATTTGCAGTGTTACTGAAAATTTGCATAAAATGGCGTCTGTGGAGGGTTCATTTATTAAACGTGTGTGACTATCCCTGAGAAGTGGTGACAGATTTGAGGGCGATTAACTAATGTGGTTTACACTGTCTGGGACGGTTGACTGTATCCTACTGATAAGTGTTGCCATTCAATCAAATGTAATGTAAGAACATGAAAAGAATCAATATCATTATCTATTTTCTGCTGACATTTATTCCGATATGGGCTTCCGCTGGAACGAATGTCGGTAATTGTATTTTTACGACTTCCAAGAGTTTCGATATTATTGCGTCGTTGCAATATTTCGATAAAATCAAAGATGTGCCGCGTTTCTGTAATCTTGCAACGGATTCAGTTTTCATGTCGCGCCTCAGTCATGTGAATGAGAATGTGAAGGCTTCAAAACTTTGTAATTTCTATTCCATTTATGGCGGAGATAAAAACAACACAGACTCCTGTGTCATATTTTTCAATAATATACAGCTGAATGATTCGATATCACGCTCCGATGCAGACTGGATAAGAAATATTGTGGAGTTGCGTCCCGAGATTACCTATTGCATATCCGCATTGAACGCTGCCGGATATTCTGATTATTGGGATAATGAAATAAAGCCGATACTTGAAAGACAGATAGCCGCTTATCCTGTCTCAGAAAAAACACTTGATGACATACATGATGCCTTGACAGAGTTTTCCGGCCCTGAGATATTGCCCCCGACACATTCAAACACTTATATCCTCAACATCGACAATGCCTTCAATCTGTCGGACGAATCATTCTGTTGCACACCGCTCCTGCTTGATGTTGAGCTGGAAAAGAAATTCAGACTTGATTTCCTGAAAGTTTATATTCACGAGAATCTTCATCGTCTGTCGGTTTCTGATGAGCTTATGCGTAAACTCGATGATCTTATGATGGATGATTTCTACCGTGATAATGAGAATGTGGCACGAAGTCATAATGAAGGACGTAACGAGGCTTTTGTTGTTGCAGCAGAAGCCTTCATATCACATAAAATCGGACGAAGGGATAACAAGAGCGTCTATGATGAGTTTAAGGAATATGTCGACGGTAGCCTTGTACTTACGCCGATTATATACGTCCATCTTCACGATAAACAGAAAGATGAATCACTTGACAGTTTCATTCTCCGACTTTTTGACAATGGGACTATAAAGGCGGGAAGGGTAAAAGCCGAGTATGACAAGGCTATGCGGCAACTCGGATCTAAAATCGTCAGCGATGAAAGGTAATTTTTCCCGGCAGTTTTGTTTGGTAATGTTTCTGTCAGCGATAACTACTGTTCATGCAGAAGAGGATTCTCTGAAAAATCGTGTTGCTTTCAGTGGTGCATTGACATCTTCTGATTCATGGCAGCTTGAGTTTTCATATCATTATATGTTTAACAAGCACATTGGATTAGGGGTGTCCCTTGGTTCATGGAAAGTATACTATGAAGAGGGATGGGCTTCTGGAAGCAACTGGAACATTGACGAGGATGATAATAAGCCATGGAATTTCTATATCCGTCCATCTCTTATATTGAAGACTCCTTCGCTAAAATACCGAGCTTGTTCATGGTCTATTTTTGCCGAACCTGGATTGATGTTGAATATTCCTTATCAGCGAGTATGCATCGAATCTACCTCGAATTGGCCTGTCATTGACTATCATTATATCAGTACGTCCAGAGGGCAATGGCTGGCGATGGATTTGCGCGTAGGAGTAAGTCTTGATATCGGACCTTGTGGCATAAGTGTAGGATACATGATGTCTAACCACGATGTATATAGCCAGTACAGACATTTGTCATATAGTGGTGTTTCTTTTGAAAAATTCTATCCGAAGAAACCATTTATGCAGGGCGCATTTATCTCTTGTTCATATAGTTTCTAAAAACAGATCAATCATACATCAGACAAAGATAAGCGACCTTTGAGAGATTGATAGGCCAGCCTTTTTATCAATAACTATCTTGCCGATTAGGGCAGAATTATGTAAATTTGCAGTGCTACTGAAAATTTGCATAAAATAGCGTCTGTGGAGGGCTCATTCCTGAGAGTAATAAAAGGCTTTTGCTGCTGGTTTCCCTTCCTAAATCTTTTTTAATTTCTATAATTGAAAATGAGGTCGACAAAGAAGTTGCCGAAGTTCAGAAGTATTATCATGCCGATAACCAGCGCGATGGCTAATTCTACCCAACATCTCTGCCGTATGGCTGCGATGGCATATCCGACAAACACAATAAGTACTGATAGTAGGAGAGCGGGTTTGCACCAGGTCAATATATCGATATCCGCTCCAAACCAAAGGTCAAGTATTTAAGTTTCGCAAGTATGTAATTTCAGAGATACGTGCATAAAAAAACGACATG